>Ga0247844_1008903_pt1 | contig 10706 bp, 9 predicted proteins | sample LaCtaG_FD_192421 | JGI IMG/M metagenome (GOLD analysis project Ga0247844, IMG submission 192421) | Freshwater microbial communities from meromictic Lake La Cruz, Castile-La Mancha, Spain - LaCruzMarch201714.5m_1 | ecosystem: Environmental > Aquatic > Freshwater > Lake | place: Spain: Castile-La...
TCCCCGGCCGGCACGGCAGCACGTGAGCCACTACGCCTGCCAGCGGTGCACGAACTGCTGCCGGTGGCCCGGGTTTGTGAAAATCTCGCCCGGGGACATCGCCGCCATCGCCGCCCACCTCGGGATCAGCGAGGACGCCTTGATTCAGGGATTCACGCGCCTGCGGCCGGCGCGCGACGGGCTGGCGCTGACCGACCAGCCCGACGGGGCCTGCGTCTTCCTGGATGGGCGGGACTGCCGGATCCAGGCCGTGAAGCCCGCCCAGTGCCGGGGGTTTCCCAACACATGGAATTTCCCCGGCTGGCGCGACGTCTGCGAGGCGGTCGAGGTTCCCGGTGCCCCCTGAAACAATTTTCCGTCCGGCGGGGCGAAATCCTGCTGGATGCCGGCGCAGGGGGGCGGTAGTGTCTGCGGGGTGAGTTACCGGGTCTTTGCACGAAAATACCGTCCGCAGACATTTGATGAGGTTGTCGGGCAGGATCATATCACCCGCACCCTCCAGAATGCCGTTTCGGCCAACCGGCTCGCGCAGGCGTATCTGTTTGTCGGTCCCCGGGGGATCGGCAAGACATCGACCGCGCGGATCCTTGCCAAGGCGCTGAACTGCGTGAATGGCCCGACCGTCACGCCCTGCGGGGTCTGCGACGCCTGCAAGGAGATCGCCGAGGGGCGCAGCCTCGATGTGATCGAGATCGACGGCGCGAGCAACAACGGGGTGGAAAACATCCGGGATCTCCGCGACAATGCGGCCTACGCCCCGGCCCGTGGGCCGTTCAAAATCTACCTGATCGACGAGGTTCACATGCTGAGCACCGGCGCGTTCAACGCCCTGCTCAAGACCCTCGAGGAGCCGCCTCCTCATGTGAAGTTCATCTTCGCAACCACCGAGGCCCAGAAGCTGCCCGCCACGATCACGAGCCGGTGCCAGCGGTTCGACCTGCGCCGGATCCCCTCCGCACTCATCGCCAAGCACCTCGCCTACATCGCGGACAGCGAAAAGATCCGCCTCGACCCTGCGGCTGCGGATGCGATTGCGCGCGGAGCGGAGGGCGGGCTGCGCGATGCGGAGAGCATGCTGGACCAGATGGTGGCCTTCTGCGGGGAGGAGATCGCCGCGCAGGACGTCATGGATGTCTTCGGCTTTACCTCACGCGAAACCGTCACCGGGCTTGCGGACCACCTTTTTGCCCGGGACGCTGCGGGGGCGCTCGGCATCGTCGCCGAGCAGTCCGAAGCCGGAAAAGATCTATCCCGGCTGACGGCGGAGCTGGTCGGCCACCTGCGTGACCAGCTCGTTTCGGCCGCCACCGGCGCTGCGACCGCTGCCCCGCAAGGCAAGCTGCTGGACCTCATCGAGCACTTCAGCGAGGCCGAGACGCGCATGCGCTGGGTCGCCGACAAAAAACTGCAGCTCGACGTCGCGGTGATCAAGGCCCTCCACCTCCTGGACGAAACCAGCCTCTCGGATGTCATCGAAACCCTCACCGGCCTGAGCACGGGCGAAATCGCTCCGGCCGCGCCCCCGGCACTCCCCCGGCCCGCCGTTCCCGCAGCTGCCGCCGCACGCCCGGACAAGCCGCCTGCAACCCCGCCCCCGCCCGCCAGGGAGGCCGCCCCAAAGGCGAAATCCGCCGATCCGGAGGAGGTCGGGGTCTCGGCCGCCACGGCTTGGGAGGCGGTTTCGGAGGAGTTTGCCAAGGAGTCGTTCATCCGCTTCGGGTGGCTCCGCGAGGGTGGGTTCGAGCGCGCGGAGGGAGGCACATTTTTCCTGCGGTTCCCGGAGTCCTCCCGCGAGTCCTCGGAGAGCATCTGGATGGAGAAGGGGATCAAGGACCTGGAGTCCCGCCTCACACGCGACATCGGGCAGGCCGTCCGGCTGGTCTTTGAGTTTGACGCCGCCCTCGAGCCGCCGCCCGCGCCGGAGCAAGCTGCGCCCGGGCCGCCCGAAGAGGAGGAGCCTCCGGCCCCGACACCGCCGGCGCAGCCCGCCGACCCCATGGAGGAATTCAAAAACGACCCGCTAATCAAGAAAGCCCTCGAAGTTTTTCAAGCCACCCTTCAAACTCCAAACGAATGAATATCGCCAAAATGCTCAAGGAGGCCCAGCGCATGCAGGAGCGCATGGCCGAAGCCCAATCCGAACTCGCCGAGCGCACGCTCGAGGCCACCTCCGGCGGCGGCAAAGTGAAAGTGACCGCAACCGGGGCCGGGGACATTGTCTCGATCAAGATCGACCCGCAGGTCGTTGATCCGGAGGATGTGGACTTCCTCGAGGGCCTCGTGCTCAGCGCCGTGCAGCAGGCTCTCAGCGATGCCAAGGAGCTCGCTGGCGCCGAGATGGGCAAGCTCACCGGCGGCCTCAAAATCCCCGGCCTCTAAGACGATGTCTGTCTGCTCCGACAAGTGGATCCGCCGCATGGCGGTCGAAAAAGGGATGATCGAGCCGTTCGTTGACGGCCAGGTCAAGCAGGACGATGCCGGTCGCCGCGTCGTCAGCTACGGGCTCTCGAGCTACGGATACGACCTCCGGGTTTCGGACGAGTTCAAGGTCTTCACGAACGTCCACAGCGCGATGGTCGATCCCAAGGCCTTCGATGAAAAATCGTTTGTGGACATCCACACGGATGTCTGCGTGGTCCCGCCCAACTCGTTCGCCCTGGCCCGCAGTGTGGAATATTTCCGCATCCCCCGCGACGTCCTCACGATCTGCGTGGGGAAATCGACTTACGCGCGGTGCGGGATCATTGTCAATGTGACCCCGTTCGAGCCGGAGTGGGAAGGGCATGTGACCTTGGAAATCTCGAACACCACCCCCCTGCCGGCGCGCGTCTATGCGAACGAGGGCCTTGCGCAGGTCGTGTTTTTTCTGGCCTCCGACATCTGTGAAACAAGCTACGCCGACCGCGCAGGGAAGTATATGCGCCAGCGTGGCATAACGATTCCGCGCCTGTGATGACCGCCCTTGCCGTAATGGCCGGCGGCGCCGTGGGAAGCCTGCTGCGCTACCTGATTTCGGTCGGGATAGCGGTCCGCTTCGGCGAGGCGTTCCCCTGGGGCACGATACTGGTCAATGTGGTCGGCTCCCTTGGCATCGGCCTCTTTGCGGGAATGACCAGCGACGGAGGAATGTGGCTTGTGCCGCCGCTGGCGCGGGTCTTCGTGATGGTCGGCTTTTTTGGCGGCTTCACGACGTTCTCGTCCTTCAGCCTGCAGACGCTGAACCTTGTTCAGGACGGCGAATTTCTTGCGGCGGGCGGCAACATCGTTTTCAGTCTTGTCCTCTGCCTGGCGGCGGTCTGGCTTGGCCACGTCGCCGCCAATTACCTCAACAGCCTGTCCCTGCGATGAACCAGCTCCTCCGTATCTACCTTGACGAATCCGACCGCTCCGGCCACAAGCCCCTTTACGAGGCGATTGTCTTCAAAGCCCGCGAGCTCGGTCTTGCCGGGGCCACCGTCTTGCGCAGCCCGATGGGCTTCGGCCAGACGAGCGTCCTGAAAACCACGAAAATCCTGAACCTGTCGACGGATCTTCCCATGGTGATCGACATCGTGGACGCCCCGGAAAAACTCGAGCTTCTCGTCCCCTTCCTGCGCGAAACACTGACCGGCGGCCTCGTGGTTCGCATGGAGGTGGAGGTCCTCCACCGCGCCGGGGAGCACCCCGCCGGTGAGGCAGGCCCTGCCTGATGGCGCTGTCCGCAACCGCCCATGAGTGAAATCCTTCTGGCGGTGGACCCCTCGCTGCGCGGAACCGGATACGCCATCCTGGAGAGGGATGCGGGAAAGGTGCGATGCCGGCATTTCGGCGTGGTGAAAAATCCGGCAAAGCTCGCGCTCTCCGGATGCCTCGTGGCCATCCACGAGCGCCTCTCGGATGTCATCAAGGAATTTGTGCCGGAGGTGATGGCGATCGAGAGCGTGATCTACGTGCAGAGCTACCCGACGGCCATCACGCTGGGATCGGCGCGCGGGGCCGCGCTTCTCGCTGCCGCGCAGCGCGGCCTCACGATTCACGAATACGCGCCGCGCCGGGTGAAGCAGGCCGTGGTCGGGCGCGGCGGCGCCCAGAAAGAGCAGGTCGGGTTCATGATCCGCGCCCTGCTCGGCCTGACCGTGACCCCTCCGGCCGATGCTGCCGACGCCATGGCCATCGGCCTCACGCATTTCCAAACGGCCGACGCCGCTGCCCGGCGCAGGACCCCGCTCGACCGCGTGTGAAAGTTGAGCTTCTCGGACGCATCAGCTACCAGGCGGCCCTGCGGATCCAGACCGCGCTGGTGGAGGAAATTCTGAACGGACGTGGAGAGGAAACCCTCCTCCTCCTCGAGCACGACCCCGTGTATACGATCGGGCGCACCCGGGACCAGTCCAGCCTTCGCCAGGACCTGCCTCACCCAGTGGTGGAGACAAATCGCGGAGGCCAGGCAACCTACCACGGCCCCGGCCAGCTGGTGGGCTACCCCATCCTCGACCTCAACCGCCGGGGACGTGACCTCCACCGCTACCTCCGCTTTCTTGAAGAGTTCCTCATCCGCCTCAGCGCCCTGCATGAGGTCCCGGCCGCGCGCCGCGATGGCCTCACGGGGGTCTGGGTCGGTAAAAAAAAGGTTGCCTCGCTCGGAGTCGGTGTCACGAAGTGGGTCGCGATGCACGGGTTTGCGCTGAACGTCGAGCCGTCCTCGCTCGCCCCCTTCACCCGCATTACGCCCTGCGGAATCGCGGGCGTGGAAATGACCTGCCTGGCCGCCGAGTCCCCTGAACCGGTCTCGATGGAGTCGGTTACCCGCGAGGCCGCCGAACACTTCCCCGTCCTCCTCGCGGACCTGCTCTGATCCCCAGAACGGCCATTGGAGAAGCTTCGAGAGGATTTTCTGCCGGGAAAAAAGGCGCCGCCGATCGCATCGCAGCGCCTGATTTCTTATGGGCGGAGTCCCATAATGGCCTGCTCATTGGCCTCGCAGACCCCGCGCTCGGTGATCAGCGCGGTCACGAGCCGTGCGGGCGTGACATCGAAACCATAATTCGCGCCCTGGGTGGTTTCCGGCGCGATCCGCACCGTGCAGTGCTCGCCACCGCAGAGGCCGTCCATGGTGAGCAGCTCCTCCGCCCCGCGCTGCTCGATCGGGATCTCCGCAAGCCCGTCGCGCATGTCCCAGTCGAACGAGGACGTGGGCAGCGCGACGTAAAACGGGATGCCGTTGTCCCGCGCGGCGAGGGCCTTGAGGTAGGTCCCAATCTTGTTTGCGACATCTCCGGTGCGGGTTGTGCGGTCGGTGCCGACGATGACGGCATCGACCAGACCGTGCTGCATGAGGTGGCCTCCGGCATTGTCGGCAATCAGCGTGTGCGGGACCCCGTGCTGGCCGAGCTCCCAGGCGGTGAGCTTGGCGCCCTGATTGCGCGGGCGCGTCTCATCGACCCAGACATGGACCGGGATTCCCGCGTCGTGGGCTGCATAAATCGGCGCGGTGGCGGATCCGTAGTCCACAAACGCAAGCCACCCCGCATTGCAGTGCGTGAGGACATTGACCGGAGCCCCGCCCTTCTTCTCGGAAATCCGCCGCAGGATCTCGACCCCGTGCAGGCCGATCCGGCGGCACGCCTCCGCATCCTCGTCCGCGATGGCGCAGGCCGTTTCGAGGGCCTTCGCGACGACCGCGCCGGGGTCTCCGATGTTCGCGGTCGCGGCGAGCTGCCTGTCCACAGCCCATGCGAGGTTCACGGCGGTCGGGCGCGTGGATTTGAGCCTCCGGCCCGCCTCGACGAGCGCGTCGGCCGTCAGCCCCTTGCGGCGCACCTCCAAAGCAGCGAGATACATCCCGAAGCCCGCCGTTGCGCCTATCAGCCCCGCTCCCCGCACGTTCATGTCCCGGATCGCAGCCGCAGCATCCCCGCACGTGGACAGGTCGTTGATTTTCCAAAAATGCGGCAGGGCGCACTGGTCGATGATCTGCACGACCTGCGCGTTGTCGGGGTGCAGCCAGATGGTTCGGATGTGCTTGCCGTGGGCTTTCATGCGGTTCTTTTCGCTGGCGGCAGCTCAGGGAATCGGCGGCGGCGTGGCGCGCTTGGCCAATCGAAAGTAGCCGCCTTGACCAAAATTCTTCCATCCGAGCTGGAGCCAGCGGAGCAGCGAGGCGGCAAGCCAGAGGGCCCATGCGAGCATGAGCAGGCGGAACCACCAGATCGAGACCGAGAAGCAGGCCGGGGTCGGGAGCGTCTCGCCGCCTCTGGCCTGATACCAGCGGAGGGAGGACGGTGTGGAGCTGTTCCCGGCGATGAACATTTCGGGATTGCCGAGGAGCCCCTCGGCAACAACCGCGAAGAAGACGCTGAGGGCGATCACGGTCAAGCCGGCGAGAAGAATCTGGAGCCCGTTGACCGTCCATGCGGGCAGGCCGAGGAAGCCGGGGCTGCCGCGCCATGCGATAAAGAAAAGCCAGGCGATAACAACCAGCGCGGAAGCCAGCGAGACTTGCGTGAGCCCGATTGCGAGCAGCATCCATGCAGACTTGCTGAGCGGAGAGAGCGGGAGGCTCCCGAGCACCCATGCGGCCAGGAGCGAGCACGCCAGCACGCTCCAGAACCGGACCGCTGGTCCGATCAGCGGGCCGCTGGTCCAAATCACCCACCGGCTCTCCGGGACGTTGAGGGTCGTCGTGATGTTGACGCTTCCCACGGGCAGCTTGACTTCGGATGTCGTCGTCCGCCAACCGAGCGGGGTGTCGGTCGTCCAATCGACCTGAACGGATTGGTCGCCCGGCCGCAGCGGGACGATCAGGCGGCCGTCGGCGATGCGCGCGGGAGTGGCTGCCCCATTGATCGAGAGGGCCGTGATCTCCGCGTTGGCTGGGAGGGTGATGGGAAAGTCCTCCCCCAGGCTGCAGCGGAGGGACAGCGCCAGGCGGGAGGAGACTTGGCGGCGGCCGGGCGAGACCTCGCGCGCGGCTTTTTCAACGGTGACGGTTGCTCCGGGAATCGGCTCCGGGCGCGAGATGGCAAGTCGCACAGACTCCCCCGGCCAAGGGTTCCAGACGGGGATGAGGTCCGGGTTGCCGGGCTCAAAGATCGGAGCCAGTCCAGAGATCGTGACGTTCCAGACCGGCGAGGCGACGAGGTGCCAGGACTCTGTCCAAAGATCGGAGGCCGATGTGACGAGCGCAAGCTCGGGCTCGGGCGTCAGCTCGCTCTCCCAGGAATACGCATCCTGTTGGGCTCCGAGGCGGACATCGATCTTTCCATCGGCGATGCGGGCGTTCGAGGAGAGAACATTTTCGCCGGGCAGGAGGGGGACCTGGAGGGCGATGGCCTTGCCCCCCGGCGAAAGCCTCCGCACAGTCGTTCGCACCTGCCAGACGAGGCCCAGCTCGATGCGGCGCTCGACCGCTGCCAGCGAAGAGAACTCCTGCCGGTCATAGGCCGCCTCGCCGGGCGACGACTTCTGGATTTTCGAGAAGAAGACCTGCTGGTCCGGGACGCCGGTCGGTGAGACGCCGCTGAATGTCCACTCCGGGGATGTGATCGTGACGGTGCGCGGCTTGAGCAGGAACGTCCACTCCCAGTCGGAGACATCGGGCAGAAGGCCTGTCACGTGGACCTGGTGAACCCCTGCGGAGACGGGAATCCAAAGATATCCATCCTGCCTTCGGAGCGCAGTGGCTTGCTTGCCATCCAGAGTGACCGAAACCGGCGACCAGGCCGGGAAACGACCGGGCAGCGGAACCGCACAGCGGGCCGCCGCGTCGATCTGCACGTCGATCTGCATCTGGCGGCCTTCGAGGGTCAGTGCGGCCTGCGGGATGGCGGCGGCGTTTGGAAAGGCGTCCGGGGCTTCGAGCAGCCGGGCGCGAAGGGTTTCCAACGTCTGCGCGTCAGGGAACTCCGCGCGGGCACAGGGCGAGGAGAAAGTGAGGACTGCGACAAGCGCTGCGAGGGCGCTCCGGCTGCGGCGAAGGAGAAGGGCGGCAAGGGCAAGGATAAGGGCGATCCGAAGGACCGAGAGGAGGCGCTCCCAGCCGATCGGGATCATGACCGGGCGCACGTCCTGCGCTCCGGTGACCGGCCCGTTCCATCCGAATGTCGCCGTGCGCCAAGACCAGTCGGGGACGCCGGGGCCGGTCTGGATGCGGGCCTTCGTGTCGTATTGCAGGTTCGAGACGTCTTTGGCTTTTTGCTGCGGAGCGGATTTGGCGACCGACCTGGAAATCACATTCAGCGCCTGGTAGCTATCGGTAGCCGGGGCGCTGGCAACATCGCTCCGTTCCTGACCAACGATTCCCGGGGCCGGTCCGGATGTTGGTCGCTCGAGCTGAGGGTAAATGGCCTGCTGGATCTGGCGGGAGGCAAACGGGACGACGGTAAAAATGAACGCGAGCAGGACGACCCATTTTGCTGCGAGGAGAACTCGGTGGGCCCAACCGCTGCGGATCGCGCGCAGAAGGGCGAGCGGGGCCAGAAGCCAGAGCCAGACGTAGCGGGGGGCACCGGGCTCGTGATAAGCGAGCGCAAACGCAGCGAACGCCAGCACCGCGACCTGCCAGCCCCAGAGCCGCCCGACCGCGAGCGAGAAGATGAGCAGAAGAAACAGGTCGAGGAGGGACCAGGAGGTGAGCCAGTCGCCTTGCACCCAGTCGGCCCCGAAGAGCGCAAACAGCCGCCATCCCGGCGGGAGGTTGAGCGTTACGCGAAGGGCCTCCGCGTCGGTTTGCCATCCGGACGCGGGGATCGATGCGCCGCGCAGCATGCGCCCGTTGGCCTCGAGGTTCAGATCGCGCGAGCGGATCTCGACCCCCGCAGCCCCCGAGAGCGGGCTCTTGGTGATGAGCTGGCCGGTGCCATTGCTGCGGACGGACCCAAGGTCCTGGCCTTCGGCGGCGTCGAGGCGCCAGATCTCTTGCATGCTGCCGGTCAGGCGGTCGCGGAAGGTGAAGGCTTTGCCCGACTCGTCAAGCCACCACTCGCGCGAGATGTTCAGCCCGGCGGGGCGCTGGAGTCCCATCCCCCGCATGCGCTCCTCCAGGCGGAACGCCGCCGAAGTATCCCACCGGTAGACGGGGAGCTCGCGCCATTGCGCGGGGAACGCGATCTGCGAGACATCGACCGACGGGCTGCCCACGATCTCGACCATCCGGAAATCCGGGCGGGAGCGGAACGCCAGGAGCTCGTCGGCTGCGGCAGGCACCACGCCTTTTGGAAATGCGAACTCGGCAGGGTTATCGAGGCGGAATGCAGAAAACTTGACGGTCCACTTTCCCGGACGCACCTGGGCTTTCATGACTCCGGAATCGTCCACCGCCACTGGCAGCGGGGATTCGAGCGAGGTCAGTTTCCAGCCCTCGGGCACCACGCCGCCGAGAACCTCCTCGCGGCTTTTTCCCGCGACGATCAGCTCGACCTCCCCGCGTAGCCACAGCGGGATGCCATCCTCAATCACGCCAAACAACTTGGCCGAGAAAAAGTCCTTGTCGGCGGTGCCGCTCGCTGCGTTGCGCTCGAGCCAGAGCTGTCCGTCCGCGTTCCACGCAGGGTTTTCCACCGGTTTCCCGTCAATCGAGAGGGAGACGATCCCGACGGACGGCGGAAGAGACAACTTTTGGGGGATCTTTTTCCACGAGAACCCGCCTTCGATGCGGGCGGCACCGGCTGCGAGGTGGACGGCCGGGCGGCCATCGCGCTCGACCACAGGCACGGGGACCCCGGAGGCCCTCACATTTTGCGGCCAGAGGTCGCCACCTCCGGGAAGGGGGACCCACGACTCGCGGAAGACGGTCGCGCTGAAGGAAAACTTTGCGCCGACCGGGGTGACGTCGAGGGCGAGCTGGGCGGGCCAGAGGCAGAGAGGCTTGGCAGCATCATTGTAGGGGGGAGGGCAGTCCCGTGTATCCTGCCCCCAGAGGGCCCATCCCTCCCAAGGCTGAAGCGGTTCGGGGATTCGAGGGTCGGGGGCAGCCCACGCCGCACCCACGCTGGCCAGGAGGAGGAGGAGCTTCATGGTGGCACGATTCCACACCGGCGCGATGCAATGTGCAAGGCGCAACACGCCCGCCGCATCACAGCCGCAGCAGCCAGGTGTAAATAATCAGCCGGTCCCCGGGGATTTTCAGGTAGCTGGGCCCCGGCACCACATTCCGGCTCATGAACGCAAACAGGTGCCGCTGCCAGGCGGGCATCACCCGGTCCGGGCACGAGAGGATGATCTCGCGGCCCACCACATAAAAGATGTCGTCGGGGTCGAAGGTGAACTGGTTTTCCGCCGACTCCTGTGCCCACCGCATCATCCCCGGGACATCGGGCTCCACCATATATCCGTGCGAGGCCCGAACCACCCAGAGCCCGCCTTCGAGCGGGGTGGCCGAGACCGCCCCGAGGCTCTCCATCGGGTTCGCCCAGTCCGGGTCCAGAAGCAGGATGACCAGCTCGCGCGCAAGGACTTTGACCCGGCGGTTTTGCTCCAGGATGCTTGCCACGGCGTGCTCGGGGTTCGGGCGGCGGACCACAAAAACCTGCGTGCCATCCACGCGCTGGAACTCGCTGCCGGCCAGGCGGCTGCCGAGCTCATGCGGCGAGACCGCACCGAACCTCATGGCCTCCCGGATCGCCGCGCGGCCGCGGCGCCACGTGAGCATGATGGCCGCCACGGCGACGGCGATCAGCACCGGAAAAAAGCCCCCCTCAAAGAGCTTGGTCAGGCAGGACCCGAAGAGC
>Ga0247844_1008904_pt1 | contig 10706 bp, 7 predicted proteins | sample LaCtaG_FD_192421 | JGI IMG/M metagenome (GOLD analysis project Ga0247844, IMG submission 192421) | Freshwater microbial communities from meromictic Lake La Cruz, Castile-La Mancha, Spain - LaCruzMarch201714.5m_1 | ecosystem: Environmental > Aquatic > Freshwater > Lake | place: Spain: Castile-La...
TTCTAAATTTCCTCTTTCTACTTTTTTATGTATCTCACCCCCTAAACATGCCGACGATGCGATGATACCTTCGCTGTACATTTCCAGCAATTCATGGTCTATTCTGGGACGATAGTACATTCCATCAATCCAGGATGCTGAAACTAATTTGCAAAGGTTTTCGTAACCTTTCTTATTTTTCGCCAACAAAACCAAATGATAGCCACTTCTGTCTTCGGTACCATTTTTGGATTTATGTCCACGGCGAGCAACATAAGCTTCGCAACCAATAATTGGTTTAAACAGCTTGGATTTGGCCTCTTCAATTTGTTTTAAAATTTCTGATTTTTCAGCTTCCGAAATTCCATCTGCCTTCAGCGATTTCTGTAAATCTTTAATTTGTCCATTGACTTTGGAATTTTTCTTTTTTGCATAATTAAAAAACTCCTTAACACCAAACATGTTTCCGTGATCCGTTAAGGCCACAGAGTACATGCCATTTTTCATGGCCTTATCTATTAAGCCATGTATGGTAGACATACCATCGAGTACAGAATAGTGTGAGTGAACGTGAAGATGGACAAAAGTAGACATGGAAATAGTTCGTTTGGGGAAATTTACAACAAGAAAAGCACTTTCACAAATGCCGATATAAAACAAACAGCTCTATACAAACAATTTAAAACTACATAAAAGCCTTACATAACAGCGGATAAAGGTAAGTCATTTTTTCAGAATGAGAATTTTATTACAAACAAACTTTTCCACAAGTTTTCAGACATTTTACAATTCGTTTTTCAGTGGTATATTCTCGAGCGTTGCCACAAGGAAATCCCAAAATTTCGCTACTGATTCAATTTCTACTTTTTCGTCGGGAGAATGTGGGTATCTTATTGTAGGTCCGAAAGATATCATATCCAGATTAGGATAATTGGTGCCAATAATTCCACATTCCAGCCCAGCATGTATGATCATTATTTTTGGAATTGTCCCAAAATTTTGCTCATAAATCAATTTCATTTCTTTTAGGATAGGAGAATTTAAATTTGGTTCCCATCCAGGATATCCACCCGAGAAATAGACTCTAGCTCCAGCCAATTGAAATAAGCTTTCAATCATGGATGCAAGTTCTTCTTTGCGCGATTCCACCGAACTTCTTACTAGTGATCGGAGGTGAATAATGTCTCCTTCGGATTTGATGATGGCCAAATTATTTGAAGTTTCAACTACTGATGGCATTTCGGCAATAAATCGCATAGCACCATTTGGGCAAGCTGTTACACCATTAATTAAATCGTCTTGAATCTCCTCGGGCATCAATCCAGAGGGTAGTTCTACAGGTTCAACACTAAATTTAATATTATTTTCGATTGATTTGAATTCATCGGTAAAAAGCTCTTCGCAATCTTTTACAAATTCGATGATATCCTCCACACCTTCTTCGGGCACAGTAATTATCGCAAAGGCTTCGCGAGGAATGGCATTGCGTAAACTTCCACCATTCACACTTGCCAATCTTACTTCGAAATCCGAAACTGCTTCTTTTAAAAATCTAAATAGCAATTTATTGGCATTGGCGCGTTGCAAATGAATATCTACACCAGAGTGTCCACCTTTCAAGCCTGTAATTGAAAGTTTAAGTGCCACATCGCCAATTGGAATTTTTACTTCTTTATATGTAAAATTGATATCAACATCCATACCTCCAGCGCAACCCACATAAAGTTCGCCCTCATCTTCTGAATCGAGATTAATAAGAATTTCCCCTTGTAATACATTGGGCTGTAGGCCAAACGCTCCAAACATTCCTGTTTCTTCGTCGGCGGTAACCAGTAGCTCAATGGCAGGATGTGCAATGTCTTTAGATTGTAAAACTGCTAAGGCAGCAGCCAACCCGATACCATTATCGGCACCCAGAGTTGTATTACGTGCTTTTACCCATCCGTCCTCTATAAAAGTAGTGATTGGATCTGTTTCAAAATTATGTTCCACTAAACTGTTTTTTTGAGGCACCATATCCATGTGTGCTTGCAAAATTACGGATTTTCTATTTTCCATGCCAGAAGTAGCTGGTTTGGAAATAATTACATTTCCAGACTGATCTAAAACAGTGTTCAAATTTAGCGATTTGCCAAAGTCTAATAAAAAAGCACTGATCTTATCACGCAAGCCCGATGGACGAGGTGTTTGAGTAAGCTGATAGAAATTGTTCCAAAGCAAAGTTGGCTTCAATTGCCTGATGTCATTTGTAATCATAGCATTTAGTATTAAGTGAGTGTGTCAATTGGTATTAATATCCCTATTACAAATATCTAACTTTATTTCGGATTATCCAATAGTTTTATAGATTCTATTTTACTGTTTCACAACCTTACTTGGCATCTGATTATTATAACTATTTACCAAGCTGCTAGTTTAAAACACTTTATGTCGTTATCTGACTCTTATCGCTTAGTACATAAACTCAAACTTTAACAAAATTGTAATTGGAACATTAAAATTAAGTGATTTATGTATTTCAATCATCGAGAACTAAAATCATCGATAAACTAAACCGAAGCGTTTTTTTTGTAGAATTCCTCGACAGTTTTAGCAATTATTTTTTCATTGGTTTCATTCAGCAATGAACTTGCAGTAAATTCTTCATCGATATTGGATTTGTCGAGAAGTCTTTTTTGGTATTCTAGTTTGGTTTTTAGTATGAGCTGAATAATTTCCTCTTTGTTTGGACAGGAGGAGGTTGGAAGTTCTTTTTCAAAGTCCCAGTGTTGTGGTTGGATAGAAAAACCGAGACTCTTCATGGAGCGTTTTCGGTCTTTAATAATTCTCAACATCAAGGGATGCTCACCATTAGAAAGAGTTTTATACTTGTAGCAGATAACAGAAACGGATACATTCATAGTTTTTTGGTTGACACAGTGGTTGACACAAATTGAAAAAAACGAGCTAAAACAACCTTAAAATGACAAAAAAACAGAGCAAATGTTAAAATTCGAGCAAATAAAAAAGCTTGATAATCATAAGACTATCAAGCTTTTAGCGGAGAAGAAGAGATTCGAACTCTCGGTACCCTTTTGGGGTACATACGCTTTCCAGGCGTACCTCTTCAACCACTCGAGCACCTCTCCATTGTATTTGCAAAGGTACAAAAAAATATGAAATAGAGCTAGCTTAACCGTCAAAATTTTAACACTACAAATTGCAATACGGCTCTTCAGTTTATTATCAACACTATAGCGTAAAATAAAAGATCAACCACTAATCATAAAAATAGGAAAGCTAATTGCACCTGACTACCAATCTTTGTTAACTTAAAATCGAATACTACAAAAACACAGTTCAAATACACCTAAACAAAATACCAAAATACATATAGACAAAAATATGATTTGAAAGTATGTTTGGATACACTTTTTCAAAGCTCCTTCAACTTTGCCAATAGAATGAACCTTAAAACAGATTGTTTTGTTAAATATTATTCTATAAAAGCACAAAAACTACTGCTTAGGTGCCAATAAATCGTTATTATATAATCATTAAATTGTATCTTTGGCGTTCTGTTTAAAAAAACTGATAATTAGCATGAGAACTTCATCTATTTAGTAGTGACAAAGCAAATTTCTAGATGAAATAAACATTACAAAATTTAAACTATTTTGACCCACAACAAAGGAATGTTTAAATTTTATTTTGTGAGTTCTAACTGACACATAAAAAACAATAATGAACCACTAACTAATACATCACTTTGTATATTCCTTTTACTTTTATTGGCACTTATTGAATTAATAATAACTTAGCACATTTTTACACATGAACAAATCAATTTTAATGTTATTTATTATCCTTTGCTCCACACTGACCATGTCGGCACAAGGAATTTCTTCTACCCAGCAGCGCAAGCTTACTAATGCATTATCCGTTATAGCAGGCTTATACGTTGATAGTATCGACGATAAAAAACTTGTGGAAAATACACTCGAGGGCATTTTAAAAAATTTGGATCCACATTCATCTTACATTGCCAAAGAGGAAGTAAAAAGAGTAAATGAACCTCTCGAAGGAAGTTTTGAAGGAGTAGGTATTCAATTTCAGATGTTGGACGATACACTTTTGGTAGTACAAACCATTGCGGGTTGTCCTGCCGAAAAAGTGGGAGTATTACCTGGAGACAGAATAATTCATATTGGCAACGAACTTATTGCTGGTGTAAAAATGCAAAATTCGGGCATTATGAAGCGCCTAAGAGGACCCAAAGGAACTGAGGTGATTGTAAAAATAAAAAGAGGTGGCGTGGCCGAAATTATTGAATTTGCCATTGTGCGGGATAAAATTCCAATTCACAGCGTAGATGCCACCTATATGATTGGTAAAGATATTGGATACATCAAAATAAATAATTTTGGAAGTACTACCGTAGAAGAGTTTCAAAAAGCGCTAGCCAGCCTCCAAAAAAGTGGCATGAAACACCTGATACTTAGCTTGCAAGGCAATGGCGGTGGGTACTTACATGCTGCCACACAACTTGCGGATGAATTTTTACCCAAAGATCGACTCATTGTTTATACACAAGGTTTGAATCAGCCAAAAAACGCTGCCGAAACAACAGCTACAACAGGTCTTTTTGAAACAGGCAAACTAATAGTTCTTGTGGATGAATATTCAGCTTCGGCCAGTGAAATTGTATCTGGAGCATTGCAAGATTGGGACAGAGCTATCATTATTGGTCGCAGAACATTTGGTAAAGGATTGGTACAGCGCCAATTACCACTCATAGATGGTTCCATGATGAGGCTTACAATAGCACGTTACTACACCCCCACTGGTCGTTGTATTCAAAAACCATACAAAGATGGAACGGATAAATATGAACATGATTTGGTAAATAGATACAAAAACGGCGAGTTGCTACATGCAGATAGTATTCATTTCCCAGACTCCTTGCGCTACCAAACACTAAATTTAAAACGCACAGTGTATGGCGGAGGTGGTATAATGCCAGATATATTTGTACCTTTAGACACAAGTAGATTCACCGATTTGCACCGCACAATAGTAGCACGCGGCATAGTAAACAAAACTTGTATACAGTATGTGGATAAATCAAGGTCGGACCTAAAAGCAAAATATCCAAGCTTTGAAAAATTCAAAAATGATTACAAAGTGAGTGACGAACTGATTAAAACAATGATCACAATTGCCGAAAAAGAGAAAGTGAAAATTGACAGTGTTCAATTAGCAAAATCAACACCGCTCATAAAACTTCAATTGAAAGCATTTATAGCACGTGACATTTGGGAAATGAATGAATTTTACCAAATAATGGACACAGATAATGAGTCATTATTAAAAGCTATTAAAATACTACAAACACCTAAAGAGTATGACAAAATACTCAAAAAAACAGGAACAGATACCACAAAATAATCTAAAAACATTCCCTGTAACAAACAAAGGCACTATTAAATAGTGCCTTTGTTTGTTACAGGAAATACCCATCTTCTTTTTATTTCCATCCCTAAATACTCCATTTTACACATAAAATAAAAAACTCACATACCGAAAAGTATGTGAGTTTTTTATTTTATTGAGGTTCCTGGCGGATTCGAACCGCCGTAAACGGTTTTGCAGACCGGTGCCTAACCACTCGGCTAAGGAACCTTGTTTTTGGGACTGCAAAGATAGTGATTTTTTTATCAACACCAAACTTTTTTCTTGATAAATGCATAAAATTAGGATGGGTCAAAATTGTCATAAAAGAAAACAATGCTAACACTCACTGAAAACAAACTACTTACACAAATAAACAAAGCCCCATAAAATTTACATGCAAAAGTAATAGCATCTCATTTATTATCTTTATTTTTGTGTAAGATTAATTTGTACACATCAATAAACATCATATTGCATGAAGCAAAGTACAGTTGTGTTGACAATTCATTGCCACATTGAATTATTCATTTTACTTGAGTGTACATTCTATAATTTTAAAAATCAATAAATCTAAAAAAATTCTGTAATGAAGCCTATTTTTTTAATTGGATATATGGCATCTGGCAAAACAAGTACCGGAAAACTTTTGGCCGAGGAACTTGGTTTGCAATTTGTTGATATGGATGCGCATATTGAGAGTACACACGCGAAAACCGTGCCTCAGATTTTTCAAGAGCTTGGTGAAGCCAAGTTTCGGGAGTTGGAGAGAAAGGCTTTGCATGAAGTAGCTCAGTTTGAAAATGTAATAGTTTCTACCGGTGGTGGTTCTCCTTGTTTTTTTGACAACATCACCTATATGAATGCCCACGGACTAACCATATATTTGAAATTTTCGGCAGAACATCTCACTGCCCGATTGAGCGTAAAACCCCACAAAAGACCTTTGGTGGCGGCACAGAAACCCGAGGATTTGTTGGGTTTCGTAACCAATGCTCTTGCTGCCCGCGAACAATTTTATAACCAGGCAAGCTTGCAACTAACTGGTACAAATGCGGAAATAGTTGAGCAAGTGTGTGATTATTTAAAGGAAAAGTAGTTTCATTTTAAAGAGCAAAAATAAATTTATTGTCCATTAAAATATATTATAATATGTACGTAGCTAACCCAGCAAGATATGATGAAATGATTTATCGCAGATGCGGTAAGAGTGGTATTAAATTGTCGGCACTATCGCTAGGGCTTTGGCACAATTTTGGCGATGTAGATGTAGTTGAGAACTATCGCAACATTCTACATTTGGCTTTTGACAGTGGAATCACTCATTTTGATTTAGCCAATAATTATGGTCCGCCTCCTGGAAGTGCTGAGACAAATTTTGGGCGAATTTTAAATGAAGATTTTAAAGCACACAGAGATGAAATGATTATCTCTACCAAGGCGGGTTACACCATGTGGGATGGCCCTTATGGCGATTGGGGGTCAAAAAAGTATTTGGTTTCAAGTTTGGATCAGAGCCTCAAGCGCCTTAAGTTGGATTACGTTGATATTTTCTATCACCACCGTCCAGACCCCAACACGCCACTGGAAGAAAGTATGTCGGCGCTGGATTTAATTGTTCGTCAAGGCAAGGCGCTCTATGTAGGACTTTCTAATTATAAAGCTGAGGATGCTGGAAAAGCATTTGAAATGTTGAAACAGATGGGAACGCCCTGTTTGATACACCAACCTAAATATTCCATGTTTGAGCGATGGGTAGAAGGCGGACTTTTGGATACGGTAGAAAAATATGGTGTAGGTTGTATCCCGTTTTCTCCTTTGGCACAAGGTCTTTTGACAAATAAATACTTACATGGTATACCGGCGGACTCAAGAGCGGCAATAGGTCATTTCTTGAAATCTGATATGATTACAGAGCAGAAAATCAAAAAAATATCTGCTTTGAATGACATTGCAGTAAGTAGAGAGCAATCTTTGGCGCAAATGGCTTTGGCTTGGTTGTTAAAAGACGACAGAATAACATCTGTGTTGATTGGTGCAAGTAAACCGTCACAATTAGCAGACTCAATTTTATGTTTGAAAAATATCAATTTCACCCAAGCGGAATTGCAATCTATTGAAAAAATTTTGAGCGCAAAATAATTAATTGAACAAAAAAGAGCAGGCTAATAAGATTTCAAAATATGAGATCTTATTAGCCTGCTCTTTTTTGTTCAAAATTAGATAACAACCAACTATTCTACTGTTGTGCCTTTTTTAGACTTTCTGTATAAATATGAGTTCAGGATGTTTCTTTTGGCAAATCGGTGTTGCTTATCGGCATTAACGAGTTTAGCAAACATGTTGGAAGTAACACCAAAGTACTCATATGTAGCACCATCTTGAAAAGTAACCTCCAAAAGAGAACCTTTGTGTTTAAAATCTGCAATTCCAGATTCTACAGAAACGTTATATTCTTCCTCATTTGCCACCTTTGTTTCGGGTGCTATACTTACCAAAAAGTGATAGGCGTCGATAATTTGAAGACTTTTCTTCTCAGCCTCTTCAAATAGTTCGTGCCCCTGAGGAAATTTATCAGGATGCCATTCTTTTACTAAATTTCTATAAGTTGTTTTTAAGTCTTTAAGATCAGTGTTTTGATCTACATTAAACAACTTTCGGTATTCGTTAATACGCTTCATAAAAAGTTTTTGAAATTTTTTGTATGGAATTTAAATTGGCACAAAGGTAAGCATTATTTATGTAAAGTTGCTGCATGTGAGAATTTTATGTTACACAAACTCTATTTTTAACATACCCTGTAGCCCATAATGGCAGTACAGTATGCTTTATTTAGTTAGATGCATATGTAAAACATTGATTCTATTTTAAAACATAACTAATGTCGGCAAAGTGTTAGTATTCGGCATCTTACATTATTTTGATGTTATTTAAAAAGCAAATTTGCGATAATTTGCGATAATTGTGTAATTTGCGTTCAAAAAATATTGCGGTCTAGTTTTCGAAATTCATTGTTCTCTGAAATTATTGTGATTTGTGAATAATTTTCATTTTTGGTTCAAATTGGTACTGAATTTTACAAAATGAATGTAGATGAATCAAAAATATTTGGTATTTTTGTAGACTAGAACAAAATTAGTGTGAAATAAACAAACTTAAACGCCATATTTTATGCAACAAACTTATAAATTCGTAACTGCCGAGGAAGCTGCAAGTTATGTGAACAATGGAGATGTAATTGGTTTTAGTGGATTTACACCAGCTGGTAGTCCCAAAGAAGTACCTAGTGCAATAGCCAAACGTGCGGAGGCATTTCACGCCGATGGCAAAGAGTTCAAAATTGGTATTTACACTGGTGCATCCACTGGCGATTCGTTAGATGGCGCTTTATCGCGTGCTAATGCCATTCTTTTTCGCACGCCCTACCAATCTAACAAAGATTTGCGCACGGCACTGAATGGTGATCGTGCTCCATATTTTGATATGCACCTTTCTGTTCTAGCCCAAGAATTGCGTTACGGGTTTATGCCAAAACCTAAGTTTGCTATTCTAGAAGTTTCGGACATTACTGCCGATGGCGAATTAGTATTGACATCAGCTGTAGGTATTTCACCTACTGTGGCACAATTGGCCGACCATATTATTTTGGAGTGGAATCATTATCACCCAAAAGAAATTAGAGGATTTCATGATATTTATGAACCTTTGGATCCTCCTTTTCGTAAAGAAATTCCAGTGTATGAACCTACAGATCGTATAGGTTCGGCGGTGATTAAAGTAGATCCTTCAAAAATTCTTTGTGTGGTGGAAACAAACCGCAAGGACGAAGTAGGCGGATTTACCCCTACTGATGCTGTTACGGATCAAATTGGCACCAATGTAGCACAATTTTTGGCCGACGAGATTAAATGTGGAAGAGTACCAAAAGAGTTTTTACCAATACAATCTGGAGTTGGGAATATTGCCAATGCGGTAATGTCGTCTTTGGGTGCTAATCCTGAAATTCCACCGTTTAGAATGTACACTGAAGTTATTCAAGACTCTGTAATTGATCTGATTAAAAGTGGTGCAGTTTCTTTTGCCAGTGGATGTTCGCTTACAGTAACTACGCCGGTATTGGATAGTATTTACGAAAATATTGAGTTTTTCCGCGATAAAATAGTACTTCGTCCTCAGGAAATTTCTAATAATCCTGAAATTGCACGCCGCTTGGGTTTAATTACCATCAACACAGCTTTGGAGGCGGATATTTTTGGTAATGTGAATAGTACTCATGTTTTAGGTTCTAAAATGATGAACGGAATTGGTGGTTCTGGAGATTTTACTCGTAATGCGTATATCTCTATTTTCACCACTCCATCTACTGCCAAAGGAAATAAAATTAGCGCAATAGTGCCAATGGTAACGCATGTGGATCAATCTGAGCACTCTGTAAATGTAATTATCACTGAGCATGGTATTGCCGATTTACGTGGCAAATCGCCAGTTCAACGTGCAGAGGAAATCATTAACAATTGTGTTGCGCCAGAATACAAACAAATGTTGAGAGATTATATTCAACTTTCGGGTGCTACGCATACTCCCCAAAACCTATCAGCTTGTTTTGGAATGCATATTGAATTTGAAAAAACAGGTAGCATGTTGGATACCAAATGGGAAAATTACAAATAACCCAAGCTTAATAATGAATTGCAGATATTAAAAAAGCGAGAGATTCAAAATTTTGAATCTCTCGCTTTTTTAATATCTGAATGCACCTTGGAATCAAATGCCATTCTGATTGATAAATTCGGGCTCTTCTGTCACTATAACATTTTCGGACTCAGAATCCTCCTCTTCAATAGTACTTTTTAAAGGTTTAATCTTTTTTTCTTTACGTTTTTCGTTCTCTTTCCATTGTATGTGCAACATGTGGATAATGCCATCAGTTAAACCTACCCTAGGTACTATAAAACTTTTTGCACCCACACATTTTGCTACATCTATATAAATATTTGCAGCATGTGTTATCACGTCGGCACGGTCTGGTTTGAGCTTATATATTTCTATCAACTCTTCTACTGTAAATTGTTTTAAAGTTTCGTTCAAACTTTCGAGTGTAGTCAAAGATAGTTTGCGTCCTTTTCTTACTTCGGCAAGTGAATTTAATTTTAAAATATTGCCACCTGATCCAATAATATCTTGTATTTGGTATTGATCTTTAAGGCTATTCAAGTCAGCATGAAGTTCGTCGTAAGTTTCCTCTTTCACTTTGTTGTTCAGCAAACGCACCGTACCAATATCATAGGATTTAGATT
>Ga0247844_1008915_pt1 | contig 10699 bp, 11 predicted proteins | sample LaCtaG_FD_192421 | JGI IMG/M metagenome (GOLD analysis project Ga0247844, IMG submission 192421) | Freshwater microbial communities from meromictic Lake La Cruz, Castile-La Mancha, Spain - LaCruzMarch201714.5m_1 | ecosystem: Environmental > Aquatic > Freshwater > Lake | place: Spain: Castile-La...
CAGCTTCACGTTTGACGCGCCAAACGACCTGCTGTAGCCGCCCGTGGAGACCACCGACCTTGAAGCTCCAGCGCATCGAGGTCATCCGCTGCTCCGTGCATCCAAACCTGCTCTGGCTGCAGCTTCACACGGACGATGGCCTGGTGGGCCTGGTCGAGACCTTCTACATCCCCTGCGCGGTGGAGGCGGTGATTCACGAGTTCACGGCGCCAATGCTGCCGGGATAGTCCACGTTCGACCGCGAGCGGCACTGGCAGGCGCTGTTGTCCTATGCGAACTTCTTCGGCTTTGCCGGCGCCGAGATGCCTGCGATATCGGTGATCGATCTGGCGCTGTGGGACCTGCTGGGCAGACACACCGGCGAGCCGGTGCTGTACTTGCTGGGTGGCCAGACGCGCGAGACCATCTGGGTCTACAACAGCTGCGTCAAAACGCCGCTGTATGCCGACCAGGATGGTTTTCTGCAATGGCCCGGCGAACTGGCGCAGTCTCTGTTGGCGCAGGGCATCTCGGCCATGAAGGTCTGGCCCTGGAACCAGTTTGCGCTGCAGCTCCTGGTGAGCGCCGTCACCGGGCCGGCCGGCTGGTCGGCGGTCGGGCCGGTCGGCCATGACCTGCTGAGCGAGCAGTTGGCGCGCGGCCTGTGGACGGTGCAGGAGATACGCAAAGTGGTCGGCGACCGGATGCAGATCGCCATCGAGGACCACGCGCGCTGGGATCTGAACTGGGCGCTGCGCATCGCCCGCACGCTCGAGCCCTATGACGTGATGTGGATGGAGGACATCATCCAGCCCGACAGCGCACAGGACCTGGCGCGGCTGGTGCAGGAGACGCGGGTCCCGCAGTCGGTCAGCGAACGCCTGTTCACCCGCCACGCCTACAGCCGCATTCTGGACGCCGGCGGCGCGCACATCGTCATGCCGGACATCATCTGGACCGGCGGTCAGAGCGAGGCGCTGAAGATCGCCACACTCGCCGACACCCACCACCTGCCGATCGCCCCGCACGACTGTACCGGGCCGGTGAACCTGTTCGCCTGTCTGCAGCTGTGCGCGGCGACGCCGAACGCGATGACCATGGAAACCGTGCGCGGCTTTTGCGAAGGTTATTACTGCGATGTGGTGGTCGAGCCAGTGTCGGTGCAGGGTGGCCGCACCGTGCTGACCGGCTTCGGCGCCGGCCTGGGCGTGACGTTGCGCCCCCTGTTTCTGGCCGCTGCGGGCGTCACTCGGCGCTTCAGCGCCTAAGGCCGGTTCACACCATCAGAGTGCTCCAGGCGACGCAGGGCCGCATGTTCCCTTGCATAGACCTTGGGTGCGAGATCACCGCGCCCAATCCACCAGTCGTAATACACCTGCAGCATCTGCGGCAGAGAGTACACCGGCTCGAAACCGGTGAACCGCCGCAGCTTGTCGGAGCTCACGTAGAAATTGAAATGCGGGAACGGGAAGGTCAGATTCTTGAGGTCGAAGTCCTGCTGGTCAAAACCCAGGTCGCCCAAAGGTATGGAGCGCAACATCGGCTCTTTCCCGGCGACCGCAGCGCAGGCCTCGATGAAGCCCCGGCTGGTGGTGGCCTGGGCGATGGCGATATTGAAGGCCTGGCGATCCACCTTGTCGTCGGCTTGCAGCAGGGCGATCAGGGCCTGCGCCACGTCGCCGGCATAAACGAACGAATGGATGGCGTTGCCACCGTTGGTCAGCAGTATCGGGGCGCCAGCCAGCAGGCGGCTGAATGCGAACGACTCGCGGTCTTCGTAGTTGTCCGGACCCAGCACGAAGGGCAGCCGGCACGATACGGTTTGAAAAGCGCCCTGTTGGCTGAATTCGACCAGCAGCTGCTCGGAGCGGATCTTCTCGGCAGCGTAGTCCTGGTGCGGGTGGGGTGGGCCGAGCGGGAACTCCTCGGTCACCGGAAAACGCTGGCTCTCGGAGTAGACCGCGCAGCTCGAGATGAAGATATAGCGCGCGATGTTGCCGGCAAACAAGGCACCGGCCTGCGCCACCCAGCTTGACGGATAGGCCGAGAAATCGATCACCGCGTCGAACTTGCGGCCGCGAAAGACGTCTAGGGCACCAGGCATGGAGCGGTCGCAGCAGATCGACTCGACCGCAGGCATCGCCGTGCGGGTGCCGCGATTGGCCACCGTCACCTCCCAGCCGGAGTCGAGCAGTGCCTGCGCGACGTAGCGGCCCATGAAGCGGGTTCCACCGAAAACAAGTACCTTCATCGTTGTTCCTCTTTTGTCCCGCTCCGGCGCCCGCGCGAGTTGCGGATCGGCTGCCGGCGCGAGCACCACCAAACAGCAGCAGTTGCAACACATTTGTATGCTATTATAATAGTGCAGGCGCGGCAACATCAGTTGATGTGGTGGTGCCGCGCTGAGGCGAAGAGGGCGTTCGCACTGCGGACGCATTGCAACCAACACTCAGGAGACACCATCATGCGGATCTGGCAATTCATCCCAGGCCTTGTGGCGGCTTTGGCGATATCACTTGGCGGCGCCCAGACCGCCATGGCCCAGAGCAAGATCAGCTGCAAGTTTGGCGTGCTGGGCACGCCAGATTTCCCCGGCACCATCGGCATGCAGCGCATGGCCGACCGCATCAACGCCGCCAGCAAGGGCGAGATCGATGTGCAGGTCTTTCCCAATTCGCAGCTCGGCGGCGAAAAGGAAATGGCAGAGGGCATGCGCCTGGGCTCGGTGTGCGGTGCGCCAGTGAACGTGTCGGTCATGAGCGTTTGGGTTCCTGAGGGCCAGTTGTTCGACATGCCGTTCCTGTTCCGTGACGACGAGCATGCCTACAAGGTGCTGGGCGGTGCCATCGGCAAGCAACTCGCCGCCAAGTACGATGCCCATGGTTTCAAGGTGGTCGGCTTCCTGGTCAACGGAACACGCCACCCGATGGGCAAGTTCCCGATCCTCAAGCCCGACGATGTCAAGGGCAAGAAGATACGGGTGATCCAGAGCCCGCTGCATATCGAGCTCTGGAAGTTGCTGGGTGCCAATCCGACGCCGATTGCCTTCCCGGAGATCTACAACTCCGTGCAGACGGGTGTGGTCGACGCGCTGGACAACGCCAAGACCACCTACTGGATATCCAAGTTCTACGAAGTCGCGCCGCATATCACCGACCTGGGCCACATCTACTCGATCTCGGCGGTGGCCTTTTCGCAGACCTTCTGGAAGCGTCTCACGCCGGCGCAACAGGCGCTTGTGCAAGCGGCGGCTGATGAAGGCATCAAGATGCAGGACAAGCTGATCGCCGACGGTGACGACGACGCAGTCAAGAAGGCGGTTGCCGCCGGCGCCAAGTACCACAAGGTGGACAAAGGCCCGTGGCAGCGGGCGATGGCGCCGATCTACACCAGTTGGGCCTCCAAGGTGGGCGGGATGGAGCTGATCCGCGCCGTGCAAGACGTCAAGTGATGGCGGCCGGCCTTCCACAGGCCGTTGAAGCGCGGCCACCGGCAGACCTGCCTGAGGAAAACCGGCAGGCTGCCATTGAGGCGCTGCGCTGCCAGTTCGGTGAGCGCCTGTCCACCAGCACCGGTGTGCGCGACCACCATGGCAAGGACGAGTCGTGGCATCCGCCGCACCGCCCCGACGCGGTGGTGTTCCCGCAAAGCAGCGAAGAGGTTGCCGACATCGTGCGCATCTGCGCAGCCCATCGCACACCGGTGATCGCCTACGGCACCGGCACCTCGCTCGAAGGCAATGTGATACCGCACCTGGGCGGCGTGGTGGTCGACCTGTTGCGCATGAACCAGGTGCTGCGCCTGGGCGTGGAAGACCTCGATGTGACAGTACAGGCCCGCGTGACGCGCAAGGAGCTCAACGCCCATGTGCGGGACCAGGGCCTGTTTTTCCCGATCGATCCGGGCGCGGATGCGTCGATCGGCGGCATGGCGTCCACCCGCGCATCGGGAACCAATGCCGTGCGCTACGGCACGATGCGCGAGAACGTGCTGGGGCTGACGGTGGTGCTGGCCGATGGGCGCATCATCCGCACCGCGCGGCGGGCGCGCAAGTCCGCCGCCGGGTACGACCTGACGCGGCTTTTTGTCGGGTCGGAGGGCACGCTGGGCATCATCACCGAGGTGACGGTGCGCCTGTACGGGATTCCGGAGGCGATGGCCGCCGCCGTGTGCTCCTTCGAATCGATCGAGGGTGCGGTCAACACGGTGATCCAGACCATCCAGCTCGGGGTTCCGGTGGCGCGGATCGAACTGCTCGACGACGTGCAGATGGGTTCGCTCAACAAATACTCCCGGATGAACCATCCGGTCAAGAACACGCTGTTCATCGAGTTCCACGGCACCGACGCCGGCGTCAAGGAGCAGGCCGAAATAGTGCAGGGCGTCGCCGCGGAGCACGGCGGTGGCGAATTCAAGTGGGCCACCCGGCCCGAGGAACGCGCCGCTCTGTGGACCGCGCGCCACGACGTGACCTGGGCCAACAAGGCCTTGCGCCCAGGCTGCGAGATCTGGGCCAGCGACGTCTGTGTGCCGATCTCCCGCCTGGCCGAATGCATCACGGAAAGCAAGCGTGATCTGGCGCAGAGCTTCCTGACCGCGCCTCTCGTTGGCCACGTGGGCGACGGCAATTTCCACCTCGGTTTCCTGGTCATGCGCGACGACCCGAAAGAACTGGCGGAAGCCGAGCGCCTGAATGACCGGCTGGTGATGCGCGCCCTCGCCATGGACGGCACCTGCACCGGCGAGCACGGCGTCGGCCTGGGCAAGCAGAAGTTCCTGGTGGCGGAGCACGGTGAGGCGGTGGGTGTGATGCGCCAGATCAAGCAGGTGCTCGACCCGCTGAACATCCTCAACCCGGGGAAGATTTTCGCCTGCTGAAGGGACGCTGTAGTGGCAGCGCGCGAAAACCATCACTTGCAGGGCGCCAGTGGCCACGATTCAACGCTCCCACTCCTGGCGTGATTTAACCAACTCGGCCAAAACCAACTCACGGTCACCCTTTCCCAAAGAACCACGGGCATGTTGCAATATCTCAGCGATGGAGGCTGGTGAATCCTCGTTCAAAGATTCGTTCAGAATCACGACTACCCGGAGCGGCTGGGTCTGTAAAGGTGGGGGTACGCCAAGCCAGGTGACTTGATTGCCCTGCAATTGGGCTTCATAGGTGTGCAACATGGGTTGGCCATTCACAAACATGGTTTCGATTTTAATCGCGTACCCGTGTAGGCAAGAGGTAGAAAACACACCCGTGCCAATTGAAGGAATGATCGGGGCGCAATGGCCGGCGTGATCTCAAGATTCACGATGCTGTCTTGACTACAGGTCGCATTTCCAGTTGTCCCGATTGCAACCGGTGAACGCGTTGCCGACTTGCGCCTGACGGCCTGCTGTTGCTTTGCGCCTTGACGGAATCGTCAACGCGCCAACTGGCGTATCAACCCAGCCACCGCAGCGACCGCTCCGGCATTTCTTTGCAGACTCGTGGCGCACAGGTAGAACTGCAGCGCGAGCGTGGGGGAGACGATTGGCACAGCGACCAGCGCACCACTGGCCAGTTCTTCTGTGATCGAATGACGTGAACCGATGAAGTAGCCGACCCCTTCGCGCGTGAGCTTCTTGGTCAGGTGGATCGAATGCACATCCATCACGATGTTCAACTCAATCCCCAGATGCTTGGCTGTTTCCTCGAGGAGAACTCGGGCTCCGTTGGGCATAGGCGAAGACAGGAGTGGCAGCCCCGCCAACTTCGCGAAGGGCATCTGTCTCCTGCTGGCCAGAGGATCGCCTTTTGGGAGCACCAGAAACATCTGGACCGAAAAAAGGGGTTCAGCCTGGGGCAGGTTCTCTTGCCCCCATTCGGACAGGACACCCAGGTCGACGCGGCCATCCTGGATCATTTCAACGATCTGTCGAGTCGGAGCCTCTGAAACCTGCAATTTGATGAGCGGAAACTCTTGGCCCAATCGACGGTAGAGCTGCAGAACCAATGGCCAGGCGACCGATGCTTGCGCGACCAGCCGAACCGTGCCCTGCGGCTGCGAGAGATCGGCTTTGAGTGCGCTCGCAAGCCCATCGGCGTCTCGCACCAGCGACTCGGCGCGCCGCACCAGGAGCCGGCCTGCCTCCGTGAGCCGAGCTCCCCGGCCAGTGCGCTCGAATAGCCGCTTTCCCAGGGCGAGTTCGAGCCCCAGTATGCGCTTGCTGGTCGTCGACTGGCTACTGTTGGACAGGACGGCCGCACGCGAAAAGCTGCCGGTTGCGGCGACGCTGAGGAACAGTTTCAAGGTGTCAATGTCCATCGCTATGGCCTCGCTCCGATATTCGAAAGAAGAATAGCTGAATTGTCTCAACTTCCTATTCTCATCGGACTCGATGCCGCTAACAATTCGCCCATGGTCGTTTCCTCTCACCCCGCAGCAGCCAAGCCGATGAACGTTCTTGTTCTCATGTCCGATGAGCACAACCCCAAGTTCCTCGGCGCGGCCAGCCACCCGTTCATCGCCACGCCGAATCTTGACAAGCTGGCAGCGCGCGGCACCCGATTTGCCAGCGCTTACACCACCAGCCCGATGTGTGTGCCGGCGCGCGCGGCATTCGCGACTGGCAGGTACGTGCACCAGATCGGCTTCTGGGACAGCGCCGATGCGTACGAAGGCTCCGTGCCAAGCTGGCACCATGTGTTGCGCGAAGCAGGCCACGAAGTGGTGTCCATCGGCAAACTGCACTTTCGTGGCAGGCCCGGTGATGACCACGGCTTTTCCGACGAGATCCTGCCGATGCACATCATCGACGGCATTGGCGACCCCGCTGGGTCAATCCGGGAAAACATTCCACCGCGCAAGGGGTGTGGCCAGATGGCGCGACGGGCCGGCCCCGGCGAATCCACCTACACGCACTACGACCGCGACATCACGGCGCGGGCGCAGATCTGGCTCGCTGAGCGTGCGGGCAAGCCCCAAGACAAGCCCTGGGTTCTGTTCGTGTCCATGGTGGCACCCCATTTCCCGCTGACAGCGCCGCCGGAATGGTTTTACCGCTACCTGGCCATGGATCTGCCCATGCCCAAGCTGTATGCGCCAGAGTGCAGGCCACACCATCCGTTCACGGATGAGTATGCGCGCGTGGTCAACTACGATGCCCACTTCCGTTCTCCCGAAGATGTTCGTCGCGCTATCGCGGGGTATTGTGGTCTGGTCTCGTTCATGGACGAGAACATTGGCAAGGTGCTGAACGAACTCGAACGAGCGGGCCTGGCTGAGGACACACTGGTGATCTACACCAGTGACCATGGCGACAACCTCGGCGCTCGCGGCCTGTGGGGCAAGACCGTGCTTTACGAGGAGTCAGCGGGCGTGCCTATGATCATTGCCGGCCCTGGTATTGGCAAAGGAAAGACCGTCGCCGAGCCAGTCAGCCATGTCGATTGCGCGGTAACCATCCTGCAGGCGACCGGAGCCGTCGGCCTACCCGCTGCCAGCGGCCAATCGCTCGTGGACTTGGCGCATGGGGCCGCGCCCACGCGCCCGGTCATCTGTGAATACCACGCGGTCGGCTCGACAGCGGGCGGCTTCATGCTGCGCCACGGGCCCTGGAAATACTGCCACTACGTCGGAATGCGGGCCCAGCTTTTCAATCTCAGCGAAGACCCTGAAGAGTTGCGTGATCTGGCGGCCGAACCGTCGCAACAACCCATCCTTCGTGAGTGCGAAATGGCTTTGCGGGCCTACCTCGATCCGGAGGAAGTGGACGCCCGGGCCAAGCGCCGGCAGGCTGAGCTACTGGCATCCTACGGTGGCCGGGACGCGGCGTTGGCCCGAGGCACGTTGAACTTCACACCGGCTCCGGGCGAGCAGGTGGAACTGTCCTGAGTTGGGTTGCAGTTCTTCGAGGAGACGATCATGGAAACGGCTTCGTGCCGTCAGTGGCCCAAGATTGGCGGAGCCTTCTCGATCAGCGTGAACTACGGACTTTGGGTCCGTACCTTGCAATCGGTTCTCGAGCAGTTGGGCCTCGATGCGGCAGAAACTGAGGCCATGATGGGCGGCAACGCTGCGGCTGCATATCGGCTGGGTACGCCGCCCAAGGCGATAGTCGATTGAGAAAATCCACAAACTGAAGGAGACCACCATGTTGCGACGAGACCTACTGAGGCTCACCCTTGCGTTGACGGCGTTGCCGTCGTTCCATCGCGCTTGGGCACAAGCCTACCCCAGCAAACCGATCAAACTGATCGTGCCGGCCATACCCGGTAGCGCGCCGGACGTGACCGCGCGCACTATTGGCCAAGTATTGGCTTCTGCGCTTGGCCAGGCTGTCGTGATAGACAACAAGCCCGGGGCGGCCTCCAACGTCGGGCTGGATGCGATAGCGAAGTCCGCGCCAGATGGCTACACGATCGGCCTTGGCACCAGCGCCATGGCAACCAATCCCTGGCTGTATCGAAAAGTGAGCTACGACCCCGTCAACGACTTCACGCCCGTGAACCTTACGTTCGCCATGCCACATGCGCTCATCGTGCAGGCGGACTCGCCAGCCAAATCGGTCAGCGACCTGGTCCGCATGCTCAAAGCCGATCCTGGCAAATACAACTATGCCTCCGGCGGTAACGGCAGTGGCGCCCACTTGTGTGCCGAGTTGTTCAAGTCCATGTCGGCGACGGATGTCGTGCACGTGCCGTTTCGTGGTGCGCCAGAGATCGTGACCGCGGTGATCGGGGGCTCGGTGCTGTTCGGGTTTCCTACATTGTCGACCGCTGTTCCGTTGGTGAAATCAGGCAGGGTCAGGGCGCTCGGTGTGACGGGACCCAGGCGCAACCTCGCGCTGCCCGAGGTACCACCCGTTGTCGATACGGTTCCCGGTATGGAGTTTGTGTCGTGGCTCGGCATCGTAGGGCCGGCCAATATGCCCGCCGAGGTGGTTCGCAGAATGGACCAGGAAATCCGAAAGGCACTTACTGACCCGGCGTTCAGGGACAAAGTCCAAGCTGACGGTACGGAAATCATCGGGCTCGGACACCTTGAGTTTGCCACCTACCTGCGAAACGAATTGCAGAAGATGAAGCGGGTGGTGGAGTTGAGTGGCGCGAAAGTGGATTGAACAGGTCACGCGGCGAAGGGCGGTGGGTCCGCCCCCACAGCATTACCTGGCGCCAGAACAAGCCGATGCTCGCCCCGCGGAACATCCTCAACCCAGGGAAGATCTTCGCCTTCTGATTTGCTACTTCGACTGACTCCGTCGAGTGGCCATGCCATGCCAGCACCCCTGGTCCACCTGTCGTGAGCCCAGCCAATATTCCTCCGGCGCGTTCAGGCTGCCAAATCCGCCAACCACTTTGCGGCAGGCCGCACTTGGACACCGTGGGAGTCAAATCCGTGCGGCGCTCGCATCACCAACTGAACGGCCTTGGCCTGGGGGTGGGTTTGCTGCAACTCGCGAATCGCAAAACCCGGCACCGTATCACTCAGCTTGACTTCAATGAAATGGGTTGGCTCCCCTTTGTCGTTGGCCAGCACAAAGTCGATTTCCTTGCCACTGGTGGTCTTGAGGTAGTGAAGCGCGATGGGCGTGCCTTCGCTGTCGCTCATGAATTGGGCGTGTTTCAGCAGGTGGCTGGCGACCAGATTTTCCAAGCGGGCGCCGGAGGTGCCGGAATCCGTCTGGGAGTCCTCCAGGTAGGCCCAGTGTTCTGAATGCGCAGACGGTCTGCGATTTGGTCGTAGTTCAGATACAACGGGTTGCTGAATTGATCGCCCAGGGCGCGCGCCAAAGTGGTCTTGCCCACCTGCCGAGGACCCGTGACCAACACCATTTTTCTGGCCAGGTCATTGGCGATCAGGCTTGAAAGGTGACGATTCATGTTGATTTTTCGCCAGCGTTCTACCGATTTATCATGATAAATCAGGAAAATGCAGCAGTATTGTTGGCGCAACGCCCAGTGGATCTTCTGCCGCCTTGCCTTCAGTTTGCAAACACACCTGCATTTTGAAAGGCGCTGAGCTCTTGCCTGCGCCCGGCTACAGCACGCTGCCTGGCGCATGGCGCAGCGCAAACGAAATGGTCAGATGGCGGTGCGCCCGCCGTCGATCAGCCATGCCGCCCCATTGACGTAACTGGCCGCGTCCGACGCCAGAAACACCACCAGGCGCGCCACTTCCTGCGCTTCGCCATACCGACCCATCGGGTTGCGCCCGACGTTGAAGGCCTTGACCGCCGCCGGATCCTGCGGGTTGATGCCGGCGTGCAGGGTGTCGATCAGGGCGGTGTCGATGGGGCCGGGGCAGACCGCGTTGACGCGTATGCCCTGGCGTCCCACTTCCCCGGCCACGGTGCGGGTCAGGCCGATCACCGCGTGCTTGCTCGCCGAGTAGGCGGCCATCGTGGGCGCGCCCACCGTCCCGGCAACCGAGGCCATGTTGACGATGGCGCCCCTTCCCTGGGCGATCATGGTCGGCAGCACATGCTTCATGCCCAGGAAGGTTCCCATGAGGTTGACCTGCAGCACCCGTTCGAACACATCCTGTGGATAGTCGACCAGCGGCGTCTGCGCACCAGGGATGCCAGCGTTGTTGAACAGCACGTCGATGCGTCCATAGGCGTCCAGTGCGGCTGCGACGTAACGCTGCACGTCGACCGACTGGCTGACGTCGGCCTCGACCCAAATTGCCAGTGCGCCGGCGGCCCGGACCAACTCGCAGCTGTCGCGCGCCGCGTTCGCGTCCAC
>Ga0247844_1008916_pt1 | contig 10698 bp, 9 predicted proteins | sample LaCtaG_FD_192421 | JGI IMG/M metagenome (GOLD analysis project Ga0247844, IMG submission 192421) | Freshwater microbial communities from meromictic Lake La Cruz, Castile-La Mancha, Spain - LaCruzMarch201714.5m_1 | ecosystem: Environmental > Aquatic > Freshwater > Lake | place: Spain: Castile-La...
TAAATTTTGTATCAAACCTGTTTTTTTTTGTATGAAATTAAAAACATACATGTCTGATACATCGTTGTCGTAGTTATCTAATACATTTTTAAATATATCAGCTGTAGGTATGTATATAATACTGGCGATATTTCTGTTTAATGTGTCAAACGGTATATACATAAAACGTTTATCAAACTTACTCATTATTTCGTCACAATTATAATAAATTAAAACATCATTTTCTAAATGAATTACGTCATTTACATTAAACCTTCTCATAAATTCGTAAATATAAAAAAAACGAAGTGATGCCAGTGGCCAAAAACCATTGCGAAACCCTTTATTTAAATTGGTCTTTGAGTAATAATCATAAGTATCTATTAAATTATCAATATTAACAAGTGTTATTCGGTCATTGAATTGTACAAATCTGTCAAAAAAGCACTTATTAGTTAACACATATATGTTTTTGTGATCCAAACGTAACAATTGTTCAATGTTTGATAATATATATTCTTGAAAATTTTTTATACAAACCAATACTATATTCATTTACTTATTATATGATAAATATATTTAGAGCAATACGCATTTTATGAAAAGATTTGAAACGCATAACTTCGTAAAAAATAAATATTTTGAGGTGTTTTTTAATGTGTGAAAATTTAAAAACTTCAAATATATAAATGTTTAATAAGTTATTTAATGTTAATAAAAACAATATAAATTTTGATTTATTGTATTTACGAAAGTTATTGGAAGATCCTAACATAAAACAAAACGAAATCATAAAATCTGCTATATCTACAAATCGTAATATTTTGAAAATTCATAAATCAATAATTCTGAATATTAACGTTGCGTGTGTTCGCATTGAGGATATGAAATATTTTTCATTTCTCAAAAAAATAATTGATACTATGCAAGAACAATTTAAGCGTGATACTGAAATGATTCACATAACAGGGTCAAGTAATATGTTCCAATATATATTTGGTATAATAAGCATTTTTTTAGATAAAGATTTGTTACAAAAAATAAAGATGGAATAAAAAATTGAAACAAAATGTTTTATTTTATGTACTCATAAAATAAATACACACTTGAAAAATGTTGCGAATGTCATCTATCCCTAACGAATACTATCTTGGAGATTTACCTGGATCCCTACAATACGGAAAAGAACCAAAGGAGATACTAGATTGTTTATCTTGTGAAAATACAGATAATTGTGCATACGTATTATGCGATGATGATGAAATTGCAGAAAATTACAATCGTGTTATTCCTAATACAAGAAACGGACTATATGGTGTATGGAAAATTATTGTTCTAATGAAGGCTGAAAAGGACAATACTGTGTGGTTAAAGGCTGCAATGCTAAATAAAAACACAAACAAGATTGCTTTAATGACCAGCACAAACAATAGCAGTAAATTAAATCGTGCTATTAATTCATTAGAAGAGGGTTGGTTTATTGGTCATTACAGAATGAGCGCACCTATCATATTCTGGAAGTCACTTATAGATAAAATTAAAAATTTATAAAAATTATAAAAACTGATATTTTCAAACTTATAAAAACAAATATGTAAAAGGGGTATGATTTCTTTTTTTATTGAATCAAAAACTCATATAGAAACATTTTAATATATTGAAAATATGAATATAACAGACGTTGAATACGACGAAGTCGTAATAAATCTAAAAGTCATTTCGAATATTACAGTAAACTCAAGGCTTTACACAAAAGGGGCATTATTGAATTTAGAGCAAGAAAGTTACATTCCTCTCAGTGTCAGGAGATGGTATAGACAAGACAGCCGAGATGAATCAATCAAGAAAATTGACCGGGTGATATCAAAGTCAATCACATTTACGAAAAATCCAACTGTTATCAAGTATCTAAAGGATGCTAGAACAGGAATATTGAATATGAAGGACACGTATTCTACTTGCGTGCAAACTTCTGCTAGATTAGACACTATTCTTGATAAGATATCAAGTCACATAGATAGCGAATAAAAAATAAAATTAGTTTAGTAATAAATTTTATTTTTCAATTATTTTTTTATCTTTCAATATCATCTATTTTTCTTCAATATCATCTATTTCATTTGTCGCATCTGGATACTTTATCTTAATACCTGACCAACCACTGCTATTGTGAAGCCCAAATTTCTTGTCCATGAAATCATATAACTCTTGACCCTTTGGCATTTTGCGATTACCTTGTTCTTGTTGAAACCAAAACTTGAACGCATTTATCAATTCATTCTTGCGGATCCTATGTTTTGGGTCCCCTGTCTTTTCAATATTCTCGGCAATATACGCAGAAATGTGATCCTGTCCTTTTCTGTAATTATTAGATGCTCCCAACACAATATCACAATCCAATACCAACCCATTCGTTTCAAACGCACGTTTAACTAGCATACTTGCGAATACAGGAGCAAACTTGGGCAATTTATCTTCCAATGTTTTGTCTTTAGGATATATGAACTTTGTGTCATCTGTATGTGCCTCACCTTCATTGATAAACTTCGACACAAAGTCAACCTTTCGAATACGTCTCCAGGTACCATCATCATTACTATCAATTTCAAATAAATTGTTTGTACAGACAACCAAATTAAACTGAGGCTCGAAGATTTCACTCTCTGAATACAAAGCTCTTGCTTGAATAGGATCGCCACCAGTCAATTCCTTCATTATACCTTCATTTAATTTCACTCCTTTGGACGGTTCCTGCATAACAGCATAACGAATTCCTTTTAGTTGAATAACTTCTGATGATGTTCCACCGATCGTATTTCTTTTTTCAGTAACAAGCGTGATTGGGACTGTACCCTTGTATTCACCCAATGTAAGTGACATAAGAGTTGCTAGAATCGATTTGCCGTTGCTTCCACTACCATGGTAAACATTGAATGTTTGATTTTTATTTGTCCCTATCAAACATGAAGATAAGTGATCCCACATATATTTATTCACTTCGGGTATAGGAAATAATTTGTCCATAAATGTAAGAATCTCTTCAACTGTTTTCGCAAATTCAACACCTTTTTTGTTTTCAGTATTATATTCAATATAATCTATTCCTGTTGTTTTTGTGATATAGTCTTGTGGATATCCGTCACGGAATATTTTTTGTTTGAAATCTACAATCCCATTATTAAAACATAACAGATATTTATTCGTATCCATATTACGTATGAAATCGTTATCGTAGAAGAGTTCCATAGCTTCTCGGATAATATTATTTTTATCATTTGTTCTTTTTAATTTAATCGAAATATCTGAAATTGCCTTTATTTTTTTTACTATAAATTCTGCTCGTTCGTCATTTGGATCGTAATGATGATACTCACTGCCTAATCTTTCGCTCTTTGCTGAAAACATTTGATACATGTCTTTCGAAATAGCAAGTCGTAATGATATTCCTCTATCTGGCTCCCATCTGTGATTTTTAAAAACATACCAAACACCTTTACCTGTATAACTGACACAAATATATTTATCCTTGAACATTTGGTGTAGAACTTGGGCTATATCAAATTCAGTTTGAGTTGCCAATGATTCATCGGCATAAAAATCAACTGACGAAAACTTAACCTTTTCATATTCTTCAAACGCATCTTGTTTTGCCCAGTACATTATGGATCGCTTAGTTATTGTTGCACCACTCTTTGAACTACTAAAATGTTTCTTCCAACTGTAGTAAAGATTAGGAATATCATTGTAATCAAAATCACTTGCTTTACTCCGCAACATAACCCAGGATAAGAAGAGTCTTTCGTCTGTGTGTTTTAACGCAAATGCAACCTGTCGGTTTAGTAAATGTGATCCTGGTTCATAATATTTAGCTGGCAAAATCTGTGTGTAATAATGCACCTCTTTGATTGAGTATTCGTCTGATTTGAATTTACTTAACATTATATTTACAGCTCTATCCAATGTTTCTTTATTTATAATATCATTCAGCGATATTTGTTCATCTTTATTATCTTCATCTTCGTCTTCGACAAGTAATTTCATTTTAGTTTTACTAGCAGGTCTTTTGATTTTTATGATTTTATCACCTAATTTCTTGTTATATGTATCAAGTATGTTTGGATTAATTTCAAATTTGGGATTGTTTTCATTTTGAACTGATAATTTAATGAAATTTTGTTTGATGTCAAAATCTTGCACTTTTAACTCGTCCATCATAAACTCACCATCTGCCTTATCATAACTTATACTATAATGTTGAATCAACTCATATGCTTCGTTGCCTGGCTTTCTTGACCCATATAATTGCCAATTCGTGCTACCTTTGCTAATTCCTACGTCCAAAACTGAGTCCCAATCATTGATCAATGGCATATCCCAAATATCGGGGAGTTTTTTAAGCATATTGTCACGAATCAGCATTTGCATAGTATAGTCAATCTTTATACCTATCAACATATGTATACCATCTTTTGTTAAGGATTTATCTCCTAACCTATTCACCTGTGGTTTTTCGAATATGAAAATGTTGAATGGTTTATTTTCTTCAAATTTGTAGCATTCCTTAAATTCTTCCAGATACAACAATATCATATCCTGAATATGTTCGCTCGAATGTTGTCTAGTGTCAACATCATACTTATATCTAAAATCAAAATCAACTACCATAGCCCCATTATTTTCCAATTGTTTTTCTGTTAAATATTCCTTCTTCTTTTTAACAAAAACACTATCATAATACAGAGAGTGAAATGTATCTAATTCTTCGTTGGGTATTATATATGCACCGCCATATATTTTCAATTCATTATCTGGTATTCTTGTATGTGTTGGAATAGGACCATCCTTCGTGCTATGCTTTGCTAGGAATTCACCTAGGTCTTTGAACTGTGACGATTGACTCATTATTTTATCCATTTGTTGTTATTATATATTAATATTTTTCTATTTCATTTTTTTTTAGTAGAATAAGAAATGAAATAGAAAACAGATGATTATGCTCTTGTAATTACAAAACAGTTTAAAAACGTAATTGTTATAATAATATATTATTCAAATGTCGAGTATTGTGCCAAAAGAAACAATCGTACGATTAGTAAAGGACGTTAAACAACTTATTAAAAATCCTCTAACTGATAATGGTATTTATTATATACACGATGATTCAGATATGATGAAAGGTTATGTTTTAATAATCGGACAACCAGATACTCCTTATTTTGGAGGGAATTATTTCTTTGAACTTGATTATCCTGTGGATTACCCTCATAGCCCGCCCAAAGTCACCTACTGGACAAATGGTGATGGAATCAGATTTAATCCAAATTTATATAAATGTGGAAAAGTGTGTATTTCGTTATTAAATACGTGGCGGGGTGACCAATGGACATCATGTCAAACAATATCGACTGTTTTATTAACATTATGTACACTTTTATGTAAAGACCCGTTATTAAATGAACCTGGAGTTAATAAGGGTCATGAGGATTTGTTGAGATATACAGAGATTATTGAATACTCAAATATCGATATAGCGGTTTGTAATATTATAGATAAAAAAACAGGTTATTATGTTGATTTTTTCGATAAATTTAAACCATTTATTAAAGAAAACTTTATTAAAAATTATGATGCATTATTAGAGTTCACGTCGAATAAAATGACGACTGATTATACAAAGAAAAAGAATGTCAAATGTAGATTATATAACATGAGTGTAGACATCAATTACCATCAAATGTTTGATAAATTAAAAAATTCTAAATTAATATTAGAAAATGTTTAATAAAAAAATGAAATAAATAAAATAATGTAATCTATATTATATATCAATCATGAATTTCTGTATTACATGTAATAATATGTACTATATTCGTATTAACGAGAATGATCCTAACAAACTTGTTTATTATTGTCGTAACTGTGGAAATGAAGACAAATTATTAGCATCTAATAATGTTTGTGTTTCCAAAACACAGATTAAGCAAGGAGAGCAGTCATTTAATCATATAATTAATAAATACACGAAACTCGATCCAACTTTACCCAGAGTTAATAATATATTGTGCCCTAATGCGGAGTGTAAAACTAATACAAGTAAGGATAAGGAAAGAGAAATTATATACTTGAGATACGATGATGTAAATATGAAATATGTGTATCTATGCTGCGAATGTGATACTGTTTGGACAACTAATGATAAAACATAAATCAACCTTTACACCTTTGCGCATTCAAAATGCGCAATCGGCATCATCTTCGTCACTCATAACAGCCCACCCGAAGGGGGCGTTTTGAATGAGCGAAGGTGTAAAAAGGTGGAGCAAAACTATTCAATATATTTTTTTTGTAAAAATCAAGCAAAATATATCATATTATTTTATAAAAGGTGAAGTAAAAAATACAACTTTACATCCTCTAATTTTGTACTATTGGTTTGATTATACTAAAGTATTCTTCACTCAATGCATTCCATATTTGACTTTTTCTTCAAAAAACCTATGCTACATGATTCAACTAATAATCCTCCATTAACATAGACACCATAATTCATTCCCTCATTGCGATTTTCAAGCGCAAAATGCCAAATTGTATATACGTCTTTAGAATTCCAAGGTTCTGCACGTTCATCCACACATGCCATCAGTCTATATTTCTTATCTGTGACAAATAATTTACCAAGATGTTTAATAGTGTCTTCCTTCTGTTTTTCTGTTATAGGAAACTCTAGAATAGAGTGGCAACCTGTAATATATAAATCATTTTTGAGTTGAGGATACTTGGAAGTAGAACATTTGTAGAGACGATTTTCGGTTCGTTCATCATTTCCAGGATTCTGAATAGTCCCTTTTCCAAGCAAGACAACTGGCTTGTATCCATCTAAACTGGTTTTTACAAGCGTTCCCTTATTGAGTTGTTCAACAGGAACATATTTTTCAACACCGTCTACTTGACAGAGGATTGTAGATCCTTCTAAGAAACACGGCGCAGACGGATATAAATAGTAGAAATCGGTAGTAAAATTTCCACTAAGAATATCTCCAACGTTATACACTACATTCTGTGGTGAAGGTCCTGTACTATTTGATGCTATTCTCCAACTATTATATCCAGATACGGATAATATATTATAACTACCATATTGAGCAAGATTATTCGTATTAGCCAATGCGTCACTTTCACTTGGATAATAAAATGTTACTGAAAAACCAACCGGTTGCGCAAATTCATTCATCGGCCCGAGTAATAAACGAGGAACATTTTCTGTATATAGTGTTTCGTGTGGAACTCCTTCATTAAATACAAACCCTGTATTAGATTGAATTGGGTATGATTGTGAATCTACGATAAGTTCACCAGGTGAGTCATTGAGGTACAGTAAATATGTATTTTTAAAGTTTGATGAACCAACATCCACATGTGGCGCTATATCTCCCTTAATCCATCTCATAGGTATTTGCAAATCTACAGAAAGATGTAAACCAAATCGTTCTTTTAAAGTAGCACGAATTGAATTGGTTATAGGTACTGAAAAATAGACCATTCCAGATGATTGGGAATCCAATGAATTCTTAGCTGTAAGAACTTCATGTAGATTATTTAAATAATACAAATCTTCATTAGAAAGTACATTTGCGTAGATATATGACATGATATATTTTATATATATATTATTTTGATCCACTTTTCGTTATTTCGTGAAAAATGTGGATTTTCTAAAGGTGGTTTGGACTTGGTTCAACCTTTTAAAAGGTTGATTTTATAAAAGTGAATAAGGTGGATTTGATTTGGCTCAACATTTTTAAAGGTTGATTAAAATAAAATTGATACAAAAATATATAAAGTAATATTTAGTAAATATAGTAACAATGAGTGAAGATGAATATTATTCTGGCGAAAGTGATAGCGATGACACCGATAAGGAAGACTTTACTCCCTCCAAAAAAATACCTTCCAAGTCTGTTCCTAAATATAATGAAGAAGATGATGAAGATGAAGATGAGGATGACGACATAGAAGATCCACTTGATGATGTTGAAAATGAATTAGAAGATGAAATTGACGAAGATGACGACGATTCAGATGAAGATGAAGAACAACCAACTAACAAAAATGGAGGTAATATTGGGGTTCAATCATCTTTAAATCAATATGGTGGTGGAAACGAAGAAGAAGAAGATGATGACGAAGATTATGACGACACTTATTTACAGAAATTTGATATTGACGTAAATAAAAACTATATCAATGAATTTCATCCTGAATGTATGATTCATAATTATGATGAAATTTCCAAACTCACAGTTGTGGTTAGAAATGAATCTAATATTATTGTAGACCCTCTTCATAGAACAATTCCATTTCTTACCAAATATGAAAAGGCAAAAGTTCTTGGTCAAAGATCCAAACAAATTGAATGCGGATCTAAACCACTAGTTAAGGTTCCTGAGAATATTGTGGACGGTTACATTATTGCGGAATTAGAATTACAACAAAAGAGAATTCCTTTTATTATTAAAAGACCAATACCCGGAGGTGCGTTTGAATATTGGAACATAAGAGACCTTGAAATCATAACATTCTAGTTAGTTTTGGATTATAAATTTATACTATTTTATTTTTTTACACAAGTAAATAAAAAAATGAAATAAAACTCAACATGTAAGATAGAAACAAATATAACAAAATGGAAGCTATTAATAACACCCCCAATCAAAATGCCCAGCCATCTAAACCGTGGTCAATTGCGCAATTCCAATTATACCGTCATCATAATGTTGATTTTTGTGAGAAAGAAATCATTCCACATATAAATTCTCATGAATGTAGAAGGATTCTTATTAGGGCACCTGTTAAATCGGGAAAGCGTGAATTTGCTGAATACTTGGCATTGCGTGATTTCAGTTTTACACAAAAAAAACGCCATGTCTTCGTTAGTGCTTGGCACAGGGAAGCAGATGAAGAACAACGAGATGAGTTAAAGGAACATAACCTAGACGTATTTTCGATCAATAATAAAAAAAATACATCTAAATGCTTACAGTATTTGAAGGATCATATAGAGAATGGTATTAAGGTAGTTGTTCATTTAGATGAATGCGACCACGGAGCTGGTTCAAGACAATTATTGAGTCAAATATGGAGATTAATTCGGGATCACGACGATATACTAGTCATTTTATACAGTGCAACGCCAGAGGAGGCATTGTTGTCTAAAGATTTTGAAGATTCTACTGATTACGATAATGATTATGAAGAATTGTTGAATGAGTTTGAAGATGAAGCTGTTATAGTTACATATAAACCTCCTTTAGAATTCTGTGGTCCTAACAAATTTCTGAATGAGGGACTCGTTTATAATGCAAAACCGTTCTTCGAGAAAACCGGAGGTTCATTTCAATTAACAAACCAAGGAAGGGAAATTATAAAAGACTTTGAGGAGTCTATAAAACATAATAAGCGACGTAATATTATAATGATAAGGTTATCATATTCTGATAAAAATACAAAAAAAAATAATGAAGAGAAAAGAAAAAAATCAATATATCAATTTCTATCAAATATAGATAAATTCCCAGAGCTAAAAGACTATTTGATCGTTGCAGATGATGATGGTATAAAGTTCCCAAAAGGAAGAGGATTGTATTCATGTGAAAAGGTTAAATGGTCGGACCCGATTTACTGGAAGAAAACAACAACTGACATGCCTGTAATAGTTGTATACGATCAGACAAGCTCCAGATCTACTGAGTGGAAGTGTCATGATCGCATATTTGCTACACACGATTTCCGTCACACAGTGACTTTTAGTGTGCTTTCGCAAGCACAAGAGAGAGTTAATCATTATTCAACAAAGTATGGTGAGTTTCAATCTATTCGTGTTTATGGTCATTTACCCACATTTCAGCTATCTGCGGGTCGTATCAATTATGGAGACTATATGAATTTGAACTATAAAATAAAAGAAAATAGAACAAGTAAAAGATTTGAGATTGTCAATGTAGTAACCAGTGAGACCGAGACGGTATCATATGACAGTGAATCCCAGGCAGAATATCGTTTGATGGAATTGGGGTGCTATGCTAAACCAACATTATCGATGCGTGTTATTGGAAACAGCAAGAAAGTGGTTACATGTGATTCAGTGTTTGTCGCTTGTGATCAAACTACATTTGATCGTTTGGCACGTCCAACAATTACGGAAAAGTTAAATGGTTCAACTACTGTGTTTACCAATCCATTTCTAAGAGCAAATGAATACAAAGACGGTGAACAATGGAAAGGATATTTAAGAGGATGGAAAGTATTAGATTACAATATGGACGTTAAAGATTCGGGATGGGGGTTCAAAATTAGGGATGTCACTGCTGAAAATAAAAGGGTTCGTATTCACATATGTTATAAAGACGGTGTTCTTGGTGTTGGGTTTCGTATTCCTGTAGGAACTAAAGAAACTGATAATTTATCAAGTGTTAAATCAATGTATCCAGGTAAGTAAAGCGAATGTATTTGTGGTGGGTTGAGTTTGGGTGGGTTGAGTTATGATGCGGGCTGTGATGGAAAATGTGATAACATATTAAATAATATAAGTTAATTTATTTTTTATTTGATTTTTTTATATGACAACAGATATAAAGACATTTTTTTATTATAGTTAAATGGAATCTCTAACCAATAATGTGATTGAATATGTGTGGATTGGTGGTAACAGTGAACTCAGAT
>Ga0247844_1008922_pt1 | contig 10693 bp, 7 predicted proteins | sample LaCtaG_FD_192421 | JGI IMG/M metagenome (GOLD analysis project Ga0247844, IMG submission 192421) | Freshwater microbial communities from meromictic Lake La Cruz, Castile-La Mancha, Spain - LaCruzMarch201714.5m_1 | ecosystem: Environmental > Aquatic > Freshwater > Lake | place: Spain: Castile-La...
TAAACCAGGCCAAGACCCTCGGCGAGCAAGCCCAGGAAAGCTATGAAGCCCAGAAACAACAGCTAGAGAGGGCTCGCGAAGGCTGCCAAGGAGCCTTGGAAAAGCTGGGTCGCCGCAAACTCCAGGTAATGGATACCGAGATGCGGCGCTTTGCTGCCAGCTTTGGTCGCCTCAAGAATGTCAAGCTCACCGATGTTCCGTCCATGGCTGCCTTTCCCCAAGCCGAGCTGCAGGCGATGCAGATTCATGTCATTGGTTTTGAAATCATCGATAGTCTTAAAATCCTTGCCGCTTCGAGTGCTGGTGGCGCTACGGCAGGTTTTGTCGCTTACGGAGCAGTTGGAGCTCTCGGTGTCGCCAGCACGGGTACGGCCATCTCTTCTATTGGAGGAATCGCCGCATACAACGCCACGATGGCCTGGCTCGGTGGAGGTGCGCTCTCTGCAGGCGGTCTTGGGATGGCCGGCGGCGCCTGGATTCTGGGTTCAATCGTCACCGGACCGGTCTTGGCAATTGGCGGCATGGTGATCAGTGCAAAATCAAAAGAGGCCCTCGCCAAAGCCAAAGGCCAAGCAGCAGAAGTGGCCAAAGCAATCGAGCAAATGAAGACAGTCGAGGCCGCCACATCCTTGATCCAGAGTCGCGCTGAGCAGATCTTCCAGATCCTGCATGGGCTCTGGGAAGAATTACGGCAAGCGCTGCCCCAGTTGGAGACCATCGTGGGCCGAGAAACAGACTGGCGTCGCCTCCGGCCAGAAGAGCAGGAAGCGGTGGCCGTGATCACGTCTTTGGCCTACTTGCTCAAACAACTGATCGATGCGCCGCTGTTTGACGCCGAGGGCAACCCAGTTGACAGCACCCTCAAGCAGATCAACGCCGCCAAGCTCCGTTTGGAGGGCAGCAATGGCTGAAAACAAGCGTCGCCAACTGGGCGATGAATTCAGCGGACTTGTTGCAGCCATTTCGGCTACCGACGCTGTGCGTCCCTTGGCAGAGGCCACCTTGGGCGTCTTTCGCGATAGCGAACAACTGCGCCGGATTATCGAAACGAACGCCAAGGTGGATCCCTCGATCCTTCAAGGGCGAGCCTTGGAGTTCCTTGAAGTACTCAAGTTCAACCGAGCCGCCGCTCAGGCCGGCACCAGCCTGCACGCCGCTGCGACCCATTTCAGTGATCCCCATGCTGCGGCCGACGTCTTAATCCAAAACGGTGAGGACGTCATCAAGGAGGTGCAGGCCAAAAGCTATGGCCGCGCTGCTGATGCTGCACGGACACTGGCCGAAGAGAAATACCAGGGGATGGATCGCCTGGTTCCCAAAGACCGTTTCGACGAAATCCGTGAACTGCTCGATCGGTATCAACAACGTTTTGGCCTGGAATCGCCCCGTGATGAGGCTTTAGGCGATGTTGCGGATCACCTCACCGATGAGCTGCATGCCAACGGCATTGGCAGTGGCGGGACAACCCGTGAACAGGCCGAATTTGCAACAAGGCATCCCCAAGCCGCCGCTTTGCAGTTCAGGGGTGCAGCAGTTCTCAAAGAAGTTGGGCAAGCTGGTCTCGTTGGGGCTGCTGTAGGCGGTGGCCTACAGGGTGCCTTCTCAGCAATCCATCAGGGAATGCGCCTGAGCCAAGGAGAAGCAACGGCCACCGAGGTCATCGTCATCACGATCCAAGCCACCGCATCAGGAGCAACCCGTGGTGGTTCGGTGGCTGCAGGATCACGCCTGATCGCCATCGCCGCCAATGAGGTTGGCCTTAGTAGGGTCCTTGGCGAAATTGGCCCTGGCGCGATCGCGAACGCCCTGTTTGAAGCCGGCCTCTCCACCCATCGCTTCGCCCGCGGTGAGATTGACCATGGGACCTATCGCGAAGAGCTCGGCGGAGCCGCATTACGTGCGACGGCGTCCACCTACTGCGGCATGGCAGGTCAGCTCCTCATCCCTGTTCCGGTCGTGGGTGCCGCCGTTGGCGCTATCTCCGGCTACGTAGCGGCAGCGGTATTGTTGGAGTCAGGTGTGCTTGGGCTCGGCAGCAACAACATCGTTGCCGTTGCAGAAGAACGGCAAGCAGCTATCGAGCGGGAGTGCGCGGCCGCCATTCTTGAGATGCAACGCTGTCAGCAGGAACTCATGGATCTGGAAGAGGCCTACGGCGAAGGATTCCGAAATACCTTCAGCCCCTTGCTCGACGAGTTAAAGCAGCATCAGCAAACAGGTATGCATCGCAATAGCTTGGAACGACTTGTACGGATTGGTGAAACCCTGGGTCACGCACTTCCCTGGAGCGACTTGGAGGAGTTCGATGCGTTCATGCTAGATGACGAATTAGAGCTTGTGCTCTAATTCTCTCTATTCGGCTGGAATCCATGCTGCGAGCAATTTCCATCCCACAGCTCCTTGATCCCAGTCTGGTTTTGGTGGGGCATAGGTAGCCCCAAGACTTACAACCGCAAAGCCTCTGCTCACAAAGGATTTTCCAGCATTTAATATGTCCATAAGGTTAAAATCGGTTATCGGCAAATCACTTGCAACGATGCCTGGGGGTGTCTCAAAGCTGCAACGCCATTGGTTGCCATCACGTCGAACCTGTAATTGATTAACACGCCGCAATTCCAGCGTGTGACGCTGGGCAAGTGGTTTAGCCTCAATCACATCAGGCCGAGTGAATTTCACTCCGCTGTGAAGAATCGACTTTTCAGTACAGCAATACCTCTCAAGATCAGCCGTTTTGGCGCGTCCAAACTTGCGCCATGGAGTGGGATCAATCCAGCGATTCTCGCGAGCATGGCAGTACTCAAATCCTGTTGGCCCCTCGTGCGCCAAATCCATCAAAATCAGATCGAGCGGCTGAGGCTCTGAGCGGTCAATTTGCCGTTCTCGAAAGGGCACTGCGCCATGGTCTCCTGAGCGACTTACAGGGCGAACCCAATCACCTGTGCGCACATCAATACCAGCAACACAGCGGTCATTCAGTTTTTTGGAATTGGCCAGACATAAGACAACAGTTTCCACAGCAGTGCCTTCCTTACCTAGAGATGAATGATGTCAACCCCACAGCCCAACTGCTGCTGGAAGAATTCAGCGGCCAAACGCCTGTGGCAGTGGTGAGGCGTGGCTTCGCTGCATAGCAGGCAAACGCCGTCCAGCTCATCTGATCTGAAATGTCTATCCATCCTGCGCTTGTGGATCAACGCCTGATATTCATCAGCGTAAGAATCCCAACTAATCTCTCCTTTTTTATAGCTCTTCAGCATTTGATCCGTTGGCGCCAACTGCTCTGCATGCTCATAGCCAATCCCGGCAACTTCTTTGAGAAAAAATGAAAGGTCGTCGCGCTTGGTGAATCCCGCCAATTGCGACACGTTGTTCAAGCGTGTATCCAATACCTTTCGTACTCCACTTTGTTGAAGCAGAGAGAAAAATGTCTGCGCATTCTTCTTGGTGAAGCCGATTGTGAACAGCTTGATAGTCGGTGCCATAAGGTTTCAGGCGGCAATAAGGGGCTTGGAGTAGGCGATCCGTTTGCCCTGCTCCTGGTAGGCCTGCTCCAGCAAATCCGCAGGGTTGAATTCGGGGTGCTGTGAGAGCGGATTGCCCAATAAATCAAGCTGTACGGCACCGCTGCAGGCGTCCAGTACTCCCAGGCGCTGCAGCGCCCGTTGCATGCGCTGCTCCAGCTCACCGTGGCTCTCCAGTCGGCCATCGCCATGAATATGCTGCACGTCCAGCCCACGGTTCACAAGATGCCGGCTAACCAGGACAGCCCGGTGACAGGTCAGGGGATCCCGCTCAGCACAGAGAAGAACTAGCGTAAGGCCTTTAGTGATCCCTTTGATCACCCGTTCTATTCCGTATTGAAACGCCGGAAGCTTGGCCACCCGTTCATAAGCAGCCTGCAGGCCGTCGTAAGCCTCAGGTTCATCCCTTCGTGCCCCAAGTTCATCCCCAAGAAACACGTAGGTGATGCCTTGCCTTGGTAGCTCTACTTCCAAATCAGGGCGGTTGAACTGAGGAAGCCGACGGCTGTAGGGCGTCGATCGCACATCAGCCACAGCCCCAACCCCGTGGGTATGCAGCAGCTCGATCAGCTGTCGCAAAGTCTGGTTGGAGTGACCAACAGTGAATAGCCGCATCAGCCTGTGGGTTCGGCAATACCCATTGTGCCCAATCCAATCGTTCCAGGCATGCTGGTATCAGCGCAACTTGTGTCTTTTCGGTGCCCAACCCAGCGAACCCTGCCAGCGCCCTGATCCGCGAACAGCTGATACAGGCCCTGGAACTGGATCTGGTGGGCCCTACACCAACGGTGCTGGCACAACTCGAGGCCAATAACGAGGCTGATCAGGCCGCGGAGCTGCGCGAAGAGGTGCTCGATCGCCCCCCCAACCGCTGGTACCAAAGCGGTTTCCTGATCCCGAGTGAAACCAGCCTCGGCGATCGCGCCGATGATTCAGCCGACGATGAGTTCGCGGGCCTCGATGGCCAAAACCTCTCCGCCAAGCGCAAGAGCAACGCCAGCGGTGACGACACCGGCGCCAGCGAAGCCGGGCCGGCGCGGCGGGTGTTCTTCACCTGCTCCGTTGGTTTGAGCTTTCTCATACCGGCATCCACCGGGCTCGAGGTCACTGTTCACTGGGCCAGCTACAAGCCCACCACCCCACCAGAAGACAGCAAGGCGGACGAGGCCTGGTTGCGCGAACCCCACACCGAGCCGCTTGTCCTCCCGGCCGACCTGTTTGATCCGAGCGGCCGAGCGGCTCAGTCAAAGCAGGTGCCCGGCAGCGATGGCTTGATGCTCCGGTGGCACCTAAGGCCTGCGCCTGCGGAACAGGGCTACTCCCATGGTGCTGTTGCTGTGAGCCTTTTCCTCACCAACGAACGCAGCTTTGAGGGGCGCAGCGCAGAAGACCGTGACCTCGCCAGTGCCTACCAGGTTCAGCTGGATGTGGGCTGCAACACCAGCTTCTTGAAACGCCGAGACCCGCGCGCCGCTGATCTGGAAGCCAACGCCAACGACTGGGACCATCGCGTCAATAATCTTCACTACCGGGACGACCACGAATTCGCCGTGGGTCACAACATTTCCGTGGCCCCCCGGATTGACGCCAGCGGCCATTGCCACCAGATCAGCACCACCTGGCTGCCCCAGTCCACTGTCGAGAAGGTGCTGCCTCGGGTGGCGGAGCTGGAAGCAGGCGGCCTGGTGCTGTCGATGGCAGAGCTGGATACCCTGGCCAGCGATGGGGCCGACCCTGTGCAGGCGGCCTTGCGCCCACTCGTGACGGCCTATACGGACTGGATCCAGCAGCAACGCAAGACGGCGGATACTGCCAGCAAGCAGCAGCAGGCCACTGCCACGGAGCTCCTTCAGGAGGCCAGCAAGCAGGCCAGGCGAATTGAGCTCGGCATTGAGGCACTGGAAAACGAAAAGGTGAGGTTGGCCTTTGCGATTGCCAACCGGGCGATGGCCGCCACTGCCCGTCAGCGCTTTGGGGTAATGCGAGGCCAAAAGCCAGACGACGTGAGGCCCTGCTGGCGTCCGTTCCAGCTCGCTTTCCTCCTGATGAACCTCGTCGCGATGGCAGAGCCCACCGATGCCGATCGCGACACCATCGACCTGCTGTTCTTTCCCACCGGCGGCGGCAAGACCGAGGCCTACCTGGGGTTGGCGGCCTACACCCTGGTGCTGCGCCGGCTGCGCCACGGGGGCTCGATCGAATCGGCCGGCATGGCCGTGCTGATGCGCTACACGCTCCGGCTGCTCACCCTCGATCAGCTAGGCCGGGCCTCTACCTTGATCTGCGCCCTGGAGCTGGAACGCCGCAAGGATCCCAAATTACTCGGCAAATGGCCCTTTGAGATCGGCTTGTGGGTGGGGCAGAGTGGCACCCCCAACAAACTGGGGCACAAAGGAGATGGCGACGACAACAGTGCCCGCTCCCGCGTGCTGGCCTGGAGCGGTGGCGATAACAAGCCGATTCCGATCGACAACTGCCCCTGGTGCGGCACCGAGCTGGGCAAAGCATCCCTTCTTGACGACCGCCCAGCTGTGGTGCGCGGGGTGTTCCGCCTGCTCCCTGACGCCGATTACCCAAAGGAGCTAAGGGTCTGTTGCCGCAACCGTCAGTGCCGCTTCTCGGGTGACAGCACACTGCCGCTGGTGGCCGTCGACGAGATGCTTTATCAACGCCTTCCGGCCTTCGTGATCGCCACGGTCGACAAGTTTGCCGCCCTGCCCTGGGTGGGTGCAACGGGCAAATTATTCGGCCGCGTCTCCCATGCCCAACCAGGCAAGGGCTTCTTTGGTCCCAGCGATGGCAGCGATCAGGCTGGAGCGCTTCTGCCCCATGGCCTGGAACCCCCAGATCTAATCATCCAGGACGAACTTCACCTCATTTCTGGTCCGCTTGGCTCGATGGGTGGGCTCTATGAAGCCGTGATCGATGAACTCTGCGCACGCCAGGTGGAGACATCCAACGGAGCACAAACCGTACGGCCCAAGATCGTGGCCTCCACCGCCACAGTGCGTCGCGCCAGCCAGCAGATGCAGGCTCTGTTCGGTCGCAGCAGCACCCCGGCAGTCTTCCCTGCCCCGGGCCCCGATCGGCGTGATTCCTTCTTCTCATACACTGCCCGGGTAACAGAAGCAGAAGGACGGATCTACCTCGGCGTGTCAGCTCCGGGGCGCAATATCAAGGCCCTGCTGCTGCGGGTTGGTCTTGCCCTGATGAGCACAGCCCAGAAGCTCTACGCCCAGGCCGAGAAAGAACGAAAGGCCCGCGAGAAAAGAGGCGAAGCCAAGGGGCCCAACCCCGTTGACCCCTACATGACCTTTCTGGGTTACTTCAACACCATCAAGGAGCTCGGCATCACCCGCCGTCTGCTGGAAGAAGAAGTCACCTCCCTGCTCACCACCTACGACCAGCGCCGTCGTCTCAACGAAAGCAGCGCGCGCTACGCCCGCCGCAAGATCGCCAATGAACCCCTGGAGCTCACTTCACGGGTGCCCACCTCAGAAGTAAGCACCACCAAGGCCCGCCTCGAGCTCAGCTTCGACAACGAGAAGCAACGGGTCGATACGGCCCTGGCTACCAACATGATCTCGGTCGGTCTCGACATCAGCCGCCTTGGCTTAATGGTAATGCTGGGTCAGCCCAAAACCACTGCCGAATACATCCAGGCCAGCAGCCGCGTCGGCCGCGACGACCAGCGCCCTGGTCTGGTGGTGGTGCTGCTCAACCCCAACCGGCCGCGCGACCGCTCCCACTACGAGCGCTTCAGCTTCTGGCACTCGGTCTTCTATCGCGATGTGGAGGCCACCAGCGTTACGCCCTGGTCGTCCAGAGCCCTGCAGCGGGGATTACCAGCAATCACCGTGGCGCTCGCAAGGCACCTCAGCCCCGAGCTCAGCTGGGCCAAAGATGCTGGCAATGCGGATGCGATCGATGCTGTCCAGGCTGAGGTGGCACAACGTCTCGGGGAAAGGGCACGCCGCTCAGCCCCGAACAAAGCACTCAGCGAACACACCCAAGCTGAGGTGCATCAGCGAGTGATGAACCTGCTCGACAAGTGGATCCGCATCGCCCGGGACAATGGCGGCTTGCTTCAGTACGGCCGTGAAGCGGGGGAAGTGGCTCCCCTGCTGCATACCCCGCTCGACCCCAATCTCAAGGAACTCAAAGCGATGGAGCAGGAATTCCTGGCTAATTGGAGCCTGCGAGATGTGGAACCCAGTGCGGCTCTGATCCGGCAAAGACCAGATGGTGATGAGGAGTTGAACTGATGGCACGTATGCAGACCATCCGCCCCGAGGGGGAAGTGCGCCACAGCCAGCTGATCACCACCTATGGCCCAGGCGCCATGGTTGATCTGCCCGATTGTTCTGTGGTAATCGGTGGCCTTAACTTCTGGATGTATAGCCCCGATCAGCCCCCTGAGGAGATCGATGAACCGCGACTGATCGCCAAGCTCCGCCAGAGCCTCAATGTGGGGTCCCTGCGCTTGCGGAAACCGCCGGTCTACGACGTTGGTCCCGGTGCTCAGAGCCGCCCAGGCGGCATCCGCAGTCCCGAGTTCCCCAACTGGTTCGTGGCCCAGCTGGACAGAACGGAGATGTTTGACGGCAAGACTTACCGCAGCCGCCCGCTGGTGGAGGGCGCACGCCTCGATACACGCAAATACATCGATGCGGATCGCAAGGCCCATCGCGTCGTACCGGTGCGCTTCGTGCAGAGCTGCCCCAATGGCCATCTCAGCGATATCGACTGGCGTGAGTTCGTACACCGCGGCAAAACCACCTGCCGGTCCACGCTTTGGCTCGATGAGGCCGGTGCTGGTAACGACTTCACCGAGATCTTTGTGCGCTGCTCTAATCCTGCCTGCATGGAGAAGTGGAACCGCCGGCAGCTCTCGGAGGCCAAACAGAAACTCAAAGGCGACGAAGACGAAAGACCAGCCCTGGGTTACTGCCAGGGGCATCGGCCCTGGCTCGGACCCTTCGGCCAGGAAGCCTGCGACAACGGCAAAGGAAAGGGTGGCAGCTATGCCAATCGCCTGTTGGTACGTTCCGCCAGCAATGCCTACTTTCCCGAGTTGATCTCGGCGATCTCCATCCCGGAAGCAATTGACGCTGTGCGGGAGGTGATCAGTAACCATCTCAAGGCCTTTGAGAAGATCACCAGCACCGCCAAGCTTGAAGTGTGGCTGGAGGACTACGCTCCCGACCACATCAAAGACCCTCTTGCTGGTACAGCGCCTGCTTTGATCTTCCAGGCTCTTGAAGCCATCCGTGGCGGCGAGGATGCGCCGGAAAAGACCGAGGCGCTTAAGCGACAGGAACTTCGCGCCTTGGTCGGCCCCATCGATGGGCTCCGGCGCGGCACGGGCAGCAGCCGCTTTGAAGCGGAAAACCTTGATCTGGCAGGCAAACCAGCCTGGTTCCGGAAGCGTGTCAACCGGGTTTTGAAGGTGCACCAGCTGCGGGAAGTCATGGCCCTGCTCGGCTTCACCCGACTGGAGCCTGTGGTGAGTCAGATCGATGGTGATCCTCTCGATCTAGGCGTGAAGCGCGCCCAGATCGATGTGAAGGAAGCCACCTGGCTGCCAGCCGTAGAAAACCTTGGTGAAGGCATCTTCCTTGGGTTCGATCCAGAGGCCATCCGCAGCTGGATCAAGGGCGATGGCGCTTCTCAGCACCTCTCCAAGCATCGTGATGCCTTCAAGACCTGGAACAAGGAGCACGGTCTCACCGAGGACAAGTTCCAGTGGCCCGGGGGCGCCTACCTGATGCTCCATAGCCTCGCCCATTTGCTAATTACCGAAGCCGCTCTTGATTGCGGCTACGGCGCCTCGGCAATCAAGGAGAGGATCTACGCCTTCGATGACATCGGTTACGGCATCCTTCTCTACACCGGTGGCAGCGGTTCAGAGGGTTCGCTTGGAGGCTTAGTAGGTCTGGCTGATCGCATCGATGAACTGCTGGCAATGGCACTCGAGCGGGCTGCCTTGTGCTCCAACGACCCCTTCTGCGCCAGCCATGAACCCAACAGCGAACTAGAGAAGCGTTACGCCCATGGCGCCGCCTGTCATGGATGTCTGCTGATCGCCGAAACAAGCTGTGAACGCCGTAATGAGTTTCTCGATCGGGCTCTGGTAATACCGACCCTGATCCAACACGATGCAGCCTTCTTCACGGAAGACCCCTAATGGCAGTGGCCTTTCCACATATAAGTACCGCTGGACTGGAGACCCTTCTGTCAGCACTGGATCTCCAACGCAGCGACACCGGTTCTCTCGCCGACGGCCTTGCTGATCCCCCAGCTTTCCTAGCCAGGATTGGGCTAGAGGCTAGTCACGTTTCACTTGTCACATGGCTGAAGAGTTGGCGAGCTGCAGGCGGGAGCCAGGAGGCTCTGCTCATGGCCGTGCAAGCCCTTTTGGATCAACGACGCGCTGAGTTTGCAGCCCGCTCGATCGAGCTGGTGTGGTCGGGCCCTGATGCAGGAGCAGGCTCGATCACCCGCGATCAATCCGTGCTGATCCGTCAGTTAGTGGAGCGCGCACAAGAGCGCCTGCTTCTCACCACCTACGCCTTTTACAAAGGGCCCTTCATCAATGAGTTGTTCCAGCTGATCCGCGGGCGCATGTTGTCGCTGCCGAAGTTGCAAGTGCGCATGATCTGCAATATTCACCGTGATCGTGGCGATTCCACCAGCCCTGAGGCCTTGATACGCAAGTTTCAGCAGCAAACCTGGTCACGCCTCTGGCCTGAACCCCCTGCTCCTGCCTTGTTCTTCGACCCCCGTTCTCTATCCCTTGAAGGAGAGAAGGCTGTCTGTCATGTCAAGGCAGTCGTGGCAGACGAAGAATTGCTTGTCACCAGCGCGAACCTTACAGATGCCGCCCAGCTCTCAAACTACGAGCTGGGCCTTCATCTCAGCAGCCCCGTCCACTCCGATGATGTCTGGGATCATTTCGAACGATTGATCCAACAAGGCCTTCTTCAGTCAGTTAGTTGAATTCTGCGACTTATCAGGACCGGCAGCAGACCAACAAACAGTTTGAAGGGGTCCCCCTCTGCCAAGAAAGTTGACGCCTTTTTATTTAAATCACTTGGGGGCTTAATGGAGCAATTCAATGACTGCTTACAGCCTTGCTGTTCAAGCTGATGTTCGCAAAAAATGGTTAGATC
>Ga0247844_1008926_pt1 | contig 10689 bp, 6 predicted proteins | sample LaCtaG_FD_192421 | JGI IMG/M metagenome (GOLD analysis project Ga0247844, IMG submission 192421) | Freshwater microbial communities from meromictic Lake La Cruz, Castile-La Mancha, Spain - LaCruzMarch201714.5m_1 | ecosystem: Environmental > Aquatic > Freshwater > Lake | place: Spain: Castile-La...
CACACCGCCAAGCAGGTTCTCTTTTTCGATGTTCGGAATCCGGGCGATCGTCTCCTCGCGGGAGAGAAGATGCGACGGCGCGAGATTCAGCTTGCCCGCGAGGGCATCGTAAACCTTGAGCCCAATTCCGAAAAACGGCCCCTCCCACCATTGGTAGCGGGGGACGATAAAAGAAAGATGATGGACAAGGTGCGGGGCGTTCTGATGCATCAACCCCCGCTCCCGCAGGGCCTCCAGCACAAGGGGAATGTCTCCCTGCTCGAGGTAGCGCACACCGCCGTGGACGAGCTTGGTGCTGCGACTGGAGGTGCCTTTGGCGAAATCCGAGGCCTCGAGGAGTAGCGTGCGGTATCCGCGCGTTGCGGCATCCACAGCCACGCCGAGACCAGTGGCTCCGCCACCGATGATGACGACATCCCAGAGCGGGGTCTCAGCAACTTTTTGAAGCAGTTGGGTGTGGTTCATAAGGAAACCTCCCACTTTTGCGCGCGTTTGACAGCACGCTTCCAGTTTTTGAGTTTGGCACGTCGTTCGCTGGCGGTGGATTCCGGCTCGAAGCGACGATCCACTGAGCGGATTGCGGAGAGCGCCTCGCTATTCGGCCAGATGCCCGCGCCAAGTCCGGCGAGCATCGCCGCACCCAACGCCGTGCTCTCAATATTGGCCGGACGCTCGACGGCGATACCAAGCGCGTCGGCTTGGATTTGCATGAGCAGATCGCTCGCACAGGCCCCCCCATCCACACGCAGGGTTGTCATTTTTTTCCCCGCATCCTTCTCCATCGCCCCGACCACATCCACCACCTGGAAGGCAATGCCGTCGAGCGTGGCCCGGGCGATGTGCGCCGAAGTCGTTCCGCGCGTCAACCCCACCAAAGCCCCCCGCGCCGAGGAATCCCAATACGGGGCCCCGAGCCCGGTAAAAGCAGGCACAAGAATCACTCCCTCACTATCTGGAACACGCGCAGCGAGTTCATTCACCTCCGGTGCGGAGCGGATGATTCCCAAGCCGTCGCGCAGCCACTGGATGCTGGCGCCACCCATGAAAACACTGCCCTCCAGCGCATACGTCAGCGCCCCGCGTCCAATGCGCCAGGCAACCGTGGTCAGAAGCCGGTTCGCGCTCGGGAGGGCATCCACGCCTGTAAACACCAGAAGAAAACACCCGGTGCCATAGGTGCATTTCCCCATTCCCGGCTTGGTGCAGAGTTGACCGAAAAGCGCGCTTTGCTGATCTCCGATCGCGCTGCAAATACGAAGGGGCACGCCAAGAAAAGAAGCGTCAGTAACCCCCAGATACCCGCTACTGGAGACGATCCGCGGGAGCATGGCCTCCGGAATATTGAACAACGCAAGCAGGTCGGGATCCCAGCATCCCATGCGAATGTTCATCAACATCGTTCGCGAGGCATTGCTCACATCCGTGAGATGCAGCCTGCCGCCCGTAAGTTTGTAGATCAACCAACTGTCCATCGTTCCCGCCGCCAACTCTCCAGCAAGCGCGCGCACTCGCCCGCCGGGAATCTCCCCCAGAAGCCAGTGGAGCTTGCTCGCCGAAAAATAAGGATCCAGCAACAACCCCGTGCGCTGCTGAATCAGAGGCTCCAACCCCTCGTCGCGCAGGGCGGCCATGTGATCAACCGTGCGGCGGTCCTGCCACACGATGGCATTGTGGAGCGGTTCCCCGGTTTTGCGATCCCACACGAGCAGTGTCTCACGCTGGTTTGTAATGCCCACCGCCGCGATGGCTTCCAGAGCAATACCAGCCCGCGCCACCGCTTCACGGGCGGTTGTCACAATCGTGTCCCAGATTTCCAAGGCATCGTGCTCCACAAGGCCGGGCTTAGGAAAATGCTGAGCGAACTCACGCTGCGAGGAAGCCACAGGCTCAAGCCGCTCGTTGTAAACAATCGAACGCGAACTCGTGGTCCCCTGATCAAGAGCAAGGATGTATCTCATGGAAAATCACCTTCCGCCAAGGACGAGCCAATAAATTCAGCCAATACATGGAACGCCACACCAAAAGTAGGACTCGAGTGGCGGCCCGCAAGGCCTTTTCAAAATCCAAGCGGGCGTTTCCATTTGGATTCGCGCAGACACTCAGGCAGATTGACATCCCGTTTCATGCCGCCAGAGAAACATTCCGTGATTCGCATCAAGGGTGCCCGCCAGCACAACCTGCGCAACCTCGATGTCGAAATTCCCCGCCACCAACTCGTCGTCATCACGGGCATGAGCGGCTCGGGCAAATCCTCCCTCGCCTTCGACACCCTCTTCGCCGAGGGCCAGCGCAAATATGTGGAGAGCCTCTCCGCCTATGCCCGCCAGTTTCTCGACAAGATGCAAAAGCCCGACGTGGACTACATCGAGGGCCTCTCCCCGGCCATCGCCATCGAGCAACGCACCTCCGCCGCCAATCCCCGCTCGACCATCGCCACCACCACCGAAGTCTACGACTATCTCCGTCTCCTCTACGCGGCAGTCGGCGTTCCCCATGACCCAAATACCGGCGTGCGCGTGTCCCGGCAGACCCCGCAGCAAATTGCCGACGCCATTCTCCGCTGGCCCGAGGGAACGAAATTCCTCGTCCTCGCCCCACTCGTCAGCGGCCAACCCGGAGAATTCCGCGATGTGATCGAAAAAGCCAGGCGCGAAGGCTTCGTCCGCCTCCGCGTGGATGGCGTCGTCACCGAACTCTCCGAGCCCAAGGCCATCCGACTCGACAAGACCAAACCCCACTGGATAGAAGCCGTCGTGGACCGCCTCGCCGTCCGCCACGATCTCGGCCAACGCCTCGCCGACTCCGTCGAAACAGCCCTCCGATGGGGCGGTGGACGCCTCTCAACAAGCCGCCAAGAGCCTGATGCAAAAGAATGGCTCGAGGAAAAATTCTCCACCGACTTCAGCAATCCCGCCACCGGATTCACCATGCCACGCCTCACGCCGAAGCATTTTTCCTTCAACAGCCACCATGGCGCCTGCCCCGCATGCCATGGTATCGGGACCGAAAGTTTCTTCGATCCCGACCTCGTTGTTGATCCCGAAAAAACAATCGCCCAAGGTGCGCTCAGGCCCTGGAAGCAAGCCAACAAGCGCATGAAATCCTACTACTCCGCGCTTCTCGAGGGCCTCCTTGCCGACACACCTGCGCCCGTCGAAAAATGCTGGAGCGACCTGCCGCAAACCTTCCAGCAGCTCGTTCTCCACGGCTCTGGGAAACGCAATATCACCATGGCCATCGGCGCCAACCGCACCGCAAGCAAACCCTACGAGGGCATCATCGCCCACTTGGAGAGCCTCTACGAAAGCACAAAAAGCGAATTCACCCGCAAGCGCCTCCGCATGTTCCAAGGCAAGCGGGTCTGCCGCGTCTGCAACGGTGCCCGCCTGCAACCCGCTGTCCTCGCAGTCACAGTCTCCACCCGCTCGGGACGGGAGTTCGGCATTCAAGCACTCTGCGGCCTTACCATCGGCGAGGCCGCTGAGGTTATTGGCGACCTTCAGCTCTCGGACTCCGACTCCGAGATCGTTAAGGACGTCCTCCGCGAAGTCTGCCAGCGACTCCATTTTCTCAATGCTGTCGGTTTGGACTACCTCCAGCTCAGCCGCGAGAGCGGCACCCTCTCTGGCGGCGAAGCCCAACGCATCCGCCTCGCCACACAGATCGGCTCGGGACTCTCGGGCGTGCTCTACGTCCTCGACGAACCCAGCATCGGTCTCCACCAGCGCGACAACGACCGCCTCATCGAAACACTTCGCAACCTCCGCGACCTCGGGAACTCCGTCATCGTCGTGGAGCATGACGAAGATACCATTCGCGCCGCAGACCACATCCTCGATCTGGGGCCCGGAGCCGGCCCGCAAGGCGGACAACTCGTTGCCCACGGCACATTGGAAGATATCCTCAAATGCCCCGAGTCCCTCACCGCGAAATACCTTGATGGCACGATCCGCATCCCCGTTCCACGCAACCGCACCCCACCGCGCGGGACGGAACTCTCTCCCGGCGAGATCGGCGACGGATGGCTCCGCATTCTCGGCGCCACCGAGAACAACCTTCAAAATATCGACGCCGCATTCCCTGTGGGTTGCCTCACCTGCGTCACCGGCGTCTCGGGCAGTGGAAAATCCACCCTCGTCAATGATATCCTCCGCGTCGCCTTGGAGCGCGACCTGCACCGCGCCAAGGCCCGCCCAGGCGCCCACCGCACCATTGCGGGCATTGAGCAATTCGACAAAGTCGTTGTCATCGATCAAAGCCCGGTCGGACGCACCCCGCGCTCGAATCCCGCCACCTACACCGGCGCCCTCGGCCCGATCCGCGACCTCTTCAGTGAACTGCCCGCCTCCCGCGTGCGCGGCTACGACGCCGGCAGGTTTTCCTTCAACAACAAGGGCGGTCGCTGCGAACACTGCCAAGGCGATGGATTCATCCGCATCGAGATGCACTTCCTCGCCGACGTGTATGTCGAATGCGAAATCTGCCACGGCCGCCGCTACAACCGCGAAACACTCGAAGTGACGTTCAAAGGGAAAAATATTGCCGACATCCTTGAAATGACAGTTGACGAATCCTCCCGCTTCTTCCGCCACGTCCCCGCCCTCTGCTCAAAACTCGAAACGATGCAGGATGTGGGACTCGGCTACCTCCGTCTCGGCCAGTCCGCGACGACCCTCTCGGGCGGCGAGGCCCAGCGCCTCAAACTCTCCGCAGAACTCTCCAAACGCGCCACCGGCCGGACAATCTACCTCCTCGACGAACCCACCACAGGCCTCCACTTTGCGGATATCCACAAGCTCCTCGAAGTGCTCATGAAGCTCCGCAACGCCCGAAACACCCTCATCGTCATCGAGCACAACCTCGAGGTCATCAAATGCGCGGACTGGATCATCGACCTCGGCCCGGGCGGAGGATCCCGCGGCGGCTGCATCATCGCCGAAGGCCCACCCGAGAAAGTGGCCCGCTCCACAAAGAGCGTCACCGCCCCCTACCTCGCCACCCACCTTAAGCCATGATCCGTCCTTGGACTTTTTTACCGCTCTGTGCCCTGCCGGTCCTCGCTGTCGCCACACCTCTCGACGATGCCCGCACAGCCCTCGACAGTGGCTTCGCCCAAGTCGCCCTCGTTAAGCTCGAAGAACACTTCCCAACCATCGGACTCCCGCAATCCCATCCCGAAGCCAACCTCCTCTACGCCCGCGCCCTTATCGCCGCGGACCAGACGGACGCCGCCATCCTCCTCCTCAAAAGCTCGCCGAACCACCCCGCTCCCGACAGCTCGTTCTGGCTCGCTCAAGCCCACGCTGCCGATGGCGACTGGGAGGATGCACTGGCAAATTACACCGCCGCTGCGGAATCTCCCGACTTTGCGTTGCACAAAGAAGCCGTCATTGGCCTGGCTCGGATGCTTGGAAACCTTGGCCGCCTCGGGGAAGCCGCCGCCGCACTCGCTCCCGCCACGTCCTGGCCGGCCTCGCGTCAGCAAAGCCTCGCCTTCTCCGACCTAGCGGAAATCTGCCTCGCACAAGACAACGCCCCCGCCGCCCGTGACGCGCTGGCGCACCTCTCTCCCTCCACACCCGCCGAAAAAACGCGACGCGACTTCCTCCTCGCCCGCACCGCCGTTTTGGAAAACAACGATGCGGCAGCAATTGAGCTGCTCGCTCCCCTCGTGCCAACAGACGTCAAAATGGCAGTCCATGCCGTCCTGCTTCAAGCCGATGCCCTCACTCGCTCCGGACGCTCCTCCGACGCGGAAACCCTCCTCGAGGAATTCCTCGCAACGCACCCCTCGCTGCCCGGCCTCGATCGCCTCTTCGTCGCACTCGACGAAATTTACGCGGGCTCGGCAAGCGCCTCCTCCAGCGAACTCCAACGCTGGTCCGAAGAAAAAGAACCGACACTCCGAAAAAAGCTTTCCACCTACTACCTCGCCCGCCTGGAAGCCCGACAGAATAACCCCCGGTCCGCACTCCCCCTGCTGGAGCAACTCGCAGCCGATCCCGCCACCAATCCCCTCGCCCGTGAGACAATGCTCGAACTCGCCGCCCTGCGCGTGCGCCTCGGCCTCAACGCCGAGGCCCTCGCCCTGCTTCCCGAAGAGGGTCACTCCCCGCACACCGACTTTCTGCGCGGCCTCGCCCTCTCGCGCACCGGCGAGCACACACCAGCCGCCGCCGCTTTTTCCTCCGCCGCAAGAGACCCCAACCTCGCGGAATCCGCTCTCTTCAACGCCGCACTCTGCGAACTCTACGCCGGGAAGAAACCCAATACCGCCCTCGCCACCCTCAAGGAGAAATATCCACGCAGCACACGCAGCCCAACCTTTCATTTGCAGGAGGCCTTCCACCTCGCCCGCACGGGAGACCCTCTCGCACGCGAAGCCTTCGAAAAACTGGCCGCCTCGCCCACTCCCGCCATCGCCTCCCGCGCCCGCCTCGCCCTCGCCGAGTGGAAATACCTCCAACTTGACTTCCCCGGCGCCACACGCGAACTCGCCCGCATCTCCACAAAATCCGATCCCGCCCGCGAGGCCGCCCTCCAAGTCTTCCTCGCCGACAACGAAGATCCCGCAGCAGACGACCAAGCCATCGCCTCCGCCCGCGCCTTTCTCTCCGCCCACGCAGGCTCGGAGTCCGAACCCTCCGTGCGAATGAAGCTTGGCGAACTCCTCTTCCGCAAAGGCGACTTCGCCACCGCTCGCGTCGAACTCGATACCCTCGCGCGCAAATTTCCCGAAACAGAATACGACGAACCCGCCTTGTTCCTGTCCGCTCAGGCCGCCTCACGCATCCCCTCCGCCACCGCGCCCGACGAGGCTCTGCTCCTCTTCGAGGAAGTCGCCGCCCTCGACGGACCTCTCGCCGCCCGTGCCCGCCTCGAGCAAGCCTCGATTCTCACCGCACAGGGCAAGCCACTCGAAGCCAATGTCGTCCTCGACAAAATCCTCGCATCCACCCCAGACCGCGACTTGAAGGCGACCGCCCTCATCGAAAAGGGAAAAAACCTCTACTCCCTCGGAGACACCGATCCCGCCAATCACCGCGCCGCCATCGATGTCTGGAAACAAGTCTCCAGCGAAGAAGCCGCCGACCCAGCCTGGCGCAACCAAGCCCTCGTCCGCATCGGAACCGCCCTCGAAAAATCAGGCGACCCCAACGGCGCGGTCGCCTGCTACTACGACGTCTTTAAGCCAACCGAAGGCACCCCAAAAGAATTCTTCTGGTTCCACAAGGCGGGCTTCGCCGCCGGGCGTATCCTCGAATCCCAGGAAAAATGGCCCGAAGCCGTCCGTGTCTACGAACTCATGGCCGCCACCGAGGGCCCCCGCGCCCTCGAAGCCAGGAACCGAATCAAAAAAATCCGCCTCGAGCACTTCCTCTGGGAGGAATAGCCTGCGCAAAATCCGCCCCCCCTTGCAATGACCCCACCCCGAAAGGCTCACCCAACGCCCCGCCAACACCACGAACCCAATCCGACTGTTCCTCCCGGCCATTACCGCCCGCAAAAATAAAATTCAATTTGAATTGAACCGCCACGCATCGTGTGACACCTTTTCCTCCTGCAATGCCCGCCGCCGCAACGCTCCACGAACCCTCCGCACAGCTGCGCTTTGAAGACACGCTGGCTGAAGTTTTTTCCGAATTGGCCGACCTCTTCGGCAACCCCCGCTCCCACGGACAGATTTATGGCATCCTCTTCGCCTCTCCATCCCCCCTCACGATGGATGACATTGCCGCCCGCCTAGAGATTAGTAAAGGCTCTGCCAGTCAGGGACTCCGCGCCCTCGAGACCCTCGGAGCCGTAGAGCGCCATGCCACATCCCGCACCGCCACCTATGCGGCAAAACTGGAACTAAAACTTCTCATCACCGGCTTTGTCCGCCAGCGGCTTCTCCCGCGCCTCACCGCCAGCAAAACCCTCCTCGCCACACTCCCGCCCCTCCTCGCCGCACTCCCCCCCGGCCACGAAGCCGATTACACACTCCGCCTCAAGCGCGTCACCCAATGGCACGACCGCGCCCTCCAATGTCTCCCCTTGGCCCAAAAACTTCTCGACACAGCCTCCAAGCTGCCAGGTTCCTCCGGTTCCTAAAACCCAACACGCGTGTCACACGCGCCACATCACACCCGCCACCTGGTCGGCATCCGGAGAACAAAATTCCCCGAAACGACCAAAGGCGGCAGCATGCCCGAAAATCCCCCGCTCCGCGCACCTTGACCTACGACCACCTCATCGTTGGCGCCGGCTTCTCCGGTCTCGTCCTTGCAGAACGCCTCTGCTCCCAACTCGGGCGCACCTGCCTCGTCGTCGATAAGCGCTCCCATATCGGTGGCAACGCCCACGACCACACCGACCGCGCCGGTGTTCTCATCCACCAATACGGGCCCCACTACTTCCGCACCAACTCAGAGAAAATCCGCAACCACCTCTCCCAATTCACCGACTGGCATCCCGTCGACTACCGCATCCTCTCCCACACCCACGGGCGCTACTACAGCTTCCCTATCAACCTCAACACGTTCGAGCAACTCATCGGCCGCGCCTCCACCTCCGGGGAAATGGAATCCTGGCTCGCCGCCCACCGCATCCCTATCGCCAACCCGACCAACTCCGAAGAGGTCATCCTCTCCCAAGTCGGCAGGGAACTCTACGAGAAGTTTTTTAAAAACTACACCCTCAAGCAATGGAAACGCCACCCGCGCGACCTTGACCCCTCAGTCTGCGGACGCATTCCCATCCGAACCAACCGCGACGACCGCTACCTCAACGACTCCTTTCAAGCCCTCCCCAAGCACGGCTACACCAAGATGTTCGAAAATATCGTCCGCGCCTGCGGCGAAAAACTCAGCCTTCGCCTCAACACCCCCTACCGCGACATCCTCCCCCACATCCGCTTCCGCCACATCGTCTTCACCGGCCCGATCGACGAATTCTTCGACCACCGCCTCGGCCGACTCCCCTACCGCTCCCTCCGCTTCGAACCCCAATCCTTTACGCCCTCCGACCTCTCCGCCACCCGCCCATCGTCCTCCGACTTCCCCATCCCAAAAAACCACTACCAACCCGCGATGCAAGTCAACTTCCCCAACGATCACGACTACACCCGCATCGTCGAAATCAAACACGCCACCGGCCAGCAGATCGAAAACACCACCATCGTCCGCGAATACCCTGCCGACTTCACCCCCGCTGAGGAACCCTACTACCCCATCCCCGCCCCCGATACCTCAGCCCTCTACAAAAAATACCGCGATCTCGCCGACTCCCCCGCCGCCCTCGCTCAAATCCCCCCCCAGTGCCGCTGCCAAGGCATCTCGTTCATCGGCCGCCTCGCCACCTACCGCTATTACAACATGGACCAAGTCACCGGCATGGCCCTCCACGAATTCGAAACCCTCCGCAACTCACCCAGCCCCCTCTCCTAACCTCGCCCCATGGCATCTTCAATGGTCCCCACCAAGTCCGCCCTCCGCCGTGAGACACCTTCTTCTCCTTTTTTTCTCACAGCGACACAAAGACCACAGCGCAAAAACTGGTTTTACAATCTCCTCCCTTCGCCGTGCTCTCCGTGCCGCCGTGAGACACTTTCTTCTTTTTTCTCTCACAGCGACACAACGACCACAGCGCAAAAAACTCTTCTCCTCTTCTTCCAAAAACGCCGTGTTCGCTGTGCCGCCGTGAGAGCCCTCTTCTCTTTTTCTCTCACAGCGACACAGCGACCACAGCGCAAAAAACTCTTCTCCACTTCTTCTGAAACGCCGTGCTCGCCGTGCCGCCGTGAGACACCTTCTTCTCTTTTTCTCTCACAGCGACACAACGTCCACAGCGCAAAAAACTCTTCTCCACTTCTTCTAAAACGCCGTGTTCGCTGTGCCGCCGTGAGACACCTTCTTCTCTTTTTTTCTCACAGCGACACAACGCTCACAGCGCACAAACCCCTTCTCCACTTCTTCTAAAAACGCCGTGCTCGCTGTGCCGCCGTGAGACACCCTCTTCTTTTTTTCTCACAGCGACACAACGACCACAGCGCACAAACCCCTTCTCCACTTCTTCCAAAAACGCCGTGCTCGCTGTGCCGCCGTGAGACACACTGCTCCCCTCGGCTTTCAGCCTCGCTCGGCTTCGCTCCGACTACACTCCCCGGGCCACGCGTTCGTCTTTTCAGTTTTTCCCTAAAATGCTCTCCGTCATCATCCCAGCCCGCGACGAAGAAGGCTGCATCGCCGCCACCATCGAGCACCTCCACCTCGAGCTGAATCTCCACTCCATCCCCCATGAGATTCTCGTCATCGACGACGGATCCACGGACTCCACCTGGTCCATCCTCCAATCCGAGAAAGAAAAAATTCCCACCCTCCGCCCCATCCGCAACCCCGGACCCCACGGCTTCGGCCGCGCCATCACTTCGGGCCTTGACGCCTTCAGTGGCGACGCCGTTGTCATCATGATGGCCGACCAGTCCGATGACCCACGCGATGTCGTCCGCTACTGGCAAGAACTCCAAAACCCCGCGATCGACTGCGTCTTCGGCTCCCGCTTCGCCAAAGGCGGCGGCGTCATCGACTACCCACCCCTGAAGCTCCTCCTCAACCGCCTCGCCAACCTCTTCATCCGCGCCCTCTTCCGCCACGGCCTCAACGACACCACCAACGCCTTCAAAGCCTACCGCCGCGAAGTCATCGACGG
>Ga0247844_1008929_pt1 | contig 10688 bp, 6 predicted proteins | sample LaCtaG_FD_192421 | JGI IMG/M metagenome (GOLD analysis project Ga0247844, IMG submission 192421) | Freshwater microbial communities from meromictic Lake La Cruz, Castile-La Mancha, Spain - LaCruzMarch201714.5m_1 | ecosystem: Environmental > Aquatic > Freshwater > Lake | place: Spain: Castile-La...
ACAGCTCAAACCCGAGGCGCTGGCGCGCGCCTGCGAGGAACAGGGCTTTCCTCTGACCTTGCGGATGCAGCCCGACTATGATCACAGCTATCACTTCATCGCGACCTTCATCGGCGAGCATCTGGCTTACCATGCGCGGGCATTGGCGTGAGTTTGCCGGGTATGCGCAGCGGAGCCCAAGGCTTCAGCCTTTGATCGGCAGCCGTTTCGCTCCACCCGTTGTTGGCTGCCTACCGTCGCAACCTCAGGAACAGACCAGTTTGTCGGCAAAACGTGGTGGGGCAACTGGTCAGCATTCGGCCCTGTGGAGCATGTATAGCCTTCCGACCTGATATCCGGACAGACCTTTGGTGTAGGGGCGGGTTTGAAACCCGCCCCTACGTCCGGTTATCGCGTCCGATGGCTATGCCAACATGAAGTCACCGCCGAAGTCTGGCTGAATCGGGATGCCTCCTATGCCGTCCTACCCCACCACAGTCTCGCCGAACGTCTATTGACATGCTGATCGCCATCAATGGCGCGTTGATGGTCGGCCTTGGATCGACTTCCCCTTGCCGGCAAAGTTTGCAAGCACACCGACACTTGCCAAGGCATTGTGCTTTTGTGAAATAAGGCTTAGCGGTATCCGGATTCTTTGCGATGGCGGCGTCACAACTGCGCACTGCCTCGTCGTGGCGCCCAAGCCGGCCGAGGATCAAGCCTCGCAGGCCCCAAATCTCGGCGGCGTTCGGGTCCAATCCGATGGCATGGTCCGCGCTTTCAAGCGCGTCCGGGAAACTCCCCATTGCATAGAGTACGCCGGCCCGTCCGGACCACGCCAGGGGGCCGTCGGGTCGTAGCGTCCTGGCTTTGTCGAAGCTCGCCAAGGCTTCGCTCGGATAATTATAGGCGCTCAGAAATGATCCCTGTTCAATCCATGCATGATATTTATCCGGATTGAAGCGCACGGCCTTTTCGAAGTGCACCTTAGCTTTTCCATATTCCCCGGCGAGCAGATCAATTAGCGCCAACGCTCGCCAGGCGTCGTGATTACGCGGCTCCAGCTTGATTGCCTTGCGATAAATGGCTCGTGCCTCTGCATATCGCCCCAGGTCCGCAAGTGCCGCCGCCTAATCGAGCCAGAGGCTACTGTCTGCTGGGCGTCGCTCGATCGCTTCTTGAAAACTGCTGGTAGCCTCTTCGTCGCGCTTTGCGCCGTGCAACGCTCTGGCTCGTTGTAACCAGGCGTACCAACTCGAAGTGGACAAGCGATAGCGCAGTCCACCAAATCCCGCGCCGTTGCTGGTGGACTGCGCTGCGCTTGTCCACCCTACGATGTCAGGTGGCCGGAACCGTGACCAAGGCCCACGGACGCTTCATCGTATCGCCCTAAGGCAAGCAGTGCCTCGCTTCGTTCTCGCCATGCTTCAATTCGTGACGGCTCGACCTGAATGGCTTTATCGAGACTCGCCACCGCATCCTCGAAGAGTTCTATTCGGGAGAGCGCCACACCGCGATAAAACCAAAGTTCACCAATACTCAGGCCGAGACGTAAGGCCTCGTCAAAGCCCGTCACTGCTTCCACAAAACGATCAAGATTAAAACACGCCCCCGCCCGATGGAACCAGGCTTGGGGTGTCGCGGGCGCGATTTCGATAACCTTATCGTAGCTTCGCACGGCCTGTTCGTAGCGCCGACAAAGTAAGAGCGCGTCGCCCCGCATCCCCCAAATTTCCGGCCTTGTCGGTTCAAGCTTGGTTGCTTTATTCAGACTTGTCACAGCTCTATCATAATGACCTAGGGTCATCAGGATTTCTCCCCGATAAAAGCGGAGAATGGCGATACTGGGTGCTAGACCAATCGCTTTGTCGATGCTTTCCAGCGCATCCTCTTTGCGTTTTGTGGCTAACAGGGCCAAGGATCTCAACCACCAGATCGGGAATTGTTTAGGATCAAGCGCGGCCGCACGATCCAAGTCAATCAGCGTCTCTTCATAGCGACCAAGGTTGAGCAGGGCGCAGGCTCTGAAGATCCATGGCACCACGTGGTCAGAGTCGAGTACACACATTCGATTGAAGCTGGCGATGGCCTCCTCGAACTGACCGAGGATCATCAGCAAATTACCATGGCGGCCAAAAAGTTTGCGCTTGTATACTGCGGATTGTTGAGGTTCATCGATCAGTGCTTGGATCTGAAGCAGTTTTTCATTGCGTTGGACCGCGTCAAGTCGGCCAGACTCAACAAGATCATCCATGCCGCGATATTGCGCCAATAGGTGCTGTGACCCCTCTCGCAATGCCTCAGTCTCGGTTGAAAACGCGAAGGTTCCAGAGCGCCAGTCAAAGAAATCCGGCGCCCGCAGCATGAAATAGCGCAGGGCAAATTTCGGCACCAGAAAAACAAAACGGATCCCGGCGAAGCAATCGCGAAACCGCTCCCGCTGGAGGTTCAGATGGCCGAGTACCCGGGGTACGCTATCCTCCTTGTAGTAATCGCCGCGACCGCCGAATCCGGGTTTGATGTATTCCACCAGTGAACGTTCCAGACCCTCGACAAAAAGAATGTCCGGATGCTCTGATACAGCGATAGCCGTCACCCGATCGAACAGGCCGTCGACCGGACCAGGCAGCAGCAGGTGGGCCGCGATCTTACGGGGCTGGTCGTCACGAATACGCTCGATAAGACGTTCAGCCTGGATCGGGCTGCATTCGACGAAGAAGATGCCGAAGCCATCGATCCGGTCCAGCGCGCGGATCAGCGCCGCGTACTCGCTTTCTTCCAGGAGCGGGTCAAAAGGTAGTGCTGCCGGCTCCAGGTCAATGGCCTGGGGGGCGTTCAAGGCATTTCCTCGAGGGCGCGGCGGAACTGCGGGATATCCTCGATCACCGGGTGAATATCGTACCAGGTCACGACATTTTGTTGGTCGTCCATCTCCCGGTATTCGAGGATGCAGCGATTGAATAAGAGTTTGCGGCATCCATCCGTGTTGGTGATCGTCTGCCTAGAATAGACCTCCGCCAGCTTGACCCATTCGTCGTCCGCGATGGTGCGGTTGTAGGTCTCGCGCAGTTCGGAAATGGCACGCAGCATGGCGAGCCGGGGGACCGGCAGGTGCGGCGCGCGCTCGACTGAGGTGCGCAACAGCAGGATCAGGTTGCGCAGATGGCCGCCGCTCATCAGGCACAGATGGTCCAGGGTGTCCAAATCCTCGAACACCTGGTCCAGGCCAATGTCCGGACGGACCTTCCCGATACGCCGCTGGATGAGTTCGCGCAGACCCGCGATCCCCGGCTCATGGGGCCTGCCCTCGCCGGGAACCCGCTTGCCCTGCGCGCGCTTGCGCACGGTCACCATGGGCAATACGCGCACGGGTCCGTAACTGTCGACCAAATGGGTGCCGCTGCTTGAATAGACCATCGAAATCGGAACCGTATAGACGACGTGACAGTGCAGCGCCTTGAGCTGTTCGCTGCGGTCGAGAAAGATCTCGTCATGGTTGGTGCGTCCGCTGTCCGTGTCGGTGATCGGCACGATCCGGTCGAGGTTGTCGGCGATGAGGACGATGTCTGACTGGGAGGCGCCGGCTTGCGTCGCATTGGCTTCGTCGATCAACTCGTTGAGGGCCTGGAGCAGGGTCACCGTGTGGGGGTCGACGAGTTTGCGCACTTGGTGACGAATGCTGGGAACCGCACGCAGATTGGCGGTAATAGTCGAGAAGACCTCAATGGTGAGGTCGTCCAGCGCCACTTCACTGGTGGTGAGCCCCTTGAGCGATTGCCAGCGGTCCTTGAGCCAGCGCATCACGGGGTTGTCATCGTCCGGACTGAGTTCTTGGAGCAGGCGGCTGGTGCAGGCCAGCAGGATATCGGTATAGCGGGCATCCTCGGGGTCGATATCCTCCGCATCGGCCGGAAAATAGACGACCTGGAAGCCGTTGTCTTCCAGATGCGGGATGAGCCGGAGTAATTCGGTGGACTTGCCGGCACCGCGATGTCCGGCGTAGAGGCTGCAGGTGGGAGAGTCCGACAAGATGATGCCCTGGCCGACCTCCAACAGGATGTTGCGGTCTCCCCGCACATCCTGATAATCCACATAGGCCTCATCGTCCGCCGCCAATGGCCGAGTCGGATCGAAAGCGTTGTAGAACCGTTTGAGCAGTTCAGCGTTCGTCATTTGATCGCCTTCGACACGCTGAACGCTGTGCTCCACGCCAGACGCCGGGTCCGCAGCTCGGGCGGCCTGTCGTCCAATGTCGACGAGGCTGCCTTCAGAACTGCGGCGAGTCCCTGCTCCTGGGGGTGCTGAATGGGTCGCGCGGCTTGGTCCGCCTGTTGTACCAGAGCGTCCGGCAAATCCAGTGAAATTGCTGTCATCGGGGAGCCTTTGGGTCGCTGAGTCGTAACGGATCATTCTGTTCGGTTTGCCGATAGATTACTCCATCTGGCCTTGCTCATCATCCTGCACCCCGGTGCGGCGCGATCGCGCACCCCCGTCAGGTCAAAAACTGGATCGCCTAAGTCGGCACCTGGGCCTTGATCATCATAACGGTCGACACGCGTCCAATCCGGCGCTGTTGGGGCCGGCGGCACAGCCGGGAATAGAGTCCGGCGACGGTCAATCCAATCAAAGCCAAGGCGGAGACCAGATTGAGCACGCCGGACCAGGCGTCGGCCCAGGTGCCTTCGTGCACCGCGTTCACCCGACCCGGCGTCCCGGTGAGGGCGACCTGGCCGTTGAACTGGACCACATGGACCCGCTCGCCCGCGGATGAAATCGCGTACTGCGCCGCATCCGAGCCCAGGACAGCCGCCTCCCGGTGCGAATGCTCACGACCAGAGGCGACGACGTGGACCGCAGCGTCGGCCTCGAACTGGGCGCGGACGACTAGGTGCCCAAACCCTGTAACCCGCGTGAACTGGTCGCGCGCATCCGGGCCATTTTGCCGCGCACCCAGAGGCCGGAACCGGCCGGTCCGTCGTCCGGACCCTTGACGGCCGGGGCACTGACGCGATGGCCGGAACGGCGGGCCTTGGGCGTGAGCATTCGGAAAACATCAGGCCTCCGACGCGGGGCCTTCAGACCACGGCGGACACTCCCGATCAGGTGATTCCTGCTGCCGAACGGCGGGATTGTAGCGCAGGCAATTGGGCGTGCAGGCGCACTCGAAGGCGATTTTCATCGGGGCGATCTTCCCCTCGTTCTTGAGCTGGAACAACCGCGGCACCACCCGGTCACGCAGCGCCTCGGGATCGATGGTATTGACGTAGATGCGCGTGCCGCCTTCAAATCCCGCCGGGGTCGAGACGCGCCATTTGATCAGGATGCGCCAGGGCATCGGCACATCCACATCGGGCGGCTTGTAGTACCATTCCTCATTACAGGGAATATCCGGCCCGGCGGCGGCATGACAGCCGTGCACCAGATCGGACATGCCGCGCAGCTCTTCAGCCGAGTGGCTCCACGGCTGGCTGCGCTCGCTCTTGGAAAAGATCTCCAGCGTCGGAAAGCGATGACCAAAGCCGGCGAAGGCCACGGCATGATCGTTCTCGGCCACCACCAGATTGCGGTAGGCGGCGAAATTGACCGCCGCTTCATTATAGATATTCGGATTGTCCCGCACCCGCCGCAGGGCCAGATCGTTCTGCACGCCGCGCTTGTCGATCGCCACCAACTGTTTGTGCAAATGATCGAATGACGCGCCGGCCTGCTTCAGCCAGTTCTGGAACACCGCGATAAAACGGATATAGCGGTTATTGGCATACATCTCACGCAGGGCATCGACGGTGAAGCACAGATACTGATCATGCTCGTCCGGGGTCAGGCTGCCCGAGGACGCCAGTTGATGGTCATGGGTGGCGCCATCGACATAATGGCGCCGGGCGACGATCATTTCATGACCGCCGCCGAAGAAAGCATTAGCCGTTTGCAGACGCTCGTCGAGCGACAGCCGGTTGCGCTCGGCCTCGTCGAGCCCGGAGGCCCGCAGCCGCTGATCCACCACGCGCAGGACATGCTGACGGCCCATCTCCGAGGCCAGATAATTGCGCCGGTGCGCTTCGAGGTGCTCCGGCATCCGGTAGTCAAAGTTTTGTTGCCAATAGTCGAAGGACACGATTTCGAACAGGTTGGGAATACGGCGAAACTCGGCCACCGAGTCGAACAGGTGCTCGGCCGGCAGATAGCGCAGCATCTTGCTGCCATCGCTGGTTTTGATCAGCCGCGCTTTCTCGGGAGGCGTCTCCAGATAGCGGCGGGCGCAGAATGCGCAGTGGGCGTCATGCTCGGCGGGATTCAGCGGCAACGGGTTGGGCGAACTTACCCCCAATGGCCGATTACCCCGGCCAGGCACGGTCCAAACCTCGGTGTGCGTGAAGGGATTGACCTGCTTGATGGTCCCATCCGCCATGCGCATGAGATAATCGGCTTCGGGAATGACCTGGGACATGGCTGCCGTACCTCCTCGAAAAACTAAGAGAGCGCCTACCAGGTGCGACTTAAGTCGCACCGACATCCAACCCGACGGCGGTTGGTACCAGGTTTTCCTTAAAACGCATCACCAGGTACGCGCACCCAGCCTTCCATCAATACCCTGGCGCTGCGGCTCATGATGGCCTTGGTTACCGTCCATTCGCCATTGACCTGAGTCGCTTCAGCGCCGACCCGCAAGGTGCCGGAGGGATGACCGAAGCGCACCGCGGTGCGCGCACCGCCGCCGGCGGCGAGGTTCACCAGGGTGCCGGGGACGGCCGCGGCGGTGCCGATGGCCACCGCGGCGGTGCCCATCATGGCGTGGTGCAGTTTGCCCATGGAGAGTGCGCGCACCAGCAGATCAATGTCGCCGGCGGCGACCGGCTTGCCGCTGGATGAGACGTAATCGGCCGGCGTGGCCACAAAGGCGACCTTGGGGGTGTGCTGGCGTTTGGCCGCCTCGTCGATGTGCTTGATGAGGCCCATGCGCAGCGCGCCATAGGCACGAATGGTCTCGAACATGGCCAATGCCTTGGGATCGCTGTTGATGGCGTCCTGCAATTCGCTGCCCGTGTAGCCGATGGCCTGCGCATTCACGAAGATGGTCGGGATACCGGCATTAATCATGGTGGCCTTGAGCGTGCCGACACCGGGAACGTCAAGATCATCGACCAGGTTGCCGGTGGGGAACATCGAGCCGCCGCCCTCGCCCTCACCCTCGTCAGCCGGGTCGAGGAACTCCAACTGCACCTCGGCGGCCGGGAAGGTCACGCCGTCGAGTTCGAAGTCACCCGTTTCCTGCACGGCGCCATTGGTCATGGGCACGTGAGCGATGATGGTCTTGCCGATGTTGGCTTGCCAGACGCGCACGGTCGCCATGCCGTCGCGCGGCAGTCGGCCGGCATCGATCAGGCCGCTGCTGATGGCGAAGGATCCGACCGCGGCTGAGAGGTTGCCGCAGTTGCCGCTCCAGTCGACGAAGGCCGTGTCGATGGAGACCTGGCCGAACAGGTAGTCGACGTCGTGATCGGGTTTGCTGCTCTTGGATAGGATGACCGTTTTGCTGGTGCTGGAGGTCGCCCCGCCCATGCCGTCGATCTGTTTGCCGTACGGGTCCGGACTGCCGATGACACGCAGCAACAGCGCATCACGCGCCGCACCCGGCACCCGCGCGCTTGCGGGTAAGTCCTGCAGGCGGAAGAATACGCCTTTGCTGGTACCGCCACGCATATAGGTGGCGGGGATCTTGATCTGAGGTACGTGAGCCATAAAACGATTGTCCAAGAGAGGTTAAATCGCATCCAGGGTGAGAGGCGCCGTTGCGCATGATTCCGGGCTCCCAGTCACCACCAATGATCGGGATACGGCGCGATGACCTTGATCATGGTTCCGGCCGCGACGTCTCTTGTAGGGTGCGGTGAGGAACGAACCGCACCGCGGCACCGCGGACAAGTCGATGCGGTTCGTGCCTCACCGCATCCTACGCTCGGCCCATCCGGTTGGCCGGAGCGATGACCGAAACCGATACGTTTCAAGCTGCCTTGCGCGATTCTAGGAAGTCCTTGGCAAAGCGCTGCAGCACGCCCCCGGCCTCATAAATGGCCACTTCTTCCGCGGTATCCAGGCGGCAGGTCACCGGCACCTCGACCCGCTCACCGTTCTTGCGATTGATGACCAGTGTCAGCGTAGTGCGCGGTGTACGCTCGCCGATGACGTCATAGGTTTCGGTTCCGTCGATCCCCAGTGTCTTGCGGTTGACGCCCGGCTTGAACTCCAGCGGCAGCACGCCCATGCCGACCAGGTTGGTCCGGTGAATACGCTCGAACCCCTCGGCGGCGATGGCCTCCACACCGGCGAGACGCACGCCTTTGGCCGCCCAGTCCCGCGATGAACCCTGACCATAATCGGCACCGGCAATGATGATCAGCGGCTGCTTGCGCTCCATATAGGTTTCGATGGCCTCCCACATCCGGGTCACCTTGCCGTCCGGCTCGATGCGGGTCAGCGAGCCTTTCTTGACCTGCCCGTCGACCACGGCCATTTCGTTCACCAACTGCGGGTTGGCGAAGGTGGCACGCTGCGCGGTCAAATGGTCACCGCGGTGGGTGGCGTAGGAATTGAAGTCCTCCTCCGGCAAGCCCATTTTGGCGAGATACTCACCGGCCGCGCTGTTCGCCATGATCGCGTTCGACGGCGACAGATGATCCGTGGTGATATTGTCCGGCAGCACCGCCAGCGGACGCATCCCTTTCAGGGTGCGCTCACCGGCCAACGCGCCTTCCCAATACGGCGGACGGCGGATGTAGGTGGTCATCGGGCGCCAATCGTAGAGCGGGCTTACCTTCACGCCATCGTCTTGCTGGACTGCGAACATCGGGATGTACACCGAGCGGAATTGTTCCGGCTTCACGCTGGCGGCGACGATGGCGTCGATTTCTTCATCGGACGGCCAGATGTCTTTCAAGGTCACCGGCTTGCCATGGGTGTCCAGCCCCAGCACGTCTTTCTCGATATCGAAGCGGATGGTACCGGCAATGGCGTAGGCGACAACCAATGGCGGCGAGGCCAGGAAGGCCTGCTTGGCATACGGATGAATGCGGCCGTCGAAGTTGCGGTTGCCGGACAGCACGGCGGTGGCGTACAGGTCGCGGTCGATGATTTCCTGCTGGATCTTCGGGTCCAGTGCGCCCGACATGCCATTGCAGGTGGTGCAGGCATAGCCGACGATGCCGAAGCCCAACTGCTCCAGTTCGGGCAACAGACCGGACGCCTCCAGATACAGCTTGGCCACCTTGGAGCCCGGCGCGAAGGAGGACTTGACCCAGGGCTTGCGCACCAGACCGAGCGCGTTGGCCTTGCGGGCCAGCAGGCCGGCAGCCACCACGTTGCGCGGGTTGCTGGTGTTGGTGCAGCTCGTGATGGCGGCGATGATCACGGCGCCATCCGGCATTTCGCCTGCTTTCTCTTCCCAAACACCGGCGATGCCGCGCGCCGCCAGTTCGGACGTCGGCAGACGACGGTGCGGGTTGGAGGGGCCGGCCATGTTGCGCACCACGGACGACAGATCGAACTCCAGCACGCGCCCGTATTCTGCACCGACCAGGCTGTCGGCCCACAGGCCGGTGGTCTTGGCGTAAGTCTCGACCAGCGCGACCTGCTCCGGCTCGCGGCCGGTCAGCTTGAGATAGTCGATGGTCTGCTGGTCGATATAGAAGAGGCCGGCCGTGGCGCCGAACTCCGGCGTCATGTTGGAAATGGTGGCACGATCACCGATGGTCAGATTGGCGGCACCTTCACCGAAGAACTCCACGTAGGCACCCACCACCCGCTCCTTGCGCAGGAACTCGGTCAGTGCCAGCACGATGTCGGTGGCGGTGATGCCCGGCTGGCGTTTGCCGGTCAGCTTCACGCCGATGATATCGGGCAGACGCATCATGGACGCGCGGCCCAGCATCACGGTTTCCGCCTCCAGACCGCCGACGCCGATGGCGATCACACCCAGCGCATCGACATGCGGGGTGTGGCTGTCGGTGCCGACGCAGGTATCCGGGAAGGCCACGCCGTCGCGGACCTGAATCACCGGCGACATCTTCTCCAGATTGATCTGGTGCATGATGCCGTTACCGGCCGGGATCACGTCGACGTTCTTGAACGCCTTCTTAGTCCAGTTGATGAAATCGAAGCGGTCTTCGTTGCGCCGGTCTTCAATGGCGCGATTCTTGGCGAAGGCGTCCGGATCGAAACCGCCGCATTCCACGGCCAGCGAATGGTCGACGATCAACTGAGTCGGCACGACCGGGTTGACCTGGGCCGGGTCACCGCCCTGCTCGGCGATGGCGTCGCGCAGGCCGGCGAGATCGACCAGTGCGGTCTGGCCGAGAATGTCATGACAAACCACGCGCGCCGGGAACCACGGAAAATCCAGATCCTGCTTGCGCTCGATGAGCTGCTTCAGCGCATCGGTCAGCATGGCCGGGTCGCAGCGGCGGACCAGGTTTTCGGCCAACACGCGCGACGTGTAAGGCAGTTTGGCATAGGCGCCGGGCGTGATCGCATCGACCGCGGCACGCGCGTCGAAGTAACTCAGGTCGGTACCGGGCAGGGGTTTACGGTTGGTGGTATTCATGAGTAGTCTTATTTTCGGACGTTGGATACGTCGCCAGGGATGGCGAGAAGCGATTCGTTGCAGTTTCAGCGCACAATGACACGGATCAATCCGCGCCGGCCAGGCGCTTCTTGAC
>Ga0247844_1008930_pt1 | contig 10688 bp, 11 predicted proteins | sample LaCtaG_FD_192421 | JGI IMG/M metagenome (GOLD analysis project Ga0247844, IMG submission 192421) | Freshwater microbial communities from meromictic Lake La Cruz, Castile-La Mancha, Spain - LaCruzMarch201714.5m_1 | ecosystem: Environmental > Aquatic > Freshwater > Lake | place: Spain: Castile-La...
TCTCCTCGGAATCCAGTTCGCTTAAAATCTTGCGGAACTTCATCTGCTTGTATTTCATGGCCTATTCCCATGATCGAGGCTACCACGATTGGCAGAATATTACAGGTACTTTTCAGATAAGCATTCTCATTTCACTCTTGAGCAGAATTCCGAAAAATATTTTGAACCTGCATGGGACGACTTCCAAAAAAGGAATCGCTGGAGTTTTAAGTGGATGCAAATTTTTAGTACGAACGCTTATGCTTTTGGTTCTTGCTCTCAACAAGCAAAGGGGGGCTTTAAATCCACTACTGGAAAAGGAATGGCGTACCTTTCTCTTGCTGGAGACTGCTTAATGATGGCAAACCCTGTTTCACTGATTAGCGGGGTTTGCGCAGGTGTAGCCTCCGCAGCAATTGACACGAAGACAAACAATACTTCGTCCGGAAAAAATCTTGTTAAGCATGCGCCATTTGTGGGACCGATTTCTAAAATTTTAGAAAAGCGATGAGCGGAAAAAACTGAAGACGAAAAATCTGCAGACACTAAAAATACTCATAGCAAGAGCCGCTAAGTCCACCATAAAATTACCATCTATGATACGCGGGGTGCCCTTCTTTTACGGCGACAAAAATTCCGCGCGCTGTCGCTGTAACAATTCCATTGGCCGAAAGACTGCCTTCAATCGTGGCTCGATCCTCACTGGCCTCAACCAGTTTGGCTCGCAAAAAAAGAGTCGTATTCATCGGGGTGGGTTTTCGCATTTTGATGGTGTATTCAGCGGTAACCGTGCAAGGCAGTTGCATCGAATTATTTTTTTTCATCAAATGCCAAGCACTTGTCCAATTTAAATGACAGTCAAGGAGCGTTCCTATGATGCCACCATTTAAGACTCCAGGAAATGCATGGTGATGCATTTCTGGTGTCCACTCACAGACGACTTCATCACCTTCATCAATGGAGCGAATACGAAGTCCTTTAAGATTTGCGGGACCACAACCATAACAAATGCTGAGCGGTGCGAATTTTTCTTGGAGTGATTGAGACATCTCCACAAACTAGCCTGAAAGTTTTAAGCTCTCAACCAAAAGAACCTGCGAGATAATCTTGAGTGAGTTTTTTTTCAGGTGAAGCGAAAAAGGTTTTTGTGTCATTAAACTCGATCACTTCACCCAAAAACATCAAAGCCGTGTTGTTTGAAATGCGCGCAGCCTGTTGCATGTTGTGAGTGACAATAATCATGGTCACTTTTTTTTGCAGCTCTTGGATAAGCTCTTCTACTTTTGCTGTGGCTATCGGATCTAGCGCTGAAGTGGGCTCGTCGAGTAGAACAATTTCAGGATCCGTAGCTAAAGACCTCGCCAAGCAAAGTCTTTGCTGCTGACCTCCAGATAACTGGGTAGCTTGTTCATCCAAGCGATCTTTGACCTCGTTCCACAAAGCCGCTTCAGTCAAAGCCTTTTCTACTCGATGGGCCATTTCGCTTCTGTTTTTTAGACCACGAATTTTTAAACCATACGAGACATTGTCAAAAATACTTTTTGGAAAGGGATTGGGTTTTTGGAAGAGCATGGAAATTCGTAATCGGACTTCAATGGCATCGATGTCTTTAGACAAAAGATTTTCACTGCCGGGGTTCAGTAAAATTTCCCCTTCATAACGATTGTTGGGATAGAGGTCGTGCATGCGATTAAAACAGCGTAGAAGAGTTGACTTTCCACAACCTGAAGGGCCAATCAATGCTGTCACTTGATTCTCAGGCACGACGAGCGAAACATTTTTTAAAGCGAGATGAGATCCGTAGTAAAAATTTAAATTCTTGACCTCGGCTTTCAATGGAACGCTGTTTTGACTAGTTACCATTTTATTTTTCTCCTCACTCGAGCGCGAAGGACAATTGCAAAAATATTCATCGAGAATGTTAGCACCATCAAGATTAATGCAGCTGCTGCAGCGTTTCTGTGGAACTCTTCTTGAGGTCGTGAGACCCAGTTAAAAACTTGAATGGGAAGTACCGTGAAAGGATCCTTTAGCCATTCTGCCGAAACAAAGGGAGCCTCCGTGCTCAAAGGGGAGTGGGGCAAAAAGGCGATATAGGTCAGTGCACCAATGGTCACGAGAGGAGCGGTTTCACCAATGGCGCGAGAGAGCGCAATAATAATTCCAGTCAAAATACCACCCGTCGAATACGGCAACAGGTGATGACGGATCACCTGCAGTTTGGTTGCCCCGCAAGCCGCAGCGGCTTCTCGGACGCTCAGTGGAATGCTCCGTAGAGCTTCGCGAGTTGCAACAATAATGATAGGCAAAATAAGCAATGCTAACGTCAGCCCTGCAGTTTGCACGCTTTGCCCAAGTTCAAATTTGTAAACAAAAAGTCCCAGTGCCATGAGTCCGTATATGATCGAAGGAACCCCAGCCAAATTAGCAATTGCAACTTCGATGATCGAGGTGATTTTATTTTTCTTGGCATATTCTTCTAAATAAATTCCCGCGCAAACTCCCAGCGGCACCGACACAAAAGCCGTGACTATCATGACGCAAAGTGTACCCACCCAAGCCGAAACGATTCCCGCTTTGTCAGCAAAGCGAGAGGGAAACGAAAGTAAAAAGTCCAAAGAAATGCGGTCTGCTCCTCTGATAAATAAATCAGTCACAAGTGCCAAGAGCACAAGCAGCGTGAAAACCAGGGAGACGCGAGCCGTCCACAAAAAAATCTTATTCTTGCGCCGCTCTTTTTTAATGCGCAGCCGAAGTAAGGTAGGAAGTGAAGTCACGCGTCTTGCTCCTTATATTTTTTACGCAGGCGATGGCCCAAAATATTAAAGAAAAGAGTGATTAAAAGCAAAGTGCTGCCCGCGACAAAAATAGTTTGGTAGCCCAAACTTCCGTGGGGAAGATCGCCAAGGCTGACTTGCACAATGTAGGCTGTCACTGTTTGCGCGGGTTCAAAGGGATCAAGGGTAAACTTGGGTTGCATACCACCAGCAATCGCTACCACCATAGTTTCTCCAATGGCGCGAGAGATAGCCAAAACAAAACTTGCAGTGATGCCTGAGAATGCGGCAGGAAACACGACTTTTATTGCGGTTTGAAACCGAGTGGCACCCATTGCAAACGAAGCCTCACGCAAATGCATGGGGACCGCGCGCAAAGCATCTTCAGAAAGAGAGGTGACATATGGAACAATCATGATACCCATCACCAAGCCCGCGCTCAGAGCGCTAAAACTGGGTAGGTTAGGAAATATTTTTTGCAAAAGCGGTGTCACCAAAAGAAGTGCAAAATATCCGAACACCACCGAGGGGACCGCGCTGAGAAGTTCGAGTATGGGTTTTACACTTTCGCGAATTTTCTCGTGAGCATATTCGCTTAGGTAAATAGCGATCACGGATCCCATCGGGAGCGCAATCACCATAGCCATGAATGTCGAAATAAAAGTGCCACAGAGCAAGGGCAATATCCCGTACTTAGGTTCACTAAATAGCGGAGCCCACTCGGTACCTGTGAAGAAATCCCAGATAGCAACGTGTTGAAAAAATGGAATGGCTTCACTAAAAAGAATCCAAAATATTCCGATAGTGACAAGAACGGAGCAGAATGCCGCAAAAAAAAGTCCTAATTCAATAAATTTTTCAAAAATTCGTAAACGCTTTTTTCGCAGCGGCATTCTTAAATGGGAGTTTAGCGCACGTTGATTGGAAAGCAAAGGTGAAGAGCTTTCCAAATCAACAGTGTTAGAGTTTTGCTTCACGTTTGAGGAGTTCCTCTATTTTAAGACCCACTTCCGAATGTCCGCCGAAAGCAGTGCCTAGTTTTTTGGCTTTAAAGTTTTTCAACGCTAAATCATAAGCTTTGGAGGGAAGCGGAACGTATTGGACTTCTTTTGCAAGTTTGCCAACATGTTTTAAATAGTATTCAACAAATTCTTTGACTTCAGCTTTTTCTGATGACTTGGCACTAACGTAAATAAAAATGGGCCGTGACAAAGGGAAATAGCTGCCGTCTTCCACGGTTTTTGCAGAAGGGAAAATGTTGCCTTTTACGGGCGCTTTGGCGCCGCCATTAACTTCAAGAGCTTTAAGTTTTTTCTTGTTTAATTCGTAATAAGCAAAAGGAAGATAACCTAAAGCATTTTTGTCACTTGTGATTCCTTGAACCAAGGTATTGTCATCTTCACTTGCGGTATAGTCGCTTCGACTTGCTTTTGATTTTCCGTTAATTGCTTCGGTAAAGTAGTCAAAAGTTCCAGAGTCTGAACCTGCCCCAAAAAGGTGGAGTTCTTGATCAGGCCATTCTGCTCGGATTTGATTCCATTTTGTAATTTTACCTTGAGCGGCGGGTTCCCAGATTTTTTTAAGTTCATCGACGGTGATATCTTTTGCCCACGTATTTTTTGGAGAGACAACGATCGTCATCGCATCAAACGCAATGGGGATTTCGAAGTAAGCCACATCTGCACTTTTGCAGGTGACCATTTCTTCCGACAAAATAGGGCGTGAGGCGTCTTGAAGATCGGTTTCGCCTCTGCAGAATTTTTTAAATCCTCCACCAGTGCCAGAAATTCCAACTGTGACTTTTACTTTTCCGCTTTTCGAATTTTGAAATTCTTCAGCGACAGCTTCACTCACAGGGAAAACAGTGCTCGAGCCATCAATCTTGATGCTTGGTGCTTCGGAAGTGTTCGCTGAAACTTGAAAAGAACTGAAGCAAAGAATAGCGGCATAAAAGCCAGGTAAAATTTTGAATTGTGTTTGCATTTCGAAAAACTCCTTTTGAATGAATCCTGTGGGGGTTGCGTTTAATGCTGGAATGGCGATTCATTTGGCTTGCTCATATCAAATTAAAACTGGAATTTGAAGGAAGGTGAAATTCGCTAGTAAAATATAACAAGCCTGTCGAATAATTTGGGATTAGCCTCGATCCTAACAATTTCCTAATAAACTATTCAGATTGGATTCGTCCTAAAGCTTTGGGGGCTCGAGAGCGTCCAAGAAATCCAGCCAATACGATCAAAGTTATGGCATAGGGAAGGATAAAAATCCATTGAACGGGGAGCGTGCTCCCATCCGAAAAACTTAAACCTTGTAGGCGAATCTGCAGAGCTTCAGATAGCCCAAAAAAGAGGCAAGCGAAAAAAGTTGGAAGGGGTTTCCAACGTCCCAATATAAGCGCAGCAAGGGCAATAAATCCCCGTCCGGCACTCATATTCCGACTAAATGAGCTGGAAAGGAAAGTAGAAAGAACCGCTCCTCCCATGGATGCCAATGCGCCGGAAATCATAAGCGACGTGAACTGAAGCTTGAGCACTGATATGCCAGCGCCTTTAAGGGCCTTGGGCTCTTCGCCCGCTACCCGATGCCAAAGACCTGAGGGAGTAAATCGTGACCAAAAATCAATCAAAAAAGGGATGACAAGTGCCAAGTAAACTGGCGCACTTAAAAAGCGATCTTCACTGGCCAATGACGCACTTGACCCCGAAGCACCGTAAAAATAGTTACAAGCCAGTGGTGTGATTCCTGCTGCAAAAAGATTTAGGGCCACTCCGCTCACGATGTGATCCGCTTTTAAAATTATTGTCATCAATGCATAAGCTGCTCCGATCACCAAGCCCACAACCGCGGCACCCATAAGACCCATCCATGGGGAGTGAAAATATGAGGCAGCCAATACACCTGTCAGTGAGCCAATGAGTATTTTCCCCTCAAGTGCAATATTCACAATGCCACTTCGCTCAGAAAAAAAGCCCGCCATTGCTGCAAAAATTAACGGAGTTGACACACGGAGGCTTGAGAGAAGGAGCGCCAAGAGTTCATGAGACTCTGAATTAAAAAAGTTGCTCATGAGTTAAACTTTCGCCTTCGCATCTTTACAAAATTCACAACACTCTGTTGGGAAGCTACCACAGCAATAATAAGGGCCTGAAGAATAGACGTCATGTCACGAGTCATTTTTTCAGTTTCAATGTCTAAATCCATAGCGCCTTTGTGAAGCCATGCAAAAAAAAGTGCAGATATTGTAATAAGAAGAGGATTGCCACGTGCCAATAGGCAAACGGCGATTCCGCTAAATCCATAGCCAGGTGAAAAATCCATTTTAAATTTTCCAGAGTTACTTAAAATTTCTACACTACCTATAAGTCCTGCCGTTGCCCCCGCAAGAGCGAAACTTAGCCACTGAATTTTTCTAGCAGAAATCCCTGCTGCCTCAGCAGCTTCCAGAGATGAGCCTGCACTTTTCATTTCAAAGCCCAAAATACTTTTTTCAAAAAAGAAATAAATAAGTATCGAAAGCACGGGGATTGCAAAAAGAAAAATTCCGACCGGAGCACCCTGAAAAAATTCAAATGATTTGAAAAGGTACGACGAACCTAATGTTTTGGATTCAGGATTTTGGCTTTCAGGATTTTTGAGAATATATAAAATGAAATAGGAGCATAGAGCAGCCGCAATAAAATTGAGCATGATGCTTGTCACAACTTCGTGACTTCCGCGCTCGGTTTTTAACACAGCCGGAATAAGGCCCCATAGCCCGCCAAATAAGAGGGCCGCAAATATCGCCGCAAACGGTGCAACAAAAGCAGGTAGATTGGGATAAAAAATACCCATCATGGCACAACCTAGTGCGCCCATATTCAGTTGGCCTTCAGCACCAATGTTAAACAGGCCACTTCGATAAGCTAGAGCAACGCTAAATCCGGCCAAAGCAAAAGGGATCGCGTAAAAAAAAGTCATTCCTAAATCATATTGACTTGCGATGGCGCTTCTAAACAAAACCTTCGAAACAAGAAGAGGGCTTTCTCCGGCGGCTAATACAAAAAACATACCAAGGGAATAAGCAAGAGCGATGGAAGCCAGTGAAGTGAGAATTTGTTTTAACGTAGGATTCAAGTCGCACCACCCATTGCCAGTCCAATGTCACTTTCACTGCTTCGCTCGGGGTTAAAGCTTGCACCAAGTTGTCCATTGTACATGACCAAAATACGATGCGAGAGCGCAAAAAGTTCACTCAGTTCGCTGGATATCAAAATAACACTCATGCCATTTGCGGAATATTCCCGCAGTTTTTGATGGATAAATTCGATAGCGCCTATATCCACTCCACGTGTGGGTTGGGCCGCGATTAAAACTTTTGGGTTCTTTGCTAATTCGCGCGCGATGACCAGCTTTTGTTGGTTGCCTCCAGACATGGATGAAAATAAGCTGTTTTCTTGAGAATATTTTATATCGAAGGATTCTTTAGCTTTTTTCAACGCGCTGCGAATATTTTTTTTATCGCTAAAAATTCCATTTTTAAAATGTGGAAAATTTTGCAGACCCAAGTAAAAATTTTCTTCAATGGAAAGCGAGGCAATCGCACCGTGACGAAGGCGGTCGTCGGCTAAAGAGGCTAAACCCGACTTAAAAAGCTCCCGAGTGGGCAAATGACCGACGTCTTGTCCTAAAATTTTGTAATTTCCAGTTGCCATTTTCTTTTGAAAGAAGGGTGATGGATTTAAAAGAAAATTCTGCAACTCGGTTTGTCCATTACCTTGGACGCCGGCAATACCTAAAATTTCACCTTCTGCTATCTCAAGGTTCAAGTTTTTGAGTTTGCTAACTTTGGCTATTTGGAGTGAGAGATTTTCGACTATTAAAACACTTTGTGCACTTACTTTGAGCGGATGAATTTTTCGGCTGTGTAAATCCACAACCCTGCCCACCATGAGTTCAGCGAGTTCACTCTCGGTTGTTTTTCTAGAGTCTCGACTTGCCACGACTTTGCCTTGACGGAACACTGTGACTTCGTCACAAATGTTTAGCACCTCTCGAAGTTTGTGAGTGATGATGAGAATCGTTTTTCCCTCACCTTTTAGTTTTCGTAGTTGATCAAAAAGTTGAAGTGTTTCTTGAGGTGTCAGAACTGCCGTGGGTTCATCTAAGATGATAATCTCTGCCGACCTATAGAGCACTTTCAATACTTCAATTCGCTGCTGCTGTCCGACACTCATTTTTTCGACAGGATCTTTTAAATTGATATGAGAGGAATTGCTATCGAGAAGATTTTCAATCGTTGAAAGGGCTTGGCTTCGATCAATTTTAAAAAACTGCCTGATCCATCGAAACGGTTTTGGAATCTTAAACGTCGGCCTGACGGGTTCAGCGCCTATCAAGATATTGTCTAACGCGCTTTCCTCACTGGATAGAAGAAAGTGTTGGTGCAGCATTCCAATCCCTAAGGAAAGTGCTTTAGCGGGACTGTTAATGAAGACATCCTTATTGTCGATTTTTATACTTCCTTCGTCAGGAGTGTAAAAACCATAAAGCATGTTCATCGCTGTAGATTTGCCCGCGCCGTTTTCGCCTACGATCCCATGAATGGATCCCCGTTTGATTTTGAGATTGATCTGATGATTTGCGATCGTGTTGCCAAAGCGCTTCGTAACATTGATCAGCTCAACTGCGAAAGGAGACTCTGCTTGGTGATTTAGCATTATTTTTTAATTTTATAATAATCGCTGACAACAATTTTTGAACTCAAAATTTGTTTTTTGAGTTCTTCAATTTTGTGTACATCTGCCGCCGTTAAAAGTGCTTTGTTGTGCTCGTCCAACGCATAACCCACACCTTCGCTTTTTAAACCATTGCGAAAAACACCACTCGTAAATTTCCCATCTTTGAGTTCTTTTATCGCATCAAATACTGCATTATCCACTCGCTTCAGCATGGAGGTTAGAATCAAGCCTGGCTTGACCCAGTTTTGGTTTGAGTCGACTCCAATGGCAAAAGATTTTTTGTCTTCCGCTGCATCAAAAACTCCAGAATTTGAGGCACCAGCCGCAGCAAAAATAATGTCCACGCCCCCTTTGTATTGGGAAAGAGCAATTTCTTTTGCCTTGGGAGGATTGTTCCAAGCCTCACTCGTTACCCCAATAAAACCAGATTTAATTTGAATTTTGGGGTTAATTTTTTGTGCTCCTTCTTTAAATCCCATCTCAAATCGACGGATTAAAGGAATATCCATTCCGCCAATAAAGCCAATGCTTCCCGTTTTAGATTTCAAAGCTGCAATGGCTCCAACCAAATAGGAACCCTCATGCTCTTCAAACAACATTGACTTTACGTTTGGCAATTTGACTTCGCCATCGACGATAGCAAATTTGGTTTCTGGAAACTGCGGTGCGACTTTGTTCAAGGCCTCGGCCTGTGAAAAACCAATAGCAAGTATCAAGTCGAATTTTTTTTGCGCAAAACTACGCATAAAGTTTTCAAAAGCATTGTCATCACCTGATTCAACGACTTTTATGGTGACCCCTAATTCTTTTTCAGCTTTTAAAAGTCCTGCATAAGCTGAAGAATTAAAAGATTTATCATCCTTTCCCCCACGATCTAAAACTAGGGCGATTTTTAAAGCATTTGCCGTAATCGTAGAGAAAAGAATGGCGAAATATAGGAGGATTTTGCTTTTAAAGGAGTTCATGTTTTTTGCTTCTAACAGCGCTAATCTTAAGAGTCAAAATATGATGCGAGGCTGGGAATTTAGAAGCCCGCTAATCCAAGGACAATGGGAATGCTGATAATTGCCAACAATGTGGAAAGCAAAACTGCCAGCGCCGCTTTTTCGGGTTCAGTATTGAGTTCGGTAGCAACCGCTACTGTGTTAGCCGCCATCGGTATGGAAGAAAGAAACATCAGTTGAGAATAAATTTGAGTAGGAAAAATATGGAGATAGTTTTGGTCAATTTGGATCATCAGATACATAAAAAACGGCCAGCAAATAAACTTTGCAAAAAATGCTAGCGACAAATATCTCAAGTCAAATTTGAATTTTTTGATTCCAGCCACGCCGCAACCGATCAGCATCATTCCTAAAACTGTGTAGGCTCCGCGAAACTGTAACCCAAGCTCCTCTACCGCAGGAGATATTTTTATTTTGTTGAAATTCAAAATCAATGCCAGTGTAAATGCATAAATCGCAGGGAGTTTTGAAACTTTCAGAAGAGCTTCTTTGACGCTGCTTCGACCTCTTGCAGTCACGAAATAGGCCACAGTATATTCGTAGGAAATAAATCCAAAATTAGCTAAAACAAGAAATGGCAAAACGTCACTTCCAAAAAGTCCGACTCCGACTGGAATGGCAAAATATCCAGAGTTCGCATTGCCTGCCCCAAAAGCAAGGATATTTTTGGTTGTGTCATTAAAAAAGACCCCCCCAATTTTTAAGAAGATCAAACAAAGGGAAGTGCAAAGAAGAAAAATCATCAAGGGAACGAAAAGTTGATTTTGAGAGGTATCGGCTTTTACGACACCCGAAAAAATGACCGCCGGACTTAAAACATAGATAAGAATTTTGGCAAAGGCTGTTCTAAAATCGCCCAAACATTTCGAAAATACAAAACCAAGCACAACCAAAAAGTACAGTGGCAAAAGTCGATATAGGCTGAGTTCCATCGCGTTCATGACAAGTTTTTCACATAATCGGCGACGCTTAGCAATCTCGGGGTGAGATTCTTTTGGTAGAAATTGACAAAATCCCAAGGAGTTTCGGACGCCTAGCACGTCAAAATAGACTGTTACCAAGGAGCCATGCACAATCGTTTTTATGCGGCAATGTTGGGTGGAGGTCAAGCTGCCTCCTTTTTGATTTCTTCGGTGATTTCGTTTTGTTGCTTTAGCATTTTGTAAAAGTCTTTTAATTTTCTATCTAAACTTTTCTTCAGTTCAAAGGGA
>Ga0247844_1008932_pt1 | contig 10687 bp, 9 predicted proteins | sample LaCtaG_FD_192421 | JGI IMG/M metagenome (GOLD analysis project Ga0247844, IMG submission 192421) | Freshwater microbial communities from meromictic Lake La Cruz, Castile-La Mancha, Spain - LaCruzMarch201714.5m_1 | ecosystem: Environmental > Aquatic > Freshwater > Lake | place: Spain: Castile-La...
AGGCCGACGCCGTCGCGACCGTCGAGGCGCAGTTGCTCGATGCGGACGGCCGGACGGTTGCTTCGCCCAGCGCGGAGCTGAAGCTGTCCGCTGGCAGTGAGGGCAAGGCTCTGTTGAGCGCCGACATTGCAAACCCGCTGAAATGGACTGCGGAAACGCCGAACCTCTACAAGCTTCTGCTCACGTTGAAGGATGCCAAAGGCGCGACGCTCGAAGTCATTCCGGCAAATGTCGGATTCCGAGAAATTGAGATCAAGGACGGCAACCTGCTCGTCAACGGGCAGCGGCCGCTCATCAAGGGGGTGAACCGCCAGGAGTCCGACCCCGACCTCGGTCAGGTTTGCCCGCCCGGGCGGATGCTGCAGGACATCCTTCTGATGAAGCAAAACAACATCAACACGGTGCGCAACAGCCATTACCCGAATGCCCCTGCATGGTATGACCTCTGCGATCAATACGGCATCTACCTCATTGACGAGGCAAACGTCGAGAGCCACGGCCTGATGCGGACCCCCAAGGATATTGCCAGCAATCCCGCATGGCTCGACGCCCACATGAACCGCACCGTCCGCATGGTCGAGCGCAGCAAAAACCATCCTTCCGTCATCATCTGGTCGCTCGGCAACGAAGCCGGTGACGGCTCAAACTTCGAGGCGACCTACGCGTGGATCAAGCAACGCGACCCCGGCCGCCCGGTACAATATGAAAAGGCAAAGGAAAAAGCCCACACAGATATCGTCTGCCCGATGTATGCGACACCCGGCGAAATGGAGGAATACTGTGCCACGCCACAAAAGCGGCCGTTCATCCTCTGCGAGTACGCCCACGCGATGGGCAACAGCAGCGGCAACATGTGGGCCTACTGGGATCTGATCTACAACAAGCCATTCCTCCAAGGCGGCTGTATCTGGGACTGGGTGGACCAGAGCCTTCGCCAAAAGCAGGGGAAGCTGCCGCTCTCGAAATTTGAAAAAGTGCAGCCCGGCGACAAAACCTTTTGGGCCTACGGCGGCGACTTCGGCCCGAAAGGCACGCCGAGCGACGACAACTCCGGCTGCGACGGCCTCGTATCGCCCGACCGTGAACCCCATCCCGGCCTGCTCGAGGTCAAGCACGTCTATCAATACATCCACAGCAAGCCCGCCGACCTCGCCGCCCGCCGCGTCGAGGTGAAGAACTGGTTCGACTTTATCAATCCCAAAGACATCGCCGTGCTGAACTGGCGGCTTACCGGCGATGGGAAAGAAATCCAATCCGGCGAGATGCCCGCGCCCGATCTCGCTCCCCGCGCATCGGGTCTAGTTTCCATCCCGGTCAAAGCCTTCACCGCCGAGCCGGGCGTGGAGTATTTTCTGGAACTGAGCTTCCGCCTGAAATCCGACCAGCCATGGGCAAAGGCCGGGCACGAGATCGCATGGGATCAGTTCAAGCTCCCCGACTCCGCGCCAGCCGCCGTCGCAAATGCCGCCTCCTTTTCCAAACTGGAGTTGAAGGAAATCGACTCGCAAGCCGTTGTGAGCGGAAAGGGCTTCTCCGCCACTTTTGACAAAAAGTCCGGCGCGATGACATCACTCAAATTTGAGGACACCGAGCTGATCGAGTCCCCGCTGCGCCCGGATTTCTGGGTCGCACCCACCGATAATGGGCGCGGTCGCAAGATGGGAAAGCTCCACACCGATGAGGATCGCGGCAAACCCCAGAAAGACCGCGAAGGCCAGGTTCGCAAAACGCAGGGCATCTGGCGCAACGCCCACAAAAATGCCGTGGTGAAAGGCTTTGTCGCAACGCCGAAATCCGACGGGAGCGCGGTGGAAATCTCCGTGACTCTCGATCTGCCCAAGGTTAGCGCACAGTGGACGACCCGATACACGGTTCTTGGCAACGGCGAGGTGGCGGTAAACGCCGCTTTCGCGCCGCAAAACACGGATCAGCCCGACCTCCCGCGTCTCGGGATGCAGATGATTTTGCCCGCCGGATTTGACCGCATCGAGTGGTTCGGACCCGGGCCGCAGGAGACCTACATCGACCGCAAGGACGCGAGGGTCGGCAGATATAGCGGCACCGTTCGAGAACAGTTTTTTGCGGATTACAGCGAGCCGGGAGAAAGCGGCAACAAAGTGGACACCCGATGGGCTGCGATCACAAACGACAAAGGCATCGGACTGCTCGTTGTGGGTGACCCGCTCTTGAGCGTGAACGCGCTGCACTACACCGCTGCCGATCTGGAAAGCGTGAAGCATCCTTTCGAGTTGCCGCACCGCGACTTCACCGCGCTGAACATCGACTGGAAGCAGCAGGGACTGGGCGGCGACACCAGTTGGGGCGCCTGGCCGCACGATGAATATCTGATCCCGTGCAAGGAGCAGGGCTACACCTTCCGGCTCCGCCCGATCGGCCCCTCGGATGAGCTCGCCAAACTTCCGCGAATCGCCCCGCTTCCGTAGCAACAAAGGTGCTCTGATGAATTTTGCCGACATTCACAGGTTGTGCTTCGGGGGATCAGACCCAATGGGAATGCAATCCATCCGGTGACCGGCCTGCGCATTTTTCCGGATTCAGGATGTTTTTAAGGATAGACATTCCAGTAGGGAAGGCGACTATACTCGGCAGCTCCGAGATGGGTGCGAAATGCGCAGCGTAGTGGGTGGAATATCTCGGCGGTTTCCGAAACCGCCCTACCACTGATCGGTAGGGATGGCTCGCCGGGCCGTCCGTCGTTTTCGCCCGTTTCGATGTCGAAATGGTATCACAACAAAAGACTATTATGATGACCCCCTGCCGATTCCTGACCCCGATTACCGCCATTGCAGCCATTGCCCTTGCGGCTGCCGGCACAACTCTGGCGGCAGACCGTCCCAACATCCTCTGGATCAACATGGACGACATCGGCGCTGAGCTTCCCTGCTATGGGGAGAAGGCGATTCAGACGCCCAATATCGACCGCTTGGTCCGCGAGGGCACGAAGTTCGATCAAGCCTTTCTGACCGCATCCGTCTGCTCGCCGTCCCGCTCGGCGATGATCACCGGAATGTATCAGACCAGCATCGGAGCTCATCACCACCGGAGCAGCCGCGGTCCGGGCGTGGATAAAATCCCGTTGCCGCCCGGAATCGAACCGGTGCCCGCGCTGTTCCAACGCGCCGGATACTACACCTGCAACGTCGACGAGCCGCCGAAGGAAAAAGGTCCTGGGAAATCCGATTACAACTTCGAGTGGGACGAGAAAATGTATGACGGCGGGGACTGGTCGGGACGCAAGCCGGGGCAGCCGTTCTTCGCCCAGATTCAGCTCTGGGGGGGGAAGAACCGCCACAGCCCCAACTGGCATCGCGACGTGGCGGCCAAAGAACTCGGGACGCTGACTTCTCCGGAGAGCGTGACGCTGCCTCCCTACTATCCGCGCGATCCCGTGCTGCTGAAGGATTGGGCGGAATACCTCGACTGCATCCGGTATTGCGACCTGCAGCTCGGCCGGATCCTCAAGCGCCTAGAGGATGAGGGAATCCTCGATCAGACATATATCATCTTCATCGGTGACAACGGGATCAGCCACGCGCGCGGCAAGCAGTTCCTCTATGACGAGGGGATCCGCATGACATTCATCGTGCGCGGTCCGGGCATCCCTCGCGGCGCGGTGCGGGACGACCTGGTCACCCAGATCGATATGGCACCGACGTCGCTCGCGTGGGCTCACCTTCCCGTGCAGGAGTGGATGCAGGGCTCCGATCTTTTTGCTCCCGGCTACGTGAAGCGCGATGCCGTGTTCGCCGCGCGGGACAGGACCGACGAGACGATCGACCGCATCCGCAGCGTCCGCACCCGGCAGTTCAAGTATATCCGGAATTTTTTCCCGCAGAGGCCGATGCTCCAGCCGAACGCTTACAAGGATAACAAGGAAATTATCCAGCGGCTGCGGGAGCTCCACGCGCAGGGCAAGCTCGATGCGCTTCAGGAGTCTCTGCTGTTCTCGCCGGCCAGATCCCCCGAAGAGCTCTACGACGTGAAGGCGGATCCGTTTGAAATCGTGAATCTCGCTGCGGATCCGAAACATGCAGAAACACTCAAGACCCTCCGCGCCCGGCTTGACAGCTGGATGAAGGAGACGAACGATCGCGGGTTCGAGACGGATCAGGTGTATGACACCAACATGGCTGCCCATACGAAAAAAATGAAGCCGGACTCGGCCCTGCGCAAAGAGGTCGAGGCGAACATCGCACTCATGAAAGAGTGGGCTGCGGAGGGCAAGTGATGAAGCCGCCTCGATTTCCGTCTGATTCAATTCTCAACTTTTCCTAAAATTCCTCCTGTGACATTTCTGCGCCTCCTGAGGTCTGCGATTATTTCGGCGGTCTCGTCGATGAGGGCGACAGCCGAGGCCGATGGGGGCGGGCGAGACAGACACAGCGCCAGCGGTGCCCGCAGGGCGATCCAGTCGAGAGACGAGAGATTCCATCGCATTCGCTGGCCCCAAGGGCCACCCCTTCGGTGCTGTCCTTCGGACAGGCTGTCTCACTTCGTTCGGCTCGTGCTGGGTGATGAGGGCCAAGGCACTGTCCAGGACTGTGGCGGGGGGATTCGTAAAGGATACCATCGGCTCCGGCGTTCATCAGAGCATTCGCCCACAGGTGGCTGTTTTCGCACCGATTGCCCGCCTCGCTACGGCATCCGCCGCATTGAACATTCGCAGACCTTTCGGTTTGGTCCGCAAGCGGTATTCCCATCGGGCTTTCAGGTCCGACACGCTGATGGCCATGTCATCCGGCGTTCGCGCGTTCAGGTCGCGGCCAAGACCGCTTTCCCAAAAGCGGCCCGCAATATGGTGACCCTGCGCAACTTGGCTAACGGCCGCTACAACATGCTTCTCTTCCAAACGAAAATCCAAGCTCCCTCAATAACTTCCTGGCGGCGATCCATGACCAACAGCTAGGCTCTCAAGCACGTCCCTGGATAAAAATGCTTCCCGATCACATCCGTGATCATGACCTGAAACTCCCTCTCGCCTTCATCCTAAGCGCCACGCCGTCCTGTCGACGGGCGCCGGTTGCAGGCGCAGACGGAAGTCACAACGAAGGAGTCCCTTCGCCCGCGAGCTTGTCCACCTCGGGAGTAATCACCAGCGGGTTGCCGGTCGCCCACAGCGTGTCGGCGTGCTGGTCATCCGTCAGCAGAAACAGGATCTTCGGCGGCCCGGTCTCGGCCCCGGCGAGCAAAGGACTCAATGCCACCCCTTTGAAAAATCAGGAACAGACCGGCGCGGAAACATGGGGAGGACATAGAGCGGGTTTTTGTTTTTTGAAGAAGAGGGCGGGCCTGGGACAAGAAAAACTTCTAATCCGCGGGGCTCCCCTCGGCCTTGATCAGAGACAGATATTTCTCCGCGTAGCGCGGGCCGATGACCACCTGCGACTCGGTGTTGTAATGCAGGTTGTCGCCGATGCTGCCGGTCAAGTCGCGGGCATCGACGCAGGACGTCTGCGGGCGCAGGTTGGGGAGATCGAGGAGGATGGCATTGATTTCCTTCACGCGGGGATATGTCGCCCTGCCTTCGATGAACGAGCCGATCGTGCAGGCGATGAAGGGAAGCTCCGGGAGATTCAGGTCGACACGGAGGTTGTCCACGACTTTGAGAAGGTTTGTCTGATAGTTGGCGTAGAGATCATCCTTCGAGTCCGATTCCCCCTGCAACCAGAGCGCACCACAAAGGCGGGTCTTTCCCGGTGGCCCCTGCTCCAGCGCGAGCTTTGCGCGGCGCAGCGCCTCGTCGTAGAGGCTTCTCTCCACGCCCTTCTGCCACTGGCCGACTTTCGAACCTCCGGCAGCACAAGGGATCAGACCGATCATCACATCGGGCTCATGGGCGGCGAGGGCCTGTGCGAAGGAAAGCCCCGGGCCCACCCCGGCGTTGCCGGAGCGGTCGAGAGGATCCACGCGTCCATCGACGTGGAGGGGGTCGCTTGCCACCACCCATTTGTCATTTTTCATCTGCATCGAAACGATGCGGGGATTGAGCTTCTGTTCCTCCGGAACGACCCCTCGCCCCTTCATGTTCGACTGCCCCATGAGCAGATATAGATCAAGCCGCTTCACCCCATCCGGAAGCTTGGAAATATCCTGGGGTCCGTCTGCAAAAGCAGCTGTTGCCGTGACAAGCGCCAGGGCGGCGCACCATAAAGTTTTTCGGGTTCTCATTTATTGTCCTCCTACCTGTTGAAGATGTTTCTCGATCTGCACCTTAAGCTGGGCCACGCGGCCTTTCTGCGCGGGATCATCGGCAAGATTATTCAGCTCTTGCGGATCGGTCTCGTGGTCGTAGAGATGAACCCCGCCTTTTCTGCCATCCCACGCGATATACCGGGAGCGATCGTCTGTGATCGCGTGCCCCATGAGTTTCGTGTGCGCGGAAAGCATCGTGCTGAAGCCGGCGGATTTAATTTTCGCTGAGGGGTCGGCGAGGAGCACAGGACATTTCATAAACATGATGGAAACTGATGCCGGACGGATTGAATATGGAGGGCGCCAAAGGTGCACAAAATATCTCCAGAATATATCAGCCTGTATAGAATAATCTTCGCGCGGTGTCGCTCAAATCCGTGGCGAGAAATGTGCAGTGGGGGCAGCCCGGCAGCCATCCCGTTGTCCCGGAAAGAGCAGGAAATCGCCGATGAGATTAGCATTTCAGGCAGCGAGTGCTTTTCGTTCCCGTGCCGGAGTGTTCGGAATATCTTCCCGCGCTTTCTGGAACCCTCGGATTTTCCGCGCAGAAGAATGCAGCGTCCGACCGTCCGGCCTCGGGTTCGCATTCCGGCATGGCCAGGATGAAAAGAACCGGGGGCCACAAGCTTCGTGGTATCAGACCCGCAGGAAATCAATTTCACTGCGCCTCTGGGCCGGGGCCCGGGGTTGCTGGTTCAGGGGTGGAAATCGCAGCCGTGGCGCGCAGGTCCTTGACAGCGACGGCGGCATTGTTGAGTCCGGGAATTTCCCATCCCATCACGAGACCGCCGATTCGGTAGTCGGAGAGGTTTTGAGACACTGGGAGGTAGCCCTGTTTCCATGCCTCCCGCAGACCGGCGAGGATGTAAGGAAGGACGTCGCCGCGGATAGTCACCCAGCGGCCGTCGGCAACAACTTCGCTTGTGAACGGCTTGATCCCGATATTGTAAATCAACTTGTCGGTGCCCTTTTTTTTCGGGGTGCCCTTGTCCTGCATGGCATGCAGGAACGTGACCGGTTCGCGGTCGTCGTAGAGGGCGATGCCGAACCAGTAGTAATCGCCGTGCCCCTCCGACTGGCGGTTGAGGTTCTGGATCGTAAAGAACAGGATGAACTGTGCGGCATGCACCGAGCGGATCCGGCCCACCTTCGGGTTGGCGCGGTCGTAAAGCAGCTTCACGCTCAGGGAAAAATCGATTCTTTCCATGGCGGCAAGCGAAGGGGCATCGGGCCCAAGATGACCAGACGAACCGCTGATCCTCTGCGTTAGATAGACATGGGGCCATGGATCGCCCTTCTGCCGGTAAACGCCGCCATATTCCTTGTCCGCATCCAATCCGAGAACCACGTCCGCATCGCCGTCCAGGGGATGCACATCGAGAAGAGTGAACCCATCGTCGAAAGTCAGGCCTTCCTTGCGGAACTGAAAGTGCTCCCTGTTGTCGAACGAGCTCTTGCTGTGGTGGTGGGTGAGTGCCCAGACCGGATCGCCGGCCTCCTTCCACCTGACCGGCGGACTCCCTGCCTTGTTGTCCTCCCTGACGGAAAACCCGCGTTCAAATTTCGTGTCGCCGATAAGCTCCACGGTGGATGCTTTGGTCTGGGCGCAGGGCAGGAAGAAAACCAGAGCTGCGGTCAGCGCGGCGAAGTGGCGGCGGGATGAGTTGGACATGGAATCGGCGATTCTCCTCCATTCCGGGAAAATTGCAAAAATAGGATTTTTCTGGAGCCGTTTTGTCCGTGAGATACCTGTGCATTCCCTCCACGGCCCTGCGGGCAGTTGATAGGAAATCGCTTTCGTCCCTCCAAGACGCTCGCCCGGAGTTTGAAGCTGGAAGCGGTCGTCTCCACGCCCAGACGCTACCGGGGTTCTCAGTTTTCCGCGAACCCCGATTCGTGGTGGTAGTCGGGGAATGGATCGTCGAGCTCGGGTTCAAGGTCCTGCTCGGCGGGTTCGGGCGGCATCGATTCACACGCCGGCTTCCCACCATCCGAGGTGGCGCAGGATGCGCTCGATGACGGCGGTCTCGTCGATGAGGGCGACAGCCGAGCCCGATGGGGTAGGGCCAGACAGACACCGCGCCAGCGGTGCCCGCAGGGCGATCGAGTCGGGAGACGAGAGAGTCCATCGCATTCGCTGGCCCCAAGGGCCACCCCTTTGGGGCTGTCCTTCGGACAGGCTGTCTCGCTTCGTTCGGCTCGTGCTGGGTGATGCGGGCGAGGAAGCCGCACGGGCTGAACATTTCAAAATTGCGCTGGGTCTTCGGGTTCATCCCATAGCGGTCTGTCCCCTGCGGTTTTTGAAAGTCAGTTCATCGATAACTGCCTCTTTCCTGTCCGCGTTATCGGTCCGGTTTCAGTTTGCACATTCGGGAATACGCCCGCTTCGCTCCAGCGGGGATAATTGCACTGGACAAAAAATATAACACACGCAAGTTTTTCAACATGCGAATTCCTCCCCCGGAACATGGCCCCCTTTCTTCTAACCAACAAGATTTTCGGCCAGAATTGGTCGGTGTGGCCGTATCCCGATCATACGGAAAAGGGTGGGGGTTGGGCGCATGGCTGAAGTGCGCAAAGACGCTTTGCGGTTAGGTGGCGAGGGGGCGAGCCTAGTGCACGGGCACGCCTACAACATCGCATCCTTCGGGCTCGGCTTGTCCGTGGACCGCGATTTTCAGGGGAAAGATAAACACCAGATGGATGTCTCCCACAGCGACGCCCCGGACCAGCCGCAGATGCTCGATTGGGATAACGGTCCACTCCGCGCTCGACCAAAGTTTCTGGTTTATGAATAAACCTCCCCGGAGAACGGACAGATCAGCTTCAATTTCAAGAGTCCGGAGGGGAGCCGGACTGTCCGGCTCGGCGCCTTCATCAATTTCCGCGTCGATTAATTCATTACAAAAAAGTTCCTGCTGCCAGGATTTCCAATGAAACCATCCCTACTTCCCGCTGTCCTTGCCGTCGTGCTCGGTTCGTTCGCCAGCCTTCATGCCGCCGACAAGAAAACATATACTCCGGCTTCGGATACAAAAGGGAACTGGAGTTTTGTCGCCGACCCGTCGCTTCCGAATGTTCTTCTGATCGGGGATTCGATTTCCATCGGATATACCCGCCCGGTCCGGGAAATGCTTCGGGGAAAGGTGAATGTTTACCGCCCGACGCGCGGGAAGGGGCCGGAAAATTGCGGTGATACGCTGATTGGGCTGGATCGTATCGATGCCTGGATTGGAGACCGGAAGTGGGACGTGATTCACTTCAACTGGGGGCTTTGGGACCTGTGCTACCGGAATCCCCTCGTGAAAACTCAGGGCGGCCGTGACAAGGTCAACGGCAAACTTTCCGTCTCCCTCGACGACTACGAAAAAAACCTGGAGAAGCTCGTCGCGCGCCTCAAATCCACCGGGGCGAAACTGATCTGGGCAAGCACCACCGTGGTGCCGGAGGGGGAGGTTGGACGCCATGCCGGGGACGATGAAAAATACAATGGCATCGCTGCAAAGGTCATGGAGAGGAACGGAGTCGCCACAAATGACCTGTTCGCTTTGACAAAGGGCTTCGCGGGGAAATACTCCAAGGCGCCAGGTGATGTGCACTACACGCAGGAGGGTTCCGATGCCTTGGCTGCACAGGTTAGCGCGAGCATCACAAAAGCTCTCTCACCCTGAGCCTGCCGGTTTGCCCCAGATCCGGGCCGTTCGAATTCCCCTTCCCTGCCGCGTCGGTAGAGTTGGGGAGCGTGATCGCTTCCGTCAGATTCCTGTCGAACCATTCTCCCTTCACCCCCGCATCGTTCCGGTCGAGGTGAAACCGCCAGGTTCCGGAAAGATCAATCGAGCTGGGAGAGGCTCCAGCACCGGAGGCATCCCAAACAGCCACAAGCAAAGCCAGAACCGAAAGGGCGAAATATCGGCGGCGAAGCCCGCAAAGCGTCGCGCTCAGCCTCATTATTTCATGACTGGCACCGTCAGGCTGGCAGTCGGAAAGTCATCCGACTCCACGGTCAGCCGCATCTCCCCGGTTTTTCCCGATGGGCGGAGGATAGCAAGCGAACGGCCACGCCAGGTGGTGCCGGCATCCGCATTGCGGAATCCTTGCACATCCTTGTGGTTTCCGTTCCCGCATGCTTCGAGCGTCCCGTCGCCGTCCACCTTGTAGCGCACCTTGTGGCTGCCGGCCATGACGGGTTCGCCATTGGCATCGACGACCTCGACGGTGACAAACGCGAGGTCGTTGCGGTTGGCAGCCACCGGCGAGCGGTCGCTGGTCAGACGGAGAGCGACCGGCATGCCCGGAGTCTTCAGCGCTTTGCTGAAAATGACTTTGTCGTCCTTCAAGCCCTCAGCGAGGAGGACTCCCGGCTCGTAGGGGACTTTGAAAACATTGGTGATGCGGTCCTTCGAGTTCGTCCCGCTGCCGACGACTTTTCCGTTGAGTTTCAGCCGGACCTCGGGGGCGCGGCTCACCACTT
>Ga0247844_1008934_pt1 | contig 10686 bp, 9 predicted proteins | sample LaCtaG_FD_192421 | JGI IMG/M metagenome (GOLD analysis project Ga0247844, IMG submission 192421) | Freshwater microbial communities from meromictic Lake La Cruz, Castile-La Mancha, Spain - LaCruzMarch201714.5m_1 | ecosystem: Environmental > Aquatic > Freshwater > Lake | place: Spain: Castile-La...
AACTAAGAAATGGACTATGCCAATTAGAAACTGGGGAACAATTTATGGGCAATTTTTGATTATTTTTGAAGATAGAATAAATAACTAAAAAAATAGTTTACACACTTAGAGGGATAGTGTCTAAGAATGATTTTTACTCAAATTTATTATCTGATTGTTTCAAAGATTAACATTAAAGTACATTATACATTCATTTTCTTTTTACTTTATTATTTATTTTATTTACCTATTCTAATTTCATTATTGCTTTATAATGAAACATATAGGCTATTTAATTCATTGAGAGGCAATAACTCAACTTTCTAAGTGTTATGTTTGCATTTAAAGCATATATCTACAAACGGCACATAATAAAACTTTTTCTCAAAGAAACTTGGACTTCCTTGTTCAATCAAAAAAAAATAGCATTATGAATTCTAATCAATGAAATTATTTCCAGCATTTCAACTAATAATTGCTTACTAAAATTTAAAAGATTGATTTTTACCTTATAGTTTTTTTAAATTTAGACTCCGAATGAATAAGACATACAAATTAATCTGTTTTAATTCTATGAGTTTCTAAGCAAATTAGACTTATTGTTAATGAAAATTATTTTTGTTTTTAATAGATGAATAAAATAGGACTCATAGGTCATGGTTATTGGGGTAAAAACATCCTTAGAAACTTGATAAATATTGTTGGAATATCAAATATTTTGGTTGTTGATTCAGACCCAGATGTCTGTAATTGGCTTAAAAACAATTATAAGGAGCTTAATGTTGATTTATCTTTAGACAAAGCTTTAACAAATGAACTTATTGATAAGTTCATAATTGCAACTCCTACATGCACTCACTTTGAAATAGCTTTTAAGTGTCTAAACTTAGGGAAAAATGTACTTGTAGAAAAGCCTCTCACAACATCATATAAGGAAGCACAACTTTTAAACGATTTAGCTGAAGAAAAACAAGTATTGCTAATGACAGATTATACATATGTATACAATCCTAATGTTGAAAAGATTAAAGAATATATAAATAGTGGTTATTTAGGTACTTTGAACTATATTGATTTCACAAGAATAAATTTAGGTAAACTCCAAAAAGAAACAAATGTTTTATGGGATTTGGCATGCCATGACTTATCAATTATTAACTATCTCATTAAAGAAAAGCCTTATCAAATAAGGGCTATTGCAAGAAAAAACAATTTCATGGCTACTGAAGAATTATCGCATATCTTTCTAGAGTTCCAATCAGGACTTTTGGTTCACATAAATTCATCTTGGGCAAGCCCTATAAAAATCAGAAAAACAATTATTGGTGGGGATAAAAGGATGATAATTTTTGATGATTTAGAACCTGAAAAAAAATTAACAATATATGAATACAAGCAATGTCCTCTTATCAAGAATAATAATGAGTTAACGGAGTATAGACTTGATAATGAATTAATTCCTGAAATTCAATATAATGAACCACTTCATCTATGTATTTTAGATTTCGTAAATTGTGTTAAGAACAAAAAACAACCAAAAACAAACTTTGATAAAACTAAAGATGTTATTTTACTTATTGAAAAAGCAAATGAGTCGATTAGTAATGGTGGTTCTCCAGTTAAAATTTGATAGAATCGTCATATAGTGTTGAAGTATCAAAATAGTTATTCTGAAAAAACAACTTCGTGCGTGAAACCATTTCAAAATAAATTAACATCATGAATGGCTGTAATAAGACCTACTAATAAGTGGCTCAATTACCTCTAGAATATTCATAGTCACAAAATAGAATATATTAAAACTAAGAATGTAGAGCCTTTGTTTAATGTTACAACAAAAATTATAAAATTAAATTCATGCCGAAATGTTAGACCTTTAGGGTTAAAATAACATCTAAAAGTAAAAAAATAACGTAAGAAATTGAAAAAAATAACGGACATTTTTTTGATTACATTTGAAGAATTAATAAATCACTTAAAAAACTTTACCAGTATTGTAGGTTAGTGACTCGAAAATGAATAAGCTAAACAATTATCTAATCATGCTGATTTATTTTATCATTTTTATGATAATATATTTCGTCGGTGACATTATGTTTTCTGGCTTTCATATGATGGAAGAGCATGAGATTATGGGACTGCATGATCAGTACACAAATAAAAATATAGCCTCATCCTTAATTCAAATAATTGATTCTTGCAAATATAGATTAAGTCCATTTTTAGAATTTTATTTAAATGTAGGTGCATTATTATTAGGAAAAAAAATGGTGCTTTGGCATATTTTTAGAATTTTCATAATTTCCCTTGCTTGTACTGCAAGTTTTAGTGTAATCAAATTTTACTTAAAAAGTTTTCCTTTATCATTTATAATACCACTTTTACTTTTTGGGGGCACAGCTTCTGAAGTAATTGTTAGAATTGCCACCGTAGAAATTTTCTCTATTTTATTCCTTTCCCTTACTATTTCACGAATTTTAAAAAATAAAATAGACATTACCCTATTGTTACTTCTTTTTTTAGTTTGCTTCATAAAAGAAAATCTAATCCTAATTATTCCTTTCTTTTCATTAATTTATTTTTACCATTCTCCATACGATAAAAAGTTATCTCACTTCTTGAAAGATATTCAATTCAAAAAATTAACTGTTTTTCTTTTAGTTTGTTTGGTTTCGATGATAATTAGAAATGTTTATTTTATTTCCAATCAAAATGAAAGCTTATATATTCTATCTCAATTATCACTTAAATCCTATTTAGAACTTTTAGAGCAGTTTGTAACGTATATATGGAATAAAAAAATAATTTTACTAGAGTATTCATTATTTTTAATATTAATACTTTATGGTTTTGTCTTAACTAGAAAAAAAAAGTATTCAAAATATATTTTAATTAGCCTTGTTGTAATATTTATTTCTCAGTTTTTACTTTACATTAATGTTGGATTTTCAGGCAGATACTTCATACCTACTAATTTTACATTGTTATTAGGATTTGTTATGATGATCTCTTTATTGAATAAGATTCCAAAAACAGTATATTTCTTGGTTTTTATTCTTTTTACAACTCAAACATTTACCTCTATTTCTAATGTCAAAACCTACTCTATGGAAGGTAGAAGTATCAGTTTTTACTTAAATACTTTAAAAGAAACATGTAAAAACAAACCATGTAGGGTACTTTTAGTTGGCGATAAACTTCAAAATATTGAAATGTTTCAAGCCTTGATTAAATACAGTATTTATACAGTGAATGATGCGAATGTAAAAATTAAACCTTTGCAACCAAACATAGAGCAATTTATGAAATACTCTAACATTTTAGATACCTCAACAGTTAGGTTTTTTGAAAAAAGCTTTGACCATCATTATAAAGATTTTATCGATAACGAATACAATGATATAAACTACGATTTAATTGTTTATGTAGGTGGAGCTGATAAAATTAATTATACAAAAACTCCGGTAAATGTTTTACATTATGGAGAACGCTGGTTTGAATTTGAAATTCATCTATTTAATTAAGTTAAATTCTATTCTTCATAAATGATCAGGTTTTTAAACAAAGGTTCCAGTATTTTTTATCTTCTTATCATTTTAATCATTTTGATTTTAACACCTTTCATTTATGGAAGTCTTTTATCAAATGACAAAATTGGAACCTTCACTGGACTTTATTCCATGTACTCTGGAGAAATTTTTTATTACATGGCTTTAGGACCCACCCAAGTTGAAGATGGTTTCTTTTTTTTTGAAGATCGATTTAATCGGGTTGGTGAAGGATATTATTTTATAAATATTATTGGCGTTTTCATACATCTAATTTCCATTATTTTCCAAACAGACTACACCATTTCTTTTTTGATTTATAAAATTGTATGTAGTTTATTTCTCGTATTTTTTCTTCACAAAATTTTCATTAAAATTAATTTAGAAAATATTAGTATATTTCTTGGCCTTGTATTGGCTTTGTTTACATCAGGTATGAGCGGATGGGTAAACAATTATTTTGCATGGGACAACGTTCCTGAAATGAATATCATGATAAGTTTAACGACCGAATATTATCTGCCTGCCGCATTGTGTATGTTTGTAGTCTCACTTTTCTATTTATACAATCTTATAGAGAACCCCACAAAAAAAAATGCTATTAAAACTGGTATTGCTTTTCTAATATTAGGACTAGTTTATATCTATAGTTTCTTAATGTTGTTGACTTTCTGTACTCTTTATTTTTTGTATCTCCATTTTGTTACAAAATCAAAAATATATTTTAATGCTATTCTAATCCTAATAATATCATCACCTGTAATTATATACTACGTTTGGTTGTTTTTATTCAAACTTGACGATAACGGTAGAGAGGATGGTTGGATTGATGGACCAACTTCTTTTGAATACTTACTTACTTTCTTTCCACAACTTGTACTTCTACTTGTATTTATTTTTATTGTCAAGGCGAAATTTCTAAATAATAGGCTTATTACTTTTTCTTTAGCTTATATTGTCTTTCAGTTTTTAATCTCAAGATTTTCTTCTCAATATTTTTCTATCGTTATTCAATCCTATGTTGGACTTTCTTTAATGATGATAATTGTCATTATAGCGCTTACGAAATATATCCAAATATCTAAACTTAATAAAGTTTTACTGTTTCTTTTCGTTATGTTATCATCTTATTCGAATTTAAAGGTAATGCAGTCATTATTAACTTCAATTAAATCTAAAGACTACCCCACTTTCATAACTAAAGACGAAATGTTAGTGTATGAATTTATAAATAAAAATATTGCCCCGAGAAGCAAAGTCTGTGTTTGCAACGAAAAAGCAAGAATACTAGCTTATTATACAAGGATGTTTGTTACTTATGATGTAATACCTGATTACCAGACTGGAACAAATAAAAAACGTTGGGAGGCTTTAAACACGACAAGAATCATTCGTGAAAATGAAACAATTTTTAACGATTTACTATTAGAAAACTACGATTATCTTATGTTTGATAAAAAGCATCCAAAATGCGGTATAAACCCAGTAATCTATAAAAGAATAAAATCATTATCAACTAGATTATATATTAACGAAAACTTTGAATTATTACATCTTAAAAAGTAAAATTTCAGTTTTTAATTGATAATAATACATTCTCCAAGATTGGATAATAGTAGTTTGCATAAATTTTATGACCCTTTTCATTGAAATGACAATCATCTAAATACAAATTAACGTTTATTGCATTGTTCGGTATTTCTATTAGTCCAGATTGATACTCTATTGAAAGATCTTTGATAATCTTGTTATACTCACTTATCATTTTTTTGTAGAAAACAAAATTTTCGTTATCATGAGTAGAAAAGTCTTTATTGTAATTATTTGTTACTAATATAATTTTTTTTTGATTTATCGCCTCTATCATGAGTTTAAGATTATTATAAAAAGCAAGATAAGAATAATCATTTTGATGCATCTTGTTCAATACATTAATATCGCTATCAAACCAATTGACTTTCTTGTTAAATTGGTTACTTTCGTTCGACAAAATAAATCCGTTATCAAAATATGGAAAAACAAAAAGCTTAATATAGATTAAGGAAACAAAATTCGATTTTAAAAGATATTTTGAATTCGTTGGTAATTCATAAATATTAAAATTTATGTTTCTAAAATTCGAGTAATCAGGCTGGTAGTTATCATACAAAAACTTGTCAAGTTCATTCAAACCAATTTTAATTACAACAATGTCTGGGTCATAATATTTATACTTAAAGATATAGTTACTCAAAACTTCACTTGAAGTTGCTCCTAAAATTCCTGCATTTATAAACTCCAAGTCATACTTTTTATTTAATGAATCTTCTAAAATACGTATATAATTATTGCTATTTGAAACACCATATCCAAACGTGGTTGACTCGCCCAAGAACAAAATTCTTTTTTTGGAATTTCTTTTAACCTTAATCAATTTTCCCCTGTAACCGTGATCGTTTACTAATTCTTCTGCATCATTACTCTTGTTTGGGTAATTGGAAAGTGTAATATTAGGTTGAGCTAAAAAAAAAGGTAAACTCTCATTTCCAATATCAATACCCAATAATTGAGCCCTAATTTTATTAGTGGTTACCCCATTTTCATTCTCTTTTTAAAATAAAATGTACAAATAAGAGAAAAATTCTACTATGAAGATTAAAATGAAAAAAAACAAAACTTTTTTAAATAATCTTGTCTTCAAAACTTTAATATACGTTGAATTTATTTTTTTTAAGCTCATAGATATAAATTATATTATTAGTGTCTGTGTTTTCAAAATACCCAAAGCACTTTACAGGTTTTAAATCAATGTTAACTCCATAAACAAGATACATGTAGTCTAATAAAAGTCTCATTCTTTTCTTACTCGTATATATTTGAAGTTTTTCTTTTGAAGATATTTTCAAAAACTGTTTATCGAAGGTTTTTTCATTTGTTATTTGTCTCATTTTATTTTGATAAGCAGCACTAATATATAAAATACCGCCATCCACGACAATAACTTCATCGTGATTGATTGGTTTAATTTTACCAAACAATTTCCAATGAAAATTGTCCCATACACTAATATTGATCATGATGTTTTTACTGGGGTTGTTTTCTACATGTTCTAATATCCTTGAATAAAAGCTGTGTTTTCTTTTAGAATCATCCAACAACTCTTTTTGAAATGCAAATATTTGTATTGATCCAAAACCAACCATTAAAAACAAAACACTTACCTTTTTAATCTTATCTAAAGATAAAATATGATGATGAAACTTCTGAAAACACAAAAGATAGGTGATACAAAAAATGGGAGTTATAAAGTGAAATTCTGGTTTGAAATAAAAGACAAGAAACATATTTAATGCCGTGCAACTCAAGATAAAAATGATGAATCTAAAATCTTTAAAATAAAGGAAGAATAAAATCATTAATGCTCCAAAGACTAAATAAGCTGAAACACTTTTAATAAAATTTAAAGCAAAAGTGTTCTTAAAGAAAAAGTCTGAAAAGTTTGCTAAACTTATCAAAATGGAAAATGGGGTTTTATCTCTAGGAATTATACTATTTTCATTAAAAAAAGCAACATTAATCTTTGATGAATCTGCATAAAAAAAATTTTTGGCTGCAAATATTTTAATACTTGACTTTTCTTTTAAATATTTTGTATCGAAATCCTTAATATCAAAATCAGAAAGACTATACTCATAAGGTCTTATCTTTTTATAATAAGCATCTTCGTTATTAAAAGGTATATTAATAGACAACGACATTACTAAAAACAATACTAATAAAGGAAAATGACACTTAAACGTTTGATAAATCGTATTTAAATTAAAATCTTTAGTCTTTATAAATGAATAATAGAAAATATAGATTAAATATACGATTGTAGCTGATTCAGGACGAATCAAAAAGCCTAAAATAATTAAAAGATAAGAAATTGGCTTTTTCTTGTTGTCATAATACAACAATAAACCAAGAAATGTTACAATAAAGGATGTCTTTGAAAATTCAAACGGCCTGAAAAAATCGATTAATAATATAGAGAAAACTAATACAAGAATTACGTTTAAAATTGAAAATTCAGATTGTTTTAAAAAAAGAATATAGGAACATGACGATATAGATAAAATTACCAATACTATTTGGAATCCATCATACAAAATAGTATCCATTCCTTTAAATACAAAAATAAAATTCATTAAACTTCCCAAATAGGAAAAACAACCGAAAGTTATAGGTAGTGCATTAACCCCTGAACTATAATATCCAAAAATATATGCAGGAAAAACAGTGTCAGATTCTGATTGATAGTATATCCCATCAAGGTTTAAAAATAAAAATATTAAAATTGTTATTATTAAAAATACAACACTTTGAGGCTTAATCATCATTTCCAAAATTACAAGTAAATGTATGTTTTTTAAAATGCTTATAATAAATTAATTTACTAATTTTGGTATAAACATTTTAATATGTTTCAATTGATGAAACTTATACAAAAGTATCTATATGGTCAAAGTAAAACAATCTATAGTTTAATTGTAAAGGACATATACAATAGAGACTTAGATTTGTCTGTTTTCAAAGGTGAAAAAATTTTATTGGTAAATATTGCATCTCAATGTGGTCTTACACCTCAGTTAGAGTTACTTGAGAAACTATACAATAAATATAAAGCACAAAATTTCCATATTATTGCTGTTCCATCCGATGATTTTGGTGGACAAGAACCTCTAAATGATTTTGAGATAATAACATTTTGTGAATCGAAGTATAGTGTCAGTTTCACTATTTTAAAAAAAGCGAAAATACTAGGGTCCGACATTCATCCAATATATAAAATGTTAAAAAGGAAGAATTTTATTCCTGAATGGAATTTTCACAAATATCTTTTTGATAGAAATGGCATTTTGATTACTGACTTTGAACCAGGTACAAGTCCATTTGATGAAAATTTAATAAACTACTTAGAAAATTGAGCAATATAATTTTTAACAATATAATACATCATAACTGCTTTATAAAAGATGGTTTCGTTGTTCTTTATAATTTTTTTGAGCCTGATTTTATTGAAAAACTTAAAAATTTATATGCACAAAGTATTCCAAACACAAACTACTCCTTCTACACAACTCAATGGATTCCAGATTATAATTACAAAAATAAAATATCGAATTCTATAGGGCTTATTATTAATGAAAGAATTTTAAAACTTGTAAATAACTACCAAAATATTTTTGCCTACTTTATGGTAAAACACGGTCAAGATACAAGCTTTTCTCATGCTCATCAAGATTGGTCTATTGTAGATGAATCTAAACACATAAGTATCAATTGTTGGCTACCTTTGGTCTCTGTTAAAGAAAATAATGGAGCGATGAAAATCCTTCCAAAAAGCCATCTTAAATATAATAATCCAAGAGGAACAGACATCAAAAACAGCATGTATGATCACTTGGAAATATTAAAGACAGAAAAATTTATTACCCTCAATTTGAATTTAGGAGATTTGTTGCTGTTTGACTCAAGATTAATACATGCTACTTCAGACAATATCACTAATACAACAAGAGTGGCTGTAGGAAGTATATTAAAACCTACAAATGCAAAAGTTTTTCATTACTATAATAAAAACAATAAAACTGAAAATATAGAATTGGATAATGACTTTTTATTAAAATATAGTTTTGGTCAAAACTTTTACGATTTTTTACAACAAAATTATGAAAAGGACATTTATTAAAAGTGATCATCAAACACTGTTCGAAAAACAAGGTTATATAATTGTAAAAAATTTTATTTCTACCGAAGAAATCAAATATTTGCGGGATATTTATGAAGAAACACAAAACGTTGTGCAAGGAAAGAAGTTTTTCATCAGTCAATGGAGTGATAATAAAGAGTTAAAGTTCAAAATTAACGATGCCGTACAAAAGGTAATCTTGCAAAAAGCTCAAAGTTTTTTAGATGATTATGTCCCTGTATTTGGTGTATTTGGAGTAAAACATCCAGGGAAAGGAAGTGAAATGTATTTGCATGGGGATTGGACTCATGTTGATGAAACCAAGTATAGAACTGTGAACGTATGGACCCCTTTATTGGACATCAATAGAAAGAATGGTGCTATTTGTCTTTTGAAAGGAAGTAACAGATTGTTTAATTTTATTCGAGGTGCTGAAATACCAGACGCTTTCAGGAATCTAGGTGAAAAAAAACTAAAACCATTTCTTACAGATATATATCTTGAAGCAGGAGATGCAATTATGTGGGATCACTGTGTGATACATGGCTCAAGAGAAAATTCCTCCAAGAGCACCAGAGTTGCTGCTGTACTGAACTTAAGACCCAGAGATTCTGAGTTTTATTTATTCTTTGCAAGTTCAAAAACAAACCCTGAATTCATTGATGTTTATAAGCCCCCTCAAGATTTTTTCTTGCAAAGTGATTCTGCAAACAAGCCAAACCTAATAAAAGAAGCATCTGAATTAATCGACCGAATACCATACGTAAAACCAGAAATATCTTTAAACAAGGTTGAAGAATTCTTAAAAAATGAGTTTCCTGAAGTGATTTCTGAAAATAAAAAATTTCTAAATAAATTACGTTTAAGATTTCGACTTTTCTAATATATCAGCCTATATTCAAACCCTTCAATAACACATTTAGAAAAGTCAGTACATAAGTCAAAAAAATCATCAGGTTGAATTCTGAGAATAATTTCATCTATATTTTCTTCATTAAAAAAAGGTGTAATTATTGATGCATTCTCACTTATAATTGAAAATAGAAGCGATACTCTATGCTTCTGATTTTTATTCTTGTAGGAGCCATGAAAAACTCTAGGGTCAAATAGGATACACTCTCCCTTTTTTAAATATACTTTTTTTGCTTTTAAAGAGTCAAGAAAATTCAATTTTGGCATACCAATTTCAACTCCTCTTATAACATTATAACGATGATGTGTTTTAGGAAAAAAATATAAACAACCATTGTTTATATCTACATCTTCTAATGGAATCCATAAATTTAAAGATGAAAAAAATCTTTCATCACAAATTGTTGGGACACTATCCCTCTAAGTGTGTAAACTATTTTTTTAGTTATTTATTCTATCTTCAAAAATAATCAAAAATTGCCCATAAATTGTTCCCCAGTTTCTAATTGGCATAGTCCATTTCTTAGTTGACTC
>Ga0247844_1008944_pt1 | contig 10669 bp, 6 predicted proteins | sample LaCtaG_FD_192421 | JGI IMG/M metagenome (GOLD analysis project Ga0247844, IMG submission 192421) | Freshwater microbial communities from meromictic Lake La Cruz, Castile-La Mancha, Spain - LaCruzMarch201714.5m_1 | ecosystem: Environmental > Aquatic > Freshwater > Lake | place: Spain: Castile-La...
GAAGGTTTGGATGCTCAAGCGGGCGTATACACGTATCAAATTCTAGTGAAGATACCCGAAACAGATGAGCGAAAAATCATCGCTGGTCATGTGAATTTGTTGAGGTAAAACCTAGCTTTTTTTATCTACGATTTTAATCTTACTATAAAGTAGTAGTGTTAAACGGTCCTAAACTCTAATGGCTAGCCATAAATGGCAACCAATTAACAAAAAATACGTTTTAAAATCGTAAATTTGAAAAATTACGTTTTCATGAAATTTTTAATTCATTGTTATGTTTAAATTAGTTGGGAATAACCTTAAAGTAAATCTAACAATTTCGTTGTTTTCCTTACTGACATTTAATTTTTTAGCACAGGTACCGATTAGTGTTGGTAATCAGCTAAACACGTTTACTTCCATGATTCGCGGGTATCATTTTACAGCCCCCACAAACTTTACAATTTGTGGTTTGCAAGTACCGAACACTGCAAGTCAAGGTTTACAAACAATTCGTGTAGTACGTTTTAATGCAGCAGCTCCACCCGCATTTCCCGGAAATACGAATGCATTTGTACAATTATTCACTATAACCAATGCCCCTAATGGGATAATTCCTTGTAATATACCTATTACCGCAGGCCAAATAATTGGGGTGTATGGTGTTCGGGGCGCTTGTGTTAACAGCTACGGACCACCTAATTTTGTGACAAATATAAATGGATTTAACACCACATTACAACGAAGTGGTATGCAATCGTGTCCTACTCCTGGTGGGGCCCCAATGACAAATATATGGTCAGAAGTTTTTTATAATATAGGTAGAATTAATATGTATATCAATTGTTGTGCTCCTCCGACAGCTACAGCAACAAATACTGGACCAATATGTGTGGGATCACCACTTTCGCTTTCGGCTTCTCCCACACCAGCAATTCCATTAAACGGGGTGTATACTTACACTTGGACTGGCCCTAACAGCTTTACTTCGAATCTTCAAAACCCAACAATACTTAACCCCACTATTGCTGCATCGGGCACTTATACGTGTACAATTAATTCCCCATGTGGATCTGTTCAGGTAAGCACCCAAGTCGTTGTAAACCCAAGTCCAACGGCGACGATAACCAATAATACAGGGGTAAATATTATAGATTGTAACTCTCCTGTTATTAATGTTACAGCGGGTGGAGGGACAACATACGCTTGGGATAACGGCCTCGGCACCAACAGTACGGCCTCTATTTCTTCCGCGGGTTTATACACAGTGACTGTAACAAATGCGCAAGGTTGCATAGATACCGCTTCAATTGCTGTTTCTGTTGCCCCGGTGCCAACGATTACTTTTAACGGCGCAACAATTTGTGAAGGACAATCCACCACCTTAAATGCAGCAGTTACACCAGCAGGAGGGTTGATTGATTGGAATTCTGGTCAAACGACCACAACGATAACAGTTAATCCACTGCAAACAACTACCTATACAGCTACGTATACATGGAATGGTTGTTCAGCAATAGATTCGGCAACAGTTATCGTAAATCTTCAACCAACAGTTTCTGTTAATAGCGATACGATTTGTAATGGAGATACGACCATGCTCACGGCAACTCCTTCAATTATTGGAGGGACGTACCAGTGGTCGAACAATCAAACCCTTGAATCGATAAACGTTAACCCAGGCTTGCCGGGAACGACATATTCGGTCGTTTATACCTTAATTGGATGTACAGCACAGGCATCTGGAACAGTAACAGTCAATCCTGTACCAGTACTTTCTATTGCGCCGGTGATTATTTGTTTTGGGGAAACGGCAACACTAACAGCAGTTCCAAATTTACCGGGCGGTTCATTCCTGTGGGCTTCTAGTGGAGAAACAAGCAGTTCAATAAGTGTTACCCCCTTAGTTACAACTAATTATTCTGCTACCTATACATTAACGGGGTGTACAAGTCCAGTTGCTTCAGCTCAGGTTACTGTAAAACCCCTCCCCTTAATGGAATTTACAGCCGACACTACCTACGGTTGTATACCCTTAAATGTAACTTTCACGCCAAATTTCATGAATCCATCCACTACTTATCAGTGGATTTCAAGCAATGGTTTTACAGGTATTGCTGCCCAACCACAAATTTTATACACCGTTGGCGGATGTTATGACGTTAGTGTTATCGGAACCCTAAATGGTTGTATTGATAGTTCATCTGTAAACGATTATATTTGTGTTCAAAACTATCCTACGGCGGAATTTAATGTTTCAACCTTATTGTTTACGGAAACATCTCAATCTGTGGATTTTGAAAACAATAGCTTAGGTGCAACTAGCTATGTATGGGATTTTGGTGATGGCGAGTTTTCAACTGAATTCTCACCCTCTCATTTATTCATGGGCACTGGTTCAGGATTTGAAATAACCCTAATTGCTTCAACAAGTATGGGTTGTATAGATAGCACGTCTATTGCTATCGCGCCTCAGCAAGGGGGGATCTATTACATTCCAAATTCATTCACACCTGACGGAGACATATATAATCAAGTATTTAAACCATTATTCACTGCAGGGTTTGATATTTATCAATACAACATGTTAATATACAACCGTTGGGGAGATGTTATTTTTGAGACAAATAATTTAGAAATGGGTTGGGACGGTTCGTTTGGACTAAATGGCGGTGATGCTCTTCCTGGTACTTATACGTATAAAATTAACATTAAAGTACCTGATAACGATGACAGAATGATAATTACAGGTCATGTAAATCTCATTCGATAGTTGTTTCCTCCTAGAACTTTAGCGTGTAACGTTTTAGAATATAACAAAACCAACTATTGATAGCTTGTTGGTAAGATCTTTTGGTAAATTATTATATTATTTAGCACGAATAATTCAAAAAGCGCGTTGGTATAATAAATAATTAACTGCGCTGGTATTTTTAAACAGAATCTTAATTTCCTAGAAAAAAAGCAACTGTTATTGGTTGATAATAATCAACAATCTCTAGTAGCCTTAAGTCATTATTTTACAAATTTAGGGCATGAGGTTTTTTTGTTATCGACCTTTACAGAGACTCTTATCCAGTTGTCATTCAAGCCCCACAGATTTGATTTTGTTATTGTAAATATTGCAAAAGTTGAATCAGATGATTTTTCTTTCATAAAGAAAATTAGGAGCTAAGAATGTTTACAATATGGCGATGACATCAGATTTATTTAAAAAAAAGTCAAGGTCGCTTGTGCAGCGATCTGAGTTTCGACGTTGAAATATGCCTACTCTATGTTCACCATCGCACTATTAAACTGACACCGAAGTCAATTCAATTGTTATATTTGCTTTATAGTAATAAAAATACATTGGTTAGTAGAAAAGAGGCACTTGAAAAGATTTTTGGGACCGACACTTATTACAACGGACGAAGCATGGACGTTTATATTTCAAAATTACGGAAGATATTGGAGGTGTATATTAGTATAAAAATAATCACGCTTCATCGCCTTGGGTTTAAACTAACAATTAATTAAGCCCCATTACTTTAAATGCAGAAGCAATTCTTTTCCAGTCTTTTTTTAACAGTATTTTTAAATTTATTAATAAAGCCGATAGCCATTTTTGCAATTGATGCAACTGTTCAAAATAGAGTGGGGCAAGCGGAATACGGCCTTTATTTTACCCTAATTAATTTAACGGTAATTTTCAATATTTTTCTCGATTTCGGGATAAATAACTACACAACCAAGATGATCGCGCAAAACCCTTTACAAACGGGAGCTTATTTTGGCAATTTAATGGCTTTCCGATTTGTTTTATTTGTACTGTATTGCATTGTCGTTTTTTCAATTGCTTTTCTTTTAGGCTACCAATGGCGAGAGTTTTATTTGTTGTTTTTTCTTGTTTTTAATCAACTGTTGATTTTATCCATTGCATTTTTTAGAAGCCACTTTTCTGGGCTTCATCTTTTTAAAATAGACGCTATTATTTCTGTTCTTGACAAAGCGCTCCTAATTGTATTAGCTGGTGCAATCTTGATTGTATTAAAAGGAAATTTTAATAAGATTGATTGGTTTGTATATACTCAAACAGGTTGTTATTTTGCCACCTTTGTGATAGCTGTTTTTTTGCTCCGAAAAAAAATAAACGGGCCACTATTAAGATGGAGCCCGGTGTCAAGTCTTTTGATCATAAAAAAAAGTTTCCCATACGCTTTACTTGTTTTACTTATGTTGTTATACAGCAGAAGCGATGCTGTTCTTTTAGAACGACTTCATGAAAATGGACGTTTAGAAGCTGGTTATTATGCTCAGGGCTATAAATGGTTAGATGCATTTTATATGTTCGGGATGATATTCGCAAGCCTTTTATTTCCTATGTTTTCTCGCTTACTGAAGGAGGCGCCTAAAGAGGTTGTTGTGCTACTTAAAACGTCTGGTAATTTATTGATTGGTGGTGCGATAGTTATAGTTGCCATAACAACGTTTAATGCGGAGTGGTTGTTAGCCCTTATCTATACTAATGTAAACGAAAGTTCAATATTTTCTTTTTGTCTTTTGATGATCTGTTTTATTCCGATAAGTATGAATTTCATATTTGGCACTCTTCTGACAGCTAATGGTAGTCTTAAAACGTTAAATATTATCTCTTTTATTGGTGTGGTCATAAACGTATCAATTAATAGTTGTTTATTACCTACCTTAGGTGCAAAAGGAGCCGCAATTTCTGCGCTCATCACGCACTGCTTTGTCGCATCTATTCAGTTTTACTTCGCTTCTAGGATTATTTCATTTCGAATCATTTTAAATGATTTTATAAGGTACTTGTTATTAATAGGAATTTTGATTTGTAGTGGTTTGGTAACGATTTATTTTATCTTACCTCATACATTAATTGTTTTGCTACAACTTTTTCTTGGGGGTACATTATTGGTTGTTTTGTCTTTTATTGATGTCAAACAACTTAAGACAATTTCATTTTTTAAGCAACTAAACAATAATTCTCCTAACAGCTAGTTAAGACAAATCTTTAAAATAGCTTAACTTCGCCCTAAATTATAGCTAGCATGGAAAACAACAACCCCGAATTAGTTCAAAGTCAACAGACTTTGCTTCGTTTTATTCTCTCTAAAAGAAAACCCATAATTATTATTAGCAGTTTTATTTGCTTGGGCTCTATTGTAGTAAGTTTATTAATGACACCTTTGTACTTATCAACGGCTATTGTATTTCCTGCCGCAACGAGTAGCGTATCATTTTCTGAGCAGCGAAATGCGAAATCAGCAGCAATGGATTTCGGTGAAGATGAACAAACAGAGCAGTTGGTTCAAATTTTACAATCTTCAAGAATTAGGGATAAAATTGTATATCAGTTTGACTTGATGAAGCATTATGGCATTGCCACTACGGATATTAATAAAAATTATAAATTGACCAATGAGTACAATGGACATTTTTCGTTTGAAAGAACTCGCTATGGATCAATAAAAATTGACGTGTTAGACGAAGATCCAAAACTTGCTGCCGCCATGGCAAATAAAATCGTGGACTTTATAGATACCGTAAAAAATGACATGATACTTGAACGAACTATACCTGCATTTGAGGTAAATCGTCGAAAGAAGGCGCAAATGGAACGAGAAAGAGATTCTATTCTCAACTGCCTAGATAGCCTTGCTAATCTTGGTGTAATTGCGCTAGATGTTCGCTCCAACTTGTTTCAGGCCTACGTTGATTCCAAAAATCCCGCCGACCGTGCTGAATTAAAGAGGAAAATAGATGTAAATATGAAGTATGGCGCAAAATACGATGGTCTTGAATATATACGAAATGAGAAAACCGTCAAATTAGAGGATTTTCGCATATCATATGAGCAGGCGGAGTCTGACGCCAACACAAAATTTAATCACAAGTTCATTGTGGAGCGAGCAGTCGTTGCAGATAGAAAGGAAAAGCCAAAGCGAATGATAATTGTCTTTATGGCAACTATTTCAGGGGTTGTTTTATCAATTTTCTGTTTGCTTTTTATTGAAAAGTTTAAAGCGTTTTCAAAGTAAGCAAGTTGCCAGCGCTAACAAATAGATATGCCGTAGTCATTGGGGTTCTACTAAGTCTCGCATTTGGGGTTTCATTGTATTATGACGCTCCCTATCTATTTATTATTTCTCCATTACTTGCCGTGATTTACTTTACTGTGTTTTATACTGAAAACACTTTTTTATCGCTTGCTTTGTTGGCACCCTTATCTGTTAATATAGAGGAATACACGCAAAACATCGGGCTTTACATCCCTACAGAGCCCATATTATTTGGTTTATTACTGCTCTTGTGTGCTACACAAATTAAGGCCCCGTTTTTAGCTAAAGAAACGTGGAAGCACCCGATTATTTACACGTGGCTAATTTTATTAACATGGATTTTTATTACCTCTGTTTCCAGTTCTAATCCTATTATTTCATTTAAGTTTTTAATTGTTAAATGTTGGTTTATTGTTCCTTTATTGTTTTTTGGAACGTATTTCTTTCGGCGCGAGAAAAACATAAAGCTATTTTTTATGCTACTTACAATCGGCGTTTCAATAACAGCTTTATACACGATTATTCATCATGCAAGCTATGGATTTGGCGAAAAAGAAAGTCATTGGGTTATGTATCCTTTTTTTAAGGATCACACCATATACGGTGCGATAGTCGCACTTACAATCCCCTTAGCTTTTGCACTGTTATTCATCGTAAAACAAAAGCCGCTAACACAGTTTTTATTGTTACTGATGTTTGTAATACTATTGTTAGGACTTTATTTTTCTTATACACGCGCAGCATGGCTGAGTATAATTTTATCCATCGTTGTTGCCTTTGTTGTTCATATAAAAGTGAAAAAACAATACATTATTTCCGTGGGAGTTGTTTTTTTATTGGCAATTGCACTTAAATGGGATTCCATACAGTTTGAGTTGTCTCGAAACAAACAAGAACACACAACTGAAAACTTTAGTGAGCGACTGCAAAGTGCTGGTAACGTAACTAGCGACGCTTCAAACCTTGAGCGAATTAATAGATGGTCTTGTGCGGTAGATATGTTTATGGAACGCCCAATTGTTGGTTTTGGGCCGGGGACCTATTCATTTGAGTATGCAAGATTTCAGTCGCCTGAAAACGTAACAATAATTTCTACAAACTTTGGTGATTTAGGTAATGCGCATAGTGAATACCTTAGTTTTTTATCAGAAACGGGTTTGCCAGGGCTACTGTTTTTTGTCGCATTTATTTTTACTGTTTTTTATTCTGCTGTAAATTTATACTACCAAACATCTCATCTGGAAACGCATAAAAAAATTATTATAATGGCGATTATAGTTTCTTTATCTACCTATTTTATTCACGCCTTTTTAAATAATTTTTTGGATACCGATAAGGCAGCGGTTCCTGTTTTTTGCCTGTGCGCAATAATCGCTTCTTTGGATTTGAATAAAAAACTATCGATTAATCCAGAGAGAAGGGTTCAATGATTGCGTTCCACTTCCGACAATCAAGTGGATTTCAAAGTGTAAAATGGAAAACGTTTCATCTTCTAGCATAACGATCCCTAAATTTTGCTTTGAACTAATTTTATCCCCCACTTTCACGTATGTATTTTGTAGATTGCTATAAACAGAGCGGTAATTCCCGTGTTTTATAATCACAACTTTGCCAGCCCCATTTACGTTAATTACAGCGCTTACTACACCTTCAAATACAGACCGGGCTGTTGAATTTCCTGCACAAGTAATATCTATTCCATTATTATTTGTGTAAACACCCGCTAAAGTTGGATGCGCATTTTTACCAAATTTTTCAGTAATGCTTCCATTTGAAACTGGTGAGGGAAGCCTTCCTTTATTGCTCTCGAAATTTTTTCCTATAACATTTCCTTCAGAAGAAATTGGCGCATCAGATTTTACTGTTTTTGGGATTTCAAATTCTTCTTCGTTGACAGGATTTTTTTCCGTGTTTTTTTTTGGCGTTTTATCAACGGCTTCTTTTTTATTGGTTATTTCTTTTTTTCTAGCTTCTTCTTTTTTGCGCTCAATTTCCTGACTTGCTGCAATTTCTGATCTTATTGCAGCGTTTATTTTATTTTTTAGTTCTTCTTTCTTTCGTTCATTATCTTTTAAAAGCGCAAAAAGTTTCTCTTCTTCGGCTTTGAAGTTTTTGTAGTTATCTTCTTTGAGACTTTTATCATGTGCTATTTTTTCACATTCTCCTTTTTTTTCATTTAGAGCAGTTTCTTTGTCGGTTTTCTCGTCTTTAATGTTTTCAATCTCTGTAGTAATTAAACCGTGATGGAGTTTTATAAGACTTACTTGTTTGCGTTGTAAACCAGCGACTTTTTTAAGGTATAAATGCCGTTTTTGTGCTTCGTTGTAGGAACTAGACGAAAGTAAGAACATGAGTTTTCCGACTTTATTTCGGTTTTTGTATGCGAAAAAGATCATTTTTTTATACTGTGTTTTTAATTTCGCTAAGCGATTCTGCAAACGCTTCATTTCATTCTCTTTTTCAAGCACTTTGATTTCTGCAATACGCACTTGTCCATCATATATTTTTACCAGTTCTTCCCTATTTTTGATTTGATTATCTAATAATTTTAGTTCTGCGAAAGAATTTTTGGCGTTGCTTTTAACTTTGTTTAATAGGGTTTTTGTTTGTGAAATTTTCTTTTCAATTATTTTCTGTTCTTTTCGCAACTTATCACTTTTTGCCTGACCTACTGCAAATACACCAAGGTGTAACATGATTAATAAGTTAATTACACGTTGCATAGTTTTCCGGAATTACAAAGTTAAATTCTAAAGGATTGTTTATTTCTACCTTTTCGTAACGAATACGAAGATTTATTAAATTAAGTTTTGTTTCGACAACTATTTTTGATTCATATGGCACATGAATTCCATTTACAAGTTGATGCGATAAATGCGTAACATTTAAACTAATTTCTTCTGATGGGATGATTACTTCTACACCAACTAATTGGTTTTCTGAAGGATTGAAAATGTAGTTAACCAAGATGCTGTCTTTTTTGTTTTGTCTAATAATCGTCGTGGAGAGCACTAGCATGGGGGTTTTACTTTGCAGAGTGTGCGAATGCAAGGCGTTAAAATATAACGGCTTGCCTAGTAGAAGTTCCTCTAAATTTAGTAACGATAAATCAATGCCAAGTAACTCGTTAAAATAATCGAGCGGTTTTACGGAGTAACACTTTTCCTTTTTGTCGACAAGAATAATACTGTCTGGTGAGACATTTGCAAGTACTATAGGAATATTTAAGTAACTTACAATGAGTTGTGTGGCGCTATCGGTTCGTATTTTTACGCTTGTTTTAAATGAAATTTCTTGCGAAGAATCCGCATAGTCAACACTAAATTTGGAGTAAAAAGTTTTCGGAGTTATTTTAGAAAGGCTATCTAATCGAAAAAGTAATGCTGTACCATTTTCTTTTTGAAGATTTTCTTGTTGAGCAGCAACGTAGATTAAGTTCTTCGAACAGGAGAAAAAACAAGAAATTATTGCAAGACTAATTAGAAGGCGCATAATATTTTTTAGCATTAATTTTAGTGGACAACCATTCGTTTTTTGACCCGAGTTCCTTTGCTACTTCCCATTCAGCGACGGCTGCTGGAACATTTCCATTAAAGAAATAGGCGTCTCCTAACCAATCTAAAATAAGCGCGTTTCTAGGGTCTAATTCTTTGGCATTTAACATAGTTGATAAGCTTTCGATGTAGTTGTATTTCGTTAGTAGTACATAACCCTTAACAGCAAGAAACAAGCCACTTTTTTTTCCTTGTGAGATGGATAGGTCGGCAAGCTTTTCCGCATAGTCAAGGTTCAGGTTGTTTTTCGCTAATTGTAATGCATAAGCGGAGCGAATTGTGGCGCTTTCTGGCGCTTTTAATAGCGCTTGTTCATAGAAATCGCAGGCTTTTTCTGTTTGTTTTAGACCAAAATAGGCGTCACCCATTTGCGAAAGCATTTCTGCTTCAGTTGCGTCATCTTTCGTGATGAATTGCATGCCGGAGTTCAAAAAATCAAGTGCCTCGGTGTATTTCTTTGTTTTGTTTGCTGCGATTCCTGCGGTTAAACTAATAAAAGAACTTGTCGGAAATATAGAAATAGCCTCTAAACTAGTTTCATAAAGGGATTCCCAATTTTCTTCCTGGTATTCGATGACGAGGATTTGTTTCCAAACAGGAAATAAATCAGGATTAATTTTAACCGCTTTCTGATAAGATGCAAGTGCGCCCTTTTTATCATTGCTTTCCATTAAACAATCGCCCCTGATAGTAAATGACTTGGCGTTTTCTGGGTATCGATTTACCATGTAATTGGTTAATTCGTGAACATCAGCTCCGCAGCCGGCTATTTTTTGTGCTTGGATTAAGATGTTCATTTTCTGATCAATTGTTGGCCCCTCCTTTGTGACAGCAATTTTTAATAATTTCAGCCCTTTTTGGAAGTCTTTTTTTTCCATGTACATTTCGCCAAGCAATAAGGTAGCCAAACCGTTTTCAGGGTCTTTAAGTACCAGTTCTTCCAGAAGGCTAAAGGCCAATTCATATTGTTTGTTTTCCATGTAAGTATCGACCAATATGGCCAAGAAAACAGGATCGTTTTCAAATAATTTGCAGCCCTCTTCTAACGTTTTCAAAGCAAGCCCTGACTCATTC
>Ga0247844_1008947_pt1 | contig 10665 bp, 9 predicted proteins | sample LaCtaG_FD_192421 | JGI IMG/M metagenome (GOLD analysis project Ga0247844, IMG submission 192421) | Freshwater microbial communities from meromictic Lake La Cruz, Castile-La Mancha, Spain - LaCruzMarch201714.5m_1 | ecosystem: Environmental > Aquatic > Freshwater > Lake | place: Spain: Castile-La...
GAGGGCTATCGCCCTATCGCCTCTATTTCAACGGGCAGGTGGCTGACTCGGGTGGCGCCGGCCAAATCACGTTTGGTGGCCCTACGCCGAAGGGCAGTCCGTTCGTCATTTACGCCATGCTGCTGCCAAAACTGGTGCGGTTCTTGAATCGACACCCAGCTCTGAGCTATCTTTTCTCCCACGACTTTGTCGGCGGCAGTGGCCAGTCGGTTCGGCCGGACGAGCGTGGTCCAGATGCGTTGGACGATTTGAACCTGGCGCTGGCGCTTCTGGAGCGCGAACCGGATGTTTCGCCCGAGCTGCTCTGGAAGAGCATGGCTTCGTTCCTGTGCGACACCGTGGGTAACAGCCACCGGGCCGAGACCAATATCGAGAAACTATGGAACCCATTCCTGCCGGGTCGGGGTTGCCTTGGGCTGGTGGAATTCCGCTCCCTGCGCATGCAACACACACCGCAACGCGCAACGGCTGTCGCCTGCCTGTTTCGCGCAGTCATCGCCATGCTGGCATCACGTCCGTACGATCATCCTTTGACCGACTGGGGTCGTGAACTGCATGACCGGTTTTCACTCCCGTTTTACCTCAGCATGGATCTGGATAACGTTTTCAAAGCGTTGGAAGAAGCCGAACTCGGGCTGCAAAATCCCATCCGGGATGCCTTGCTTCAAAATGAGTTTCGCTTCTTTGGCAAAGTAGCCCTGCCTTTCGGAACACTCGAGCTCTGGCGTGGCCTCGAATTCTGGCCACTCGTTGGGGACGCCGCCAGCCCCGAGCAGAGTGGCAGCTCAAGAATGGTTGACGCCAGTACAACCCGCATCGAAGTGCGTTGGTTACCACCCTCCGAAGTCTTGACCAACCACAGTGCGCACGGTCATTGGTGTGACTGGAATGTGTACGTTGATGGAATTTGTCTGCCACTGCGCCATGAAGACGGCAATCGGGGTGAAGTCAAAGTATTTGGAGTCCGCTACAGCAGTTTTGTACCGCGCTCCGGCTTGCATCCGACGTTGCAAGTTCAGGCACCGTTGACGTTAACCTTGCGTCACCCCAGCCACAACACCGAGTACGCAGTCAAGCTGCACGAGTGGCATCCTGCGGGGGAGGCCTATCCTGGTCTGCCCACGGATATCCATGATGCGCGAGCGCGACGGGCCGCACGCATCACAGTGCAAGCCCAGGAACGGCCAGTGCAAACTACTTCCAACAATTCAAGCGCGCGCAACGGGTCTTCAGGACTGGGGCTGACTGCATACAGCCTGGATCGCCGTTACCACTGATCGCCCGCGCGGCTAACTCAGGCGTTGACAACCTGGCGAAGCTGTGCCGCAACGTCGTTGGGATTGGCTTGGCAAACCCACAGGCCGATATGCTCGAACCCGCCGGTTAGTTGTGTACTGGCCAGCAGTTCCAGATACACACCGGCACCCGGACCATTGTTGATGTTGATGTTGTAGGCCGGCGTTTTGCCCATTTGCGGCATGATCGTGATGATCGCCCGAATGGCCGCCACCATGGCCTCGACAACATCATGGCGTTCTTCTGCCGTCAACTGGTGGATGTATTGCTTGTGATGGTCTTTGACCAGCACCAGCATGTTGAAGGGTCGCTTCATGAAATACGGGACGATCAACACCGCCTGACCAAAGTCGCGCACTAGCAGACTTGTCGGGTTTTCTCGCAGCATGTACTCGGAAAACGTTTGCTGGTTGCGCTGCATGAAACTGAAATTGTTGAAGTAGCGCTGCGGCATGATGTTACTGAAGCCGATTTGCTGGTGCCCGTGCGACAGCGATGCACCGGCAGCATGACCAAAGTTCTTGATGATGGAGACGTAACCAAACGTCTTTGGCCCACTGTTCAAGTCTGCATCACCCAGGGTGTGCGGCAATTTTTTCAGCACGCGGTCTGACGCGGGCATGAACCCTTCGGAATCTGTCAGCAGTTTGTGTTCCAAAACCGCCAGTCGTTCAAAGCAGATCAGGCTGTCTGCCAACGGCATGTTGTGCCAGTCCCGGTCGTGTATCGACGAAGTCCACTGCAGCAGGTGCATGCCATACGAGCTGCGGCCGTGGTGATAGGGATCCGGATACAGCGGCGCACCGCTGGCGTTTTCCTGTAAATTTCCGATCGGGTGAAGGATGGGATACAGATTCTTGTTGATGAAGGTAAATCCTTCGCTCAACGGCTGCAGATCAATCACCCCGGTGCTCTTGGCAGCGCAGATCGGGCATTGGTCGTCGCGGTTGTCAACGGGTGCAAAGGTGCCGGTGGTGTGCAGGCGGGCAGCCCGTGACGAGTTGTACACGACCACATCGCCGGTTCGCGGATCAATTTGACACAGGGAGTCTGGCAGGAACACCGCCATCTGCTCGTCGTCAATAATGCCTTTCATGATCTCTCGGATCGAAAGATCATTGACATCGCGGGCGTTGATCAGTGCTTCAACGGCCTCCAACTTGAGTTGCTGCGGCTCGGCCATGGGAGTGATATTACCGTACAGATTGCAATTGGAGTTTGGCGACACAAATGCCGCCGATTTCCAGAGACCGTTGGTATACAGTGTGTTTCAGTGACGGCTGGCAAAAATGCATGTAGTCATTCTGAAGGTGGACATGAACCAACACATACGATCTATTTTGATGGTGGCCTTGATGTCAAGTACATGGTTTGCAATGACCGCCCCGGCACTTGCAGAGCAAGAATGGAATGCTTGCGAAATGCTGCGACAGGCGGATGTTGAGGCCGCTTTTGCGCCCCGCAAGTTTGACGCGGGAACATTGGGAAAGAACGCCATGAAAAGTTCACCCAAACTTGCGGCGGTTTCGCGGTGCACTTACACCTCTGCGGGGGCCACGCCAAAGGACAGAATCACGGTGAGCTTGCTGGCGCGGCGGGCACCCAGTGACACCACAGGTGTCAGCCCAGAAGCTGCCAAGGAAGGCGCGCGCCAACTCAAGGCCGTGCCGGTGGATATCGCCGGTTTGGGCGACGGCGCGTACACGGTCAATATGGGTAGCAGCGCGCTTCCAGTTATCGAGCTCAATGTTTTCAGAGGCAAGCGGGATTGGCTCATCTTTGGCTGTGGCGCAGCAAAACTCGATCCAGGGGTCGCCCTCGCCAACCTCAATAAAGTTGCTCAAAGCAGTTTGAACCCACCCTAACGTTGACAACCAGAACTGGACCACCATCACCATGCAACACCGCACACTCGGCCCCTTTCAAGTCTCCGCCATCGGCCTGGGCTGCATGAACCTGAGCCATGCCTACGGCGCACCGTTGCCCGTCGAGCAGGGCGAGCGCGTGCTGCTGTCGGCACTGGACGCGGGTGTCACGCTGTTTGACACAGCCGCCCTCTACGGCTTTGGTGCCAACGAGACACTGGTGGGCAGGGTCATGAAGCCACACCGGCAAAAGATCACGCTGGCCAGCAAGTGCGGTATGCAGGGCGCGGATGTGAATGGTGATGGCAAACTGGTTCGTGTGATTGATGGCCGGCCCGCTACCTTGCGCAAGACCTGTGAAGACAGCCTGCGCCGCTTGCAGACCGATGTGATTGACCTCTACTACCTGCACCGCTGGGACAAGAAAGTGCCGATTGAAGAGAGCGTGGGCGCGTTGGGCGAGCTGGTGCGAAAGGGCTATGTCCGCTGCATCGGCCTGTCTGAAGTGTCCGCCGACACCCTGCGCCGCGCCCACGCCGAGCACCCGATTACCGCGCTGCAGACCGAGTATTCACTGGCCACGCGCAACCCCGAGATTGCAGTGCTGGATGTCTGCAAGGAGTTGGACATTGCCTTCGTGGCGTTCAGCCCGGTGGGCCGTGGGCTCCTGTGCGACCCGTTGCTGGACCTGCCCGCTCTGCACGCGACCGATATTCGACGCACCATGCCGCGCTTTAGGCCTGACCACTATGCTGCCAATCTGCGCTTGCTCACCGGCGTCAAACAGGTCGCCAAAGAAGCAGGATGCACCCTGGCCCAGTTGTCCATTGCGTGGCTGCTGCACCGGGGCGAACACATCATCCCCATCCCCGGCACCACCAGCCTGTCGCACCTGGCCGAAGATCTGGATGCCGCCAACGTGACGCTGGACGCGGCCACCATGGCCAGGCTGGATGCGTTGATCAGCCAAAACACGGTGGTGGGCTCGCGCTACAACGCGCAGGGGAACAGCGAAGTGGACACCGAAAACTTCGAATTGCTATCATAAAGATAGCTATTTAGCCATATTCTACATGGGCTAGAGGTACTTTTTTCTCCTAATAATTCCGCAAAGCCCCTCAAACGCCCCAATACGCCGACAGCACCGCACTGCCCGCCACCTCATCCGCCGAACGCTGCAACACGATCTGCCCTTTTTGCAGCACCAGCGCCTGGTCGGCATGGGCCAGCACGCGGCCGATGGACAGCATCTGCTCCTCGCCGCCGGAGAGTTGGGCGCCGAGGTTAGTCAGGTGTTCCTTCAGTCGCGGGAAGGTCTCCATGACGCGCTCAAACGACCACTCATTTCGGCCATCGACACCACGGCGGGCGGCCATCACCAGGTTCTCGCGCACCGACAGGTTGGAAAACACGCCACGTCCTTTAGGCACATAGGCCACGCCCAGGCGGGCGACCTCGTGCGGCTTGAAGCGCGAGGCATCTTTGCCAAATAGTGTGATGTGGCCGTCACGCTGGGTCACATGGCCCAGCAGCGTGCGGATCAACGTGCTCTTGCCCATGCCGTTGCGTTCGAGCAGGCCCACGGTCTGGCCGCAGGCAATTTTCAACTGGGCGCCGTGCAACGTATGGGTGTGTTTGTGCACCCCAGTGCCGACTGGTGCAGCGCGGATGGAATCTGAACCAGTTGGCGCAGGGCTGTGGGGTTTCTGGCGACCTATCAGCCGGTGCTGACCGAGTTGCAGACCATGGGTCGCAAAAGCCTGGTCCCGGCAACCGCTTTTCTAGCCCTTTCGCTGATGATTCACGACTACCGGCGCCTGCCTCTGCGCGACCCGGGTTGCCTGCAGAACTGCTGCCCCGCTTTGGCCTGGAAAGCAGGCCCGTGCCCTGTGTAGCGTCTTGTACCAGCGCTTGCTGCCGGACTCTGAAGCCTATCTGGACCAGCAGTTGCAACTTGCCAATGGGAAGTGCCAGCAGCCACAGCGGTGCTGGCACAGCGCTTTGCCGTGGGGCTGCCCTAAATGTAGTTGGCGACCTGGAATGGTGCGTGGCGCATATGCAGCGACATGCCCAGCGCAGACATGTGGTTGGAGTTGCGCCCCAGGATGGCTTGGGCCAATGGCAGGAACTCGTCCTCTTCGTATCTTGCGTGGGCCCGGTAGCGTGTCACCAGAAGCTCAACGTCTGCCACATTGATATCGCTCTCACGCCCTTTTGCAAGGCTTTTCAGGCCAGACTCCAAGCGCTTCCAGACCGCCTCCAGGTCACGGTGCTCAACGGTCAGACGGGCCACCATGAATTGCACTTTATCGAATTCTTCGCCTTTGACCGCATCGGCGATCACAGCAGGAAACAATTCGCGCTCTTCGTCAAGATGGTGTTCGAAAATTGCTTCCCGGAAAAACTCCAGCGACTTCTCGGCAATCTCCCGCGCACGTGCTGCAGGTGCCAGCAGCGCAGGCAATTCACCGAGCATGTCGAGCTTTTTGAAGATGCCGGCATGGCACTGAGAGAAGTCCTGGATGGGGGCGTCGTTGTTTTGCGGTGTAGACATAGTTACTCCAAATCTTTGGGCTGGCGGTGGCCTAGCCCACGTACTGCACTAACCACAGCGGCACGATGGGGAAGAACAGGAACAGCAATGTGCGCAACACATCGCTGGCCAGGAAGGGCATCACACCCTTGTAGCTTTCAGACATGGGTACGTCCTTGGCCAGCCCGTTGACGATATATACATTGAGTCCCACTGGCGGAGCCACCAGACCAAATCCCACCGTCATCAGCACCATGATACCGAACCAGATGGCCACCATGTCCTTGGGCATTCCAAAGTCCAGCGTCATCACCATCGGGAAAAAGATTGGAATGGTCAGAAGCAGCATAGACATTTCGTCCATGACTGCACCCAACAAAACGTAAAAAAGCAGAATAGCGGATATCACCAGAAGGGGGGATAAGCCCCAGCTGCCGACTACTGCCGCCAGTTGGTTGGGCACCTGCGTCATGGCGAGCGCGGCATTCATCAGGTCCGCACCCATGAAAATCAGGAAAATCAGCGCGGCGCTGCTCGCCGTGTTGAGGAAGGATTCCTGAAAACCACGCCAGCTCATTTCACGCTTGAGCACACCGGTAATGAGCGTCAGCGCAGCACCCACAGCTGCACCTTCGGTGGGCGTAAACAGTCCGCCGTAAATGCCGCCAAATACGGACGTGAAGATCACCAGGATAGGCAAGACGCCAATCAATTTCCCAATCGTCATGGGGTCACGGTCGTCATCGACTTCCGGGGCCTGTCCAGGTACAACGCGTACATAAATGGCCACCGCCAGCATATAGCCCACCATGGCAATAATGCCGGGAATCACGGCGGCGGCAAACAGCTTGGAGATGTTCTGCTCGGTCAGGATGGCATAGATCACCAGCACCACGGAGGGAGGTAATTGAATGCCCAGAGTGCCGCCTGCAGCCAGTGTTGCTGTCGCCAATCTACCGGAGTAGCCATGGCGGCGCATCTCGGGTAAAGCCACGCCGGTAATGGTGGCGGCGGTTGCGACGGAAGAGCCACTGATGGCACCGAATGCAGCGCACGCCAGCACGGATGCCATGGCCAAGCCGCCCTTGAAACCTCCCATGACACTGGCGGCAAACGAGAACAGTGACTTGCTGATGCCTCCGTGCGTTGCAAAATTGCCCATCAGGATGAACAGCGGAATAACTGACAAGTCATAGCCTGCGAAACGTGCGAACGCTTGCGCGTTCACGAAGTTGGAGAAGGCACCCCAGCCAGCTTGGGAAACGTAACCAATCGAGCCGGCCAGAAACATGCTGATGGCAATCGGGAAGCGCACCGCCATGAAGAGCAGCATGCTCCCAAAAATAACGCCGGTTAGTACGAGGGGGCTCATGGTTTGGATCCCGTAAGGTAGTCAAAGCTGCAGGCGGCTTGCCAAAAGCCGATCAGCGCCGAGAGGATAAATGGAGGAACCATGGCGGCATAGACAATCCACTCCGGGATGCTCATCAGCATGGTTTCTGAGTGGGCGGTAAAGGCGCTGAGTCCACCTAGCGTTGTGCGCCAGGCCAGGAATGCGAATACCAGCCCGAGCATCAATGCACCCAGCCGGTCCAACATGGCGTTGGCCGCATCGCTGAGTCCTGATGTGAAGAAGTCCACGATGATGTGCCCCCGGCGAAATTGGCATAGCGGCATGAACAGTGCGATGGCGGCCCCGGTAGAAACCGCCGTAATCTCGAACGCGCCTGCCATGGAGTCGCCAGTGGTGTTTCGCAAAATCAGATTACCGCAGGTAATAGTGGTGATGACGGTCAGCAAAAGGCCGGCCAGTATGGCGCACAACTTCGCCAGGGAAGAGAATATTCGCAGCAAGATGGGGCTCCCAGGGGTGGGTAAGACAGGAAGACGGGCAGATCAGGCCGGGGACAAAAAAAGGAGGAAATCCTCCTTTTTTGTACGAAGCAAACGCCGGATTTACTTGGTGTATTTCTGGATCAGGGACTGTGCATCCTTGACCAACGCTGCACCATTCAAGCCGCGCTTGTTCATGTCAGCAATCCATTCTTCATCGATGTTTGACGAAGCCTTCTTCCAGGCGTCGAGTTCAGCTTTCTGAATAACGGTGATCTGGTGTCCGCCAGCAATCAGCTTTTCTTTGCCTGGAACGTCATTGCCACCTTGGGTCCTGCCCATGAATGCCGAGAATTCGCGACCGGAGTTCTTGTCAATCACGGCTTTCAAATCTGCGGGCAGCGAGTCATATTTCGCCTTGTTCATAGGAACAACGAAGAGGGCGGTGTACAGCGCAGGTGCTGAGCGGTCGGGTTCGGCAGTGAACTTGGCCAGTTCGTCAATCTTGAGGCCAGGAGCCACTTCGTAAGGAATCACCGCACCGTCAATCGTTCCTTTGGACAAAGCGTCGGGAATCTGAGGTACAGGCATGCCAACCGGAGTGGCGCCGAGGGTCGCCAGCAACTTTGTGGTCAGACGCGTTGGCGCCCGCAGTTTCAGGCCCTTGATGTCAGCCAGTGTCTTGATCTGCTTTTTGGCAGTGAAGATATTGCCAGGACCGTGCACGTGCACCGCCAAAATTTTGACATCCTTGAACTCTTCCTTGGCATGGGCTTCGTAGTAATCCCATGCTGCGCGGCTGGTAGCTTCGGCATTGGTCATCATGAAGGGCAACTCAAAGACTTCCATGCTGGGGAAACGACCGGCGGTGTAGCCTGGCAATGTCCAGACCACGTCGGCAACACCATCGCGCGCCTGATCGTAGAGCTGTGCCGGTGTTCCGCCAAGCTGCATGGAGGGATAAATCTGGCAGTTCAGGCGGTTGTTGGAATCTTTGGCGATGTTGTCGCACCAGGTCTTGAGCATGACCGTGTGCTGGATCGACTGGGCATTCAGAAAGTGGTGCACTTTCAGGGTGACGGTCTGCGCCTGAGCGGCCCAGGCCGAGCACAGCAGGCCTGCTGCGAGGGCGGTATGTTTGATGAGATGTTTCATGATTGGTCTCCGTTGTTGGACTGGTGAAGCGATATAAATTATGTGACCGACTTCGGCGCGTGTGATGCGGGGGTTTACCCTTTGGCTCTCAGTCAAAACACAATCCACGCGCCAATTTTTGTTGATAGGGGATATTAAGTTTCATATCAGTCATTCCCACAAGCTATGTTTTGAGATACTTGTTATCCATTTTTGGAATAGTGCGGGCAATACCATGGCCCGGCATTCGCCAAACCCGACCCGCGCTGCATCTGCCTTTTCACACCAGCCTTGCAGGGTGACCTCGTCGCCGTCCTGCAAAAAGGTGCGTGTTTGACCGATGGGCAATGTAGGAGGCAATTTGCCGCCTTGTGTGAGCTCCAGCAGAGCCCCGGCCTGGTCCAGTGTGGGGCATGACAGGGTTCCCGTGCACCACCCTTTGGGCCCGGCGTCTATAAATCTTTGAGGGCGGACTCCACATGTTCTGCGAACACGCTGGAGTCGGCCAGCGCGTTGGCATTCAACAATGCAAGTTTGACCAGAAACAGTTCCGCCTTACCCTGGCCGGCCTGGTCAATAGCTGTAGCAAGTTGGTCATAGACGGTTTCCAAGCCGGAAATGGTCAGCGCGTTGCCCTCGAGGGCGCTACTGGGGACGCTATTTGCGTTTGTCATGAAGCTTTCTCCTTACTGGGGCAGGGCGGTGTTCAGGGCCGCTTGCAGGCGGGTGGCATCCAGGGTCACCCAACGGGCGCATACATGCTGGTCGGGACGCAACAGATAGGCTGCGCCACCCGCTTGCACACCGTAGCGCTGGCGGACATGGCCATCAGCATCGGCCAGTGTGGTGTCTGCGCCCGCCACCGGTTGTGCTGCACCCACAGCAACCAGTTTCAGCGGAACACCCCGTGCGCGAGCGGTTGTAACCACCGCTTGCAGGGGATCGGGAATGGCAGCCTCATCGCTGAAATACAGCAAATTAAAACCACTACCGATGTGATCGAGCAAAAAGTCATCGGCCGCCAGACGCACGTTTTGCGGCGGCGCTCCGTGAGCCGGGCCATCGATAAACTGCCCGTTGTCATCCCCTGCGCAGTTGAGCATTGAGTGAAGGTACGCATGCGGGCGCGAAGTGCGCCAATGGTAGAGCGGACGCACAAATGTCTGGGTCAATGACAGCGACAATACCGCGTCGCGCAGAAGCCGGAAGCCTCTGCTGGGCGGTGCCATGAAACGGGTGCTCTTGCCCGCTTCTTCAATGATTTCGCGGGCCGCGCCCACGCGCTCGGCGCTGTAATTGGCTAGCAGCTTTTCGCTGCCCAGACCCTTGACCACAAAGGCGAGGTGCCAGCCAAGCGACTGCGCATCCTGGAAGCCGGTGTTGGCGCCCCGCACGCCAAAGATTGGCAGCAGATGCGCTGCATCCCCGGTAAAGAGCACACGGCCATGCCGATAGTCCGGCAGCGTGAGCGTGCGGGCGGAGTACACCGAACACCAATCCATTTCCCAAGGTGTTCCAGCGTGGCCAATCATGGCCAGTTGGGCGTCAATACGGGCCTTTAGCGAGCCGGGCTGGAGTGCATCTTCGGGGGTTTCGCCTGGTGGCAACTGGTAGTCCACACGCCAGATACCATGCGGCTCTCGGTGCATCAGGATGGTGTTGCCAGGGTTCCACTCCGGGTCAAAGTACGCCAGCCGCTCAGTTGGCAAGGGCAGGTCGATCCTGATGTCGGCAATCACAAAAAAGCCCTCGTACGAGGCGCCTTCCATCTGCAGATTCATCGCAGAGCGAATCTCTGAGCGCCCCCCGTCGGCAGCCACCAGCCAATCGGTATCGAGCACATAAGATCCCTCGGGAGTGTCCACGGTGACGTGGGCCACACGGTCATCCTGCTCGACCTGCACCACTTTATTGCCCCAGCGAAAGTCAATCAGCGGGTTGGCGGCGCAGGCCTCAAACAGGTATTCCTCCATGAACTGCTGCTGGATGTTGAGCATGGGGAAA
>Ga0247844_1008954_pt1 | contig 10659 bp, 9 predicted proteins | sample LaCtaG_FD_192421 | JGI IMG/M metagenome (GOLD analysis project Ga0247844, IMG submission 192421) | Freshwater microbial communities from meromictic Lake La Cruz, Castile-La Mancha, Spain - LaCruzMarch201714.5m_1 | ecosystem: Environmental > Aquatic > Freshwater > Lake | place: Spain: Castile-La...
ATGAAAAATGTGAATAGAGTTAAAGAAAAAGAAATAATAACAGAAGCTGAACAGAGAGAATTGGTACAAAAAAACAATCAACCTATGAGATTTTGTTTGCTAGAGTTTCCCGACAGTCACTACTTATGTCGAAGGTAAAAGGCCTCTTCCAACCTCACAAAAAAAAGACTTCAAAAAACATGTCACAACTTTATCGGATGAAATAGTCCAAAGTTAGATTAGCTATTTCGTTTACAATAAAAAAATTATTACAAAAAAAATTGCGGGTAAACTCTAATGAAACCTCTCAGAATCAGCAAAGCATCCTGAAATCACAAAATATCTTGATCTCAAAAAATTTAAATCTTTTATACTTGAGAATGGGGAACTTATGTGGGGAGACTTTGATCTCATTTTCCCTATTGCGGATCTCTATAAAGGCGACATCGCACCTAAGAATCAAGAAGACAAAAAAAAGCTTCTTAAGGAATCAATGAGATTGTAAGGAAACGATAAAACCTATTGGCGAACTGGGCGCTCTGGAAAAAAATGGTCCACCAAATGCGCGCAACTGTCACAACGAACTCGCAAAAAAAAAAAAAAACTTGTCTACAAGTCGTAAATCTGTAATCATTCTTGGATGAAATACAATAGCACTACCGCACTTATTCTTTTGTTATTCGCCACCACAAGCTTTGCCGAAACGATCTCTCTCAGCGTTTCGCGTGGAGAACTCCAATATAAGATTCAAAAAGATGAAAAAAAACTAGAATATACAAGCCCCCACTATTCAAGGGTATTCAACATAAGAAAGTGTAATGAGTTGATGATAAAAACTTTCCTCAGCGAACTTAGTACTCAAAAAAGGAAGGGATTCTCTATCCCAAATGCGAAAGATGTCGTTACAGTTATAGAACCTAATTCTAAAATCCAATACTCCGTTTCATCACCCTATGGAAAATTTCTCATAGGCATTCCTGAGCGAATTATTAACTTGGCCATACGGGATGAGTCCAGATGCAAAAAAGAAAAATAATTTTTTACCTAACTCTGATCTTCTTTTATGCAGTAAATGCAAAATCCCAAAACATCTTGCCTGCACCAACGCTAGCTTCGCCAACTTTTACCAACGAACAAGTGACAACAATGCTTGAAACTTTGCTGACAAATTTCAAAATTGATAGTCTCCGCCCCACGTTTCCTTGGTGTGAAGACAAAAAGCTTCTCACTATTGAAGAAAGCTTTAATCAATGTGTTAAAGACGTCTGTAAAAGCGAATCTGAACTTGAAAACTACAACGATTACCTCAATAAAGTTGTCGATAAAACTGCCTCACAAATGCAAAATATCCCTGAGGATTTCAAAGCTCCTCTACTCAAAGAAATGAATCAGGAAGCAAAATACAGAACAGAACTTCTTAAAGAATTGAAAAGAACCTTAGCAAAAAAAGATTTTAAAATTGATCCTCGGGCCAATGTTCTTCACACCTACGCGTATAGCATGCTGTTCTTCGGTACGATTAACTGGGAGCTTGTCAATGGGAAATATGTTGCTAAAGGATTTAAAGAGGATTCCTTAAAAAGCCTTCCCTACACCCTCTCCGAAAATGAAAAGAAATGGATTTTAGATATAAATAGAGAGACTGATTTAATGGGGAACCTTTCCTCTGTCGTTTCAGACCCCGAAGCATACTTGCTCGCAAAATATCCTCAAAACAATTTGAGTGAAGCAGTAAAAAAAGAAGCAGATGATTTAAAATCATCAATTAAAAACCTAAAAATGAATTCTAAAATTCATGAGCTTTTTCCTAATATCAGTGAACAAATCTTAGGAGACACTCGCCTCCTCGATAAAGTTTTAGCGGGATATGATTTAAAAAAATCAGAAATTGAGGAATTTGTTTTAAATATTGCTGGCGTAAAATTCTTTATTAATCTCATGACAAAACCAGAAAATTACCCTCTATTGAACAAAGGGCTACCGATTGATTTTGAGACCCTTCTGACAAGAGCAAAAGTTGAAGACAAAATTAATGGAGAACTGGCAGACCTTCAAGTTGATTCCCAGATGTCGGATATAAAGAAAAATGCTCTTGAAGATTGCTATGCAAATTATCTTCTTAAAAATGTCCTTCCCAACAAAAAACAAAAAGAAATTTTTGAAAAAAATCTTCCCGAACTCAAAAAGAAATTCAAGCAAAAAACACTCTCCCAATATTCAGAACATTCGGCCAAAGTTTTAGCCGAAAAAATTGATAAGCTTTCTTTCCAATTACCAGAAGACGCCTCGGCCTTTGTCGAAGCTTTGCATAACGGCCTTAAAGGGGTGTATGTCGAAAGAAAACAAGAGCGAGATGCTTATACCTCCTCAGATCCATATAAAAAAGATCAATACCGCCTTTTTTACTTAATGGACTTATTAGCTTCCACCACTCCTCGTCAGCATTTTCAGGACATTTTAGATGCCTGTCATGCGTCTAAAGTGGAAACGGAACTAAGTGATGCAACAGAAACTATATCGGGGAAAGTCTTTGTTAGTTGGCAATCCCTCAGTCTGCCCCTTGGTGAGAGCGTGATTTTTCACGAGATTGGTCACAATGTTTTTGCTGCATTTAGAAACAAAAACTTAAGCGAGACAAGTTCACAAAAATTAAAAGTAAGTTCAGAATGTCTTAATTCCATGCACCCAGAACTTAGCAAAACCGAAGGCGAAATAAGTGTAGAAAAAAAATATACCGATGAGGATTTTGCTGACCTTCTTTCGTCGATAGCTTCAAGCACGGATGATCCACCTTTTACCTGTCATTTTATTGCAAAGGTTTCCTTTAAAATCCCCGAGTATTCTCCTTCTCGGCGGCGCTATATCTTTGGCCCTCTTAAAAACGGAAATGAAACAGATCCCCATTCCTCAGAATTTTTCCGTTTACTCCATGTTACATTTATAAAAAAAGGAATTATCCCAACTTCTTGCCAAGAACACCTGACCCAGATTGGAGCAGAGCTTAACTTAAAAAATTGTTTTTAAATCAGGAAGCTAGTTTTCTCAAGAATAAGTGAAATTATCTCCAAAAAAAGAAGACTTAAGTAAGCAGAAAAAATGTAAGCGGTTCGAAATCAACAGTACTTTCGCCGTCTCATCTTTTCAGCTCGGCTGATCCCTTATTAAAGGGGTCAGTATGCAATCAAAAGAAAAGTGTGAACAAATACTTTGGGTATGGAAGGCTTCCGGCAAATCCATTAGAACTTTCTGCTGGGACCAACAAATTCCGATTAATCAATTCCACTACCACCGAGCAAAGGAACCTAAGACTCAAATTTTTCTCGTATTGTCGTGAATGCGTCTCCGCACTTGAAGGAATGAGGCGCCAGCGGCCCAAGATGATTTTGAATTTCACTATGTCGGTATTGAAACGGATTACACCAAAGTAAGAAATATAAAAGTTTTCTAAACTAAATTTTCCAAACTTGTAAAAGCCGTTATCATCAGTACGATCTGGAATGATGGTTTACACAAGCTCAAAGAGAAAAATTAAAAGAAATCATGAGCAGTCATGATATAATCAAAGTACTCAGATTTTTCCAACTCGGATGTCACACCATTGGCACTAATAAGAACTTTTTTGATTGATGTTGAACGTGGCAATTTAAGAAGTGCCAACTTTTTCTCAAAATCCTTAATTACTGAGGCATCTATTTTATTGATAGTATATTTACACTCACAAACATAGGTCGTATTTTCATTTGTCATTAGGACAAGATCGACTTGTACTCCCTCGACCTTAGAAGAAAAATAAGGGCCAAAATCTGTAAGCTTTCCATCAATTTCAAGAAAAGACACAATCTTACTTAAATTGCGGTAACAGAAATTTTCGAAAGCAATACCCGTCCAAGGTGACCATTTAGGATAAACTTGTTCAGAAAAAATCTTTGTCCCTTGTCCCGCGCGAATCAATTTTAAATTCTGACGTATAAATTTAAAATAGAAGATAAGATATTCATCTGCTAGTTTATATTTTTTTCCCTTTTTTCCTTTAGTTTCAATAGACGCATGTGACCGTATAAAGAGGGCCTCTTCAAGCTCTTTTAGGTAACGTTGCAACCCTCCGCCAGAGCTGAGATTAAGGTGCTTAGCAATTTCCTCTAATGTTAGATTTTTCTTAGAAAGAAGAAGAATTATTTTTTCGTGTAATTTATGTTTTTTAAATTGTGAATAAAATATTTTTTCAAATTCTTCGGAAAAATAGGCATCTTTTTCAAAGCAAAGCTGTTGTATGTTCCAATGAAAAGATTTTTTAATATCAACAAGGTCAAAATACTTTGGAACCCCTCCAAATATAAACATATACTTAATAACCTCATCTTCCGAAATTTTGTTTTTCAAAATTTGTGAAATCCCCACTGGAGAAAGTGGATTCATGCGCATTTGAATATCAATTCGCCCATATAATGCCTTTGAGCGAATAACCTTTGAAATCATATAAGAGGAAATTGAACCACACAAAACTAGCTGTAGTTTTTTATTTTTCCAATGATTATCCCAATAAAACTTTAATAAACTTACAAGCTTTGATTGTCCCGCTGCCATCCATTGAAATTCATCAAAGACGATAACTAGTTTGTGCGGCAACCCATTTAAATATTTTGTTAAAAAATCAAAAACGACATTCCATGACGTGGCCTTAATATGTTTAAAAACCGGATCATGCAACTGCTCCGAAAGTTGTATTAAAAAATGAGCAATTTGCTCTTGAGTATTCATCGCTTCAAGCGCTTCAAAATAGAGGCCTTGATGTTTTAATGTGAATTTTGTAAGAAAAAAACTTTTTCCAATTCGCCGACGTCCATATATAGCAATAAGTCCAGACCGTTTAGAGAGGTATTGTTTTTCAAGTATTTCAAACTCATTTTCTCTGTCAATGATTTTCTCAAATGCCATTATTCAAATCCTTGTACGTTTTTGCTTATCATTTATTCCGCACAAAAAGTCTAGCATACTATTTGTGCGGAATAAATATTTTTAATCATTTATTCCGCACAAACAATAAACAAAACTTTTTGTGCGGAATAATCGGTTTAACAACTGCGTAAAGGGGGGCATTGCGAGAAAAGGAGACCTCATGATATATCGACAAAGATGCTGAAGCTCTTTTCTATCAGTGGCCGTAATGACAACGAAGAAGTTGAAAATCTATTTTTACTGCAAACAATTTTTTAACCATGATTGAATTTTTGGAGCGGCTTTCATGGCCTGACGATTATGCCGTAACCACCAAAGGCAAATGTGTCTATCTGAAGTATTAATTTGAATGGAAAACTCCTTAAGTTCTCCTTTTTCTAACAACGTTTTAATGGAAATTTTTGGAACAATTGACCAACCAAGACCTTCAAGCATGGCCGCTCTTATTCCAATAATATGATCAATCATCATTGATTCATTCATTAATTTATGAGCTAGATTTTCAATGAATAGATCGGTATTAAGCTGACTATGGCGTATAAAAGTTTTCTTACATAAGTGATCAATGCTTTTAATTTTTTTTAAATCATAACTTTTAGGCACAGCAACTATCCACTCTTCTGTAATTATTCTTCGATGCTCGATCTCAGGAGTTTCCGGTGCATGACAGACAATCGCGAAATCAGCACTACCTTCAATGAGATTTTTCTCAAATGAATTCTCGGGAACATGAAAAGAGAAACTAGTTTTGCTGTCAAAGAGTGAATCAAGACTACGAAAATGAGGAATCAGCAAAACTTCATTTAACCACATAGTGCTTGCAATTCGACATTGACCTCTATCATTGAAGACTTGTTTTTGACTTAAAATACTCGCTTCAGTCCAAGCAACAATATCTATTCCTTTCGCTGTGAGTTTCCAACGATTTTCAACTTTTTGTATGAGTCCGTACTGACGCGATATTTGAGAAACTTTTCTCGTTAATCCGGCCGGATCACAGTTTAGCACTTGTGCTGCTTCTCTTAGGCTTTTTACTGACTTAAAAGCTCGGAGAATCAAGCAATCTTCAGGGGAAATAGGGTAGTTTTCCATGTTGATATTTTTCCATCTTAATATTGATTTAAATCAACATCTTTATAACGAATTATCTGCAAAGATACAATTACATCACGGAGGTGTTATGAAAAAAAAATTAATTATTGCGACTTTTTTAATCTCAAATCATTTATTTGCCGCTATCGGTTGTCTTCCTGGGGATTGCTGTCCTGGTGGAGTTCCCTGCGGTGGCACAAGTCCAAGTCCGTCACCTCGTCCTCCACACAGTTGTTTTAACCTTGAGTCAAATAAAGTTAATCAATCGCGATTTGTTTCAGCTTGTAATGAATGTGATGCAAATGAAGTTTGCGGTGAATTTTCAAATAATGAAAATCAGATTATTGCTCATCAGTGTATAAAGCCCAACTAATACCATCTCTGATGATTAATAAAAAAAAATTAAAAAGAATCCATGTTAAATCTCTAAAAGATTATCTAAGATCTCAACAAAGCCCTCTTTTGATTTGTTGAGATCTAAAAGAAAAAACTTCGATGAAACTTCAGCATTATCAATAAGTGCTCCTGTCACTAAGTTTTCTGGACAAACGCCAAGACAACTTGAAAGAACTGGACGGAGTTCATGTTGTAATTTTTTTTCTTTTAACTTTTCCTTCATCCATTTCTTAAAAATGATTGATGCATTTTCATCATTAATCATTTTTTTTGCTCCACATTTTTCGCAAATGAGGAATATTTTTTTTGGTGGAGAAAATTCCAAAGGTTCAAGGTAATTTTTCAAAAATCCCCCCTTTATAATTAGGTGTCAAAATTGATCAGTAGACCTACAGAGACGCAAATTGTGACTTGCACAGTGAGCCCCCCTAAAAGAATCAGCATAACTATAACTATCGATAAATTCAACTTTCAATCCAAGACGAGCATAGACTCCCAAGAGATAATTTTGAAAAATATCTGACTGCAAAAATCCGACTAAAATAGTTTTTTTTATTTTTTTCGAAATTTGAAATAGATTTATTAAACTGAATTAATATTTTTTATTATTCTTCGTAAGAAGCAGAGTTTCATATTAAGAAAGCATTATTTGCCTCGTTGAGCAAAGGTGATTACAAATAGGATTTATGCCACAATCTAGGAGACAAAAGTTAATCGTTAATGCAGGGGGGGCCTTGGTTTTTCTGTGCATTTTAATGAATAAAGATTGAGGTTTTTATGATTCGACTTTGTCTCTCTTTAATGTTTTTTTCTCAGCTAAGTTTTGCTGAAAGTAAAACGAACTCTTTTAAAGCTGTGCTTGAACTTTCTGAGGCCATGGATTCTTTAAAAAAAACAGGAATTCAAAAAAATTATTGTATCAAAGATCACATTTTAGAGGAGGGAGAGAATAAGCCTTACTGTCATGATCTACAAATCGGAGAAAAAAGGATACTCAATTCTGGTGATTATAAGAGTTACACTACTGCGGCACAAAAATACAGTCTTAAGAAAGTTGATCAAAATCGATATATATTAGGCTTTAATCCCTTTTTTTATAGAAAAGCAATTGGCGCTCAAGACCCTCAAAATGATAAAGGGAACATTCTCGAAGGTGACAACGTCAAAGAGAAATATGATTCTATTCGCTCTCTTGCTGTTTATAATAAGATAGAAAAGTGTCTTCAATACACTTCTCGTTTTGTTGCCAACAAAGATCGAACTTTAAAATTTGAAATAAATTTCGATGACGAAGCCCCGGTCATTCCTATTGAACTCACAGAAATGAAGGGATATCGCAGTGATGTTGTTCGCTTTGAAAAAAACATCAGCTGTGGGAAAATTCTCCATGAGTTTTTACATTATACAGGACTTATTGATGAATACGCTGATGAAGAATTTCCAAAAAGAGAGGTCCTTAATGAACCGAATATTATGGGAGAGTATCAACCTTTAAAAAGCTTTTCAATTAAATGCTCTAGTGCGCTTCCTAGAAAAGAGGGTATTCACCTCGATCGTGTTGTTGGAAGCACACGGTTTTATAGTATAAAAATTTCAAATAGCAAAGAGTCGCTAAAAGGCATTATCGAAGTCCTTTCAAGAAAGGACTCCCTCTGTGATATGGAGTCCATTGCCAATAAGTTTCCTGACGAGCTACCAAAAGAAATAGGACTTCTTAACAATGAACAAATAAACTCTATTATCTATTCTCAATGCAAAGAAAAAAATGAAAAATATTATAAGCACGCTCAAAAAGCCTATTAGCGATGATAGCGGTTTTGTTGCATAAACTTATGCGACTCGATCAATGTTTGATTTTAAAGAAGAGAAACTTATAAGAACTGGACAGAGCTCATGTTGCAATTTATTTCCTTGAAAAAATCAATTTTTTTGAGGTGTAGCTAAAAAAACATAATAACTCATTCAATTTTTATGTTTTTTGGGCCATAGCTCATTTTTTAATAGAAAATACTTATCTTTGTACTGCGATTGACTATCGATATTGGGGAATTGCCCTTTAAGCATGGGCAACAAATTTTCCAGAAAAAAAATCTTAAAAGTTCTTAAAAAAAGCATTATTTGCCTCGTTGAGCAAAGGTGATTACAAATAGGATTTATGCCTTATCGCTTGAAAAAAATATCGACTGTGGGACAATTCTCCATGAGTTTTTACATTATACGGGACTTGTTGATGAATACGCTGATGGGGATTATCCCAAGAGAGAGGTTCAGAGTGAACCCAATATAATGGGAAAGCATCAACCTGTAAAAAACTTTTTAATTAAATGTCCTAGTGAGCTTCCTAAAAAAGAAGGTATTCTCCTCGATCGTGTTGTTGGAAGCTTGCGCTTTTATATTATAAAAATTTCTAAAAACAAAGAATTGCAAAAAGACATTCTCGAAGTGCTTTCAAGAAAGGACTCCCACTGTGATATGGAGTCCATTGCCAACGAGCTACCAAACGAAATAGGACTTCTTACCAATGAACAAATAAACTCTATCATCTATTCTCAATGCAAAGAAAAAAATGAAAATTATTATAAACACGCTCAAAAAGCCTATCAAAAATGACAGCGGTTTTGTTGCATAAACTTTTGCGACTCGATCAATGTTTGATTTTAAAGAAGGAAAATTAAAAGGGAAGCCAAGCTTCCCTTCATTAAGAATCAAAAAATTGATAAGTGAGTTCTTAAAAATTCGATGCGCCTTCAAGTTCATCAAACATCATGCCAGTCATTCCTTTAAATCCATCGCCCATTTGAGCAGCGATGAGAGAGTCAAGGTCTTCAACAAGAGTGCGAACTTCCTCTGTAGAATAGATGTATTCACTTGAGAAAAGATAAGAAAAAACTTCTCCTCTAAGCTTTATAAGAGATTGCCATCCCCAAAGTTTTTGACTTCCATTACTTGCACAATAATTTTGTGCGGCTATTTTTATCTCAAGATGTTTCGTTTTTTGAGCAATGAGTTCAAGATCAGAACACATCTTTTCTACCTTCGCTTGATAATCAGTCACATTAAATTTGGCCAACAAATGAAGACTTCCAGAGTACTCAGAAAAATTATCCAATGAAAAATTATTATCACCTGTAAAAAAATCTTTAACCAAATTTTGGGCCTGTTCGTCTGTCATATTTTCATAGGCAGCTTGATAATGATGAGAAGATTCGATCAAGGAATTTTGAATTTTTCGAATGGCCTCTTTTAAAATGATCGCCTGTTGGCCAAGATCTGTCATCGAATCATAGGCCTTGCGGTTAATGACGGCCCCTCGGAGAACGGGATCATACACGGCCAAGCGAACAAGTTTTTTGGGACTCACGCTGGAAGCGTAAGAGTGCCCCAATTTGACTTTCAATTTCTTGGCGAGAAGTAAAAATGTTGTCTTGAATTTCATAGAGTTGATATTTTTCAAAATCATCAACAACATAAAAATGAAGATTTTTTAAACTGACTTCAAGCAATTTGGTCATGAGAGGTGACTTCGCTCTTTTTTGATCTATTTTCTTTAAAAGTTCTTGAGTGGCCAAGAGTTCTCTCACTGGAGCAATTTGAACAGGTACTTTTCCTACTGAAAAAAGAATTGAAGAGATTTTTCCATCGCTGGCCTTAAGAGGACCCCCTCGAGAAAGACCTTGGTCTACGCCAGCTTTTAAAAGATCTAAATGTAAGACTGGTCCTTGTTTTTGAACAACCCCGGTACTACCGCCTCCCTCATTTGGGCCCAAGCTCCAGGCCAAGCAAGGTAAAAGACCTATTGCAACAACAAAAGATTTTGCGAAACTTTTCATTTTATACTCCATAAAGAAAGTGTTTTAGTTCGTTGCAAGATCTATATAACGCAATAATTTGACACACTAGATTAATTTTATAAAAAATCAAGTTCAATTTTTAGTTTTATTCATTAAAATAGAATAAGTATCTAATAATTTGTTGAATGTGACTCAAAGGTGGATGGAAATGAAAATTTATGATTTTGAAAATTATAAAACTTTTATCAACTATAAAATAAAAGAACTGCCCTCAAATGGCCGTGGTGAGATCACAAAAATGGCCAAGGCACTGAATGTGCATACAACAATGATGACTCATATTTTAAAAGGAAAGGCCAATCTGGCGATGGAACAGGGATTAAAATTGGCCAATTATTTAAATCTTAATGAACTTGAAACGGATTTTTTTATTCTCCTTGTTCAA
>Ga0247844_1008956_pt1 | contig 10659 bp, 8 predicted proteins | sample LaCtaG_FD_192421 | JGI IMG/M metagenome (GOLD analysis project Ga0247844, IMG submission 192421) | Freshwater microbial communities from meromictic Lake La Cruz, Castile-La Mancha, Spain - LaCruzMarch201714.5m_1 | ecosystem: Environmental > Aquatic > Freshwater > Lake | place: Spain: Castile-La...
AGGTCCACCCACAGAAGTGATGGCTTGGGTGGCCAAAATTGTGCCTTGCTCAGTTGCCTCAGGGATATTGCGATTTACACGCATCTTGCCCAGGGCACCAGTCTCACCTGTGACAGTGAAAGCTGTTGGAACTCCTTCTGAATCAAGGCCAGGCCAGGTGGCCTTTGCGCCCTTGATGAAGACGCCAGAGACCATAGTTGAAGACTTCTTGGCTGGCATTGAGATAGATGGGGCAGGAGAGGCTGCCTCAGTTGTTTCAGCGGGAGCTGCAACCTTGGCGGTTGGCTCCTGGGTTGTGGCTGTTGGAAGCACGCCTTCGCGGCCCGTAAGTGAGTTAAAACCAAGGAAAGCGGTGACTACCAAGAGCAGAGAAAGTGCGACCTTAGAGGACTTAGCTGCAAGATCTGCTGCCTTCTTATAGGTAGTAGACAACATGTCGAGGGCGGTAAGGCCACGCTCGTGGTCGATAACAAGCTCTGAAAGAACGCGACGAAGGGAAGTGCGGGCGCGAGAAACAGTGTGGCGCACAGCAGATTCCTTGATGCCAAGCTCGGCTGCAATCTCTGAAGTTGAGCGACCTTCCATCTCCCACATCACAAGCGCTGCGCGCTCGGCCGGTGAAAGTAGGGCCAAAGCCTGGCGGATGATTGCTGCGTCCTCTGCCTGAGAAAGAACTGCTGAGTGATCTCCTGATACCTGCCATGCAGCTTCAACTTCAGCCTGGGCATCATCGATAACCACAAGGTTTGGACGGCGCCCTTCCATGCGGAAATAGTCGATGCAGAGGTTTTCGATGGTGCGGTGTAGATATGAGAGAGCGTGCTCTGAAGATTCAAGCTCAGGGGCTGCAAGCATGAACTTGATAAGCGAGTCTTGGGTGATTTCTTCAGCCTTAGCTGAATCCTTCAATACGCGATTGGCATGCGCGAGTAGCTCTGAACGGTGCTCAGTGTAAAAAGCCCCCAGTTCAGCAACTGTCCATACGCTAAGTGCCACTTGAGTAATCCTTCTTTAACCGGTTTTGTCTTGCCGAGCCAGCCGTCGCTGCCTCTATCCACTACAACGAATCCCATCCTAGTTTGTAGCGGGAAGGGGACAAAACGGACATTTCGCCACTCTTTTACCTTCTCCTTACTTATGAGGAGTTCATTTCCGCCCATGCCGACCTGAGATGAACTATCGGCCACCCCTCATGATCTTGATCGATTATGCAAGCCAGGAACCAGAAAACTAGACGTTTCAAAACTCTCTAACCAACACATTTACTATGTAAAGGGGTCAGACGCGCAACGAACGACTTCAGCCCAATCAAATTGAAAGTCATTATCAACCAAAGTCTTCGCTAAATCTTTACAGGACTGCTTTCGATTCTCCACCTCAAAAAGTTGTCGTCTACCTGCTTCCAATAACTCAATTCTAAACTTAGGGTCGTCGAGCCCGGCTTCAGAAATCTCCTCCAATTCAAAATTGTTACCAAACTTGAAATTCAAGGATCCAGCAGGAATATCTTTCGATTCCCAGTTTCCTAAAAAAGATGGATCACCGATCGGTGACACATTAGATATTCTTAACCCACTAGCTTTCATGGCGCCGAGGGCATCCCATGTCGTGCAAAAAACTTCCGTTTTGTATCCACCCGCAGGCATGACACAAGGGAGTTCAAGAAAAACCACGGGTGCAATGTCACCAGATGCAGCGAAAAATTCACTAACTTGCGACACCACTTTTTCTCTCGCCTTAGAAGCTTCGATTGACTCTACGACTTTTCCAGAAAAAACAAAAAAGTTTGTGGAGACCACCAAGATTATTAGATACCTCCCTAAATTTCCACACTGTTCGTAGCGAGTAGCAAGTAACAAGGAAATTAGAATCCAAACACCAGACATGCCTCTATTCTGATAGCCATTTATTTGGGAAAATGCACCCGCAAAAATGAACAGGAGTGAACTTGAGGCAATCCCTATGAATAGTACGAAAGAAACAAATTTATGATTGGGCGCATTAACGGAACTACTTAGATTGCGGGAGTAGAGAAATATTAAAACAGAAAGAAAAAGAATGAGTAATAGTCTCCCCGAATCAAACAATGACGTCAGCAATGAAAACGGAAAGGAAATGAAAGTTGAGAAGAATAGTGAAATACCTGCACCGGGGTTGATTGCTCTAATTCTGCTAAAGTCCGATGAGAATAGATTCGGAGCAATTAACTTTTGCCAAGAGACAATAGTGACGAAAACAAACATTGCCTGAAGAATTAGATACCCCTTCCTTTCTCGTCGAGAATTCATGAGGTAATAAGTAAGTATTAGTGGCGCTGTGATTTCGTATGAGAAAAGAGAGAGAACAAATAATGTTGGAATTAAGATGTTCTTAAATGCTGGCTTCAAGTTCCTTCTTTCAACCTGAAGAGCTAGACCAAAGAAAAGAAGTGAAAGTGAAGCAGAGAGTTGATTGATCGGCGAGAAGAACAAGGAGCTTGCAATCGCTGGCGAAAAGAGAAGATATCGGGTTAGAAGTTTTTGTCTTTTACTGAACGCAAAAATACGCCAATTTGAAATCTCTATATAACTGTAAGAAATTAGGGCCAAGTGCACGGTCGAAAGAAGTACGTAGCTATCCCTCAGTGCATGTACTAGCCCCGGAATCGTGACCCACGATATAGGCCGAAAAGCCCAGAGATCGGTCCAGTCGGACACTTGCTGTCTATAGGTTAATCCACCCCCTAATTGTCCCCAGTCGTCCATCAAAAAATTGGTGAGCAAAATTATTATAATTATTGAGGCAACCAGAGGTAGATAAATAATTCGATTTAAGAGTTTGCTCATTAATCATCCATACACAAATTGATAGAGTATTGGAAGATTCATAAACGAGAGAAGTAGAAAAAGGAGAGTGATAACCAGCGCTATGCCTTGTAATCTCTTCTTGCGCATCAGTTTTTCAGGAGCATAAGATGCTTCGTCCAAGTTAAGTGAAATGCCTAGATATTCAGCGAAAATCCAAATAAAGGCCGGATACATGAGAATGTATTCCAAGCGATACTTAACGAGTAAAATTCCGCTAAAGGCAGCAGATACCAATGCTCCGATAAAACTAAATACTAGGAGTTTATTGGGCGTCCACTTCTTAAAGGATTCTCGATAATTTCCCAGTAGCTCTCGATTATTAATTAATTCCATCTCGGTATACCTCTTCAAAGACATTAGAAACACACCAACTCCCCAATAGCTTATGAATGCACTTGCTGGGACTGCCGTTAGGGGAGTTACGCAATGCCAACCGATGGCTAGCCGTATTGGGTTATTGATGGACTCTGATAAAACATCAATATATGGCCGATCTTTGAGGCGAATTGGTTTGACGTTGTAAAGAAATCCCATTATCAATAGTGCACCCAAGTAAAATTTGATTGTGGAGGGCAGTGGAGCAGATGCCATTCCGGCAGTCAAGATTAATACTAAATAATGGACCAATACCGACCAAGGATTGAAGTCGTGATTAGCTGCGACTCTGTGTTTTTTCATTGGGTGTTTTGAATCTGAACCGCGATCCAGATATTCATTTATAACATAGTTCGCCGAACTAATTAGGCATAACGAAATCAATGAAACTAGAACCAACCCTACCAACTTCAAATTAATTCTTTGGTGGATTTCTTCCAATTGAAATGCTAGAGATATTGCCACTCCAGGTAGCATGAAAAGATTTTTTATCCAGTGGTCGAATCTCATCAGCCTCAAATGTGCTCTCAGATTAATCATTGACACGTGAAATTCTCTTGTTCGGGCAGTAAGAAATATTTCTAATCCGCTTTATGTACTTTCCAATTAAAAAGATGCTTCTATGTCCTACAAAGTAAGATTCTGATGCATGTTTCATGATAATTAAATCAATATATGCATCGCCGATATACGCAAAGGGGGTTTGAGGCGTATTGCCATTCCAGTGCTGTATTGAATCCAGTTTTTGCTTACCTTTATTTCGAATGTCCTTGGTAGAAGTTAGATAATGATCAATCTCGATGGGGTAACTACTGATAACCCGTCTAGCGGTTACTTCCATTGCTCCCGTGGCGAGAACTATTCTTTTATTCTCTCGCTTCGCTGAAGCTAGAATCGAAAGTACAGTGCTTGAGTAGTACTTACTAAAGTCAATTTCAGGACTCAAATCGGTTAAACTCTCTTTAACTGCAGCTCGACTTTTACTAAAGAATGACACAATTAATTTTTTGAAGGAATTTGGGTTGCTCAGCGAAACCAACTGTATCAATTCAATCGTTGATGAATTCTTGGTGATGAGAGTCTTATCCAAATCGACAAATATTGTTGCCATTGATTTAGAGTATATGAACTCCAACAAACTTCCTAAACGCAGGAGAAAAATGCTCGCTCGCGAGTCTGATTACCAGAGTGCGCCACTGGATCACCATCGCTTTAATGTTCGTGCCTTTAGAAGCAAGCTTTTCTGTCGGAGAGATTCTCCCATGTTGCATGGCTCTTACTTGGGGTGACATTCGCGTATTAACAGTATGCCTGCCATCCAGGATATAACTTCATAGTTCTGATATTTGGCCCATACTTGAACTCAAAATGATTTGCTCCAGTTCGGGAACACTTCTTCGAACTACATCAAAGCTTCCTAATGATTTGATCTCTCCGTCAACCAAATAGACAACTCGGTCTGCATTCTTAACAGTGCTTAATCGATGAGCGATCACAATTAAAGTTCGAGATCCTCGGAGATTACTAATTGCTTTTGAGATTTCTAGTTCCGTTATCGAATCTAGTGCGCTAGTCGATTCGTCCAAGATGATTAATTTCGGCTGAGTAACAAGTGCTCTAGCAATTCCTAGGCGTTGCTTTTGCCCACCACTAAGTTTATTTCCTTGCTCTCCAATTTCAGAATCCAGCCCTTCTGGTAACTCGGACACAAACTTCTCAATCTGCGCGGTTGTTAAGGAGCTCCAAAGTAGATTGTCGGAAATTTCTTCATTCTGAAATCCCATTGTAAGAAAATCTCGCACCGTATTGCCACTTAGTGACACCTGTTGCGGGACATACCCGACAGCACCGGGCCAATCATTTAAAACTTGCGAAGGTGGTGATCCTGAAATCCTAACTGACCCTTTATTTGCAGGGTAAAGACCGAGAATCAAATCCACTAGGGTCGACTTGCCGGAACCAGTTGGGCCAATAATTGCCAAGAACTCACCTTCGGCAATTTCTAGATTTACATCTTTTAATGTCGGTTTTTCCGAATCCTGAAATTTAAAGGAGACGTCACGCAATTCTATGTTGGACTTAAAACCCTGGTGATTCGTATTGAATTTCGCAATTGGAGTTTCAACACTACTTTGGATTCTTAAATATTCAATGTACTCGAGAGAGCTTCGTGCAGAAGAAATGTTTCTCCGCATGAGTGAAAAACCTTGTTGCAGCCTCAAAGAAGCTGGGGCGATTCTTCCGCTCGCTGCCAGAAAAACAGAAAAAACACCTACGGAATTGACCACGTTTGAGACAGAAAATTGTAAGGTTGCGACCAATACGGTGCTGAGAATTAATGTTACTTCTATAGCGTACTTTCCAAGTGTAGGTAAAAAAGTTAACTCCGCGGTGATGTTGGAAAGATTTAAGCGTTCTTGACCTATTTGATTTATGAAATGTCGCCTTACACCTCTTGCATGAATTTCTCGAAACCCTTGAAAAATATTTAAAATATTTTCATTACTTTCGATCGCTAATTTAGTCTCTCTCGTTGCCAACTTTGATATCTTTTTATTCGTCTTTCTATATGTTACGTAGGCGACCGAAAAGAATAGAAATAATGTTGCCAACATTATTAAGGGTTGCACGAAAAAAAGACTTAGCCCTAAGAAAAATACCAACACTAAATCCGCAATCAGCGATAATGCGCCACCAACGAATCCAACAAGAATTAGATTGATTCCGCCCGTTAAAGAAAATAGAGCATCTTGGCTTCTCCGCTTACGTAATACGTTTAAATCATTGGACAATACAATTTCGACAAGACTGGAAGACATATTTCCTGCAATATTTGCAAGCAGGAAAAAAAGTTTTCTAGATGTTAATAGAGTTAGTCCAGTTTTTACAAGAAAGAGAATTACGGTGAGCGCCGAAAGAACTGCAACCTGACTTTTCATTGCTAAGCTAGAAATTCCAAGCAACTGAATTGCATCAGAAGTGAGTCCTTGCGATGAAATGGAGAGATATCCATTTATAGCGAGCATTCCAATGATTCCAACAAGAGCTACACCAATTACATCCAGAAGGCCTAAAATCGATTGCAAAAATGTAAGGGCATATAGTTTTCTCTTCTCTTTGTGAGGAATCAGCCCAAGGCACTTCTTGAATAATTGAATTTTATCTCTCACGTTTCAGTCCTTTAGGAACAAGGATTGGAGACTTAAGTTCGTTTATGAATCCACGTAGCTCAATAAGTTTGTAATTAAGGTCAATGAGACGCTTTGGCTTCAATAAACTTCTTGCAACTAAGCTCGATAATTCAGACAAAAGACGCGCAGAAGCAGCGGTGGTGGAGACATGACCGCTCTCTTCTCTGGTTTCATAGGCAAGAAACCTACCTAATGCATTTGCCATTATCTCTCTATTATCTCTTATTCCTTCGGCTTTCTTATGAAAAATTCTGGTCCTAGGATTCAGGTGCAGCTCACCGAATTTACTAGCCCGTATCGAGAAAATGACATCCTCACCTAGAGAATACCCACCTGTAGGGCCATTCTGAAGCTCTTCTGGAAATCGTATCCCATCTACTCTTGATCGCCTATACGTCATACAGCATCCAGGTAGCCACATGACATTTGTTTGTTCGGGGATTCTCAAATCATCTATGAACCAAAAATTTTTACCTGATTTGGAAACTTTTCCCTGGTAACTTTTTCTTATCCAAGAAAGTTTCAGTCTCCCAAAAAATGAGTTTCTCAATTCAGAGTACATTCCACTTATTACGGGTGCTGACCCCACAATTTTCTCGTTTAGTGAGAAAAATTGCTCAATTTCAATAAAACAATTTTTTTCGACAGTAATATCATCATCAATAAAGGTTATGAGTTCTGAAGTGGATTCGTCCAGCGCAAAATTTCGCGCTTTTGTTAATCCTAAAGCTGAATAATTCACAACCAAATTGAGATTTTCAGTTATTCTTTTATCTCTTATAGATTGTAGCAACTCGGGGCTGGGCGCTTCTCCGTTGACAACAATTCTAATGAATCTATCTTTAATGCCTTTGCTCGCGGCCAATGAGTCCAACAACTCCAGCAGGCTTAGACTTCGACCCCGCGTACAGATACAAATCTCGTGACTAATCACCCTATTCGTTTCCTAAAGTTAACCAGCCTGGCAATAAAAGATCTCGTGTGTCATTCGCTAGTGACGAAAACCATGGACGTGGGAAGACCTTAATTCCTTGTTCTGCGTTTAAGTAGGAAGCCCACCAGCTAAATGAACTATTTGATCCAATAAAGTTTTTTCCTCTGCTCATAAGAAGTAGATTTTCGAATGGACTAGAAACATCGCTCTGAGAAACATACATCTCTGCTTCAGGCCAAATCTGAATAGCTGTTTGAATGTCATCACTAAAGACAATATATTCATTGTTCTCGCCCAGTTTACTCAATAGTCGACGCGCTCTTTCATAGTACGCTAATGAAGTAAGACCATGATATTTTTGCAAGTTTGTATAATCACCGCGTCTAATGTGCACAACATTCAGATTCATGGAGTTGAATTTTGACAAAATTTCTCGTGCTTGAGGTGAAACTATTTCAGTCTGGTTCACTATTTCTTTAATTTCTTCGCTGAAGTTAGAGAAATATTTCCAGGATTGAAAATAGCCCCGCAAATAAACTGAACCAGCAATATTTTCAATACTTTTGTCATACATAAAACTTTTTTCTTGAAAAGTTTTATGCAGTCCACCTCTCAGAATTCGGTTTTTCGCCGACTTTTGGGGTGATCTCACGCTTCCGCCGTGATTCATGTTTCCTAGCTGAAATCCATGCTGTGTAAGTCTTGAAGTATCCAAACTCAGACCAAGAGATAGTTTTCTTGAGACCGCATATGCGCATGACCATCCGAAAAGTTGGTTGCCGAGCCCTCCTTGCAGTTCAACCTGTATTCCCAAGGTGCCCGAATTATCTCTCACTTTTTAAGTCTATCTATATTCAAGAGATTTATTAGTATTTGGATTAGGATTTGCTGTGTGAGCGGTACAAGAAATGCCTTTTCAACCGTTGTAATTCCCGTATTTAATGGGGAACAATATTTAGAGGAGTCTCTACTTAGTGTCTCTAATCAGATTTGTAGTTATGATTTTGATGTTTTAGTTCTAAATGACGGATCAACTGATAGATCAGTAGAAATCGCTCTAGATTTCGCTTCCAGGTTTACAAATTTTAAAGTCCTCGATTTACCAAAATTGGGGTTGGTTGGGGTTTTGAATCGCGCCCTAGAAGTCGTAGAAACCAAATACATTTCAAGACATGATGCAGACGACATCATGGTGGAAAATAGAATTGAGATTCAGATTCAACAGATACTTGAGAATCCCGAAATAAATTGTGTAGGTGGTCAAATAAAGGCCTTCTCGGGGTCCAAGCAGTTTGAGGAACTAAAAGTAAATTTCTACCCACTGGGCAACATGGAAATTAAGTCTCAGTTGATGAGAAAGAATGTGTTTGCTTCGCCCACAGTAACCTATTGTCGAAATTGTGCGTTGAAACTAGGTGGTTACAGAAGTTTATGCGATGGAGCTGAGGATTACGACTTATGGCTGAGAATGGCTGCGCGAGGAGCTATGCGAAATGACTCGAGTATCCTAACTCTGTATCGAATACATTCCGAACAAGTTACTCAGTCAAAGAAATTAAAGGTTTACCGGGCGACTTTTTTGGCAAAGATTTTCTCTTTGGTTGGATCTGAACTTGGCCTTAAGAAACCCAAACTTACTGGACTTGACTGCCACTTACCATCTGATTTTTCTCGTAATCAGAAGCTTTCATTATTGTATTTTCTTGCCCTCGATTTTTTAAGGTTTATTCGAGTCACATTTACGCCAAATAAAGTGCGAGTATGAGTACTGTTGATGTTGTAATTCCTGTCTTTAATGGCGCACGATTCCTGGTTGATGCAATAACTACCGTTTCTAAGCAATCACATCCAATAAATCAAGTTATTGTGGTTAATGACGGTTCGACGGATGACACACCTCTAATTCTTAGAGATTTGCTAACTAAACACCAGAATTTACATGTGATAGAGACAGATCATTGCGGTTTATCAGCTGCCAGGAACACCGGATGGAAATCCAGCAGGGCAGATTACATTTCTTTCCTTGACGTTGATGATTCTTGGTCTGAACGAAAGATAGAAAATCAACTTTGGCACTTTAAGACTCATCCCAAATGTCAAATAGCCTTTTCCAATACGTTTCTTATCAATGAATTCAATTCAAAAAGACTCAGGCTCAGTGGTTCCGTTGAATTTCCAGCATCACCATTGAACCTACTAACGAAACGTTTCGTGGTCGCCGGTTCGGCGTCTAGCGTAACCCTTCGAAGAGATCTGCTAGAGAAAATTAATGGTTTTGACCAGTCCTTGAAGTTTGGAGAGGATTTGGATTTGTGGATTCGAATCTCAGAAATTACCGATATTTGTTGCATAGCTGATTTTGATGTTTTCATTTTGACCAGAAGAGGGGGAATGCAGTCTAATGTCATTGATATGGAAAATGTTTTCAAGCACAATATTTTGATTTTGAAGTTAGTTACTAGGTATATTGATACACAAAAACAAACCCAGTTCAAAAATGATTTGACTGATGCTTTTTGGGGAGATTTACGAAAAAATATTAGATATGGTCGCCGAGATTTACGACTAATATACAACAAATTAAGCGCAGAATTTCCTGACGTAGTCCAAATACTGTTCCCCACTTTTCGACTTTTCTTTGTGTCTTTTCTCAGAGCAATCATTTTCAAAATTCTGTTTAGAAAAGCAAAGGTGTAAAATGGATAATCTACAAGCTACCTTAGTAACTTTTGCTACTAAAGAATTTGAAAAGGGACAACTCCTCCTTGAGGAGATTGCCATCCGGTCTGGGTGGAATTATGCCTCATACAACCCAACAAGGTTGCTGCAGATTGACCCTTTGTTCAATTCCCGACCAGTGGCAACAATCGAACGTGGATTTGGATTATGGTCTTGGAAACCAACAATTATTCTTAATGAGTTGGGTGAATTAGCCGAGAATCAAGTACTTTTCTATTTGGATTCTGGAGATCTTTTCTTGCCTAACATTCTCGACATTTATCACAACCAATTAATTGGCTCTCCGTTCTTGCTTTTTGAGGGAGGCGGAACGATTCGCGAGTATACAAAGCGTACAGTTTTGAATTATTTTGGGTTTAACGGATACTTAAGTAGGAACAAGCGCATGGTTGAAGCGGGTGCTAGTTTTTGGAGGAACACACCGGCCAGTCGAAAATTTCTTGAAAAATGGAAATCTGCGTGTCAAGTTTATGAATTGATTTCAGATCCTACAGATGATGAACTACAGCATTCAAATTACATTTCCCACCGTCATGACCAAAGTTTATTGACTTTACTGGGTTTGCAATCTGGA
>Ga0247844_1008960_pt1 | contig 10655 bp, 13 predicted proteins | sample LaCtaG_FD_192421 | JGI IMG/M metagenome (GOLD analysis project Ga0247844, IMG submission 192421) | Freshwater microbial communities from meromictic Lake La Cruz, Castile-La Mancha, Spain - LaCruzMarch201714.5m_1 | ecosystem: Environmental > Aquatic > Freshwater > Lake | place: Spain: Castile-La...
CTGGCATCAAAGCGCCGATTGCTGTGTAATCACAGTGTAGTTTAAACAAAACACCCCTCAGAGATGTCGGGTGTTTTTTATTTTAATTTTATTAAATTTTGCGAATTAACTTTTCATTTTCAAAAGAAGTTCTTCGACCTGCTGATATAAATCTTCAAAAGTTCCATCGTTATTTAAAGCGAAATCTGCTTTACTCATAACTTCAGGAATAGTTATTTCTGTTTCCCTTTCGTGATCTTTCATGAAATCTTCGTAGGTTTTTTCTGCATCACCCACATTTTCATTTCTAATTTTCATTCTTTCGTAACGAATTTTTGAATCAGCATCTATTCTAATTAATTTAAAATTTGGTAATTTTGAAAGATAAGAAACATCTTCCAATCTACGAACACCGTCTACCACAACAATATCTGCATCAAGCCCACTAGCGTCAGAAGCAATAACTTTTGCCAATAAATCCTGACCAAATCTTTCACGCAGAATTGTTGAGAGGTCGATTAAATTATCTCGACTTATTTCCACACATAATCTTTTTAAAACATCTCGTAAAATCTGAGAAAATTTTACACTTTGTGCTCCATATTTTTCAGTTAAATATTTTTTTGTGGCGTCTTTGCCCGCAGCAAACTGTCCGGTTAAAGCAATAATTATTTTTTTATTCTCCATATTATTTTTGATTAGGATATTCCATCAACTCTTCTTTTAATAAAACAAGTTCAACTCCTGATTCAGCAAAAATTTCTTTGCTTCTTTTTCCACCATGATAATCTTTTTCACAAACAACTCTCTTGATTCCTGCGTTAATAATATTTTTTGCACAAGTATAACAAGGCACCATCATACAATATAAACTACCTCCATCAGTACTAATACCAAATCGAGCGGCTTGAACAATCGCATTTGTTTCAGCGTGAGCTGTTCGAACACAATGTTTATGTATGTCGCCTTCTCCATAATCAACGGTGTGCATTTCGTGCCCAAGTTCATCACAATGTTTACATCCAGATGGAGAACCAACATATCCAGTTGAAATAATTTTTTTATCCTTAACAATAATAGAACCTACTCTGCCCCTATCACATGTACCTCTTGTACCAACAGTTTTTGTAATATTCATAAAATATTCATCCCAAGAAGGGCGATTGTGTGTTTCTGTTTCGTTCATATTTAAATTATACACGACAGGCTTTAATTGTTAAAATAAGCAAATGAGTTCAGAAAACAACAGTGCGAATTCTCAAAATAAGCCTAAAATAAGCCTGATTTCGGCCATTGATCGCATCAGTCGCACGATTGGCAAAGAAGGTGGTGGCTTACCTTGGCACATTCCAGAAGACTTTAAATATTTTAAAGAAAAAACTATGGGTCACCCTATTATTATGGGGCGCACTACTTGGGAAGAGTTTAGTAACAAGCCTCTGCCGGGACGTCATCATATTGTAATCACTCGTCAAAATAATTACACTATTTCGCCAGAAAATTTAGATAAAGTTTCGGTCGTCGCTTCGATTGGTGAAGCTATTGATCTTGCTACAAAATTAGAAAATGAAAATAAAATATTTTGCGAAGTAGAAAACAAGAAGCCAGAAATTTTTATTATTGGTGGTGCCCAAATTTATGAACTAGCTCTTCCATACGCTGATCGGCTTTACTTAACTTTGGTCGACGCCAATATTGATGGCCCAAAAAAATTCCCAGATTACACTGCGGCCGGCTTTTCAAAAATAATTTCTAGTTACAAATCAAGCGACGAAAATTTTAATTACGAATTTGTTGTATTAGAGAAATAAAAGAAAAAACACTTTTCGAAATCCCTTCTTTATAAGATTTTCCTAATAAAGAAAATAAAAATACCTTGTAAGACCCTTTCGCAGACACGAAGTGTCGAGGACGGGTCGAGACAAGGTATTTTTATTTTATCTTATTTAACTTCTACTCCCATTGAGCGACAAGTTCCTTCGATAATTTTCATAGCGGCTTCAATGTTGTTTGCGTTCAAATCGCTCATTTTCTTTTCAGCAATTTCGCGAATTTGGGCTTTGTTCAATGAACCAACTTTCTTTGTGATGTTTGTTCCTGATCCAGATTCTTTACCTAAAGCTTTTAGGATAAGTTGTGAAGCTGGAGAAGTTTTAAATTGAAGAGAGAAAGTTCTGTCTTCATAAACAGTGATCACACAAGGGACGATTTCGCCTCTTCGGTCTTGAGTTCCACCATTGAATTGGTTAATGAATTCACCAATGTTAATGCCGGCTTGACCCAAAACTGGACCAAGTGGGGGCGCAGGGGTTGCGGCTCCTCCTTTAGCTTGAACCTTTATTACTTTTTTTATTTTCTTTGCCATATTATTAATTAATGTATTTTTACGTTGAAGCGCGTAACAGTGTTAAGTATATTACACGATTCGCTATTAATTTCAACTTCTTTTAAATAAGTTCTCGCCTTTTATTAAATCTTCTTAACTTGAAGAAAATCAAGCTCTACTGGAGTTTCTCGACCGAACATTGAAACGTTCACTCGGATTTTTCCACGATCTTCGTCCACTTCTTCAACTTTACCTTCTAAATCTTTGAAAGGACCTTCGGTCACACCTACTAAATCCCCTACCATCAAATCAATCTTATGTTTTGTAGTATCTGAATTCATTCGGCTAAACAAATCTTCGATTTCTTTTTTAGATAAAGGTACAGGATAAACACCTGAACCAACGAAACCTGTAACACGAGGAGTATTTCGAACGACATACCATGAATCATCAGTTACCATCATATCTACCATGACATAACCTGGGTAAATTTTTTCTTCGGTTTCAATTCTTTTTCCTCCTTTAATTTTAATTTTCTTTTCTGTTGGCACGACAACATTGAAAATTCGATCTTCCATTCCCAGAGATTCGATTCTTTGTTGTAAGTTTTTGGCTACAGCATTTTCATATCCAGCATAAGTGTGGATGGCGTACCAATTTCTTTCTCGTTGTGGTTGTTGTTTTGACATATTTTTAGATAAGTTAAGAAATTAAAATTTACTAATTAATAAAAAAAGCGTCGATCACTCGAGTAAAAATGAAATCAAAGAAACCTAAATAAATAGACAAGACAATTGAAATAACTAAAACCAAGGCAGTGTAGCCAATAGCCTGGCTTTTAGTTGGCCAACTAACATGTTTCATTTCCCCTTTTGTATCTCTAATGTAATCAAGTAATAACATATGTTTAAATTAATGATGATAATTCGTTGCGGTATTTAAAAATGCCCCGAAGGGCAAGTTGGTAATATCATACCACACTTGTTTTTGGTAAGTCAAATCGTTATGTATTTGGACTTATTTTCGATAAAAACTCATCAACCTCTTTCGGATTATGAAATATAATTATCTTTTTATCTTTACTATCCTTAAATTTCCCTAATAAAGAGTGTATTTCCTTTATTGGGAAATTTAAAATAAACTTAAAACTTTTCCAATTAAAAAAAGTTCTATTATTTCCTCCCATGTCAGGTCTAACTTTACCAAAATTAGTTATCAATCTTTTAAAATATCTAAAGATAATAATATTTTTAGAGAAATCAAATAGTATTATTGTATCCGCTACAGTTAATCTGTTTTCAATAGTTTTAGTGAAGTTTCCGTCCAAAATCCATTTTTCTTCTTTCATTAGTTCATTTTGCTTTTGTATAAAATCAATTTGTGGTGTAGGTTTTTTATTTTCTTTCCAAAAATGTTTATCTAAGTGGTGTACAGGAATACTCAGTTTTAATCCCAATTTATTGGCAAAAGTTGTTTTTCCTGCACCAGGACAACCAACAATCATAATTCTATTCATTCTAAAATTATATCAAAAATCTGAACTTTAAATAATTAAAAAAAGAAATTATTTGAATAAATAAAAAACATAAGTTTTGAGGGGCTCTCGGAGGTCGTTTTGCATGGTCTCGAGCAGAGCGAGAGAAAACGACCGAGAGTGAGTGCGAAGTTGCGCTGGCAACTTCGACACGTGCCCGATAAACTTATGTTTTTTTATTTACTTAAATTATTTAATTTCGTAAGTCACGCTAACTTTCGAAACAATTTTATTCTCCCCTGTTGGTAATTGTGGAGCGACAGCCGAAGCAACCTTTGCTTCCATCATACCTCCCCCCATTCCCACAGCATCACCATAATATGGTTGATCTGTATTTTCGTAGAAACTAATAGTTCTAACAATTTTTACTCCAAGAGCCTTGGCGATATCATCGGCTTTTTTCTTGGAATCAGTAATAGCTTTGGTTCGAACTTCAGCTTTTAAAGCTTCGTCATCATCGACTTTGAATTGCAAACCGCTAACATTTGAAATTCCAATACCACCAATACCAGCTAAAATTTCGCCAGCCTTTTTGGTGTCGCGAATTTTGACATCAGTATTTTGAGTAACTTCATAACCAATCAAAACATTTTTTCCTGGATTATAGAATCCTGTAGTTCTTGGACCTTCTTGCCATTCATATTTTGGATTTATGTTATATGAAAGAGTCTTAATATCCTTATCTTCAATACCTTGAGATTTCAAATATTCCAGAGTTTTATTATTTTTCTCTGTTGCCATTTTTTGAGCTGAATCAACAGACTCTGAGGTTTCATCTACTGTAAAATTAAATGATGCAACGTCTGGTAAAGCCACAACTTCCCCTGTTCCATCAACGCTAATAGAGTTGTTATAAGGATTATCATTTTGACCGAACTTTTTAACTTCATCAGCAGTTTTAGCAATTAAAAAGATTGAACCAAAAACTGCAAGCACAATAAGACTTAAAATACCCCATGAAATAGCGAATTTATTATCTTCGAAAAATTTTTGCATATACTTAATTATTTAATAAATTAATAAATAAAGACTGATTTCCTTTCTAAAAGCCAGAAAACAAATCTTATACTTCTATTATACACTTTTTTTATAAGTCTCGACTAGGTTTTGAAACAAAGAAGCGACTGTCATTTGACCGACCCCGCCAGGCACAGGAGAAATAGCGACTACTGAAACTTTTTCTAAAATAACATCGCCAGAAATAACCCCGGCATCATTTCGAGAAATTCCAACATCAACAATAACCTGATTTTCATTTACACAATCATCATTGATTATTCCAGGCTTACCCACCGCAGAAATTATAATATCAGCAGTTTTAGTAATTTTTGATAAGTTCTGAGTTTCGGAATGACAAAGAGTGACGGTGGCGTTTAAGTTTGTGAGAGTCAGGGAAAGAGATTTACCAACCAGTAGTGATCGTCCAACCATTACAATATTTTTACCAGCAAATTCGACATCATATTCTTTTAATAAAGTAACCACTCCTCTAGCAGTGGCTGGAATAATTCCCTCTTTGTCATTTTTCACCAATTTGTAAATATTATCTGCACCCAAACCGTCGACATCTTTTTTGGAATCGATTGAATTTAAAATTTCTGACTGATTTAAAGTTTTTGGAATTGGCAACTGCAAAATAATTCCATGAACAGAAATATCTTTGTTAAGCTCTGAAACTTTTTCTAAAACTTTTTCATTAGAAATATTTTCTTCAAATTTTATAAGCTCAGCGATAGCCCCAATTTGCTCCGCAAAAGCTATTTTTTGCTTGATGTAAATATTTGAGACCTCATTGTTACCGACCTGTAAAATCACTAGTTTTGGTAAAGACTTACCAGACAACTTAAAAACTTCTATTTCCTCTTTTAAAATAGCGCTTATTTTAGCTTTTATTTTTTTACCATCCAATATCAACATATTTTTATAAGACCCCTAAGATACCATAAACATCAGGAAAACCAAAAAGAGCGCCAGAACGAATAGGTCAATCATTCTGCGCACTCTTTTTTGTTCTTCAATAGCCAAATCAAGTTTATTTTTGATTTCCTGACTATCTTCAATAGCTTCTGAATCTTTATCTATTTTAATTAGTTTTTTCTCTCTAACCATTAAGGTTATTATACCAAACTACTCTGAATCAGAAAGCAGTTTCAAATATTGCCAGAATTTATCATTACCACCTAGTTCAGCCACACATTCTGTAGCGTGAGATTTATTAATTGAATCTGGATGAAGTTGAGGAATTGGAAAATGTCGGTAAACCCAAACTACTTTATCTCCATATAAAGCTTTGACTTGTTCTAGAGTAGTGTGAAATCTTTTACAGAATGGGCAGTCGATATCAGAATATTCAACAATTTTTATTGGAGCGTTAATGTCTCCATTAAAATGATCTTCTGCGGTAATAGGAGCTAATTTAACAGTGGCGTCATTAGTTAAATTATTTCCAGCAATGATTTCACTGAATAAAGATTTCAAACCTTTTTTAGTGCTTCCGTCTTGACCTTTATAGTCTTCTAATGGTTGTGCACCTGAAACTTGAACCAAATTACCATTTGTAGTTACTACAATTGAATGAGGTGTTCCTTGTCCTCCAGCATCTCCAGCCTCAGCAATTTGTCTATTAATTTTATCATTATACTTTCCAGAATTTTGACAAGCCGTGAAAGCCTTTTCATCAATACCGATTTGTTTAGCGTATTCAACTAAACTTTTACTAGCTGCTGTATTTTGCTCAGAAGCTTTATTATCATTAACTGATCCTTTGTTTGTAAAAACTACTGCTAATGCAATTATGACTGCTGCGATTACTATCGCAATGGGAACCATAAGCTCCCCACCTTTTTTTGTTGTATTCATACGCCTATAATTAAAGCATGGATAGAATGTTCAAACAAGACAAAAACGTTAAATGATCACTGTGTGTATTTTATCTCTCAAAAATAGTTGGATTTAAAGCACAGAATAATTCTTTAGATCGCGCAATTACAACATTGCCTGCGTTTTTACAAATGTACACATATTTATAACTTGGTTCTACTTGAATATTTAGTTCATCAGATTTTTTATCCTGATATGGAGTTATTTCATTTCCTGTTTTATACAATGAACAATTACCTCCGGTTGGAATGTTTCTAGTTATTGCAGAAATTGTGCAGTAGTCACCCCTATTAACAATTGCTGGAGTAACTCTTAAACTAGTTAATGTGGTTTCTAAATTAGATTGTCGGACGAGTTCATTTGCATCTTCAATTGGAGTTACAATACATTCTTTTTTTGTAGAGTCATATTTATATCCAAATTCACATAATCCACATATTTTAGTTTCTCCTGTTGGGTTTGTGCCTGTATAATAATCTTGAATTGGCCAACCTAATTTTTTATTATCTTCGACTGAAGGTTTTAAACATTTCCAGCTAATATATTTTCCTACTGACTTGACTATTGGACCGGCAACACTATTTAATACCACATTGACAGAACTACAAAGCTGACTGCTTTTATTGTTCAAAAGTGTTGAAGAATTAGTAGAAGATTTATCAAGATAATTTAATTTTTGATTCAAACCACCAATAAAAGAATTAGTTGAATCAGAATCCGGTAAAGTTTTTTCGTTTAAATATCCACATGTTGCAAAATCTTTTTTTATAGAACATAGTGCATATCCTGTTTGATAAATATTCTGACCAGTATTTATTCCCGTACAACCCCAGTAATAATTTATCGCATCATTATAATTAATCGAAACATCTTTGCCATCAACAAGCACAGGTTCAATTCTTGGTCTCTGTGGGTGATATCTTGAAGTATTATTCCAATCCAAATTTCCAACTTTACATTCATCTTTATTTACAGTAGAACATTCTGCGTTGTACTTGAAATTATCATTTACACACATCTGACTCTTGTTTGTAGTTTTATTTTCATCATTACAAGAATAAACAACCTGTGTTGGATAATCTGTTGATGGATGAGTGGCATAGTTAGTGTACGAAAGTTCTCCTGTTCCACCATTCAAACAAGTCGTTGTTGAATCATTTTGTGGATATGAGGATGGGTCTGGACACATATTATCTTCAATAGAACATTCCTCATTACTTCCATAATATTGACCATAACAAGTCCACTCTGCCTTGTTATTAGTAATTGTGAGCCCGCCTTGTCCACCCGCAGAACATTTACCAATTAACGAACTACATTTACCGTTTACTGGTGGGTAAGTATGTGTACAAAGAGGAGCCTTCTCTCCCCAAGGATCAGTTACTGGAGTGGCACATTTCCAGCAAGCTTGGTTAGACGCCATAGATGGACAAGTAACGCTATATGGTGTGGTACCAGATGAACATTCACGATATCCATTTCCACAACTAGCCGAGGAAGTTGTAACAGTACAATTAGGTAAACTACCACCATTATCACAATAACAAGAGCCTGTTTCAGTACCTGCTGATGCTTTTTTTACTCCCGATGGAAGGGTGGATTGAGTACCGTCTATATTAGGACATAAATCTTCTGAGGTACTATTGTTATTGTCACATGCTGGAGGGTTTGTAGCACCATTAGAACATGTTGGAGCGATATAATTATATGAACATTCATCGAATGGCGCGCCACTAGCACTAGATCCCCAACAATACCATTTTCGGGTTGGCTTCTTAGAATCTGGAAAATACGTCAAACCTACAGAACCTACATTATCATCACTATCACCATAAAGGCTTTTACAAAAAGTGCCAAAGATAACGCTTCTTGCATCAGAACCATCCCAAGAACCACTTTGTCCGTCTAATGTTCCACATTTTCCTGGGTATACTGGTGGGGCACAATTTTCACCTAAAATTTCACAGCGTTGCCAACCACCATAATGTTTACCATTGTAATCGAAATTTCCGCAATTAGGATCGTTGGCATAAACACTATTTACATTAAGACCTAAAAACAAAATAAAAATACCTATTGTTAGAATTTTTTTAAGTGAGAATTTTATATTTATCATAAGCCAATAATTATTTTTTTAAGTCTTTAATAACCTTATTAAGCAAAGTAAATCTTTCAGCAATCTTGTTTTTCATATTTTGTTTCTCTAATTGACCAAGAGAAATATCAGAGTCAATCATTGTTTGTGCTTTTTCATAATATTCTATAGCTTTACTTTTATCATCAATAGCCTCTGAGAACAGACCGTATATAAACATTGCAAAAGAACTGTTTTTATTAATCTCTAGAGCTTTTATAAGATCGGACTCTATCTGACTCTTCAATTCAGGAATTTTTATTTCATAATTAGACATCAAAATTTGAACATATGCCCTATTAACATATGAGTGAAAAGATTTGGAATAACTATCTATTGCTTTTGAAAATAATAGAGCAGACTGGGAATACTCACTATTTGCTATTGAAAAATCACTAGAAGTGCTGTTTAATAGACCTCTTTCTAAATGAACTGTGCCCAATAATTCATATGCAACACTTTTAACATAATTGATTTCGGAAATATCTAAGGTTTTTTTGGCGTAAATTTCTAAATTCTCTATATCACCTTTTCTTAAGGCGATTCTAGCCATATTCATTAGAGCAACATCGTTTTGATTATTTATTTCAAGAGCTTTAAGATAATCTGTTTCAGCGGAAACCAAATCTCCCATTAAATCGTAAGCGTGGCCTCTTTTTACATAAGAGATCTCGTTTTTTGGATCAATTTCAATGGCTTTGTTATAAGATTCGATTGTTTTTTGGTAATCCTGTAAAACTTCATAGGAATATCCTGCGACCAAATAAGCCTCCACGTTGTTTGGGTCAGAAGCAATAATCTCATTAGCTATAGATAGGGCTTTATTTCCATATTCGACTTCTTTGAAATCTAAGCTAGCTTTTTCTAGATAGGCGTGGGCCAGATCAAGTCTGGATTCATTATCTTTTTTAATTTCTGTTAATTTCTGAGCAATTTCTATTGTTTTATCTACATCCCCCGCCACAAAACTGTCTGACAAAGCGTCATCTAAAAGAATTAAATTATAAGTGGATCTTGGAATTAATTTCCAATTAACTATTAAATAAAACTTATCAAAAACAAAAAATGATATTCCTAATATAATTATTGTAGAAATAACAATAATCAATCCAATTTTTTTCATACTAAATTATTATACTACGCATATTGCCAGATTCTAATAACTTATGCACTATCGTGTTGAAAAAATATTAGATTATTTTAAGACTTTTTCTAGATTTAGCTTTTCATCTGTAAACACAACCTTGAATTTTTCTTCTCCAATAATTTGACCGCCCGGGGTTTTAGTAAAGATTCTCCAATCACCTTCTTGTAAGTTTTGTTTCAAAGAATAACCACGATAACCTGTGTCACTTCCTCCTGTAATTGGAAAAGGAATTTTTGAAGCCTTAACCCATTTTTTAGTTGTCTTGTTGTAATATTCCCATTCGTGAACAACCTGAGTATTTAATTTAGTTGGGGCAAAAACTGAACTGAAATAATAAAGATTGGCATTTGGGTTAATTTCAATTGTGTTATTAAAATATCTTTCAAGCCAATTGGTGTGTTTTCTATATGTGATGTAACTAGAACCTTTTTTCTCAACCAAGTTATAGATTCCAGAATCTTTCATAGACAAAGGTAGTGGCGGCAAAATGTTTGTAAAGTAAAAAATGTTCATAATAAAGTAAATAGAGAAAATCACCAACCACATCTTTTTATGAAATAGAAAATATTTTTTTCGAGTAAATATATGAATAATAATAGTAAATAGATATATTAGGGTTAAGCTAATTAGCCCGCTATAAACAAATATCAACTGA
>Ga0247844_1008961_pt1 | contig 10654 bp, 8 predicted proteins | sample LaCtaG_FD_192421 | JGI IMG/M metagenome (GOLD analysis project Ga0247844, IMG submission 192421) | Freshwater microbial communities from meromictic Lake La Cruz, Castile-La Mancha, Spain - LaCruzMarch201714.5m_1 | ecosystem: Environmental > Aquatic > Freshwater > Lake | place: Spain: Castile-La...
AAAACAAAAGAGGATATCGAAAAGCTTCACTTGGCCAATAAAATTGTGATGGATCTACATGCACATGTGATTCCTCAATATGTAAAGCCGGGTATAACGACTAAAGAGTTAGATAGAATTGCTGAGGACTATATTCGTTCATGTGGCGCACTACCAGCTTTTAAGGGGTATTATGGATTTCCTGCGACGCTCTGCACATCAGTAAATGAAGAGGTTGTACACGGGATTCCTAATCAACGCATCAAGCTGCGTGATGGTGATATCATCGGAATTGACGTTGGGGCTAACCTCGATGGGTACTTTGGCGATGGCGCTAAAACCTATGCAGTGGGAAGAGTTGATGCGCAGGCTCAAAAGCTCATTGATGTAACTCGAGAGTCGCTTTATAGAGCTATTGAAGTTGCTAAAATTGGAAACACTATTGGGGATATTGGTCACGCAGTTCAAAGCTATGTTGAGAGTTTTGGTTTCTCAGTGGTTCGCGATTATTGTGGTCATGGTATTGGTAAAAACCTTCACGAGGATCCACAAATCCCAAACTATGGAAAACCAGGTTCAGCTGAAAAAATTGTTGAGGGCATGGTGCTTGCCATAGAACCAATGGTAAATGAGGGGACGTTAAAAGTTAAAGTGCTCAAAGATAAATGGACGGTAGTGACATTAGACTCTAAGCGTTCAGCCCATTTTGAACACTCTATTGCCATCGTGGATGGGAAAGCGAGAATTTTGGGATTAGAATAAAATCAAAAACACAGTCTGTTGGCTGTGTTTTTGTTCTTTATAGCACAGAGATTTAAAAAGATGTACACAAGATTTGAGTGCGACATAGTGATTGAGTGATAGACATGTCGTATTGTGCAGTATATTTTTGACTTTTCAATGAAATTCATGCTCTCTCCTTTTCTTTATGTAAAAGATGTTAAATTGTAAGCGTTTGATTTTACTGGGTTCATAATCATTTTTTGAGATGACATTAAAAAATCGTTGACAGAAATTTTGAATTATGTTATAATTACTAATGTATTGCGGGAGTAGCTCAGTTGGTAGAGCGTCAGCCTTCCAAGCTGAATGTCGCGAGTTCGACCCTCGTCTCCCGCTCCAGTGGGTCATTAGCTCAGTTGGTAGAGCACACGACTTTTAATCGTGTTGTCGCAGGTTCGATCCCCGCATGACCCACCATTTGACTAGGTTATATTATTTTACTAGAGAGAGTGCATTGCACTCTCTCTTTTGCAAATTAAAGGAGGTTAGATGGCATTAAGTGCAAGTGAAAAGATTTTTGCAGCAATAGAACCAAAGGTAAACGAACTTGGATATGAACTTGTTGACGCACTCTATACAAAGGAGAATCAAAACATTATCGTAAGGGTATTCATTGATTTTCTTGAGGTAGAAGAGGGTGTTACGGTAGGGCTTGAGGATTGTGAAAAAGTGAGCCGTTCCATTGGTGATATTATTGATACACTATATGATATAAAATACTATTTAGAAGTATCTTCTCCTGGACTCGAAAGGGTTTTAAAACATGAGAAGGATTTTTTACGTTTTAAAGGTCGTGAAGCGGAAATTAAGCTTTATAATAAATTAAATGACAAAAAAAGCTATACTGGAATTATTAAGAACTTTGAGCAGGGCGTTTTAACGTTAGAGTGTGAAGCTCAAGAGTATAAGATTGAGCATGATAAAATTGCTAAAGCCAATCTTGTGTACCACTTTTAAAAATCGGAGGATTTCATGAAAGGTAAAAATTTAAAAGAGTTTATTGAAGCTTTAGAGATGTTAGAGCGTGAAAAAGGAATACAGAAGGCTCAAATGCTAGAGACAATAAAATCAGCCATTCAAGCAGCGTATCGTAAAAATAATGGCGAAGAGAGCGAAGGTATCGTTGAGATTGATGAAAATAGCGGCGATATGAGACTCTATGTAGAAAAATGTGTTGTGATTAAAGTTGAAGATGAGAATACTCAAATTTCACTAGAAGAGGCTCAAAGTATTAGAAAAAGTTACAAACTTGATCAATACATTAAAGTTGAAATTGATTGTGGTGGATTCAAAAGAACAGCCATTCAAAATGCAAAACAAATTATCATCCAAAAAGTAAGAGAAGTTGAGAAAGAGAATACCTTTAATAAGTTGAAAGAGAGTGAAGATAAACTTGTTAATGGAATGATTAGAAGAATTGATGACAACTACAACGCGTATATTGAACTTAATGGAGTGGAGGTATTTTTGGCGGTGACTGAGCAGTTACCAACAGATCAGCTTTACGTTGGAGATCGTGTAAAAGTCTATGTTTCTAATGTACAAGAGTCTACAAAATTTCCAAAAGTACTCATTTCAAGAAAAAACGAAGGATTTCTTAAGAAGCTTTTTGAAGAAGAGATTCCTGAGATTGCTGAAGGATTGGTAGAAATTAAATCGATAGCAAGAGAAGCAGGAAGCCGTTCAAAAGTGGCCATCTATGCAGAGGATGAAAATATTGATTTAATTGGTGTATGTATTGGAAACCGTGGAGTGAGAATAAAAAATATTCTTGATGAAATTGGTGAAGAGAAAATTGATCTTATCATTTACAGTCCAAACGTTGAAGAGTATGTTCAAAATGCTTTAAATCCTGCAAAAGTGTTAAAGCTAGAGATGTTAGAAGAGAAAATGGCACGTGTCTATGTGGCGCAAGAACAATTTTCATTGGCTATAGGAAAAAGTGGTCAGAATGCAAGACTTGCAGCAAGACTTACTGGAATTAAAATTGATATTAAAATCATGGAATAAGCTGTGAAAAAAGTAGAACGCAGTTGTGTCGTATGTCGAAAAAAGGATGAAAAATCCAATTTGATACGTATGGTTAAAACTACCATGGGAATTAAAATAGATATAAAACAAATAGAAGAGGGTAGAGGATTTTATGTGTGTAAGTCAGAGGAGTGTGTTAATCGTTTGATGAAGCATAAGAAATTCACTATTACTCAGGAGATGGCGGAAGAGATATTGAAAAATATTCGTAGCACTCCTAAATAAACCATAAGGAGGTGTGAGTGACTATGAGCAAAAAACGAGTATATGAGCTTGCCAAGGAGTATAATGTTGGCAGCAAAGAGTTTGTAGATAAACTACAAAAATTAGGCCTTGATGTGAAATCGCATATGTCAGTGATGGAAGAATCAGATGTATCAAAAGTAAGAAGTCATTTAGATGCAAATAAGAGCCAATCAACCGTGTCTCAAAAAGGTGAACAGAAACTTGAAGCTGTAATAGAACCGCAAAAGAGTGTAGAACCAAAATCGTCGCCTCAACCCAAGCAACAGGGACTTTCAGGTGAAGAGATTATGGCAATGTTAAGAGAAGAGAAAAGAAACTCAAATCAAGCTAGCGCGAGATATAATTCAAATGAAAATAAGATGGGAAGTAATATGACCGACAACAAAAAAGAGGAAACAACAGAAAAAAAAATAGAGGGTGGACAGGAATCTTTGAAACAAGATGAGGCGAAACCTTACGTAAAACCAGCATACGATCCAAATGCACCAAGACCAGCATACGATCCAAACAAGCCGAGAGCGCCATATGATCCAAACAGACCACGTCCAGCATATGATCCAAACAAACCACGCCCTCCGTATGATCCAAACAAGCCGAGAGCGCCATATGATCCAAACAGACCACGTCCAGTATATGATCCAAACAAACCACGCCCTCCGTATGATCCAAACAAGCCGAGAGCGCCATATGATCCAAACAGACCACGCCCAGCATACGATCCAAATGCACCAAGACCGGCGTATGATCCAAACAAGCCGAGAGCGCCATACGATCCAAACAGACCACGTCCAGCATACGATCCAAATGCACCAAGACCGGCGTATGATCCAAACAGACCACGCCCAGCATACGATCCAAACAAACCAAGACCACCATATGATCCAAACAGACCAAAACCAGCGTACAATCAAGGTGGATTTGGAAAAGATAAAGACGCAGGGGATAGACCACTTTATCAGAAAAAGCCAGCTGGAAAATATGATAACAAAAAGAGTGCAAATGACGAAAAAGTTGATGTGAAAAGTGTTATGAAAGATGTTCGTATCACTCAAGTCGATAAGAAAACACAAGTAACTAAAAAAATAGATAAGCTCGATAAATTTGAAGAGAAGCAAAAGGGTAAAAAGCATGATAAGCACTTCAAACCACTAGAGGTGAAATCTGAGCAGCCACCTGTTAAGAAAGAAGATGAGATTAAAACAATTATCTTTAAAAAGCCAGAGATTAGTGTTGGGGATTTCGCTGAAGGTTTAAAAGTTAAACCAAGCGAGATTATTAAAAAACTATTTCTTCAAGGGCATATGTTAACAATCAACAGCATTCTCTCTCTTGAGCTTGCTGAAGAGTTAGCGTTAGGGTACAACGCTTTAATTGAAATTAAAGATGAGTCTCAGCCTGAACTTTCAATAGGGGAACGGTTCTCGTTAGAGATTGAAGACAGAGCAGAAAACCTAGTAGAGCGTGCACCAATCATTACCATTATGGGACATGTTGACCATGGAAAGACATCTCTACTTGATGCCATTCGTGAAGCACAGGTAGCTGATGGAGAGACAGGTGGAATTACGCAGAAAATTGGTGCGTATCAAGTTAAGTATCAAGGTAAAAAAATAACGTTTATTGATACACCAGGTCATGAAGCTTTTACTGAAATGCGTGCTCGTGGAGCAGCCGTTACAGATATTGCGGTGCTTATTGTTGCAGCAGATGATGGTGTGAAGCCACAAACCATTGAAGCGATTGCCCATGCAAAAGATGCGAAAGTGCCAATTATTGTTGCTGTTAATAAGATTGACAAGCCAGGAGCGGATGCGTCTAGAGTAAAACAACAACTTCTTGAGCACGAAATCGTTTCTGTAGAGTTTGGTGGAGATGTTGAGTTTGTAGAAGTTTCAGCAAAAAAACGTCTAAATTTAGATGCTTTATTAGAGACAATTCTATTAACGTCAGAGATTTTAGAATTAAAATCTGATCCTAAAAAACGTGCTAAAGGTACAGTGTTAGAGTCAAGACTTGATCCACAACTTGGAGCCATTGTTGATTTAATTGTTACAGAGGGAACTCTTCGTATCGGAGATACCATCTTAGCGGATAAAAATCATGGTAGAGTAAAAATCATGATCAATGATAAAGGTGAGAGAGTGGATGTAGCTCTGCCATCACAACCAGTTGAAATTGTTGGATTTAATACCGTTCCAAATGCTGGAGATATTCTATATGTATTGAAAAAGGATAAGGATGCAAAACGCATCATTAATGAAATCGATAAAGTTGAAAAAATGAGCACGAATAAATTGGTTAACCAAATGACGTTAGACTCACTGTCTCAACAATTAGAAAATCAAAAGCTTAAAGAGTTAAAGCTAATCATTAAAGCGGATTCAAGAGGAAGTGTTGAGGCGCTTAAAGAGTCACTGCTTAAACTCTCGAATGAAGAAGTCAAAGTTTCCATTGTACATGCTACTCCAGGTGCTATTTCTGAAGGAGATGTTACGTTAGCTGAAGCTTCTGGTTCAATCATCATTGGATTCCATGTGCGTCCAAGCCTTAAAGCTAAGAACTTAGCGGAAATGCGCGGAGTTGAAATCAGAACTTATGGTGTTATCTATCATATTACAGAAGAGATTGGTAGTGCTGTAAAAGGAATGCTTACCCCTAAGTACAAAGAGATTTATTTAGGACAAGCAGATGTTAAAGAGGTGTTCAAAATTACCAATGTTGGAATGGTAGCCGGATGTATCGTAACAGATGGAAAAATTCTTAAAACGGCAAAGGTAAGAGTGCTTCGTGATGGTGTGGTTATCCATACTGGAGATATGGTATCGTTGAAACGTTTTAAAGATGATGTTAAAGATGTTGTTACAACTCAAGAGTGTGGAATTACCGTTCAAGATTATAATGATATTAAATCAGGTGACGTTATAGAAGCATTTGAAGAGATCGAAATCAAGCAATAATTCTAGGAGCAGAAATGAAAAAATTTAGAAAAGAACAGATTGAAAAAGAGATTCAACGTGTGCTTGGAAAATGCTTTATAGAGGATATTAAACTTGATGAGATTAAATCAGGGTTTGTTTCTGTAACGTATGTTAAGCTTGATAACGAGGGAAGTTATGCTGATGTTTCTGTGAGTGTAATGAGTCGTGATCCGTTTGATAAAAGTGTCATTTTAGCAGCATTGAAGTCAAAAGAAAAAATCTTAAGAAAAGCCATTTCAGAAAATATACCATTAAGACATACTCCAGTAGTAAGAGTACATTTAGATAACGGAATTGAAGAGGGCGTTAGAATTACTAATTTAATTCACTCTTTGAATAAATAGTGTGGTGCTAAAGTGATTTGGACTTTTCAAAAAATCAATAAGGTAGCGGTGGGGAAACTCAATGGGATATATAAGCTTTTAAAGCCTATTCTCATTGTGTTGGTTAATCGTGGATATATGGATAAACGTAGCATTGCCTCGTTTATCTATGTATCGTACAATCAACTCCATTCGCCATGGCTTTTTGAAACGATGAAATCGGCGGTAGATCTGCTGATATCCCATAAAGAGAATAAGGTTTTAATTTATGGAGATTATGATGTGGATGGAATTACCGCCACTGCCTTTTTAACCAAAGTTCTAAAAGAGGTTGGGTTTAATGTGGAGTATTATATCCCAAATCGCTCATATGAAGAGTATGGTCTTACAAAAGAGTATATAGATACAATAAAAAAATCCAATATTCAGTTGATTATTACAGTGGATACAGGAATTAACTCGATTGAAGAGATAGAGTATGCAAGAGGCTGCGGTATAGATGTTATTGTAACTGACCATCATCGTATCGTAACACAACATGGAGAGCCATTTTTAATGGTGAATCCAAAAGTAAGCGAGAGTTATCCATTTAATGATTTGAGTGGTGTTGGAGTTGCCTTTAAATTTGCACAAGGAGTCTATGAAGAGCTTGGAAAAAAAGCTGAGTTGCTCTTTCGATACATTGATTTGGTCATGTTTGGAACCATTGCAGATGTTGTTTCTTTAGAATCGGAAAATAGAATTATTGTACGAAAAGGGTTAGAAAAGATAAAAAAGAGTGAGTTTAAGGGGTTACGGTATCTGTTAAATTACCTAAAGTTAAGTCATAAGGAGCTGACCACAGCAGACATTAGCTTTTATGTAGCGCCACTTTTTAATGCATTAGGAAGAACAGGGAAGCCTATGCTAGCGGTTGAATTCTTGCTTGAAGAGAGGGATGCGCGACTGTTTCAAATCATTGATGAGATGAAAGAGGCGAATTTGAAAAGACGTCGTGTTGAAAAACACACGTTTGAAGAGATAATCAAAAGCAATGAGTTTCTAAGCTATACGGATAAAAAATACATTTTTTTGAAAAGTTATTATTGGAATCCCGGAATATTAGGGGTTCTCTCATCAAAGCTATCATTGAAGTATAAAAAGCCAGTTATTTTAATAACGATACGCAATGGTTTTGCTAAGGCCTCTTGTAGAAGTGTTGAGGGAATTAATATTTTTGATACCCTTGCAACGGCAAAAGAGGATTATATTCGTTTTGGTGGGCATAATTTAGCAGCGGGATTTGTCTCAAATGCAGAAAAATTGGAAATTATTGAAGAAAAAATTGCAAAATCTCTTGAAAATTGTTATAGTAAGAGTATAAAAGAGGAGCTTATCATAGATACTGAGCTTCAATTTAAGGAGTTGACGCCTACTTTTATGAGGCAATTAGGGAAATTACTTCCCTTTCCAAACGGAAAGAAGACTCCGCTATTTTTTACAAAAGATGTAAATTTGTATAATGTTTACTATTTTGGACAAAAAAAGCAACATTTCACCGCTACTGTAAAACAGGGACCCCAAGTGTTTTCAGCAACAGGATTTAATTTAGGTGAGAGGCTTCAAGGGTATAAAGATAATTTAACTTATGATATTATCTATATGCCTGAACAGATAGAAAAAGATGGGGTAAAAATTATTCAAATAAAAATTAAAGATATTTAGGAGGATTTACAAGTGAACTACAATGTAACGATGGAAAACGCAACTTTAGCAGTGATTAATTTAGAGGTTTCAGCAGAAGAGCTAAAAACATTTAGAGTGGCAGCATTGAAAAAAGTATCTGCAAATGCAGAAATTCCTGGATTTAGAAAAGGGAAAGCACCTGTAGATAAAATAGAAAAGCAATTTGCTGGTCAAATTACTGAAGATTTAATTGATGATGTTGTTAAAAAATATTATGGAGAGATCCTAGAAAAAGAGCAACTACATGTAGTAAGCCAACCAGGACTTTCTGATATGGATTTAGATGCAGGAAAATTTGAGTTTAAAGTAGAAATTTTACCTAAAGCTAAAATTGGACAATACAAAGGGTTAGAAGTAGAAAAAGGATCAGTTAATGTTTCAAATGAGAGCGTAGAGCAAGAGATTGAAAGAATTGCAAAGGCTAAAGTTGATCTTGAAGCAGTAGAGGCATCAGCAGAAATGGGAGATACAGTTACCATTGATTTTGAAGGATTTGTTGATGGTGTTCCATTTGAAGGTGGAAGAGCAGAAAAATACGACCTTAAACTCGGAAGCCATTCATTTATTGATACGTTTGAAGAGCAAATCGTTGGAAAAAAAGCAGGAGAAGAGTTTGATGTGAATGTTGTTTTCCCTGCAGAGTACCATTCAAAAGCCCTTGCTGGAAAGCCTTCAATGTTTAAAATTGTTTTACATGCTGTTAAAAGAGAAAAATCTGTAGAAGTGAATGATGAGTTTGCGGTTGCTCAAGGGTTTGAAAATCTTACAGATATGAAAACTAAAAAGCACGAAGAGTTAACAACGCGTGAAACCAACAAAATAGAAAAAGAGTTTGAAGATAAAATTATTCAAGCAGTTATGGCAACTTCTGAAATTCATGTACCAGCGTCACTTGTTCAAAATGAGGTGGAGAGAAATATTCGTCAATTTGAACAACAACTTCAAATGCAAGGAATGAACCTTGATAGCTACCTTTCAATGACTAAAACTAAAAGAGAAGATATGATTGCTCAATTAACTCCTAATTCAGAGTCACAATTGAAATTGGATATTCTTCTTTCAGAAGTGGCTGAACTTGAGAGCATCCAAGTGGATGAAGCTGAGTTACAAGGTGAAATAGAAAAGATCATTACTGCTTACAAAATGACAAAAGAGCAATTCGAAGAGCAACTAAAATCTGTTGGAAACTATGAAACTTTCCTTCAAAATTTAGTGTATGAGAGAAAAGCAAGAAAAGCAGTTGAGTGTATCGTAGCAAATACAGTTGTTAAGGGGTAGACTATGTACGTACCAGTAGTTATAGAACAAACATCACAAGGTGAAAGAAGTTATGACATTTATTCAAGGCTTTTAAAAGATAGAATCATCTTTTTAGGCAGTGAAATTAATGATATGGTAGCCAATTCCGTGATTGCTCAACTACTGTTTCTAGAAGCACAAGACCCAGAAAAAGACATTATACTATATATCAATAGCCCTGGTGGAGTCGTAACCTCAGGGCTTGCGATTTATGATACAATGCAGTACATCAAACCAGATGTATCAACCATTTGTATCGGTCAAGCTGCCAGTATGGGAGCTTTTCTTTTAACGGGTGGAGCAAAAGGCAAACGTTTTTCGCTTCCAAATTCTAGAATCATGATTCACCAACCATTAGGTGGGGTGCAAGGGCAAGCAACAGATATTCTACTTCATACCAACGAAATATTACGTATTAAAGAGTCATTGACGCACATTATGGCTGAAAATAGTGGTGTGGAATTAGAAAAACTTAAAAATGATATGGAAAGAGACTACTTTATGTCGGCTGCAGAAGCGGTTGAATATGGTCTTATTGATAAGATTGTTCAAAAAATATAATTTTTGAACTTAATTAAAAGGGAGGGCTCGTGAGTACAATGGCACGATGTTCATTTTGTGGAAAAGCGGAGTCAGAAGTTGAGCGTTTGATAGCAGGCAACAATACATACATTTGTAATGAGTGTATCGAGGCGTGTTATGAGATGATTCTTGATGAAGATGAGGAGCTTGATGAAGAGGGGAGCTCTTTTGAAGAGATCACACTTTTGAAACCACAAGAGATAAAAAAACACTTAGATGATTATGTTATTGGTCAAGATCAATCGAAAAAACAGCTGGCGGTGGCGGTATATAATCACTATAAACGTATAAATTCAATAAAATCTGAAAAAGATACCGATGTTGAACTTCAAAAAAGCAATATTTTGCTTATTGGCCCAACAGGAACAGGGAAAACGCTCCTTGCTGAAACGTTGGCTAAAATTTTGAATGTTCCCTTTGCAATAGCAGATGCGACGACTCTAACTGAAGCGGGATATGTTGGAGAGGATGTTGAGAATGTTCTTGTAAGACTCTATCATGCTGCGGATATGGATGCTAAACGTGCTGAGATGGGAATTATCTACATTGATGAGATTGATAAAATTTCCAGAAAGTCAGAAAATACCTCTATTACACGTGATGTGTCAGGTGAGGGTGTTCAACAAGCGCTTTTAAAAATTGTTGAAGGAACTGTTGCAAATATTCCGCCACAAGGGGGAAGAAAGCATCCCATGCAGGAGTTTGTTC
>Ga0247844_1008964_pt1 | contig 10653 bp, 12 predicted proteins | sample LaCtaG_FD_192421 | JGI IMG/M metagenome (GOLD analysis project Ga0247844, IMG submission 192421) | Freshwater microbial communities from meromictic Lake La Cruz, Castile-La Mancha, Spain - LaCruzMarch201714.5m_1 | ecosystem: Environmental > Aquatic > Freshwater > Lake | place: Spain: Castile-La...
CAAAAGTATCATCCGATTGGATTAAACAATAATTCAACAAATTTAATAATGTTGTTTCACCACAAGTCGAAAATTGTTTGTCTACTCCTTTGAAATTATGTTTAAATTGTGTTAAATATGGTAATATTTTAAAATTAGTATCCTTATTTGTAAATTTAAAATACCACATTTGATTTAATTTTTCAGAGCGAGTTATTTTCTTCTTTTCGCTAAACAATAAATTTAAATTATATTTATTCATTTGATACGATTTTAACATACATAAAATATAGTAATTTATTATATTATTTGCCGTTTTTTTATCAATATTTAGATAAATTAAAATAAAAGATGTTATTTTATCAAATATTTCTGATTTTATTTTTTTTTCGTTATCTCTAACATCTTTTTTACATTTTATTTTAGTTGGAATTTTCATTTTCTGGTAATCCACACAAAAATATTCTTGATAAATCTCAACGTTTTTTTCATTAAATAATTGGTCAGTAATTCTGTCAATAACGGTATTATAATTTTCAGTATTGCAATTATCTAATATAGTGTCAAAATGATGAAAATTTCCAGTTATAGTAATAAATCCTAAAATTGTTTTTTGTTTAAAATATATTATTGATTCGATATTAGGTAAAAACAATAAATTAATAAATTGGTTTAAATTATTATCTTCTTCTAATTTACCGAAAAAATTCATTGTTTTAACAAAAGATTCATCATAATATGTATATGAACCTGAATATAATTTATCATAATATATATTAACAGACATTTATTATTATAAAATATAAAAAATTTTTTTGTATTTTCAGTTGTTGTTCTCATATTTTTTTCTTAACTTGTTATCGTGGTTAAGAAAAAAAGTATTAAATTATTGTTTTTTCTTTTTGAAAAAGATTTTTATAATTTATTATTGAATTCAATTGGTATATAATGCTATTGTCTTGTATTTCTTTATCCCACTTATTGTGCCAGTGATAACAAAACGAACCATTGAAGAAGTTACTAAAATCGTATTTTTTATCTGTATATTCAAAAAATCGTTCCGTTCCAATATTATATGGATTTGTTATCCAATCACCGTTAAACCAACTACAAGGTAAAACTAACATATCTAATGGCAAATCATATGTTAATTGCGCCTCGTTAAATCCGAATCCACGATTACGATTTTTGATAAATTCAATGTTTCTTTTCATTTTCAAAGATTTTGGCTTCAATGAGATATATATGGCATTATTGGGATGGTTTTGAATCTCCCATTGGTAAACACATATTTCGTCCTCGTAATTAAAAAAGATGGGATCAAAACTTCTTAGAAAAAAAATATCTAAATCAAACCAACATCCTCCGTAATTATACAACAGAAGGCTCCTTACTACATCGGAATAAAATGTAACAGTTGATTTTTCATAAAAACGATTATAGTCATCCAATATTCCTTTTTTCTCATCAATAAATGAAAAATATTTAATTTCTGTATACTTACTGATTTCTTCGTTGAATTGGTTTGGAATATTATTCTCCAACCATAAAATAATTCTATGTTTATCATTGAAATATTTACAAGATTTAATGGAATGCAAATGTTTTTCATTCAATATCCCATTCCAATAACAATGAAATGTAACGGTTTTGTCATATTTCTGGTTTATATCTTTCGCGAGTTGTATTGTTTCGTCGTAATCTGTTTTGTTTACTAACAATTTCATTTATTATTAATATAAATGAAATTTCTATAAATACTATTCTTTGTTTTAGATTTCAAATTATTTCCGCCAATTTTTCAAAATTTTTACTAATTTCGTGTATCATTACGGAATTGTTAAATAATATTTTATCCATCACCAGAGTTACATTATCATATTTTTCTCTCGTTGGTGAAAGCACATCCATTACTTCTTTTTTTATCTTGAATATTTTACGCAAATCGTCTTCATATTGTAAAACAAGATGAGACCGTTCTATATCATCATGTAATCCTTTCATGCCGTAGTCACTTGTTTTTTTTCTAACATTATATATTTTCTCATTTATTTCTTTTTCATTTTCATTTAAATTACGTAATAATTCCTCAAATTTATTTATCGACTCCGTATAAGAATTCTTTTTTGATTGAATCAAATCCGAATATTGTAATATTGCTACTCTTTGTTCTAACATTTCATTTAAAACTTTAGAATGTTTCAACTGATTTTGATTCAATAATCTATAAACACCATCTTTAATTGTTTTCATATCTGCAGAAATATCATCATCTATTTTTGTATATAATGTTTTAAGATCAACATATATATGTAATTTTCTACTCTTTTTCGATTCTAAATGTTTAATTATAAAACAATCTAATTCATCGTCTTTAGTTATAGAACATAAATAATTTTTGTAGAATATTGATAATTTATATTTCATATTTTTAACACAATACATAAAACGACTTAATTGCTTGAATATATCCTTGATATTATCTCTGTCTTCTTTACTTAAATCTTTCATTGTTAATTCGCGGTCATAATCTTCTTTTAATTTTTTTTCCATATCATCTGTTTTCTCAACACCTAAATCGACTTTTAAATCGTTGTAAAAATCCTCTACTTCTACTTTATCAGGTTCAGCAGCATAATTAGCAGCAACTCCATCTTCATTTGCTACTTCCATATATTGCATATCATAGATATTATTTCTATCTTTAATAATTAATTCATATCTACTTGATATATATAACATAAATGAATCTGAATTTTTTACTGAAAATACTTCAATATATATACAGTATCCATCAAGAGTATAAAAGGTTTTAGCGACAAATCCTTTCGAAGCTAATAATTTTTCTAATTTTATTATTGATAAAGTCATTTTTATAAAAATAAACAATTTCTTAAAATAAGTTTAAAAAAAACAAATTGTTTTGTAAAAATGAATATTAAAAATATCAAAAATTATGATTTTATAATCGACTTACCATCAGACGAAAATCCTGTTTCAGAAAATGAAACAAAAATCGTAAATATGTTATTTAAAGAAAAAGTAAACCCAAAAGGCGAATGTAAATTAAATGATTTTATTGATGTATTAATCATAGGTGTTTTATTCGTAGTGTTATCTTTACCGTATTTTGATACATTCATGAGAACTATAATTATATTCCCAGAAAATCGGGCATTATATATCATATTATTAATAAAAACTTTACTAATGATGATTTTGTTTTGGATCATTAAACATTATGGTAAAAAACTATTTTAATTTTTCTTAACCTTATTCGTGGTATGATATTTATAATTTACGTTATGAGATATCATAGATACATTTTGATGACTACTAAGCGTCTTGATAATTATTTAAATGATAATGTTACTATCTGATGAATTTTAATACGTTGGGGGTCGGTATAAGTTATAATAACTTTAACATTAATTGGTTTACCAGTACCACTATATCCTTCCATTTTACCTGTAATAATACCTGATTTTGTATCAATTTTTAAATTTGATATTGTGGTTTTTATTTCGTTATTCGGAGTAAAGAAATGAAACTCTAATATAGGATCAACTGCCATCGCTGATCCATCTCCGGATTCGGGTTTTGTTATAGCTCGATCAAACAAATAGGTGATAGATACGGTATTAGGTTTTAAGATATATGTTATACCTTTCTTGAGATTACCAGCATCTTTATAAGTTATTTGTCTTATAAAATCAGGATAATAAACGTCATAATATCCGCTACAATCATTACTTTTTACACAATTTATTCCGGAATTATTTGACACACACTTTAGACGAGATTCATTACCTTTCCCCCAATAACCCATAGTATTGTTACAAATAACATTAGTAATTTTATTAATACCGTATAATTGACCATTATTATAGTTTTCAACGTTTTTATTTTCCATTAAATTATTATTAAATAGATTTGATGATATATGTGATCTCGTGTTATCTAAATAACCTTCGCTCAAACTTTTGTAATCTGAACAACTCATTTTTATTAATAATAAATAGATTTTATTCTCGATATTTAACAACAAAAAATATAAAAAATATAATAAAACTTATAACTAACGTATAAGCTGAAAGGTGTAAATATGATATTTCTAATTTAGTCAGAAAAGAATCAAGTTTAGTTTCTTTCATTATAAAACTTGGTTTAAAATAATAAAGCAAACTGAATATAGATATTGGAATAAAAACATACAAAAAATTTATTAAATAATTTAAAGAAAATGGTAAAATATTTTTAGTTTCTACAACGGATGTAGTCAATGGTACCTGTTCTTTTGCTTTAATACTTATTCCATCGACTTTTTCTTGAAGTATTTTCAAATTTGCAATAATATCATTATCGCTTATCATTTTACAAATAAAAAAACTTTTTTTTAGATAAAATTTTATTTATCTAATTTTTTTTGTTTTTAGAAAATCCAAAATTTCTTATGATTTAATAATTTTACCCATTTTTTTGATATTACGGACCAGTCTTGTTCTTTTGCCCATTTTTGACCTTTATCTTTTAAAATATTTTTAAGTTTATCATTTTTCATAACTTTTATGACTTCACTTGTTATTTCTTCATTTGATAATTTATTTTCTATCAAATACCCGTGGTTTCCAACAGTCGTGTTTAATGATGCAACATTTGTAGCGATCGCAACACATCCAGCCATTTGTGCTTCTAATCCACTTACACAAAATGTTTCACTAAAAGTTGTCGGGTAAAACCAATATTCGCTTTTTTTGAATTCTTCAATAATTTGTTCATTTGACACGTTTCCGCAAAAATGAATATATGACAAATCTTTTATAGAATCTATAAAATCTTGATGATTTCCAACATCTCTAAAAATATATAATTCAGTATCAGGAAATTCATTATGGATCATTTGAATAATTTCCACACATCGTTCGATTCCTCTATTCAAATTTGATACCCAAATAAATCTATTCTTTTGTTTTTGAGAAAAAATTAAAGGATTAAAATTACTACAAGTTATACCATTCCCTATAATCATTAATTTGTTATCCGGAATATATTGATAATATGATTTAAAGAAAGATTTATGCCATTCGCTTAATACTATAATTTTATCAATTTTATCAAGACAATTTTCTAAAAATGCTCTACCGTTATTTTCAATTGACATTCCCTTATAATATCCAAGTACTGTATTATCATGAACCCATAAATATATTTTCTTACACGGTTTGAATGAACAATATAAAAAATAATTTACATATCTCGATATAATAACTATATCTATATTTGTATGCAAATTATTGTATTTAATATAAATATAGTTATGAGTAATAACTGTATCATCATCTGATAATGTAACTATAAAAATATTATAAATTTTAGATAAATATGACGCAAGTTTCAATATGGAAATTTCTGTGCCATAACTTTTTTCTTTTATTAATGATGTATATCCTATAAAAATACATAAATTCTTTTTCATTTACTTTAAATGTTTTTTACTTTAAATGTTTTTATAACCACATTTGGTTATATAAAAAAATGTTTACTTAATTTTATTCTTCTTCTTCTAAATCTAAATCTTCTTCCTCTTCAAGTTCTTCTTCTTTTTCACTATCATTATCATCATCACTATCATCTAACATATCACTTATTACATCTTCTATATTTTTTGCATGCATATTCACTTCATGTGCAATACTAGTTACAATTTTGTTTGGTTTTGTTTTTTTTTCAATCTTAACTGGTTCAGGTAATTCATATCTAAATCCATATTTATTACATTCTTCTATATCATCATTACATAATTCTCTGTAAGTGTCATCTTTGTAAACGCCTACAACTATTTTTTCTTTATCAGATTTGAATACAAGTTTAGATTCTAAATGCCACCATTTATTAATTTCTTTATTTAATCTAACTAATCTATCAACCGATTTCTTTTCACTTACTGAAACTGGAAGTGTTACTTTTTTATCTTTTTGCCCAGTTTCTTCAAATTTTAAATGTTTAGAACAATATTGTGAATCACCTTTTATGCCACCATTGCAAATATCTCCTTGTTGTTTACCTTTAGTAAATTTATAAACACATTTATTCTTTGATGAATCTTTAGGCGACGCTTTAGACGAATCTTTAGGCGACGCTTTAGGTGAATCTTTAGGCGACGCTTTAGGCGACGCTTTAGGCGACGCTTTAGGCGAATCTGTCGGTGTTGATGATGAAGGTAAAGGTTTTTGTTTTGGTGTATGAGTTGGTGTATTCCATAAATTTTCCAATTCATTAATATCTATATTATAATTGCTCGAAATCAGCAATATATAATTGTGTACGGTTTTCTGAATATTTTCCTCGATAATATTTATAAGTTTATCCATATTACTTGCTTACATTTTTATCAAGCAATTAAAATTAAAATTCAATTTTTTTATGGACATGTTTTAATTAATTTAACTGATTCTTTCGCACAGTCTTGTAGGTCAGGTTTAGTAAGTTTACGGATATTTTTATTTTTATATTCATAAATTCTATTTTCTAATAATAAATTCAATAATTGCACTTTCGTAAGAGTACTTATATATTTGAATTTTTCAAATATTTTTTCAACTGTTTCTTCAACATTTTCATCAACTGTTTCTTCAACATTTTCTTCAACATTTTCATCAACATTTTCTTCTTCATCAACATTTTCAACAACATTTTCATCAACATTTTCATCAACATTTTCATCAACATTTTCATCAACATTTTCTTCAACATTTTCATCAACATTTTCGTCGATATTTTCAACATCTTCAATATTTTCTTCTTCGTCAACATTTTCATTTTCATCAATATTTTCATTTTCAACATCAACATTTTCATTTTCGTCAACATTTTCAACATCAACATCTTCGTCAACATCAACATCTTCATCAACATTTTCAACATCAACATCTTCGTCAACATCGACATCTTCGTCAATATTTTCATTTTCAACATCAACATCATTTTCGTCAATATTTTCATTTTCAACATCGACATCTTCGTCAATATTTTCATTTTCAACATCAACATCATTTTCGTCAATATTTTCATCATCATCATCTTCGTCTTCATCATCATCATCATAACTTTCATCGTTATCACCTAAAATGTCTTTATCAGTTATAATTATATTAATAGTATTATCATCATTAACACATGGATCAAAACCATATTCAATCAATAAAGAAATAAAAATATTTGTAATTTTAATTTCTTTACTTTGTTTAGTTTCAATTGCATATGTTAACATACAACTTCCTTCTTCTGAAATACATTCAGCAATTTCATTAATATCGGTTATACTATATATACATCCTATATATTTGTTATTATATTTTGTAATACGCTTAGGTGTATAACAAAACGTTTCGTCCAGATTAGGAAAAATATTATATTTTTCGCATTTATTGAAAATTATTTCTAAACTTGTCATTTATTGAAAATCTAATATTTTTATAAATATCTTTTCTAATTTATAAAAAAAGGTTTAAAAAAAAATTTCATTTAAATAAAAATGGATTCTCGTTCTCAACCTTATCCCAGTGTAAAATCTTCATACGTAACAATAGCTCCAGTGCATATTCCAAATATACATGTACCGGAATCTCATCAAAATGAAGATAAAGAAAAATATCTTGCACAATCAAATCGTTCACCTGAAGTATGGGGACCGCCTTTTTGGTTTACTTTACATAATGGTGCATTAAATTATCCTTCACTAGCAAATCCTTTGTGTATTGAAAGAATGAAAAATTTTATTATTGGAATTCCTGTAATGATTCCTTGTGAAACTTGTAAAGAACATGCCACAGCATATATAGAACAACATAAAGATTATCTTGATTATACTTGTGCAAGTAGAGATAAATTGTTCAAATTTTTTGTCGAATTTCATAATTATGTTAATATTAGATTAAAGAAACCCGAAATGGGTTATGATGACGCATACAGATTATATGATAAATAAATTAAATCCAATTCGGGAGATATTTGATAATCCGCTTTTTCAAAAACGATAATAAAAAACAGATTAATTTTTTTATTTGTAAATAAAAAATAGAATGTGTTATAGTTTAAAAACATCGATTATATCTTATACTTTAGGTATGATTTCAGGTATTTTCGCGCTTTGTACTCGTCAGTATGTTTTTGCGTCTTTGATATTTGCTTTTGTCCAAATGCAACTCGCTGAACTTTTGATATGGAAGTCAATAGATGATAATAATGATGGCCTCAATAAAATCGGTACATCTTTTGGTAAATATTTATTGCCAATACACAATATTGCTATTGGTGTCGGTATAATTTTGTCAATTCATTTCGTTTCAAAAAAGACTTTGAAATTTACGGATTACCTTCCACTAATAGCCGGTGTTATATTTTACGATATAATTTTAGTACTTTTTTATATGCGCGAAACGTATCCGGATATTACATTACCTCTTGATCCAACATGTAAAGATAAAACGAACCGATGTCAAAATCCAGATAATCGTTTATTGTGGCCATGGCCACATGGATGGTATTTAGTTTCGTATATCATTTCATTTATTATTTTGTTAGTATATGTAAAACCTGTCAATTCAAAAATATTATTAGCATTTGCATTCACTTCAACTTTCATTATATCAGCGATTGTTCAACCGAAAGTTGTCGGTAGTATTTGGTGTAATGTGGCTGCAATTATGTGTCCGATTTTAGTTTTATTTAATTACATGATAATTAGAAATACAGACTCTGTTGATATACTTACATAAAAATCAATTAATTTTTAATTATTGTAAAACATAATCATTATCAAAATCCCATTCGGAAAAATACATTTTAAAATCGTATTCTGATAATATTTTATTTATATTATTTATTGATTTTTGCAATAATGAATTATTTCTTAATTTTCCTCGTCCAGTGTTTTGTTGTTTATATATATTTTTTAACTCGTTTCTTATTTTATTTGTTATTTTATCAGTTATAAAATCCGATTTATTATTACATCGAAGTTCCCAAATTCCCCATTCTGTAAAAATTATAGATATTTTTATAATTTTATTTTTTAATTTTACTATTTTCAAAATATCTTCAACAGATGGATAAGATTTTGATGATAACGGATGTGTATGATATATCATTCTTTTAATTTTTTTCATTTGACAATTTTTTCGTGAAAAATCAGTTGTGATATTTTTTTGCTCATCGAGTTCTAAATAATTATCTATTCTATTTCTTTTTAAAAATCCACAAACTTCATAGTCTAAAAGTTCTAATTTATCAGCGTAAATAATTTCTAATTCTGTTGATGATATTAATTTTGGTCTCAAACGAGAACTTGATTTCGAAGGAGAACTTGATTTCGAAGGAGAACTTGATTTCGAAGGAGAACTTGATGAACTTCTTTTTCTTTTTAACATTTATTTAATAAAAAGATTTAAAAACAATATATAATTTTATAAAAAATGCAACAATATGGTGAAATATTAGATGGTGGTTATGAACCCGAAAAAGAATATATTTACAAACTTTTTACAAAATATTTTAATAATCCAACGATGCGAAAAATTCGTAATCAAGGCAATCACAGTTTATATGCTGTTAAAATATATGGTCTTTTAAATAAGGAATCAAGATATTTAATCGTTATTACGAATATTGATTCAAATAGTATAGGTACAGCCGAAGAATTAAGAACGATTAATTGGGTATCATTACAAACTAGAACTTTATCAGAAAAAATGAATACCGAAGTTCACGCATATGTAGCTATGGCTGAAGGACCGTTAACTGCTTCTATTTTTAGAACTGATATATTAAAAGAAGCAAGTACATATAAATGTAATGATTTACCATTGATAATTACTTTACTACATACAGAAAAAAAAGATAGTAATGTATATCAAGCGAAAGGAACAATCATCGCAGGAATAGAAACATATGAAACAATTATAACATTTGCTTAACTTCGAAATACACATTTCTTTCAATTATCATTTTACAACAACAATATGGTAATTCTATTTTTTTTACATCTTTTGTTGTTTTTACTAAAACAATTTTGAATGTTTCTTCTGGATTTTCGTCATCATACATCATTACGATATATCCTTTCAATATTACATCATTATTTGGAATAATTTTTATAAAATATCCAAAATCTGGTTTTATTATTAAACCTGTGTCATATATAATTGATGACATATTAATTTTTTTATATTCTTTAATTATCGATAAACAAGATTGTTTCGGAATTATTGCTTTCTTATTTTTTATTTTAATTTCAACACAAGGTATAATAAATATAGAAAAAGATAACCATTCAAGATACAATTGATAATATTTATCATTCCGATATCTGGCATCGGAATCTTTATATAATCGAGTCAATAATTCAATAGCATCGTGTTCATTTATTTCTTTAAATATATAATTAATGTTTGTTTTTGAGACATCTAATTTAAAATAATTTAAATATTCAAAAAGATTATTTTCATTTTCGTTAAATATTTCAATAGTACAACAAAGTTTTGAATTTATCAAATTTCGTTTTGATATTTTTCCAAACTTTTCAAATATACCACGTAAGAAAATAAAATTTTTATATTCATCTTCAATTATTTGATAGTTATAATTTTTACCGGCTTCGTAAAATTCTTTTTCCAT
>Ga0247844_1008968_pt1 | contig 10648 bp, 9 predicted proteins | sample LaCtaG_FD_192421 | JGI IMG/M metagenome (GOLD analysis project Ga0247844, IMG submission 192421) | Freshwater microbial communities from meromictic Lake La Cruz, Castile-La Mancha, Spain - LaCruzMarch201714.5m_1 | ecosystem: Environmental > Aquatic > Freshwater > Lake | place: Spain: Castile-La...
TCCGTGCAATCAGAAACTTGGTTTTTTTGATCGCCAGGAAATTGGCAAGACGTGCTTCATGGGAAACGTCTTGGGAGCTGGTGCGTTGTTCTTCGGTTTGATCGAGGTGCTGGATCGTGCCGCGAGCGAGGGTGCTTGCCATGGTCGACGATTCATAAAGCCTCTCGTAGAGATCGGAATCATCCCAGCCGTAGGTGGTGATTCGTTCGTCGTAATAGCCAACGTGTTTAAGCAGTTCGGTGCAGCTAATAAAAGCTCCGTTTATGTAGTGCTGGCTAGAGCGCTGGGTTCGCCAGTGGCCGCGGGAAAAAGAATTAGCACTTATTACATTCTTATTAAAAAAATCCTTGGATATTGTGTGATCACAATCCAACTTCAATGTATAAGGGCTACGTACTCTGCTTAGAACTTCATTATTTGCCCAAGTGAGTACCCACCGATCGGCATCCACTCGATGTATGTCTACTTCTTGGATGCTCCCTGGTGGAATGCCAAGGCGGGAATGGCTTAGGGGTTCATCAGACCCCCAGTCGCAAATGATGATTTTCGCTGGTGCCGCCTTCAGCCAGGTTTGGATAGCGATCGATAGGTTTGCTTCGCGGTTACGGCAAGCAGTAACGATCGTGGTTTTCTTGGCCAGAGGGCTGGGCTGTGTTGAAGTTCGTTGATGCCAGCCAACCAGAGCGTTCATTTAATTGATGGCATGAAGGTTGTGCACATTGCCAAGGAAAGGAAAACTAATTCATTATTTCAGACATTTTACCCCAGATTCCGATCGGGGTCTTCCGTCGACTTCTAGTTCTTTCATCGGCTTTTAAGAGTCTGTGATGCTTGAAGATGGTAGACTCAACCATGTACACTATGGAATTTAGAACTGAGGCCTATGAAAACTTTGATTTTTCCAGTATTAGCTTTGGTGGCCACGGCAAGCTCTGTATCCATTGCATTTTCGTTAGGCCCCATTGCCGGTGAGGCTTCTAGGTGGAATCAGTGCTATGACGGAGGCTTGGCTTGGTTAGCGAAACAACCCTGGCAAGGATGGGGAGATGCCAAATCTAATGCGGCTAACTATTGCAATGGTGGCGGGCCAACTAAATAAACCGTTTCCTCAACAGCTTGGGGTGGATTAAATCTAGAGGATCAAGTAGCAAGCTTTATATAAGCTCTTTGACCGGTTGCGGGATGCGAGTTGTTCCAACCTATTTGCATAAATGCAGATAGGTTGGTTTAAGCAAAAGGATTTTATCATAATACGGTCTTATGGTAGTTCTGGAAATATAAGGAAGTACAATTCCTTTATTTACTGCTTAAGTATTTAGAGAAGATCAGGATTTTACTTATGTTTTCTCTTAATTCTTTACCAAATTATTTTTATTGTCGGTCTTTTTAAATTTAAGATAAGTCACTAATTGCATCAAATCTTTATTCAACTAGAGCCCATGGATAACGTAATATTTGTATGCAACAGCCAAGTCAATACCTTTTAAAAAATTCTAGCATGAATATCGTACCATCCATCTTTATTTGCGTCTATTTTAGGATTAGACCAGTAGCGATTACTTACTTCGATTACGGCCTCCATCGTCATCCATTCTCCAAGCGTATCCTCTCCAAACTCACCTGAAGCACCGTGGTCAAAAATAATGTCAACACTTATCCCTTCTTTACTGGGAATAATTGAATGGCGGCCACCAATATGAGCTTGATTAATAAACTTAAATGATTTATATCCTAGGCTAACAAGTTCTCGGATCATATGTTCTTGACCATTTTCGGCGGAAATGTAACGAGGAAGTGTGTGAACATCATGCAGGCTTTTAAGTAAGTCGTAGTCTAATCCTTCAATATCTATCTTCAGATAATATGGACATCCATGTTGTTTGAAGAGAAATGGCACGGATGTTACTTCAACATATATGGTTTCGTAACTTCCGCCTCGTGAGCCAATATCTTCAATGAATGAACTCCATTCGGAATGTAAATTATTTACAAAAAATGGGATACTAGTGGACCCTCCACTTGCTATACCTTTAGCGACAATTGTTAACTGGCCTCTATCAATATAGTCTTTAAATGTCCTTCGTGCCTCGCAAGCTAGGACTGGATTCGCTTCTACTGCGATAACTTTAAATCCTTTTTCTAGATAAAAACGTGTGTCTTGCCCAACATGCATGCCAATATCAAAGATGAGATTGTTATTTGATGCATTGAGAGTCACTTGGCTTACTCATCAGAAACTACTATTGTATCCTACCTTATCACATCCCGAGAGCTCCCCTTGAATCAACAAAGAATTCAGCTTGTATTAAAGAAATCGCTAGTGGCAGCAACCTATGAAGAATGAGGCTGACCCCCTACCTTAACATGGTTATGGGTATGTGAAGTAGACATTATTTAGGTGTTGAAGTACATGGAGAAGAATGTGCTGAATTGAGAGTTAAATCACCAGCATTTTGAAGCGGATTACAGGAGCAATTCTCCAAAGTTCAGTATTGCCTTAGCACTCCTGCCGTTTGCTTCTGTGGCGTAGTCAGCAAAATAATTATTTCTAATATAAAAATACTTATAGACCTGATTAATTAAAAGTGCTTAATATTGCTGCCAGTGCTCCCATATTACTTTGCCATGCTTCTCCCACGGTCTAAATTCTATGTTCTGCTGAACAATCCGACTAGATACAAAAATCAAATCTACCTGGGATAGCTGCCCATAATAGTAGCCGTTGCCTGCGATGTCAAAAAGCTGCATACCCATTGATTCAATGGCAGATATTCTGCTAGAGATTTTCGCAAGTGTGGACTCGACTATAAATAAAGTGCTTCGCGAGATGACCTTACGTGCGCCTGCAATAATTAAATCTTCTATTCCATCAACATCTACCTTAAGCGCATAAGGGCTGCATAAACTTGATTCTGTGGCCCACTGATCAAGGCTTATTACTGGTGTTTCAATAATATCAAGAAGGTGTGCTCCAAATTTCTCAATCTGTTTCTCGGCGAGCAGTTGAGAGTGAGTTACTGTTCCGCTTTCATCAGAGGAAAGCAAATGTTGATACATGCGGCCAGGCTCCTCTGAGACAGCACATGGTATGAGTTCATATTTAATTTCTGCTGATTTGTAATTAGATCTTAGAGATGAGTGGTACATTTGCACTGGTTCAAATAAATAATGAAAGGCATTGGGGAAGGCATCAATAAGGAATTGAGTTTTTGTTTGAGCCCCAACGTCTAACACTGCTTTGATTGGACTATTGAAACAGCCCTTGAAAATTTCCAGAGATTCGTTTATTGATGGCGTTCTCAAATTCAGTGCTCCATAGTACACATTTTCAATCTTACCGCATAATTTCGGAATTGGCAGATAAGTAGGTTTATATCGACATCGGCAGGAGTTCTTCGGAAGCAATGTGTTTAACAGTAAGTCAGTTTCTATATGGTTTTTGTTGCATAGTACAACCTCCGATCTCTCCACAGCGGGATCAAGGTTTTACATTGCACCAACGTTACATTGGTTTGGCTGTTGTATGCAGGCGCTTTGTTAGCAAAATACACTTCGGTTGATTTCTTTATTCCTTCAACGCCGCTGTAGTTACACGAAATTTCATCTGGCAGTCGCGGCAACGCCATGCCGTTGCATTAGGTAAAGACCCTGCAGATGAGCATGATGCTTTACGCCTTGTGCCAACACTTGAATGCTTTGTAATTGAAACCTTCCTACCACTCACTAAAATTAAATATAATTCTTTGAAACGAGATCTGTTACCTTCATCTAAAAATGGATTACTAATGGTGCCTGTGCAGATTTGGTAAATTGGGTGGTGATTTTTCAGCGGTTGATTTTTAACCAAATGATGCTTTGGAATGTGGTGTGAGTAGTAAGCAATCCAACAAAAGATATACCACTGTTGAAATTAACTAGCCAAAACTAGCGGCTCTTATGTTAAAGAAGTGTATAGTTTCTTCTTATTGGCACCACCAGTAATAATGACAATATCACCCTCAACGTCAGTGTTTACAAAACTGTTGCCCGACAAAACATCCATCGAAGCGTTGCCGCTGCCGCCGGTAACGGAAATCGCTGAGAGGGTGCTTGATCTGATTAAGAAATAGCCAACCCCGCTGCGCTCCCGCTTGTCGAACCTGGTTTAGTTTGCAACCAGAGATGCTGTGCAAGAAGCGCTGAAAGCAGAACTTGTGAAAAACAGCAGTCCTAATTACCAGTAGGCCATATTGTGAAAACACAGGAAGGTATCATCAAAATTATGAGCAACGGCCTAAACCAATTGCAGCCTGAGGCCATTGAGCTACTGCGGCGCCACAATCTCTTAATACCTCTGCTCCAGAGCTTGATAGAGGAAGAGGCTGTGGCAGAAATTATTATTGAACCTGTTGAGCTCGATCAGTTGCTTCAGGCTTGGTATGGCCAGCAAAACCGTGAAGAAGCACTCGAAGTAGTTAGGCGCCGGCTCGGTTGGGACGAAGCCGCAGTGAATTGGCAGGTACAGCGGCCCGAAAAGCTCAAACGTCTTGCTAGGCAGCAATTCACAGCTAAAGCCGAAGCCCACTTTCTTAAGCGCAAGGGCCAACTAGACCAAGTTGTGTACAGCTTGATACGCCTTAAAGAGCCAGCTTTAGCAAGGGAGCTTTATCTTCAACTTTCTGCCGGTGAAGCCAGCTTTGCTGAGTTGGCCGAAAAATATTCAGATGGCCCTGAGCGATTTTCCAGAGGAGTAATTGGACCCAAATCAATAGCTGCAGCTCACCCGCAGCTGGCAGAACGCCTGCGAACTGCTCGTAATGGCGAGGTGATTCCACCTTTTGAGATCGCAGGTTGGTGGTTGATTGCTCGACGTGATCAATTTGAACCTGCAGTATTTAATGAGGCCATAGAGAGCCAGATGTCCCAAGAACTTCTCCAAGAGTGGATAAAGGAGGAATCCGAGCGCCGGCTTTCAGCTGATTTAGATTCGGTTTTATGACTAAAAGTCCATCTCTCAGCAGCGTTCAGCATCCTGCCCTTGAAGGGCTGGATGAAGATGCCAAATCAGCTCTTGATCAGCTTGGAGAGCTGTTGCAATTTAAAACTGGGCAGGTGCTGTGCGATCAAGCAGTAATTCCCAGCAAAGTGCTGTTGATCCTGCAGGGGCAAGCCCGGCTACTGCATCAAGATCGAGGCAAGATTATTACGATTGCAAAGCTGGGAAGTGGGCAATGGGTTGGATTGGCGTCCCTGCTGAGGGCAGCTCCGTGCGAAGAAGTTAGTGCCAGCACAGAGCTGCTTGCTTTAGCTCTGCCCGATAGCTTGATTTTGGAGTGGCTTCAAGATCAGCCCAGTTTCCGTAAGTGGTGTGTAAGCAACGCTTTTCCAGCTGAGATGGCAGCTTTGCTTCAATTGTTGTTGAAACGCTCCCCCCGCAGCGATGTAAATCTGCATACAGCCATGGCTGCTGCGGTGAAACACACAGAGGCCGTAATAGCAGAAAAGGAGTTTCTTGAGTCTGCTGCTGAAGCTCAGCGCCAGATATTTGTAGCCAGCGCCAATGCCCAAGGCATGGCTGTGGGTGATGAACTACTGCCTGGTTCAGCGCTGCCGGAATTGCGTGGCCCCTTACCATTACGCCTACTCAGCCTGCCAGCAGCAATGGCAGCTGAAGTAATGCAGCAAGCCGGCGAAAATTCCCTGCCAGTGAAGGAAGGGCCATGGCTGCCACAAAGAAGTGCTCTAGATCTAGGTGGCAGCGATAGCCTTTCAAGTGGCTTTGTGCTGGTGAAAGGTGAAGGGCCACTGGAAGGAAGCGTGGCCTGCTTCCAGATGTTGGCAAAACTTATGGGCCTGCCATTCAGGCGCGATGCAGTTGAGCGCACAATCAAAGACACATTGAGGCGCGGCCACACACCCAGCCTTCAGCTATGTGGGCAATTAGCTGCAAATTTAGGGCTAAATGTGGCTGTAAGCAGATTGCCTGTAGCAATGGCTAGCAGGCTGCAAACCCCGGCCATGTTGGCCTGGGGCGATAGTTTCGCTCTGGTGCTCGAAAGCAGCGAAGCCGGCTTAAAGCTAGCTACCCCTGATCAGGGCTACGTAAAACTAAAACCAACCCAAATCGCCGAGCGCTTTGGTGAATCGCTGGATTTGCTACTGCTAGATCGTAATAATTCCACCCCTGAGCAACGCTTTGGGCCCAGCTGGTTTTGGCCTGCTTTAAAGCGCTACCGCAGCGTTTTGATTCAGGTGCTGGCTGCCAGCTTTGTGGTGCAGCTATTCACCCTGGCAAATCCGCTGCTTATCCAGGTAATCATTGACAAGGTGATTTCTCAACGCAGCCTCGATACCTTGCAGGTGCTGGGTATCGCGCTGGTGGTGGTTGCCCTGCTGGAAGGGGTGCTTGGCAGTTTGCGTACTTTCCTTTTTGCAGAAACCACCAATCGCATCGATTTGCGGCTTGGCTCGGAGGTAATCGATCACCTTCTGAGGCTGCCATTGGGCTATTTTGATCGCCGGCCGGTGGGTGAACTAAGCACTCGAATTGCCGAACTAGAAAAAATTCGAAATTTTCTTACCGGCCAAGCACTTACCACTGCGCTTGACGCCGCCTTCTCAGTGATTTACATCATTGTAATGGCGTTATACAGTTGGTTGCTAACGATAGTTGCTTTAGCTGTAGTTCCAATTCAAGTGGCACTTACAGTTTTAGGGGCACCTTTATTTCGGCGGCAATTCCGCTCAGCAGCAGAACAAAATGCCAAAACCCAAAGCCACTTAGTGGAGGTTCTCACCGGAATACAAACGGTGAAAGCTCAAAACGTGGAGATGGTAAGCCGTTGGACCTGGCAAGACTTATATGCCAAATACATCGCGCGCACCTTCGAGAAAACAATTACCGGCACAGCCTTAAACGAAACAAGTCAATTTCTGCAAAAGCTATCCCAATTACTTGTCTTGTGGGTTGGGGCCGGCTTGGTACTGGAGGGCAATCTCACATTGGGGCAACTTATTGCCTTTCGCATAATTAGTGGTTACGTAACACAGCCGTTGCTGCGGCTCACCACTATTTGGCAAAGCGTGCAAGAGCTGCGTGTAAGTTTTGAGCGGCTTGCAGATGTAGTTGATACTCCCCAAGAATCAGATGAAGCAGACAAAACCAAGATTCCCTTGCCCCCAATTGAAGGAGCGGTTAAGTTTGAAGATTTGAGTTTTAGTTTCGCTGGCGCCGGCGGTGCCGCAGTGCTGAAGCATGTCGATTTGGAAATTACCGCTGGTACCTTTGTGGGCATCGTGGGCCAAAGCGGCAGTGGCAAAAGCACACTTATGAAATTGTTACCACGGCTTTATTCACCCCAGCAGGGCCGGATTTTGATTGATGGTTATGACATAGACAAAGTTGAGCTGTATTCCTTAAGGAGACAGATTGGTATCGTGCCGCAAGATCCATTGTTATTTTCCGGCACGGTAAGTAAGAACATTGCCCTTACAGATCCAGATGCTAATAGTGATGCCATTGTGAAGGCAGCCAAAATTGCCGGAGCTCATGATTTCATCATGCAGCTGCCATCTGGCTACAGCACGGTGGTGGGCGAACGCGGCGCAGGCTTAAGCGGCGGCCAATGCCAACGGATCGCCATCGCCCGCACTCTGCTGAGTAGCCCCAAGTTGCTGGTCATGGATGAAGCCACCTCCGCACTCGATTACGGCACAGAAAGGTTCGTGTGCGACAACTTGATTAAAGAGCTAAAGGGATGCACAGTGTTTTTCATCACCCACCGGCTCAATACGATTCGCCGAGCCGATCAGATTGTGATGATGGATCAAGGTGCAATTGCTGAGATTGGAAGCCATAGCGAATTGATGTCCATGCGTGGGCGTTATTACGCCCTTTATCGCCAGCAGGAGGGTGAAGCATGAAATTTTTGCAACGCTGCAGCGAGAAATTAGAATCCAAGCTGGCAGCCACCAGCCAAGAGGAGCCAGCTCTCAAGCAATCACACCGTTGGGTGAAGGCCGTAACGTGGACACTGATTGGCACAACTGGCTTCTCCATCGCCTGGCTGGCTTTTGCACACACTGAAGAAATCGCAGTGGTAAGCGGTAAATTAGAACCGGTTGGCTCGGTTCAGGAGATCCGGATGCCGCTCGGTGGCGTCACCGAAAAGGTGCTTGTGAAGGAAGGAGAGCAGGTAAAAGTGAATCAGGTGCTGATTCAGCTAGATACAGAAGCCAGCAGCGAAAGGCTTTTAAATCTCCAAACCAGCATTGCGCTAAAAAAAGGTCAATTATTTGAAAAGCAACAGGAGCTGCAGCGCTACTTGGAGCTAAACGGCACAGAGCAGCGCACCTTTCGGGGCAATATTGTTCTGCAGAAAACAATTGTGAGGCGCCTTGATGGGTTGCAAAAGCAGGGCGCCAGTTCCGAGCTGCAATTGCTGCAGGAGCGCAATCGTTTGCAGGAAACAAGCGGCAAATTAGAGCAAACCCAGGTAGATCGCCTGCGTCAAACGTCTCTTTATAAACAGCAGTTGCAGGTTCTTAATGCTGAGCTATCAGAACTGCGCAGCAAACTTAGCGAGCAAATGGTGACTATCCGCTATCAAGCAATCCGCTCACCGGTTGCCGGCATGGTGTTTGATCTCAAACCTGCAGGTGCTGGCTTTGTAGCTCAAACCAGTGAGCCGGTGCTGAAGGTAGTGCCTCTAGGCCAATTGCGGGCAGCGGTGGAGATTCCCAGCCGCCAGATAGGCTTTGTGCGTGTAGGCCAAAAAGCAGAAGTGAGCATAGATTCCTACCCCTCAAATGATTTTGGCGTGATCAAGGGTGAAGTAGAGAGAGTAAGTAGCGACGCCCTGGCCCCTGATCCAGCCAAAGCCCAAACAGAGTACCGCTATCCGGGGCTGATGCAGTTAGATAGCCAGCAACTTAAGTTGCGAGATGGGCGCTTACTGCCCCTGCAGGCGGGTATGAGCTTGCAAGCCCATATCAAACTGCGCCGTGTGAGCTATCTGCAGCTAATGCTTGGCAGCTTTCGAGATAAAGCAGATTCACTGCGGAAGCTCTGATTCAAGGGCTAGAGCGCAGCGAGAAGCTTTGGCCTGATGGCGGTTGGCCAGGGCAATTGCAGAGATAGTCCACGAGATCAACGAAGGCCGCATCATCGGGCTGGCGGCAGAAGGCCATATCAGCGGCGCCCGGATTCATTGCCGTATCCACCGGACCGGGGATCAGCTCATTTACGGCGATGCCCAGGGGTGCAAAATCGAGGCTGAGATTTTTAACCAACGACCAGCTCAGGGCTTTAGATGCGGCATAGGCACTGCTGTGGCGAGCCTGAGTGTGGCCGAGCGCTGAACCCACTACCAGAATCTGGCCGCACTCGGCCGCTGCTAGCAACGGAACGCAGGCACGGCAACTGCGGCTCAGGCCCAGCACATTGGTCAACAGCGCCTCTTCCCATTCGCTGCTATCTGCCGCTTGGAACGCCTGATGGGGGCCATAGACCCCGGCATTGGCAATGAGCAGATCAAGGCCACCGGCTTGCTGCTGCAGTTTCTCGACAGCCTGCTCCCACACTGGGGCATCAAGCATCGAGCCCACCTGAATCAACAATCGGCCCCACCCTTTGGGCTGCATGGCGGTGGCTTCAGCCAGCTGCTGCAAATCCTGCGCAGACCGGGCTAGAGCTAGCACTGTGGCACCGCGTCCGAGCAAGGCTTCAGTGAGACCGCGGCCCAGGCCCCTGCTGGCGCCGGTGATCAGCACGCGCAGATCAGACAAGGTGTTGGCCATCAGCAGAAGGGAATCACATCAGCGGCAGTGGCACTAGCTGCGGGGATGGCGCAATGGTTGCGCACCAGCCGCCCCACCATTGAAGTGCGGGCAGCTGCACCATCGCTGGCGATGCTGCCGTGGAGCAGGGCGGAGTGGAACAGGCAAAAATGACCAGCAGGAATCGGCAGCAACACCGCCTGAGCGGCAACCGCCTCTGACAATTGCAGAAAGTGATCCGCTGCGGGGCGTTGATGGTAGGGGCGGCTATCTCGGCCACAGCCGCTGATGGTGGCGCCAAAGGAGCCGGGGATGTATTGAAAGGAGCCGTTGCTGTGATCGATCTTATTAAGGGCAATCACGATCGAGATGTGATCACCTGCTTCAGCGAAATCTACGGGGAGATCTCCATCTTGAAAGTGTTTGTCGTGATGCCAGCCAACACCGGGGTGGGCAATACCGGCCTGGCGTTCAAAGAAATTGGTGCGCCAGAGCTGGTAGCCGCCGCCGAAGAGCTGGCGCACACTGGCCCGGATAGCTGGATCACAGATCACCTTGCGAGCCAGCTCGCTGTGGCTGTGCAGGTTGCATTTGGGCCCGTCGGCGGCGGCGGCGATCATGGGCAGCAGCAGCAGTTGGCCGGGAGCCGAGAGGGTCGCCGGCCCAAATAGGCCGGCAGCAGCCGAGCTGGTCATGGTGGGCTTCCCCCGTTTTTGTGGACAGTTGCTTAAGAAGCCTGCTCATTAATAATACTGCTTTTTAGGGCACGATTTTCGTAGTCAATCGGGCTTAGGTAGTCGTTGCTTGAATGTCGTCTATTTAGATTGTAATATTCCTCAATCCAACTAGTGGTAACACTTTGCAATTGCAATGGTGTTAGCAGAATTTTACT
>Ga0247844_1008971_pt1 | contig 10644 bp, 11 predicted proteins | sample LaCtaG_FD_192421 | JGI IMG/M metagenome (GOLD analysis project Ga0247844, IMG submission 192421) | Freshwater microbial communities from meromictic Lake La Cruz, Castile-La Mancha, Spain - LaCruzMarch201714.5m_1 | ecosystem: Environmental > Aquatic > Freshwater > Lake | place: Spain: Castile-La...
CCTCAAACATTTAGACGGGTGGTATTTCCTCAAGTAAAGGGGCATATCAGCGCAGGTGCACTTCTGGCAGCGCTCTACACAATCAGCGACTTTGGTGCGGTCTCTTTGCTCAATGTTGAGACCCTGACCGTAACGATTCAAAACATGTATCGCGCATCTTATGACCGAAGCGCTGCAGCGGTGATCTCCTTTGTTCTCATCGCCTTTTCAACCATCGTTGTTGTGGCAGATGAAAGGATCAAGCGACAAACACCTGATAGCAAAGTTGTAAAGGTGTACTCAACAAAGAGCACATTGATAGACGGCTTGTGGTTGCGAGTTGCTGTGATTGCAACAGTTGCCTTGTACGCGCTTAATGCGGTACTGATCCCCTTCTATGTTTTGATCTCCCGATTCTTGAGTAACCAGGTAGCGATTAACTGGGGCGATCTACTGTCCGCTTCGATCTCAACTATTTCCGTTGCCGCCCTTGGTGCATTAATTGCACTTGTTTTATCAGCACCGATCGGCATTGTTTTATCTGGCACCCCAAGCCCAATCGGTAAAGCCGCCCAACGAATCATCACAATCGGTCACGGACTACCGGGTGTAGTTGTTGGTTTAGCGATTGTTTCAATCGGTTCAAAGCTTGGCGCCTTGTATCAAACAACATTTTTGCTGGCCTTTGCATACGCCCTGCTATTTCTTGCAAAATCAGTAGCCAGCATGAACTCTTCACTATCCCGTGTTCCAACCAGTGTGAAAGATGTTGCATCGACTTTAGGAATGAACCAGTGGATGGTAATCAAAAAGGTTGTTGCACCTATTGCCGCCCCTGGCATTGGTCTGGGAACTATCTTGGTTTTCTTAACCGCAATGAAGGAGCTACCGGCAACGTTGATGCTTCGTCCAACCGGCTTTGACACATTGGCCACACAGATCTGGTCAGCTGCTTCAATCAATCGATTTAACGAGGCTGCGCCCTATGCATTAATCTTGGTTCTTATTGCAGCTTTACCAACATTTTTGATTAGCCGACCTGACAAGGCCGACCATGCATTTATCCACGAGAACATAGGAGGCGAAAAGTGAGTTCACTTGAGATTTCGCACCTGAAGGTTTCCTTGGGTAACCGGTTGATCTTGGATGACCTCTCATTCTCATTAGCTGAAGGTCAGATCGCTGCTCTGCTTGGTCCATCTGGTTGCGGCAAGACGACACTGCTGCGCAGTATCGCCGGATTAATCCAGCCATCTGATGGAACGATTCGTTTTGGCAAGCAGCTTGTTTCGCTTTCATCCCTGGTGATGCCATCACATAAGCGAAAGATTGGGTACGTTCCTCAAGAAGGTGCGCTTTTTCCTCACCTAAGCGTTGCAGACAACATCGCCTTTGGTTTAGATCGTTCAACATTTACCAAAGATCAGATTCGCCAGACAACCAAGGAGATGCTTAACCTGATTGGTTTGCAAGGTTTTGAAAACCGTATGCCAAGTCAATTATCTGGTGGACAGCAAACTCGTGTAGCGCTAGCCCGCGCCCTTGCAATTAAACCTGCAATGGTTTTACTAGATGAACCATTCTCTGCATTAGATGCAGCTCTTCGTGATGATCTACGTGCCGATGTATGTGATCTGCTACGAAAGAGCAACGCCACAGCAATCTTGGTGACACATGATCGGGAAGAAGCTTTAGTTTCAGCAGATGTTGTGGCACTTATGCGCGATGGTCAGATCATTCAACAAGGATCGCCTGAGGATGTGTACTCCACACCGATTTCACCGGCGATGGCGGTAAGTACCGGCGATGCATTAGTTCTTGATGCATCTCAGGCAGCAGATGGATCAACAATTTATCTCTTCAATTCAAACTCCCCTGTAACACCCAACGGACAGATCGTTATTCGCCCAGAAGAGATCAAGCTAGATCGCAACCTAATTGGCGCCCAATCCATTGGCCGTATTTCGAAAATCGATTACTACGGCCACGATGCAATGGTCAGCCTTGAGATTGCCGGGCAATCCATCAAGGTGCGCATCCCGGGCCCATTTGACTACGCCGTAGGCGAGGAGGTCGCCGTGAGCCACGCTGGCCCAGTCAGATTCTTCTCAACCGCAATACCCCAGTAGTTGGCTGGCTGGAGCCTTGATTTAGCCCATCTGCCTGCATACACTTTTCTCACCTACTAAGGAGATCATTATGTGCGTTGGATGTGCCGCAGCTTATGCAGCGATTGCTGCTTCAACAGTCACTTTTTCTTTGAACGACATTAATGGCAAAGAATCTGCATTCAACTTTACAGTTACAAGTGAAGCCTTAGCTAAGGCTGCAATGATCACAACCGCACCTACTGGAACTGCCTCAATTGTTATTCAGCCAAGCAATTCTTCCGTACAGGGCGCTGCGCTAAATCGCGGTTTAGATCGCACCTCACACAAAGCAATTTAATTTTTACTTGTACCAGTAGCTAAACTTTCTACCGTCCATGCCCAAGGATCCAGCTCGCGAAGCGCATTTTCCCGCTATTGAAAAACGCTATGGCGAAAAGATGGCCTACTGGTTCAAGGTCATGGCAAAGCTGGAAGGCAAAAAGTATGCAGAACAAGTCGCTCACTTAAAAGAGAATTACGGCTTTTCACAAGCCCATGCAAACGCTTTGGTGATGTACTCACGGGGCTCTGAATCAGCCCATCGCTTTACAACTATGACCGAGTACTACAAATCAATTCCTGCGCCTCAAGCAAAGACAATTAAGGCGATCTTCAAAGCGATTACAAGTAAGTACCCGCAGTTAGAACAGGTCATCGCCTGGAATCAACCGATGGTCAAACTCGATAAGCACTACATCTTTGGTGCATCAGCTTCAAGCAAGCATGTGTTGATTGCTCCGTGGGATCAAGATGTCTTGCATGAATTTGCCCCTAAGTTCAAAGAGGGCAATGCGCTCAAGAAAACTATTCAGCTGCCTATCGACTGGGATGTTGATGCTAAGCTGCTTCAAGCGATGATCAAGGCGAGCCTTTCCAACCTGAAGTAATTCACTGGCTCACTTACCCTTGACCCATGTCTCGCACCGCAATAACCAAGAATGGCTTTGAGCCAAAGATCTGTGTTCGTTGTGGTTTGCCATTTGAATGGCGCAAAAAGTGGGCTAAGAACTGGACTGAAGTGAAGTACTGCTCCGATCGCTGCCGTGAGAACAAATGAAGCGGATCATCTATATCCCCTTTGATCACCTGCACCGCAAATTTGGTGCGCTGAAAGATGCAGATCCAAAAACTGATGTAATCGCTTTTGTTGAAAGTGCACGAATGACAACGGGTCGTAATTGGCACCCAGAGCGCTTGTTCTTCCTAATCTCTAGCGCTCGTCACTTTGCTAAATCCCTTGAAGATGAGGGCTTCACCGTTGAGTATGTAAAGGCTGCAACAACGGTTGAAGGTTTGAAAACTATCCAAAAGAAACACAAAGCTCTACCTATAACTTGCGCTGAACCATCAGCCTTTAGACAGCACGACCAGCTCAAAGAGTTCGGTGTCGCCTTTGTTTCCAATGATTTCTTCTTAACTCCCCGCGAGTTATTTACCCAGTGGGCATCAGATCAAAAAAGTTACCTGATGGAAAATTTCTATCGAAAGCAGCGCGCACGCCTAAATATCTTGATGGAGGGCAAAGACCCTGTTGGCGGATCCTGGAACTTTGATAAGGAGAACCGTTTACCTCCCCCAAAGAAATATGAAGGCCCGGCATATCTTGAACATAAACGGGATGAGATCGACAAAGAAGTGGCCGCAGAGCTAGGCCACACAATGACTACCACTTGGGCTACCACCCGTACAGGTGCCTTAGCCCAAATGAAAAACTTCTTCGATAACCACTTTGCCGAGTTCGGCCCGTTAGAAGATGCGATGACAACTGATAACTGGGCGCTGCACCACAGCCTGCTATCCCCTTACATCAACAACAATTTGATTCACCCATCTGAAGTAATCCATGCGGCGGTGAAGGCCTTTAACAGCGGCACTGTTCCGATTGAATCCGCCGAAGGATTTATCCGCCAAATCATTGGCTGGCGCGAGTATGCCAACGGTATGTACTGGTTCTTAGGTTCTGATTACCGCCAGAACAATCAACTCAATGCCACGAGAAAACTACTGCCGCTCTTTTCAGATCCAACAAAGACGCAGATGAACTGCATCAAAGAAACTGTTACCGATATTCAAAGCCGCGCCTGGGTTCACCATATCCCCCGCCTGATGCTGCTTTCCAACCTTGCCCTTATAACCGGTACAAACCCACAAGCCTTTCTTGATTGGATGCGCGAAGTCTTTATCGATGCATCTGAATGGGTAATGGTTCCAAACGTCATTGGCATGGGAGTTCACGCAGATGGTGGGCAGATGATGACCAAGCCATATGCCGCAGGTGGTGCTTACATTTCACGAATGTCTAACTACTGCAAACCTTGTGTCTACAACCCAAAGCTTCGTACCGGTGAAACCGCTTGTCCTTTCACAACCCTGTACTGGGATTTCCTAGATCGTCACAAAGAAGCCTTTGCTAAAAATCACCGCATGAGCCAACAGGTATTTGGCCTTAACCGTTTATCTGACCTACCCGAACTACGTGAAAGAGCACAAGAGGTTTTGAAGGGTCTTGAAAAAGGTTTGATTTAATCGTGGTGGAAGTCCTCGCCACGACCTTTTTTGAATCTATTTTTCTTAAACCGCTGTGATTCTCTTACCCAACGAATATGTTGGATAATCTGCCTAATCTTTTCAATCACACCAATGACCCTCTCATTTCAAATGCGTTTGCAACTCGATCAACAGCGACTATGAAAGCTGCAGTACGCAGATCTACCGAGTACTTCTTGGAGACTTTGTGAACATTGCCAAAGGCCTTTTCCATTCGTGTATCCAGTTCGCGACGGAATTTATCGATGGGCCAACTAAATTGCTGGATGTTTTGCGTCCATTCAAAGTAAGAGCCCATAACACCGCCAGAGTTTGCCAAAATATCTGGAACGATCGTTACCCCATTCATACGCAACTCTTTATCGGCGCTAGCGGTTAGAGGTTGATTAGCTCCTTCAATAATGAAGTCAGCATTTATCCTTGAAGCGTTGCTTTCATTTATAACGCCACCAAGTGCTGCCGGTATCAACACATCGCACTTGATCTCTAGTACCTCGGAAGCACCGATTCTTTCTCCTACCTCTAGCCCTTCGAGTGTTTTGTGCATAAAAATAGACTCAATATCAATCCCTTTAGGATTAAAAACTCCCCCGGTTACATCTGAGATTGCAACAACCTTCATTCCCAGCTCTTGGCAGACAAGTGCGGCGTAGCGACCCACATTTCCAAATCCTTGTATTGCAACTGTTGCGCCCTTAACTTTGGCACCACTTTTCTCCAAAGTCGCTGCTGCAATTTGTGCAACACCTCGGCCAGTTGCCTCTTCTCGACCAGCTGCACCAAATAACTCGACAGGCTTTCCTGTAACACATGCCGGCTGAAAACCCTCGAGGCGATGAAATTCATCCATTAACCAGGCCATGGTGCGCGCATCCGTGCCCATGTCAGGGGCTGGAATATCACGTTGATGTCCCAGAACGTGTACTAAAGAGCGGGTCCAGCGGCGCATGACCTCTTCCTTTTCAATTATTGACAAGGTTGATGGATCAACTGCGACGCCACCTTTTGCACCACCAAATGGAACATCAATCAATGCCGTCTTCCACGTCATCAACGATGCCAGCGCGCGGACCTCGTCTAGATCGACGGATTGGTGAAATCGAATTCCACCTTTGCGAGGTCCGCGAGCACTGGAATGCTGCACTCGATATCCAGTTAAAACTTGAATGTCATCTTCACGATGCAAAGGAATTGAGATAACTACCTCGCGTTCACAACTCTGCAGCAAGGAGATCAGCCCTGGCTTTAAACCCAGAATTTCTCCGGCTTGTGCGACCCGATCATTAACTTCAGTAAATGCTGAATGTGTCATGTCGTAAAGGGTGCTACTTCATGTTGAACTCCATGCAAACAGTTTGTGATAATTGGCCGAACATCCCTAATTGCTCGGGCAGGACCGATTAACCCAAAGTTCACCTGACATTTCACGAGAAATCTGGCCCTACCCATTGGTAGAGGCGGATTATTGAACCGCTTCCCCATTCAAGCTCAAACAAAGAAGGGAAGCGTCATGTCAAAGTATGAGTTTTTTCCAACGTGTTATGCATGTAGATCAATTGATTTAGAAATAGTTCACAACGATGACTTCGGTCCTATGACCGCATGCACTCAGTGTGGTTACAGCTGGGTCTCCACCTTCGAAGAATTCACAGCTGACATCACTATTACAAAGGCTTCTTAGCCACCTGAATTCACCTCCTGCTTACCCAACATTCACTCCATTAACACCAATGAGAAATCCCCTTGTGTGAACCTATGGACATGGTTTCGCCAGACTCATTCTTATCATTACGCCTTTTCGGATCTGTACCCGAATTTGATCATCAGCTAGAACAAGATGAGCGCGCAAAGTTTGCCCGCACCCGCAGAGATATTGAGCTACAACAACAAGAATTGCTGCAGAAAGCACTTCTAGAAGAGCACCAACTCTCTCTGTAATCATTCGAAGGTGCACACCATGTGATGCCCCAAGTAGACTGCACGCATGAGCGCACTATTTGATCCACTAACAATCGGCAACGTCGAATTCCCTAACCGCATCTGGGTTTCACCGATGTGCCAATACATGGCCGAAGATGGCTTTGTAGGTCAGTGGCACGATGTTCACCTAGGTTCCTTTGCAACAGGTGGCACCGGCTTGATCATGGTGGAAGCAACTGGCGTTGTTCCCGAAGGTCGTATTTCAATTGGCTGCCCATCTATTGAAGATGATGAGCACGCGGCGGCATTTGCGCCGATCATTCACTTTGCCCACCAACACAATGTGAAGATGGGAATTCAATTAGCTCACGCAGGTCGCAAGGCTGGAACCGCTCTTCCGTGGGCTGATCACAAAATGGCAACTGCAGAAGAAGGCGGTTGGCAAGCAGTTTCTTCATCGGCAATCGCATTTGAAGGCTATCCAGAACCTCGCGCATTAACAGTTGCTGAGATTCACCAACTGACCAAGGATTTCGCAGCTGCTGCAAAGCGCGCGATTGATGTTGGCTTTGATGTCATCGAACTTCATGCAGCTCATGGTTACTTAATGCACCAGTTTTATTCACCTCTTGCAAACAATCGCAATGATGAATACGGCGGATCATTTGAAAACCGCACCCGCTTCTTAATCGAAACCGTTGATGCTGTTAAAGCTGCAATCCCTGCGGGAACACCACTATTTGTTCGCATCTCTGCTACCGACTGGGTTGATGATGGCTGGAACCTGATCGATTCAGTTGAAATGTGCACGGTGTTAAAGGCTCATGGTGTCGACCTTGTAGATGTTTCCACTGGTGGCAATGTTCACAACGCACCCATCAAGGCAACTCCTGGTTTCCAAGTTCCCTTTGCAACAGCAATCCGCGCAGAGACCGGAATCATGACAACCGCTGTTGGCCTCATTACCGAACCTGAGCAAGCCGACCACATCATTCAAACCGGTGAAGCAGATGCGATCTTCATGGCCCGTGAGTTCCTGCGCAATCCACGCTTTCCTTTATACGCTGCAGAAAAACTTGGCGTGAAAATCCCGTGGCCTCTTCCAATCGAACGCGGCCGCAAGCTGGTCTAAAGACCTGCCGAATCTCCATCAGGCGCACTAGCCCGTAACCCCGTACCCTTAAAGCAGTCCGATAGGACGCAAAGCCAACGGAGGGCTTAACTCATGGATGAGAAATATTTAATTGATCACTGGACCAAGTTACGCACACAAATCATCTCTTCACAGATGGCACCAGCGCTAGTACTTATTGGTGTTTTTGTAACAGCTGCTTTTGGAAAGTTTGAGACCGCATCAGATGCTGCCAAGTACCTAACCCTTGGAGTCGCAGCGGTTACTGGAATCCTTGCAACTATTAGCCAGTACGCAGCTGTTCGCGAAGGCGAAGCGCTACTGAGCGATCTTGCAAAGATTGAAAAGCCATCTGCGCTAGGCCAGAAGATCGCGCTATCCCGCGGATTAGTTTCACTATCTGTTATTGGAATTGTGAACTTTGGTGTTGCAGTATTTGCCCTTACAACATGGGCAGTACTGGGCTAACAATGGAGATCGGCTTTGTCATTATCGCTATCTATGCGGTAGCAATAATTATTTTGACGACACGGTATGATGGAAAAAAGAGAAGCCGTTCACGCCTCACGGGGCGTGGCGGCGACTTCGAGTCCTAAAAATTTAGCGTTTGCGGTGTGCGCTCTTTGACATGAAGATCGCAAATACCAAGGCCACAACGATCAATGCGTTTAGGCCCATTTCAACTATCGCACGTTCAAATGCGGTATCGCTCTTACCTGACTCCAAAGTGACCGATGCGCCAACTGTTAAAATATGTCGAACCGCTGCGATGACACCAATAATTAAGAACTTATCGAGCTGATACACACCATCGGTAAAGCGCGAAATAACTGTTCGAAGAATTTCTAGAATAATCACGATAAATAAAATGTCATTGACGCCCTGGATCATTCCATTAGGAAAGAAGGGTGCGGTCGTAATTAGGCGTTCGATGCTAAAAAAGAAAGCGCCAATACCGATGACAAGCAGCGCTACCGCAAGAACAGCATGGAAAATATCTTCAACCATATCAACATACTTCAGGGGCAGGATCGAGGTTTCTACCCGCTTTTCACTCTGCTCTTTATCGGCCATAACTGATATTAGCCAGTAATTGCTTGCTGTCTATAGATCTCTTACTTGTGGCGGGGCTACTTTCAACTGATTGCATCAAAGGTCTACATTTACCTCATGACCGTCTATGCCAATCGTGCATTTGATACCCCTCGTCCGCAGGAGTATGCAGCGATTCCAGACCCGGTCTTTCGTCGCAATCGACGCGCACACCCACAACTACCTGGACCCAACCCACTGTTATCAGATTGGTTGACCGTAACCTTTATTCGAAACACTCCGCAGTTTCTATCAAATATGCAAAAGCGTTATGGAGATACCTGCGCCTTTTACCTATCCCGGCGCTTATTTGTTGGAGTCTTTTCCGCAGAAGCTGTCCATCAAGTAACAGTTGCTCAGCAACACAACTTTGTAAAGGGCGTTGGTTTTGCCCGTATGCGCAAGGTATTAGGTGAAGGACTTCTTACAAATGAAGAGCCAATTCACCTTAATCACCGCCGCTTAATGCAACCTCCATTTCACCACGGAAACCTTGATTCCTACGTCGCGATCATGCATCGCTTAGTGGATCAACACATCACCAAATGGGATAGCAAAAGTAGCATCAACCTTGCACCAGAGATGATGGCATTAACTTTAGAGATCGTTAGCCAATGTCTCTTCGGGTTAGATTCATCTAAGTACACCGCTCAGATTGCTCATTCCATGGAGATTGCAATCGATCGAATCGAGCGCACCATGTTGCCAGGGCTAGAACGGTTTGATAAATCAGCTCTGTCTTACTTTGTTGCCTTTGAAGAGGCTGCAAATCAATTAGCAGACATCGCAGAAGAGATTATTCAAAGCCGCATCGCCAGCAACACCACCCACACAGATGATCTGCTCGGCATTTTGCTTCAAATGCGTGAACACATTTCCATGGAACATATCCGCGATGAGGTTTTAACCTTAATTCTTAGTGGACATGAAACCACCGCCAATGTTTTAACCTGGGCATTTTCTTACATGAGTAACAACCCTCAGGCCGCTGCAGATTTAGCCCAAGAAGCAGATCAACAACTGTGGATTCAAGAGAATCGAACTCCAACCTTTGCCGAGCTGGAACAATCCTCAACCTTTGCAAACGCGGTCTTAAATGAAACTCTGCGCCTTGCTCCCCCAGTGTGGGTATCACCACGTATTGCATTAAAGGATTGCGTTATCGATGGTGCGCAGATCCCAGCAGGTGCGCATGTGTTGATCAGCCAATATGTGACACAACGTCTTGAAAAGTACTTCCCTAGCCCCAACAGATGGGATCCCTACCGCTGGATGGATTCAAGCTTTGAAGCCTCCTTGCCCCGCGGTGCTTACTTTCCATTTTTAGCAGGCAGCCGCAAATGCCTAGGTGAATCCTTCGCCCTTGCCGAATCGCGATTGATCCTGTTGATGGTTGCCCGAAAGTTTTCGACCTCAAACACAATGCCAAAGGCCCAGCCACGTACTACTTACAGAGCTAAAGGTGTCGTCCCAACGGCGCTAAAAGCCCGCACCGCCAAGTAATTACCTGTTTAAGGGTCCGATTCGATAAGTATCTAAACGAATAGCGGGTCTTCCTTGATTTTCATGTTGTGCTTTAAATGCATTTGTTCCATCAGTTCCACACAAGAACAAGATCGCACCTGATCCACCGGGGTGGCTGTTAATCCAATTAGTTAAGTTGTACACATATCCATCAATCGCTGTCCAGCAACTGCGTGCTGTGTTGTTTGCGCGGACCTGAGCCATTGTGTAACCGACAATTGTTGGCGTAGGAGTTGGTGTCGGTGTTGGAGTTGGAGTCGGTGTTGGAGTCGGTGTTGGAGTTGGAGTCGGTGTTGGAGT
>Ga0247844_1008972_pt1 | contig 10641 bp, 5 predicted proteins | sample LaCtaG_FD_192421 | JGI IMG/M metagenome (GOLD analysis project Ga0247844, IMG submission 192421) | Freshwater microbial communities from meromictic Lake La Cruz, Castile-La Mancha, Spain - LaCruzMarch201714.5m_1 | ecosystem: Environmental > Aquatic > Freshwater > Lake | place: Spain: Castile-La...
GCCGTAAACTTCCTCCGGGTCATTCTCATCGTTCTTTCGGGTTAAGTTAATTCCTCTTGCTCACTTAACCACCCGGTCGGATTTTTAGGGAGTATCACACTCTTTCAGAACTTTGACTTGTGTGTCGGCTGGTGCGACTTGGCAATGTGTGTGATTGCTGAGTCGGCATTTTACTTTACTGCTTTTTTTAATTCGTCAATCGTTGCTAGTGCTTCTTCCATTTCATCTCTGAAAAATGGCTCTTCATTGAAGTGTGCAGCAGGGTTCAATGTTCTGCCTGTCGCTGCATCTACTTTATCCAAAACCTCTTTCAATTTGTCTTTTGTATCTGTGTTGGTTCTTATTTTCTGAATGCTTTGTTTGATGGATTTAATATGACTTTTCAATTTCTTCTCAGGAATTGTATCGCCTAATCCAGCAATTGCATCATCAAATACTTTATTTAGCTCTACATCCGTAATATTTGGATTGAGAACGGCTATTTTCAAATCAGAAATATCCTGACTGCTTTCGCCTCTTGCTCTGCTGACATAATCACCTAATGTTAATAGCAATTCAGAACGCCAAACAAAATCAAGGCTTGGGTCAAATACTTTGGCTAAAAGGCGTTCTGCTTCTTTTCTTAGAAACAATGCACATGCTTCATATTCATGGTTATCAAAATACTCTTTGGCTTTGTCGTAATATGTTTGAACGCCTTTGTCCTCTACCTTTGGATTTTTGTCAATAGGAGTTTCACGGAAAATAATTGCTTTCCAATTTTTCTCCTGACTTTTTATGGCTCTTTGAAATTCATTGAAAAACCCTTTTTCATGCGTAAATAAAAGCATCTGATAGTTTTCGGTGTATTTGTTCAGTAGCAAATCAATCACCTTTCTGCGGTTGTGCATGTCTAGGCTAATCAATAAGTCATCAAGGCATAGCAGATTATTTTGCTCTTTGTTGGTTCTGTTTTCCATCAACACAAAACGAATAGCCAAGGCAATTCCATTTATTCTTGCCTCATTGAAAAATATATGCGGCTTATTTATATCCTTTAAATCGGCTTCAGATTTACCAAATCTTGCTTTAAGGGTAATTACTGGCACCTTAATTATTCTAGTCCCTTTTTTACCGTCAAAATCCAATAAGTCAGGATTAAAAAGTTCTAACACAGAAAACTCATTTTTTTCTGCTAAATTATCCTTATAAAATTCTGTCAGAACATTGTATGTTTTACCTGCATCTTGCTTTACTAGAGCAAATATTTGGTTTTGCAAGCCATTATTAAAATCGTCTCTAATTGCTTCTAACTTCTTGGGGGTTTCAATGTTTATTTTCTCCTTGAACTCTTTCAGAATATCATGTAGTGTTCTTCCTTTATGTGTGAAATAAGGTAAAATGTCTCTTTCAAAGTAAGGCCAAAGGTTAAGTTGCTGACTGTTTCGAAAATTGGAAAAATTGAGCAGTAAGCGATGTGAAATGAACTCACTGCTTTGGTAATAGGAACGTATTAGCTCCTTTCTTGTGTCTACGTCAGTTGCAGGGTCGAGTACAAATGTTTCTTTGGTTTCGGGTTTTATTTCGCCATTCTTATTCTTCTCGGCAAAACTGAGTTTGACAAATGAAGGCGTTTCACCACCATAGATGTTTTTTAAATCCTGATCGCCACCATTGAAATACTTTTTGAATTCGTTCTCGGGCTTCCCTGCACATTGCAAGAAAGTGTATAAACTCCAAAAAATGCTTGATTTTCCGCTACCGTTTACGCCCCAAACAATGGCGTTCTTACCTTCAAAAATAAGATTCTCATATTCAGGAAACGCCTTGAAGTTCTGCAACTCTAGCCTATGCAAGTACTTTTTAGCCATCTATTTTGGGAATCTAAGAGTTTTGAAAATCTGATTATACCATTTTTCATCTTCAATGATTTGCTGCCAGTTCCAGATTGACTCTGTTTCCCAATTATCGGTGAATCCCATAGCTCTAACATCTACCATTGGGTATGCTTTCAACAACCGGAAAATTTTGTTTTTAAATGTATGCTTTGGGTTGATTATGTTGAGCCAATAAATGAGCATACTCAATAAGAAATAAGTTCTGTTATTATTTGTAGGCCTCCCAGTTTTCCGATCGTAGATAATTGTATGGTTCAGAAATATAAATCTTGGTCTTGCAGGTATTGCAGGAGTGATACGCATTACCCTGCTCCATAATCTTGAATGATGGGCACAAACATTTCGGACGTAAACAATGCTGTGCAGCCATGACTCAAATGTTGTGTCATCAAGCCCAAAGTAGTGAGCAATATCTCTGCGGTCATGAGGGCCAGAGAGATTTTTATAAAGCTTGGATAAGCTACCGAAAGAGGTTAGTTCTAGCATCATCCAGCTCGGTGGCCATGGGTCCGAGTACTTTCCTTTAAAGTCAACGATGAACTTTTCATCGCTACGTCTATACTCATTTTGAATATTTGAAAGTGTCTGCCTAAAATCGGCCGGACTCCTGAAATTAGCAGAGTTGGTGTACCAAAACGAATTATGCCGGTGCGATAATTCATAAATCATTTTTGCACGGATTGCCACTTCTATCTTTTCCAGCTCACCGAGAATCAATTTTCGCAATTCCCTGTCAAAACAGTAGAGCTTGAAAGCATTGTTGAAGGTTGAGCCTGGCTTGAAGAGGTGTGCTGTTTTCGGAGCTGCCAACATAGGGTACCAATAACCACTTAGGCGGTAATAACTGATGTTTTCAAGCAGATGCAGGGCTTTAGTGTCGCTTTCTACGATTAAGCCTCGGTCTTTTAATTGTTGAAGCTGGTCGGCATAGATGAGTGCCGGTTTTGTATAAGGCACTCTAGACATAGGTATAAAAATAGAAAGTCCACCCTAAGCGCCCTGTTCTTACGGGAAGGGGGGTGGACATGTTGATGTAAAGGTAATACAAGTTATTTAATTCTGTAAATGTTCTCATAGATAAGTTATCGCAACAATAGCTAAGTGTTTGTATTTCAACGGATTTAGCTATTCTGTATTACATTGATGAAATCAGGACTTTTTACAGGAAAGTCTAAAATACGTCTGCGGATAATATTGTCTGTGCTCTTGTACTCGTCATACACGGTATTGATGATATTCACAATTTTGTCCGCCTGTGTTCGCTTATTGAAGTGGTCAATAGGTTTTAGTAGTTGGTTCACTTCTTTTAATACTGTAAGCCCTTTTTCTTCCATATGTTCCTTGAAATACAACTCATACACACATGCATCAACCAGTTCTTCAAAATTGGCAGCCATGTGGTCGTTAGGGGTGTAAGGACTGATGCGTTCTGAATACTTCTTGATAAAAGTGATGTAATCCACCAAAATCTCAAACGGTTTCATTTCAGCTTTTGGAATTTCAGGAATTGGGATTTGTTCAACGTAAGTTTTTTTCCACATGTTAGTGCCAACACCTGAACTTGTAGTTATTTTATCGAAATACCATTCAGAAAGTTTTGAATTCAATACAGCGCATAAATACTTCAAGTTGTCTCCAATCATTAAGAAAACACTATCATTTACCAATAAGCCCTCTTTTTCATATGCAAAACTCGCTTTGTCAGTTAGAACAAGCCATATAACCTTGTCTTTGCTGAAGTTATCAAAGAATGTGTTCGCAAATCGTTGTAAGGCATACCATTCATATCTAACTCCAGTTTCTGCTTTGTTTCTGCTAGATAGTTTGTCTTTAAACTGTGAAAGGTGTTTGTAAATAGTAGGATAATCCTTTTTAAATGCCTTTTCTGCTATTTCAGAAGCACCTGATATTGATTCATCTTTGTGTAATGGGAAATGCCAAGGAATATACAGAACCCAATTCTTTCTGAATTCATATGAATATCTTGACACATCTCGTCCTCTTAAAATTGGTTTAATTACCTCCGAGTTTTTTTCGTCTGCGGCAACCAATGCATTTTTGGTATCTTCATCAATGTAATATGCATTATTGTAACCTGATGTAATTCCTCTATTGAATTCAATTCCCCAGTCTTTTATTTTTTTTCCTGATTTTTCAATTAGTGTTTTTACAGTTTCAGATTTGAAATCCGCAAACGACCAACTATCATCATTCAAGTATTTACGTTGATAGAGGTTTCCATTTTTATTGATGTAATCAATAAGTGGTTCGTTTCTTTGCAAATCGTTACCAACTAAGCAGAATGTAAATGAATAATTATCCTTTGGTTTGGTTGATTTCTGAAAGAAAATTATCGAAGTATCAACAGTTGCCCCAAAAACCTGAACCTCATTGAAATCAACATATCCACTCAATTGGGTTTTTGATAAAAGATATTTTCTTAAGTTCTGTCCATACTTTGCTCTTGTGTATTTTTTAGAACAGATATAAGAGAACACACCTTTGTCTTGTTTCAAGATTTTATGACCTAGTTCAAAGAAGTAGGTATAAATATCACTTGTGCTGTTATACACTTCGTAGTTGGGCTTTCCGTCAATCTTTTCTAAGTAAGGCTTTATGTCTGTAATACTTTCCTGTCTGATGTATGGAGGGTTGCCAATTACAATATCAAAGCCACCTTTGTCAAATACATCTTTGAAATACAAGTGCCACATAAACCAAGGCTTTTCATCTTTCTTAAGCAATGGTTTAATGTCTTTCAAAGCCTGTTGCATGTCTTCAATCTCGGCTTCCAATGTTGCAATGGTCTTTTCCTGCTTGGCTTTCTTATTTCTATCAGGTGCAATGTTTTTAGAAATGGATATTGCCGTTTTTTTCTTTTCAGCAATCAGGTCTCTAAATGATTGCTCGATGCTATGGGCTACCAAGGCATCAATTTCATTTCTGATTTCTTCTTTTCGGTGATTGTTTTTCGGGTCAAAAAAGTCTTTTTCAAGTTTTGCTAAATCGGTATGCGTTTTCTTAAACAGATTAACCTGCGTTTGTGTATTGAATAAATCTGTTTGCTGTGGCTCTTCCTGAATGTCGTGGTACTTTAATGAATATCCCTTGAAACTTTCGAGCAACGAATCACCCTGCATGATTTTATAATCAAAGTTGGGCAATGGTTGCGGCTTTTCGCCTTTCTTCACTTCTTCGTCCACAATCAAACTCAGCCAAAAACGCAAACGGGCAATGTCAACAGCACCTTTGTCTTTATCAACACCATAGATGGAGTTTTGAATAATGGCCCGTTTTACTTCTCCTTTTTTGTCAAGCAATGTCCAATCTAAAGCCAGTTTAGCGTGGAATATTTCTTGTAATAAACCCATAGGAAAAGCACCCGAACCAATGGCCGGATCACAAATTTTTACATCATCCAGCAGTTTTTCAATTTTAGGAGCATTGTTGCGTATGAAGTTGTCCTTGGCTTTTTCGTCTCCACGGTCTTTGTAGCGGATAAAGTTGGCAATGCTCTCTTGTTTTCCCAAGTGCTGCTCAAGGTATTGAATCAGCACTTCTTGACACATGTACTGCACAATGAGTTTAGGTGTGTAAAATGCTCCTTTCTCTCGGTTATCTTCCAGCAGGTTTTCAAAAATGTGCCCGAGCATCTCAGGGTCAATACCTACGTCCAAATCATCAGGTGTGCTTTCATCAATGGTAAAGTTGTACTCACCAAAGAACGAAAATAGATTTTCAAATAATTCCTTTCTGAAAACAATAAAATCAGCTTTGGCATTCTTTTCAAATTCATCCCGTTCAAACAATCCTCCGTTCAAGTAAGGGAATTTGGTTTTTGTCACCTTAAAAATCTCATCCTTTGGATTATTGAGTGTTTCAAAGAATAAGGGGACAAGACAATTGATATAAAAGGCATCATTCTTATTGGCTTCAAATAATTCAGACATGAAATTTTTGTTGCCTTCACCATAATGTTTGTCCAATGCCACATCTAACCAACCTTTCTTTTGCAGGAATTGAAGGAAGACAATTCTACCCAACATCTTCTTTATAAAGTCGCGAATGGCTTTTTCGTTTCCGTTGAATATACTAGCCTTTAAGTTTGAATCCATCAAACTTTCAACAAATCCCTGATAGTGCTTTTTGTACTTTACAAAAAAATCCTTCGATACTTTTTCAACCGAAAAAGCTTCTAACACATCTTTAATGGTTCGGGTACGCTTTTCAATCAAATGCCAAAAACGTTCCTTAGGTGTTACGCAGGTTTCACCTTGTCCCAAAACATAGGTGTATCGTTTAGGGTGCGTTTCATTCTTGATTTCATTTCCTTCATCATCCCAATATTTTGATTTGGAATAAAACGAAAAACGCCAATCGCCAAGTCCGGGTTGGTGGTACACTATCAGAGCACCATCAACAACTCCAGGAATAACTTCATTGGTTATTAGGTTTCGTAACCCAACACGATTTCTAGTTATGTGAGTGGCATTCGACTTTAGCTCAACTTCATACAATGCCAAACTGTTACCATCGTCCAGTTTAATGTTACCAAAGCGGATGATTTTTTGTGTAAGGTCACGCTGTGCCTGTTTTGTCATATCCACAGGCTCTTCGGTAGCAAAAAATTCACGGTTGGGGAAGATGGCGTTTACAATCTTCTTCCAGTTGTCCCGTGTATATTCGACTCTTAGTTGTTCATGTAATTCTTCTTTTGTCATTAGCCTACGAATGATTCTGATATAATGATTTGTGGTGCATTGTACCTAGTTTCAACTTTCTTCGGTTTCGGTTCCTGCTCGTATTCCTTCATGGCATCAATCAACGGATAAGCTTTTAAAATTTTTATCAGTTGCTGAAATGCATCTACGTTAGTCATAGGCTTCACCGTAGGATATTTGCGTGAATCATTAAAAAGTCGTTTTCGTTCTTTTGCCAGCTTGTTAATTTCTTTAGGAAGCTTTTGAAACTTACCCTTTGAAATAGCGGCTTTGGCTGCATTCAGTAATTCCTTTTCATCAGCACTTACAAAGTCGAAGTGAATTTGTCCGTGCAAGTATTCAATGGCTCTTTGGTCGTTAGGACCCATTTTCACTGTTCCAGCCTGGCCTAATGCTGCAAGATTTTCTTCTTCTCTGAAAGTCTGCAGAGCTGTTCCAATTTGGTCGTGATGATACTGATGCAGTTGGACCGCTTTTTCGGTGATGTGTGCCTTGAAAATTCGGGCTGCTTCAATAAAAGTCAATTCTTCAAATACCAGTTTATTGTTGATGTAGTAGAAGCTATCACGCTTTTGGTTTTTTATGTAGACCAAGGAAGTCTCCTTTCTGCTCATATCGTTTCGTCCAGTTCTTGCCCGTTTGGGAACTCGGTCACGTATGCGTTTGTAAAGTTCAGGTTGCTCGTCTCTGAACTTTCTTAATTCATTCAGAAACACCAATCGTTCATCCCTATCTTCTTCGGGTACTTTTTCAAACAAGCCGAATGTGCCATATTCTTCATCGTCTGAATAAATTTGGCTGTCTTCACCCAAAGCGGAATGAAAAGCTTGTAGCTTGATGTAAGCTTTTTTATTTAGCTCTATTTCATTATCCGTCTTAGCGGTTGGGAAAAAGTTGTAGATGTAAACTTTTTCGGAAGGTGTTCCGATACGATTTACACGCCCAATACGCTGCATCAATCGGGTGGCATTCCAAGGAATATCGTAGTTTACAATGAGATTTGAACGGTGAAGGTTTACACCCTCAGCCAAAACTTCTGTGGTAATAATGATGTCGTAATCGTTCTTTTGTTCTTCAATTTTTAAGTTAGCATCAAAGTTGGCAGCCACCGTGTCCGACAAATCCTTTTGGTTAGAACTATCTACTGAAATCAATCTTTCAATACCATCCTTCTTCAGTCTTTTGCTGATGTAGTCGGTAGTTTCCTTTGATTCACTGAATAGAATAAGTTTTCCATTATCGTTGATGTCTTTTTTCATCAGCTCATTTTTTAATCGGAAAACCAACTCATCATATTTGGGGTCTTGAATGATTCTGCTCCAGCTTTCAACTAACTTGTCCAAAACCTTTTGGTCATGGTAAATTCCTTCAATGAATTCCGGAGCAAACTCTTTCACTGAAAAAGCCTGAATAATATTCGTATCTTGAGTGTCTTCTAATATTTGCTGAAGAGTATCTTCATCATCATTTAGGATGTAGTCATTCACGCCCAATTTGGGAGCAATGAAAATTCTGCCGTTCTCAATCATTTTCAGCATAGCAGAGTTGGCGTCATAATACCGCTTCAAACTCATTTTGAATGCATGGAAACTGCTGTCAATGCGTTTCACCAAAAGCGTTTTCATGATTTTCGCCAATGAATCTGATATGATATCTGCATTCTTATTGAAAAACTTCTTTTTAATTTCGTCAGGTAAAAATTTGATGGACTGATATCGGAAATATTTCAATCCGTTTTTGGTGTCCTTCAGTTGTTTTAAGGTTTCATCATACAAGTCACTTAATTCCTCATCCATCTGATAGAGAATCTGTCTAGGTGGCTCTATGTCAGGAAAGGCGTATCCTTGTTCTTTGATGTCCTTCCAGTATTCTTCTGTATTACGAATGTCGGTCCTTGTTCTTCTTACAATGATTGGCTCTAAGACTTTCACTCTGATTTCATCATAGATTTTCTTGACTTCCGAAGCAATGACATGTTTATCCTTTTGCTTTTTCAGTTTATCGTACCGGTCAATTAGCGGCCTGAAAAAATGCTGTAAGTTTCCAATTTCAAGCGTGGAGCTTTTAGCATCCTGAAACAGATAAAGTTGATTGCGGATGTCATCTGGTTTGTTGTTCAAAGGAGTTGCAGTCACTAAGATGACTTTCTTCTCCTTGCTTCCATCAGGTGCTGGGTTCTTCCTTGGTGTTTTGCAAATCTTTTGCAGAAAATTGAACATTTCAGATTCATCGCTTCTGAATTTATGCGCTTCATCTATAATGATTAAATCATAGATTTCAGGATGTGTCACTTTGTGCAGGCTACCGTTTGTTATGAGTGTGACATTAGGTACTTCAAAATCTCGAATGGTTCTTTCCCAGTTGTTTTTGAGTGCCGGTGGATGAATAATGAGAATTTTGGTGCGGTAGCCGTTTGAGAAATAAAATTTCTTTGCTACGATAGTTGCAATGATTGTTTTACCCAAGCCAACAACATCTGCCAGCACAAAGCCATTATGTTGAATCAATTTATTGTATCCATCATTTACTGCGTCAATTTGATAGTGCAGTTTTTTGTACCCTTTGGGTAGATCGGTTATTGATTCAGGGTCGTACTCAATGTTTTTACCGAAATACTCAATTAAAAACTTGAAGTAAACTTCAAAAGGAGTAAAGTCTTCATTCAGATAAGTTTCTGTTTTCAGTTCTGCAATCGAAGATGGCAAAATATTTACACCTTCTTCCCAAAGTTCGTTGAAGGTTTTTAGCGCATAAGCGACATCATCAAAATCCTTAAGCTCTACATTGAATTCAAAATTCCTTTCAAGTCCTGATTCAGATAAATTACTTGAACCAGTAATCACAGAACCTGAGTTGTGTTCGTTGAAATTCTCGGGTCGAAAGATGTAAATCTTTGAATGAAGCCTCTGACTTGGATGTGCTCTGATTTCAATTTTCTTGTCAATGATGTCATTGACAAATTCAAGAATACCTTCTTCTACGTTTCTCTTGTATTCGGCATTCTGAATATCTGATTTCAGTTCCGCAATAAATTCATCTCTAGTTACATCGGTGTTGAAGTTAAATTCGATACCCTTTCTTGCTGCTTCACTTATTAGGTGGTCAACATCAATGCCAACGAGAATTCTGATTTTAGAAACGTCTTTGAGAAGAGGTCTCACTCTGAAATAACCTGAAGCTCTGAAAAAGCCAACCAATGCGTCAAAATAATGCACGTGTGTATTGGTAAAAATTCCTTCGAACTTTCCAATTAAGATCTTATCGTCTTTATTTGTAAAGAATTTCGTTGCCATTACTTTTTATTTCTTTTTATCTGTATTCTGCCTTTTTTAAACCCTTCGGTTAAATATTCAAGTTTTCCAAAGTCTTTTGAGATTTTGTCTGCTATGTTAGTTGTCGGTAGTTCTTTCAAGTTCAGTTCCAAGATTTCAGAAAGTGGTTTAAATAGTCAGGTTCAGCTTGGTGAATGGCTTGTTCAGTATTGCTTAGGGTTGAGTTAAGTCCGGTAAAATGTTTTTGAACATTTCTGAGTTGAACTCCCATTAGTTCTCGTCTACTACGTAAACAGTTCCTAACAGAAATCATCTTATCGAATTAGTCCGGACTGTATCGTCAAAAATGCAACTTAATTTTAACTCTTTTGTATGAAACTTTACCAATGTCTCGCTCTTCGGGTTTGTTGACGTGGCATAGCGTGTTGGCAAGAATATCAATGGTTGATTCAAAAGGCTAGCTTTTACTATTAGCTCGAAATCACTTCTAAATCCGTCGTCGCTGGCCAATGAAGTCATAACTAAATTATGATGCGCTCGTCTTGGTTCGCATCTGATGACATTGATTCACAGCGTACAGTCGACGTTCACTTTCGATTGTATTTTGACAGTTGAACATTACGTCAGGTGATGAGACGAAAATACCACATTCCCTCATTTCGTCCTAAGCAGCCCCCCACGACTTCTCCACAACACCTCCAGAATCCCATTTCCAACCAGCGGAGAAGCGCAAAACACAGAAGCTGTTCAAATTACCCTCCTCACCCCAGC
>Ga0247844_1008979_pt1 | contig 10633 bp, 11 predicted proteins | sample LaCtaG_FD_192421 | JGI IMG/M metagenome (GOLD analysis project Ga0247844, IMG submission 192421) | Freshwater microbial communities from meromictic Lake La Cruz, Castile-La Mancha, Spain - LaCruzMarch201714.5m_1 | ecosystem: Environmental > Aquatic > Freshwater > Lake | place: Spain: Castile-La...
GGGCGCCAGAAACAACAGCAGAAACAACAAGAAAAGATGAGGCAGAAACAGATAGAGGCCGAGCGTCGCGCAGCTGCTGAGAGAAAGGCACGGGAGAATGCTGCTCTGAGAGCTGCAAGAAAACAAAAGAAGATGTCTGGTCCCAAGACACCCCCCCTCCAGCAACAAGCAAAACAACGGTCTGGTAAAAAAGGTTACAAAACCCCGTATTCCAGGCCAATAGGTCCTGTGAAACCACGGTCGCCATCGCCAGTACCCACGGCTCCCCCAATGCCACCTGGAGGTTTTAGGTCTGGGAAAAAAACACTTCCGACAGGATTGTATTCGCCAGTGAGAAAGTATAAGAATCCTGGAGATTTTGGTCCTTTTGGTCAAATAAAATAATATGATTAGATAAATAAATGGAGAACATTCAGGATTTCATAGTGAACATGTCATTTCCTACTTCCGACCCATACAGAATTTCCGGAAACTTTGCTGAACAGTATAATCTCGAGCCCACTGTGACTGCTGCTCTGCGTGTTCTCCACGAGACTCCTAGCAAGTTCAACACAACCTTTTTCTCTAGGAAAAACATCGATTTCATCCAGAACAAGCTTGTGACTGAGACAAAGCGGTACACTGGTTTTGTGATTGGTCCTCAGGATGAGGGTATTCTGGTTGAGATGATGACTGGTATTTACATCCAGGACAGTACATATGATCCTAACAATTTCAACGCGTCTCTTTCCAAGCTGAACAAACTGGTGATAACCGAGTCTCTCAAGCAGATACTTCCAGGTGTTCGCGCGTATGCCCTGTACGTTCGTGATGCCAGCCGTCCTTACTCTGGGGGAGGCGAGGCGGCTTTTGCACGCCCAGTGCTTGCAAGCGACAAGGGGTCAAGATCGCTTCCCGGATTTATCCCTCTTGTTCGCAAATAATGCTCAGGGCTGGACATTGTGGAACAACGGTGATTACAGAAAACCATTCGTCTTGTTCTCGGTAGTTATCTTGTCGAGAAAGCTCTCCGTGTGAGTCTCCATCTTCTGCTGGAGCGTCTTCACGCTCGCGGGAACCTCGTGGTGGAAAGCGACAGAATCGGTGGCTCGCAGTTTTGAGGCGTCCTGGACGGACATCTTTGTCCGCTTCGTTCCGCGGTCCGTATCCAGAAAATCAGTAACTCCATCAGCGGGAGGACGCAAACACAGCGCATCCACCGCTTCATGTGTGTACGTCCGCACGGCCTTCTTCTTTCCCATCACTCGTTCAGAACCGTCTGGTAACTTCTCGATGATTTTCTTGTTTCTCTCTATGAGCGCGCCCGGGAGTTTCTTGGCGTCTCGCGTGAGCATCAGCATCTTCCCCGGCATTGAAACTACCTGGTCGGGCGTCCTGAATCCTAGATGACTCATGGTTTCCAGATACTCCACAAAATCTTCTCTGGTCGTCCGTTCCGGAAGCACCAGAGTGACATTTGTGGTGATATTGGTGCTATTGTCAGTGCTGCTATTATCAATATGGATAGATTGATCTATTGTGGAAGCATTTGCCAAGTGAGATGTATGTGACTCTACCACTGTCTTGAGATAATCTGCCTCCAACACAAAGTTCTTGGTTTCAGACAACATATCGCGACCACACATTGTCTTCTTATGTTTTGCAGCATTGCCACGATCACTTGTTTTATAGCCACAACCACATGTGTAATATGGAATCCTAAATATTTCGACACTCATTGTTTTTCTAAATATAACCATGATATTATTTCAAAAAAATAAACAACTACATGTAGTTATGCTACACGTAGTTATTTTTTTTTTTTAAATTTCTGAAATTAGTATTCCTGTGGAAATTTCATATCAACGCGAGCTCTCCTTTGCCATTCTCATATGTGCAGCTCTCATATTAATATATGTATATATAAATATGCAGTATCCGCCGGTTCCAACTAAGAATAATATGAACAGAATGCGTAAAATTGTAGATTCAATAGATATTCCTGCTGTATCTTCGAAGTCAAGTTTGGAAAATGAGATCCTGATGCCAAAAAAACTTCTTCTGAAAAAAGCCAGAGAGCGTGGAATTGCGTTTGAAAAGAAGACAAAGGTGGAAAACATGGCAAAAATATTAGGTGTAAAACTCAAAACTTATCCCAAGAAGAGTTCTCCTGTGAAGAGTTCTCCTGCGAAGAGTTCTTCTAAAAAACTAATTACTTCTTATTTTCCAAAAAAAGAAGTAAAATCCCCGATGAGATACAGCCCACTTGTTAGAAGAACACCATTATCACCTGTACCAACATTAAAATATATCCGGACTCCCGCAATAAATACTAACATTTACAGAAAGACTAAAATGACACCGGCTATTGAAACAAAGACAAAGAAGCACGAGGTTGGTTTTGTGAATAAATTTAACAAACACTTTGCTACTCCCAAGAATGTTATCCTTAGAGACACGTATGGAAATGTATCCAAGATTATACCAAATGTGTATGGTGCAAGAGTTTTATTTGATAGTAGAGCATTGTCTCCTCATATTAGAAAATCTGAAGAGCTTGGAAGAATTGTCACATCTAAGGCTGACATTGCGTTGTTCACAAGAGTGGATGGAAAAAAGATTGATCTGGCATGGATATCTCATAAGCAACCAAATTATATGCAATATGCAGACATATCCGCCGATGTGAGTTATTTCACGCAAAAAAATGCTGAAAGAGAGATAAAATCATTCAAGCATAAGATGCTTGAACTAGTCAAGACCAATGAAACTGGATTGTGTTGGCCGAGGTATAAGAATGGCAAAAGCTTGCGTGTGTGGGGCAAAGTACAATCTGATATATTGAAAAACATGTCAATTTTTGGTGTTGAATATGGAAAGGCTTATGGAAGAAATAATGCTAACATTATCTTTACAGGCGATCCCAAGGTCATAGAGCAGACTGGTAATACAATTGTAATGTCATCATCGGAAAAGTCTCTTCTGAATGGTCATCTTGACAAACTACCAGCAGAATATCAACCAATTTTCTTTGTCAAGCCAACGGCAGCAGCAAAGACCAAGATAGACAAAAAAACAATTCATGGTGTTAGTCTATGGTTAATTCGCAGAGAATATGCCACAGATATAAATAGGCCCATAGACCTTGTTTTGCAGCATAAAGACACTCTTGTTGGTTCTTGTCAAAGTGCCGCGTCAAAATCTAAAAAATAAAAAGAATGGGGACCTTAAATGAATGCTCTTGAACTATTCGCCGGTGTAGGAGGTATTACTCATGGCCTTCGTGGTTATGTTACACCACACGCCTTTGTTGAATATGAAACTGAAGCATCTGAGTTTCTGAAACATAAGAACAAACCTGTTCACGGAGACATCACCAAATTTGATGCCAGTGAATACAAAGGCATTATCGACATTGTAACTGCAGGTTGGCCCTGTACTGGTTTCAGCACTGCTGGTAAGGGAACAGGTTTTGAGCACGCGGCGTCCGGTCTGTTCACCGAGGTTGTTCGTGTTGTTCGGGAGTGCGACCCTACCTACATATTCCTTGAAAACAGTCACGTGTTGGCTCAGTTGAAAAACTTGAAGGTTGTGATTTCGGAGCTCTCTCATATTGGTTATGATTGTCGGTGGTTCACATGTCGTTCTAACGATAGTCTCATTGGCGCGCATCATCAGAGATATCGGTGGTTCTGTCTTGCCTATAAGAAGGGCACTACTGTCGACATACCTAAGATTCATGCTGACAAGTTTGACTGGACTAGCCAGTCTCCTAGCAAACAAGAAAAAACAGATACTCGTGAGAACAGGCGTCTGATTAAATTCATGGGAAACAGTGTTGTTCCCACTCAAGTTCGCCATTCTTTTGAAAGCATGCTAGACATGACGCTTGAAGGTGAGCCAGTGACAGATCGTGATGTTATTGTCAAGTGTGGTTATGCCACCGATGGTGTTATGTTCAAGAAAGTAGTAGCACAACAGACAATTCCCAAACTGAACATCATACTCACACCCGGAGTAATTCCAGAGGTTCATTCTGTGCCAAATGATGATAACATTCTCCGGGAGGCTTACAATCTGCCTTTCTGGAACACTCCTGCTTTCTGTTATCACAAGTCTTCAAAGGGATCTCGTGTTCTTACAAAACGGCAAAAAAACAATCTTCACACACAGGTTAAGTTCTGCGAGGGTGGTGAAATGAATGCCTATCTCTCTGGTAAGTTCTGTGCTTGGCTCATGGGATACGAACCAGAATATCTTGAACATCTTATGAAGTATTGATTAATTTTAGCACCATACGCTGAATGCCCTTGGTGTCATTAATAGAAGCGTATGGCCTGGTGACACCATACTCATAATTCTTATAATTAATTGTTATTTTTCCAACAAAGCCAAACTTTGAAAACAGGTTCTGGCTTTTGAAGTTAGTGCAGTCTGCCAATACCATGGAGTACCCACTGCGTTTTGCTTCTTCTATGGTAGAAGACAGGAGAGCAGATGCAAGACCCTTTCCTTGAACCTCGGAGGAAATAGCAAACACCACAACACACTCCTTATTTGGGACATAAGCATCAAGTTTGGAGAACAGGTCAAACATTGGGGCAGATTCCCGCGTATGGCCATAGTTTGCCATCACAAAGGTGTCATAATCAATACTCAGAGACTGGGCCACAATGTCACCATTATCATCTTCCACCGCAAAAGAAAGACCGCTTGCAATAGACTTTGTCATGACATCTGCAAATGAGGTAACAAAATCGCAAGTGGTAAATTTAAGAGCCACGGAAGTAGGCTCCTGGGCAACAAAAGTGCGTGCAGTAAATGCCATGGCACGAGACACATCTTTGAGAGCTAGTTTGAACATTTTGTATCATACAAACTTGGGCTACTTTTATTTATTTTACGTTTTGTCGATATACTCAGGCATCTTTCAGAAGTTTTGATTTCAGTTCTTCGTTTTCCTTGACCAGACCCGCAACTTTCTTTTTTTGTTCCTGAAGTTCTTCGTTTTCCTTGACCAGACCCGCAACTTTCTTTCTTTGTTCCTGAATTTCTTTTGAAACAACCTTTGGCTTTGTAAACCCTCCTGGTTGGCTCAGGGGGGTGGGCAACCAGTACCCCAGAATGCCAGAGATGAGGGACATGTATGCAGCATCTATCCCGTTTACGGCAAGCATGGTTCCGCTGAATGCAACAAGACCCCCAGAAAGAAGTGCCTGTGTCCAGAACATGTACCTCTTGTTGCTGTACTCCTGATGATTGCTCACATGTTCCTGAAACTCATCAAAGTCTAGTTTCCCAGATTCTACCATATCAAATATTTTCCCATACATCTTACCATTGGCTGTAAGAGCATCTTCTGAATTCTTAGACCAGTTAAACATTTGATATTATAATATGTGTTTTTGTTAAATGGTTTTTTACGCATTTGATGTGATATCATTCCTAAAGAAACTTGTGAAAAATGATATAAAAGTGGTGTGTAGACGAGGCTCGTGGGTAGTTCTGACAAAGGAATCTGGAAATTTGTAACTTCTGGGCATGGCTGAAGTTTGACCAGCAAAACATTATTACAAAAGAGTGAATGATCCATCGGCCATGTCCATGTCTAGAGGCATGAAACGGATCTTCCTGATGCGTTCTCTCTCTGCGTAATCTAACTCGGCATCATCTTCAATTATGTCATCCTCCTCATCGCCAAAGAAATCAGCGACAATTTGGTCATCTGATTGTTCATCATAGTCGGTGGGGTCTACGGCAACTTCATTTTCTTCTTCGCGATCTTCCGTGACTGCATCAAACTCACTGGGATTGTGATCTACTTCTGCGATTGTGTCTGCTATCTCCATCTGCGAATCATAGTAATCATCTGGCATATTGTACATCTCTGTGTCAGATGTTTCGGTATCTAGGAGCACGCCCGCATCTCCCTCCGAGCATGTAGAACATCCTGAAAGTTCTGTGTCCACGAGGACACCCGCATCTCCGGCAGAGCAAGTGGAGCACCCTGTTATCTCGCTGTCACTTCCTCCGAAGAAAAAAGAAGCAACGATAACAACCAGGAGGGCAATTGCGACAAACACCCAATTATTCCGCGCGATGGCAACAATCTTCTTAAGCATTTATGTATTGTAAACATTTTTTATTTAGTATAGTAAATGTCGACTTCTGTAAAAATACCTCAAATCCGACTATTGCCAAGTGATACCGGTTTTATGCGTGGACAGCGTGACATCACATTTAAGATAAACACAGTTTCTCCAGAGGAATTTGGAACGCAACCGATTGACAATTCGTGGTTACAGGCACAGGCTGCTTACTTTATGAAACTTGATAATGATGATTTGTATACTCTAATATCATTCACCGTCCGGAGTCATCAGTGGATCACCCCCTTTCTACGTTCTGGCAAACTCCCCGGCTCCAAGGAGCTGAAAATGATAGTGCAAGACAGTCAGCTGGCCCCGCTATTTCCTCAGATGAGAACGCTCGTGGATCGTGGAACCACTGTGTTTGGTAAGAAGAAGAGCATATCAAAGGAAATGTTCACCGATGTTGACCATAGGAAGTACGTGCGTAATTTGTTTGTTGACAAAAAGACTCCTCTTGGGACAAGATACGTAGCATTCCAGATGCTCCTCCGGGGGAATGACTTCAGTGATCGTGCGCTCAAGATGGCCCTTGTCACATACAAAAATGATTTGAAAAGGTTGTTTGCCGGTAGTCCTGCAACTACGAAGAAAATGACTGTGTTTCGTGGAATTCTTAGAAATATCATTGGTTCAAAGAAAATCGTTCAGACAAAGGAACCATCAAGCACATCTTTCAGCATGGAATATGCAGGGGCGTATTCCGAGTCTAATAATGGTTCCGGACGGATAATGAGGATTGATCTTCCAAAGGGGTCCAAGTGTCTGGCGCTGTGTATTGTAAACTCCTTTACCGAGACTGGAGAATTTGAAATTTTACTTCCTGCAGGCAAGTTTATAGTGGAAAACACTGGCATACGCCGCAACATTATAGGAAAAAAAAACATTCTTACCAACACTATGAAGATGAAAGTGTGAAACACAGATACAACTTGTTTCTCGAAAATGTTGATATACATATATCGACAAAAAATAAATATAAGGAACTTGTATATTTTGATATCAGGATGTCAGATTATATTAAGACGCTGGAATATTATTTCGAAGATGAGACACATGTTGTCTTCGAAAAGTACACAATCGACACGCTTGGTATCATCAAGAACAAAAAGTCAGGGCAGACACCGAGTTACGGAAAAGGAACATACAACAGATGTGGTGTGTATGACAATGATGGAAAACGACGCATGATACGAGTAGGTCGTGCAGTAGCATCAACGTTCCTGGGGGAGCCGTCAACGCCCGCGCATACCGCCGACCACATCGATAGCAAGCAAAAGAAGAATGACGCGCTGTCAAACATCCGGTGGAAATGCAAACCGGGACAACGTGCTAATCAGATTCGCCAAGATACTCTCAAAACGGCATTCATCGTCGTCAAGGATGGAATTGAGAAGACTGTGAACGAGTGGATAGACCATATGAATAACATGAAGAATCCGGAAGAACGCGAGTTTACCAAAAGCATGATCGAACATTACGCTCAAAAGAAACAGCGCGGATTCGCGTACAAGGAATATCCCAATCTTGATGGCGAGGTTTGGAAACCAATAAAGGGTTCCAAAACCAAACGAGGAGACTATTGGAAGATCTCAAACATGAATCGCGTGAAGTATATTACAAATATTGGCACAGAAAATGTCCTATGGGGCGAACAATTGGGACGCATTAATGGGTATCCTATCGTTAAAATCAATCAGAAGATTTGGTCATGTCACATCCTGGCATTCATGGCATTTCATGAAGAATTGTGGTCCGCAAAGGAGTCTGAAGAGATGGTTTGCCATGAAGATGACAATAGAGAGGACTTCCGACCTCACAAGCTCAGGCTTGGCACCGGTTCTGACAACATGAAGGATTCTCATGTCAATGGCAAGCGCGATGGCACGAAGACCGCGCGGAAGAAGTGCGCATCATACATTAACGGCGTGCTCGAAAAAGATGATTATACCAGCCTGACGGACGCCGCAGAGTACCTTAAAACTAAAGGACATCCCAAAGCAGTTCAAAGTTATATAAGTATGGCACTCTCCGATAAATACAAAAGCAACATGGCATATGGTCGTACGTGGCAGAAGATCCAGTGATGTGTAATATCTTTGTTAACTTATTAGAGATGAATGTCAAATGTTAGTTTTTTAGTGACATAGAACAAAGTTCCGCCCCATAGAATGTCTATAAATGCTGTCTTGGCGTCCCATTTATTAAATAGAGCGTAATTTGTCCCATCGTACACTGCGTATACCAGCGCGCCTAGCAAGAATGCTTCGATATCTTTGGTATTTTTGTGTATAAATGTGTTAAATAGCAATATCATTGCCGCATATGCAACCAGCGCTCCCACCGGTCTCACGGTCATCTTGGTTTGTTGTATATTTTCTGTCATTTGCGCGAACATCTTCCCGGCGATCAACCATATCCAGAAAAAATCCAATGCCAACATAATTGCGCTGCTTTTCAGAACTGACGAGTTCATTTTTTAATGGCAATATAATTAAATGACATTGCTTTGTTCGGTATGTGGTAAACGGGTTGGCCTTCTTGGATTCTCGTGCCCCTGTGACGACAAGAAGACCTTTTGTGCAAAACACAGGCTCCGAGAAAGCCATTTATGTCCCACTCTTACCGTGAAAGAACCTGTTTGTCTTGAGAAGATTGTTGCCGATAAACTTAAGAATAGAGTGTGACTATTATTATGTTTGACGTCAAAAATCTGTAAAAATAAAAAGTCGTTGTAATAAAAGCAATCATGCCTGGAGCTATCAGTCAGCTGGTGTCCTAACCCTTGGGACTAAAAGTCACGCGCCGTTATACGGATACTTCGCTTTGTGGCTAGTAATCTAATCAGATTGCAAGACTGCTTGTTGCGGGAAACCCCTGAGAGCTCAAAGTACCAAAGAATGATGGGAAACCTCAATCCGGCCGAGAATAGAACTCGGGTATGGTAATAATCTTTGAGATTGGGCAATCCGCATGGTAACTTTCTAAGGACGTTAAGTCTAGTCTATGAAAGGCCGTCAGAGACTGAACGGCAGTCGGCATCCTGTGATGAGTGTAGACAAACTCTAGGATGCTTAAGATACAGTCCGGCTCATTGGGAAACCTTTGAGATTCACCGATGGCGCTCAGGATGTATACCTCACTGGAAACCCCCAAATCACATTCTTCAAGGCGATTTACAGACGGTATACCAACTTTGCGATGGAATCCATCCAGCAGTCCATGGATGGTACAACAGATTTTGGAAAGTTTCCTACGTGCACAATTTCTAGGAACGGAGACCTTGCAGGCGCTATTTGGATCGAGGTAACTTTGCCATCCCTTCTTGGGTATAACATCACCCCCGCTCCCCCCATATCTCCTGGTTCATCTACTCTCCAAAACGCATCAAACGTGATGGCAAACGCAAGTTTGTTTACAGATACCAATGGCCACTACTGGCAAACCAGTAATAGCGTTGCGTATTCTAACCTTGTTGCTGCCAACCTGAATGGTATTTACTATGCCAGTGCAAACACCGCCAATATGGCAAACACTGCTGCTTATTCTGGCAACATCATCACGTGGCCTTACATGACATTCACCGGGAATGGGATGCCAAACACCCCTGCAATTTCCAACGTGAGCATTCCCACTTCAAACCTCCGGTATGTGAACGGTGTTGGTCTTGCGCTCTTCAACTCTATTGAGCTGCAGCTTGGTGGCCAGCGTATTGATAAGCATTATTCGGAGTGGTGGGACATTTGGTCGGAGCTCACCGAGACTTCTGAGCATCTGCAAGGCTATAACCAGATGGTTGGCCGGTACGATCCTGCGTACTACAATAACAATTGGGATGTGACTCAAGCAAGGGGTGGGACATACTACATTCCTCTGAAGTTCTGTTACAACCTGAACCCTGGCCAGTACATGCCCCTTGTGGCTCTGAGTTATCACGATCTCAAGCTCAACTTTGACATCAATAATTATCTCAACTGTGTCCGGTGCAATTATCCCGTGACGAGTCTGACTTCTATGGTTGGTTCCAACCCTCTGACTATCTCTAACTTCAAGTTGTACTGCGATTACATTTTCCTTGACGCCCCTGAGCGCATTAGGATGTCCGAGATTCAGCATGAATATCTGGTGACACAACTCCAGTGGCAGGGTTCTGAACCGGTGACCGCCCCCAGTGCACCTAATGGCACGACAAACCGGAAATTCACCCTGAACTTCAACCACCCCGTCAAGTGTCTTATTATAGCATATCAGGCTGCCAGCTCATACGAACAAGGTGATGCTGTGAATGGCAACGATATCTTCAACTATCAAATACCCGGGGATGATGGCGCTGAGATTATTGAGTCCATGACTCTGCTCATCAACGGAAGCGAGCGTTTCTCCGCGCGCCCCGGTGCCTATTTCCGTCTTGTCCAGCCCTATCAGCACAGTCTGCGCACCCCCTCCAAGAGTATCTATCTGTATTCCTTTGCCCTAGAGGACATTGACTCCAAGCAGCCCAATGG
>Ga0247844_1008983_pt1 | contig 10628 bp, 10 predicted proteins | sample LaCtaG_FD_192421 | JGI IMG/M metagenome (GOLD analysis project Ga0247844, IMG submission 192421) | Freshwater microbial communities from meromictic Lake La Cruz, Castile-La Mancha, Spain - LaCruzMarch201714.5m_1 | ecosystem: Environmental > Aquatic > Freshwater > Lake | place: Spain: Castile-La...
ATATGTCCCACTTTTGCATGAGGCATCGCTTCAAGCATACGCTCAACCATTCCTAAACCAGCTCGTAGAATTGGAACGATGACAGGGGCTTTTCCCTTTAAAATAGGAGAAGACATTTTCTCTAACGGGGTTTCAATTTCAATATACTCAAGTTCTAAATTTCGAGTAGCTTCGTACATCATTAGTCCAGAAATTTCGTTGATAATCTCTCTAAAATCCTTGTGCGTCGTGTTGATGTCACGTAGTAGCGTTACTTTGTGTTGAATGAGCGGGTGGTTCAATTCAATGGTATTTTTATACACAGCTACAGCCTCCTTAAAATTTTTATCTTATCTGAACTATTCTAGCATATTTATCTAAAAAAAAGAAGAGAAAAATATGATATAATGATATCAAAGATGATAGCAATGTAGGAGGTAAAAAGTGAAAGAGATAGTGATTGCAGGAGGGTGTTTTTGGGGCGTAGAGGCCTATTTTAGGAGGTTGAAGGGTATAGAGCACACTCAAGTTGGATATAGCCAAGGAATGAAGGATATGACCGATTATAAGGAGGTGTGTAGAGGTGAGTTTGATTTTGTTGAGGTGTGTAAAATAGAGTATGATGAAACGGTTGTTGGACTTTTAGAAATCATCACTCATATGTTTAGATTTATTGACCCAACAAGTTTAAATCGACAAGGAGCAGATGTAGGGGTTCAGTATCGCACAGGTGTTTACACAACAAGTGAAGATGAAAGTAGAGAGGTCAAAGCCATACTGAAAAATTTACAAGAGAGATATGTTAAGCCTATTGTGGTAGAGGTTGAAAGGGTGAGAAATTTTGTAAAAGCAGAAAACTACCATCAAGAGTATCTTGAGAAGAACCCGAATGGTTATTGTCATGTGGATTTGAAACTTTTAAAAGAGTTTGAAAGAAAATAAAGTTTGATAAAAGATAAACCTAGCACACGGATGCTGCGGAAAGGATTTGATTTACTTGGATAAAAAAGTGTATAGTGTGAAGTGAGTAGTTAGGAATTATCCTCGAAAGAGACTAAACATACGAAAAAGGAAGATGAAAGTCATATTAACCACAGATGAAAAATAATAAAAGCGAATAAAATACTTGTCATTCTTGCGTAGGCAGAAATCTATGATTTAAAGAGTAGATTGCGGTACATAAAAGAGGTGACCGCAATGACACTACAAAAGAAAGGGGGAATATGAAAAAAGTACCCAAATTAAGGTTTACGCCAACTGATGGCGGAGAGTTCCCCGATTGGGAAGAGAAAACGTTTGGGGAGTTGGTTGATAATAAATCTCAAAAATACAATCCTTTGACTTGTCAAACTAATTATAAATGTTGGAAAAAGGGACTAATGCAACAGATGTTCGTATAGGGGGATTTGTTTTTTTGACTTATCCCGTCCATTGAGATTTTACCGTGAAGAAATACTTTCAAAGGAGCCTACTTTTTTCGCACTGTTTGAACGAAGTGAGTTTGCGAAAAATGTCAGCGAACTGAAAGTATTTTAGGTAAAATCACACGGACTAGACATTTTTGCTTACTTTTTTTGGCAATGCAAAAAAGTAAGTCGCTAATAGGGAAAATAGTCTAAAAATTATATTAGTCTAGATAGCCCGTATAGCGAAAAAGGCACAACTTATTAAAAGTCAGATTTCTCCACTTCGGTCGAAATGACAAAAGAGTTAAAGAGTAGATTGCGGTACACAAAAGAGTGACCGCAATGACAAGGGAAGAAAAAAATTGTGCATCCTGCCCTTATTCGTGGTAAAAAAGGCTTTTTCTCGTATAAGTCAAGGTATTTCAGTATCGAAAGTTTCGTTATAAAAATAACTCTTTACAAAATGCGTAAGGTGAATTACAATTAAAGTATAAGAAAATCAAGGAGGTAAGGATGAAATTAGCAATTTTAGGTTTAGGAAGAATGGGTGCAAATATGGCGAAACGTCTGCTTCAAGGCGGACACGAAGTCGTGGTATTTAACAGAAGTTTTGAAAAGGCTCAAGAGTTAGCAGAATTTGGAGCGATACCTGCAAGAACAGTAGATGAGGTATTAGAAAATCTACCAAGCCCAAAAATCGTTTGGTTGATGTTACCAGCAGGGAAGACAACAGATGAGCACATTGTAGAGCTTTCAGGAAAACTTTCAAAGGGAGATATTATTGTAGAGGGTGGAAACTCTTATTATAAAGATGATATCGCAAGAGCAGAGAAATTAGCAGAAAAAGGGATACACTATATAGATGCAGGAGTTTCTGGTGGTGTTTGGGGACTGCAAGTAGGATATTGCACAATGTACGGTGGAGAGAAAGCGATATTTGATTATCTTGAGCCGATTGCAAAAACCCTTGCTCCTGAAAATGGTTACCTTTATTGTGGAGAGACAGGAGGGGGACATTTTACAAAGATGATTCATAATGGTATAGAGTATGCTATGATGCAATCGTATGGTGAAGGGTTTGAACTTTTAAAAGCCTCTAAATATGGACAAAATTTAAATTTAGAAGAAGTAGCCAAGATGTGGAATAATGGTTCTGTCATTCGTTCATGGCTTTTAGAGCTTCTTGAAAATGCTTTTTCAAAAGATGCCAACTTAGATGAGATTACAGGATATGTTGAGGACTCTGGGGAAGCAAGATGGACAGTTAAAGAGGCAGTAGACCATGGTGTGGCTGTAGATACCATTACAACAGCGCTATACAAACGTTTTAATTCAAGACAAAAGGATGTGTTTGCAAACAAGGTAAATGCAGCGCTTAGAAATGAATTTGGTGGACATGCTGTGGTAAAAAAAGGTGAAGACAGACGCTCAAGCGAAATTGGAGCAGGCGAAGTTGTGGCTGCGTCAGCGGATAAAAGTCGTAAATATTAGGAGAAGTGAATGCAAACAACAAAAACCTACGGTGATTTTTGTGAAATAGTTTATTCTGGACCCTGTGCTGTTGTCATATTTGGCGCAAGTGGAGATTTAACTCGCAGAAAATTACTTCCTGCACTGTATAACTTATATCTAACACGACGTGTTCCAAAGAGCTTTTATGTACTTGGGTATGCACGAACGGCTATGAGTGATAGTGAGTACCGTGCAATCGTACGAGAGTCATTAAAAAAAAGTGAGGGTAGCACGGAGATTAAAGAGGAGTTTATAGCTAAAGTCTTTTATCAAAGTGGAAGCTATGATGCGGCGTGGGACTATGTTGCTTTGAAAGCACGACTTGATGAGCTTAACGAAGCGTTTAAGACAGAGGGCAATATCATTTATAATCTCTCGGTACCTCCAACACTATATATGCCAATCACTAGGGAATTAGGTGAAAATGGTCTGATACATTATGGGCAAAATTCCAATCCTTTTCAACGTGTGGTGATAGAAAAACCCTTTGGAAGAGATTTAAAAACTTCAGAGGAGTTAAATGCGGTGCTTCATAAATATGTAGCGCGAAGTCAAACCTATAGAATTGATCACTATTTAGGAAAAGATACGGTACAAAATATTTTTGTATTCAGGTTTGCAAACTCCATTTTTGAACCCATGTGGAATAGAAATGAAATTGATCATGTGCAAATCACTGTTGCTGAAGATTTAGGACTTGGAAGTCGTGCGGGGTATTTTGAAAGCTCTGGGCAAATTCGTGATATGCTTCAAAATCATATGTTGCAGTTATTGGCTTTTGTCGCTATGGAACCTCCTGTGACTTTTGAAGAGGATACAGTTCGTGATGAGGTGGCAAAGGTATTTCGCTCAATTCGTCCTTACAACTTAGAGAATTTATCAAAAAATTTGGTATTGGGTCAATATAGCGCAGGAGAAATTTCTGGGGAAAAGGTAGTGGGATATCTTGATGAAAAGGGGGTTGCAAAAGACTCCCTCACTGAAACGTATTTTGCGACCAAGATGTATATTGATAATTGGCGTTGGCAAGGGGTGCCTTTCTACCTACGATGTGGAAAACGTATGGATAGTAAGGAGAGTAAGATTTCCATAGTCTTTAAGAAGACTCCGCAATCGCTTTTTAAAGCTTTTGGAATTAAGGAGAGTTTTCAAAATGTACTTACTTTTAATATTCATCCTGAACAGGGCGTAAAACTTACCGTTCAAGAGAAAATCCCTAATGCAAAGATGTGTATAGGAACGATTGAGATGAATTTTAATTATCAACAAACATTTGGAGCCAATTCTCAAGCTGATTATGACTCTCTTCTTTTAGACTGTATGTTAGGGGATCAAACCCTATTTTGGCGTGGTGATGGGGTAAATTTATCTTGGAAACTTCTCACACCTGTACTAGAGCATTTAGAAGATAGAGCCAATCGAAGTAAACTGCTTTTTGAGTATGAATCAGGAAGACAGGGACCACTTCAAGCGTGTAAAATGCTAGAAGATGATGGAAGATGTTGGTTGTAGGAGGAGCTTTTGGAGTTAATTAAAGAGCAAAATAGAGAAACTTTAGAAAAAAAAATAGCCGAAGAGATTGTTAATATTTCAAAGAAAAGCATCGAACAAAGTGGACAATTTAATATGGCTGTTTCAGGAGGGAGTTCTCCTTTAGGAGTGTATAGGTTACTTGCAACGGAGTTTAGGGAGTGTATGGATTGGAAGAATGTCTCAATTTTTTGGGTGGATGACCGTTATGTTCCATTTGATGCACCTGAGAGTAACTTTGGGCAATTTATTAAAATGTTTGATGAGAGAGTATTATCTCAAGTTAAGCTTTTTCCTATGTATCAAGACAAGATGGATTACAAGTCTGCAGCCAGTTTTTATGAGAGTAAAATTATGGCTCATTTTAAGAGCAGTATTCCGAAATTTGATCTAGTAATACTCGGTGTGGGAACGGACGGGCATACAGCTTCACTTTTTCCCAATGCGCCGATACTTTCAGAGATAACAAGGCTGGTAAAAGATGTTGAGGCACCTGACTATGCTCCTATAAAAGAGAGAGTAAGTTTTACCTATTCTCTTATCAATGATGCAAAATTGATTATAACACTTTTGACTGGAGAAGCAAAGAAGGATGTTTTTGCAAGTTTTCAAAATAGTAAACACCAATATCCAATAGAATTTATAAAAAAAGAGAAGATGATTTTATGTACGGACCTTGCTTAAGGAATTCCATAAATGAGAAAAAAGGTTATGTTCGAAAGAATAGTTGTAAATCGCAAGTTTCAATAAAGATATGAGTTAAAATCCAAATTGTAGCATTAGAAAAAACTTAAACGATTGGGAGGATAGATGAAAAGTTGCAGTAATTGTAGTTCATTTAACACGATATCTCTTGGTGTAGATAAACCAAAAATTAATTACTTTCTTTTGGCATTGGTGATAATAAGTTGTTTTATTTTCATATTCAGTATGTTATCTATAATGTTTTCTCCAAGGTGGGCAGAAAATCTTTCTGGTATATTTAGTATTTTGATTGCAGTATTTTTATTCGTAAGTTTATTTTCGATTGTTTTTCTAATAATAAATGTGTCACAATATTTAAAGAATAGTGATGATATTTGTGAAAAATTCTATTGTAAAAATTGTCACAAGACATTTTTAGTGCATATTCAACATATAGGATTAAAGACCAAAGGGAATTTTGCTTATATAGTATGGGTGTTATTTGGGTTAGTATGCACGCCGTTTATTTGGTTAAGTGTCGAATTAATATTTGAAATAATTTTTAATACTAATGATGATGTTCCCATTCTACTTCCAACAATAATTTTGATTGTTTTTTGGATGATAATAATTAAGTGGATAGTTAGCAGATATATTTCATCTTTTTCTATCGAAGGAGATAATTATTCTATAAGATATATGACATTTTTTTTATGGATGATAGAAAAAAAGAGTGGAAATATTCAAGAAATTGATAAAATATCAAGCAATTATAAAGAGAAAACTAATGTTAATACTGTTGGAAAAAGAAATGATTATATTGTTGAGTCAGCGTTATTTGTTACACTTAATAGTGGAAAAAAATACAAGTTTCTAAATAAGCTTAGAAGTAGTATTAAAAATTACTATCAGTATGTCCCGCACCGTATGGAAAATATTGAAAAGTAAATATTTGAGAGTAAATAAAAAAATAAGATTATTAGTTCTAGTAAATAATTTTCATATTACATTTTATATAAAATCTCAAAGGTGTATTAAATTCAAAACAAGTAATTATTTCACTGATTGTAGTGAACTTAACCAATCCTAAAAGACATCCAAATTATAAAAATAAATTATGGGCTAAACGGAGACTCATGATTGTTTGGGGAATTTTCTTTATTTGTGCATTAATAGAGGGGGCATTATTGGGAAATTTTCTCAATATGGCCTCTAATGGTGGGTTATTGGCTCCACTCATAAACACATTTTATGGTATTGTCATATTTCTATTCTATCCCCTAGTCTACATGTATGTTTTCATATTAGGAGATTATGGGTATAGTTTTCACACGCTTTGCGTTGGATTTGGATGCTATAGTATCACAGTGATTATTGCACTTTACTTTGTTCTTATCAAACTCAAGGAGTTTAAAAAAATCTGGAAAGAATAAAGTCGTAAGGAAGGAGGGCTAAATGGAACTGTTTGAGGACCTTTTTATTTTAAAATTAGAAAGTAAAACCCAAGAGAGACATATTCCCTTTAAAGAGGGAGGGATGTTGTATTGGTATAATCGTGACACCTTCAAGGCCTACCTTCCTTACAAACTTAGAAAAAGTTTGATAAAACACCTTGAGAGAATTGGGGTATATGATATTTTTGTGGCTGACTTTGAATCTGAATTTATGATTCCTGTAAAAAAAATTTATCAACTCGATAAGTTTATTGAGATTGAAAAGGCGAAGAGTCTAGCACAAGGCCTGTTTTAATTCACATTTCAAAACAGAAAAAAATCACATAAAATTCAAAAACTCTATATATAATCTAATTAATACATTAAAATTAAAGGAGAAACAATGAAAAAACTGGTATCAATAATTGTTATCGTTGCGACACTGATGTTTGCAACTACAGTGACTTTTGCTGACACACTGTATGCAACAATTGGTGGGAAAATGACAGTAACGAGTACAGATTTAAATTATTTTTTATCACAAGCAGGTGGGCCTGCTCAAGTTAGCAATGCTCAAAAAGCACAACTTCTGAATCAGTTGATTGAGATGAAACTTTTCAACTACATCGGTATGCAAAATGGATATCAAAATCTTCCAGCATTCAAGACACAAATGTCAAAACAAGTAAATGGAATGTTGACTCAAACGGCTTATCAACAATATATTGTAACGCCATCAACACCTACAAATGCTCAAATTCAAGCACAGTACACTGCGAATAAATCTCAATATTTTACACCAAATAAAGCAGATGTATCTCAAATTGTGGTAAAAACACAAGCACAAGCCAATGCAATCATGGCTCAGTTAAAGGGTAAAACAGGAAATGCTTTAAACACAACGTATGCGAATATCGCTAAAGCGCAGTCACAAGATAGCGTTTCAGCAAAACAAGGTGGTCATATCGGAATGTATAGTGAAGATACTACCATCGGACAGTATAAAACAGTCATATTTGGAATGAAAAAGCCAGGTGTAGCACAGCCATTTGCTATGACAGGGGTATATGTTATTTTAAAAGTCAACACAGTATATCCAGGGCACCAAATGACATTAGCAGAAGCAACACCAGTGATTACTCAACAGTTACAACAACAACAACTTCCAACAGTAGCACAAAATTGGTTTAATTCAACTCTAAAACAGTATGGAGTGATTAATCAAGCTAATGTAACAGCATTTATCGGAACAAGTGGCGCAGCTACAATCAGTGGAAGTTCTACTACAAGTGGTTCAAGTGTTGCTAAAGCACCAGCCATTTCAGGAAGTGCTATTCTTGCAACAATTAGCGGAAGCAGCGTAACAGTAGCAGATGTTAATAAGGCAATAAGCGATGCTATTGCGCAATCAGGACAACAAAATGTAACAGTTACGCCACAAATTCGTCAACAAATGTTTAATCAAGTGGTGTTTCCAAAACTGTTATTGGTAGCAGCTCAAAAGAACAATTTACAAAAGACGGCTTATTATCAGCAAATGTATAATTTTTCTCAGTTAGATGCACTTGCAAACTTTACAGTAGAGCAAATGGTTGTGAATAAAGTAACAGTAACTCAAGCTCAGGCACAAGCCTTCTATAATCAAAATGCAAAGCAGATAGGACAGCCTTTTTCAAAGGTTCAAACACAAATTATCAACCAGTTAAAACAACAAGCAGTTCAAAATGGGGTACAGCAAATCATTGCTCAAAACAGTAATTTGGTTGTGACTTATAACACAGACCTTACAAAGGCAAGTGGAGTAGCAAAACCTCAAAATAATACGACATCAAAACCAACAACAAGATAATTTTAAAACCCTTTAAGTTTTCGGACTTGAAGGGTTTTTTTCATGTATAATAAAAGATGAATATAATTAGTAATTTAATCATTGACTTTATATTAAATTATAGATAAAATATAAATAGAAGAAAATATATAGTATACGTGTTAGGGGGGATTTTGAATAGTATTAAAAAATATGGGACAATGGCTTTATCATGTGTTATTCCAATAATTTCATACTCAGCAGTACAGCAGCCGACAAGTGGAACTAGTACTGTTTCTAAGAAAAGTTTTATGCCAGCGGCTTCGGCACTAAGTAATCTAGCTTTAAGTGGAGGTGCCACTATTCCATTGCCGCCAGATGTGGTCACCACAAAAAATCAAGATTCACAAAGTCTGTCTGTGAATCAAGTGATATATCTTACACAAAATAAGAGTAATACCTATATTCAACAGCAGTTAGCTTGGAAAAGTACTCAAATTTCACAATACAGTACATTTAACCCCTTAACTGCCACAGCCTCAATCAACTATGCTCCGGCAGCGCTTTCGAGTTATACATATAATAACAACAATCAGTATCAAGGAACATTTTCACTAGCATTTCCAGGGGATTGGAGTTTTACTTCGCAAATTCAACCACAAGGGTTAAACCCCTCTCAAACAGGAACACAGTGGTCAGTGGGAATTGGAAATTCCATTCAAAACTTGATATATAGTTCATATTCTCATGGCATTAAACAGGCACATTTTCAAAATCAACAGACCAAGTTAACCAATCAAATTGCTATGAATCAACAAGTAAATAGCAATATTGCAACTTATTTTCAAATTATTGGAGCACGAAGCAGTTTGCAAACAGCAAGGCTTGCCTATTCTCAATCACAATCGGTACTCGCTCAAATGCAGTTGAAGTATAACAATGGTATGGTAGCTCAGTTAGATTTAGCACAACAAGAGATTAAAACAGAGCAGGCAAAACTTGCCATTACAACTCAAGAGCAAGCATTGCAAGCAAGCATTCAAAATTTCTGTTTTGCTTTGAATATTCCCTATGACCCTCATCTGAAAATGACAATACCAGACCTTCCTCAACTCAATATTGATCAAGATTTATCGAGTTATGGAAATTTAACAAAACAAAATTTAACCATTACAGATTCAATGAATCAAGACAATATTTATTACAATGATATTCAAACACAAAGTATTCCCAATGTTACGGTTTCAGCAAACTATGGACAGCAGACATTTACAACATCACCGTCATGGTACGTAACGTTTGCGACAAGTTATAATTTTTTGCCACCACAATTTAAAGGAGAGCAGGATCAGATAACAAAGCAAACGAATCAAATAGCAAAAAGTACGTCACTGAATTCTCTGAATGTTGCAGTTACTCAGATGAAACAAAATTATCAAATTGATATTCAACAGTATCAACTTGCAATATTAGCCCGTTCTATTTCACAAAAACAGTATCAAATTTCAAAATTGAAATATGAAGCAGGACAAGCCTCTTATCAAGATTATTTAACGGCATATTCTGGATGGTTAAGTGCTGAGCAGAGTTTTGTACAAGCATTCCAAGCATATTATACAGTCGTGTATCAAGTGCTTTATCCAACAGCATAGTATAAGGGGGGAATATGATGAAAAAGAAGAAAAGTTTGAAAAAGAAAATTCTGATAGGAATTATTTTAGTAGTTATTTTAGGGGGAGTTGGTATTGGGGTTAAAAAATTCCACCATAGAGCTCCAGTAGTTCAAAATATCATTACTGTCGAGACTCCAGAAGTGAAAACTTTGGTTCAAAAAGTAAGTGCAAGTGGTGTGGTACAACCAATCAATAGTACGGATGTGTATGTGTCGACAGCTTTGACAGTTGATAAAGTTTTGGTTCAAAAGGGTGATCTCGTTCATGCAGGTCAAGTTTTGATGACATTCAATGAACAAAATCGAAAAGATTTAGAATTAAAAATCAAAAACGAGAAAATTGATTTAGAGTCAAAGAAAATTGCACTTCAAACCGCAGAGTATAATGAAAAACTCGCTTTAAAAACGTATCAAGTGAACAGTAAAGCCATATCGTATGGTGGGATAGCAAAGGATGATTTGGAAAAATCCAAGTATGCAGTTGAAACGGCTAAAGTTGCTGTTCTTCAAGCTCAAAATGCCATTTCAACAGTAGAGGCGAGTATTGAAAAAGATCAAAATGATTTGAATTTAACTGTGACTTCAATTTCAAGTCCAGTGAATGG
>Ga0247844_1008986_pt1 | contig 10626 bp, 6 predicted proteins | sample LaCtaG_FD_192421 | JGI IMG/M metagenome (GOLD analysis project Ga0247844, IMG submission 192421) | Freshwater microbial communities from meromictic Lake La Cruz, Castile-La Mancha, Spain - LaCruzMarch201714.5m_1 | ecosystem: Environmental > Aquatic > Freshwater > Lake | place: Spain: Castile-La...
TTGGGTGTACTTCACCTGCTACTGCAGATATTGTTATTGCTGGTAATTTGTCAACACCGCAAGTGCCAACCGTTGCTTCTATTGTTCAACCAACATGTGCGTCTGCTACAGGAACAGTGAATCTTAGCGGATTGCCTTCTACGGGAACTTGGACAATACTTCCAAATGGCATTACAGGTTCTGGGGCAAATAAAGCTATTGCAGGATTGGTGCCAGGTAAGTATGAATTCTCAGTGGAAAATGCTGCTGGATGTGTTTCGTTACCAGTTCAAGTAACAATTGTAGCAAGTGTTCAAACACCGCCTACGCCAATTATTTCGAGCATTGTTCAACCAACATGTACATTGCTTACAGGTAGCGTAACTTTGTCGGAATTGCCAACTGCTAATTGGACATTAACAAGGACTTCCGATGGAAATGTAATTAATAGTTTTGGAAATAGTAGAACGATAACTGGACTTCAACCTGGTACATACAATTATTTTATTACCAATACTTCAGGTTGTGTCTCTTTACCAACCGAAAATATCATCATTAATCCAGCGCCAATTATTCCAACGGCACCGATTGTGAGCAGCATAGTGCAACCTACCTGTTCAAATCCTGTTGGTATAATAAATTTGAGCGGTTTGCCAAGTAGTGGGACATGGATTGTTACAAGAACCACCGATGGTGTTACTGCCAACGGCACGGGGGATGTTTTACAAATTAAGGATTTACAACCAGGCAATTACAATTTTACTGTAACCAATTCAGTTGGATGTTCTTCGCCAGTTTCGCTCAATGCAGTGTTGAATACGCCTACTGCACCACCTTTACCTACAGTGTCAACTGTTACGCAGCCTACACTAACTGTGGCTACTGGTACTGTTGTATTGTCAAGTCAAGCTGGTGTTGAGTATAGTATTGATGGTACACACTTTCAATCCTCCGCAGTTTTTATGGATGTAAAACCTGGAACATACTCCATCACTGTTCGTAAAATTACAGATAGTAGTTGTACTGCATTAAATCCTAATGCTATAATTATTAATTCAGCAGGACCAAAAGCCAATGATGACTTGGAATTGGTTAACGAAAATGATGCTGTAGTGATTTCTGTATTAACAAATGATAGTTTTGGTCAAGAGGCACCTGCTACTGCATCGATAAAAGCTACTGATGGAAAACACGGACGTGTTGTAGTTTTAGACAATAGAACAAAAGAGACGCCTATGGATCAGAAGATTGTATATACACCTGATATGTATTTTGATGGAAGTGACTCATTTACCTATACCATTTGTAGTCAAAATGGGCTATGTTCTACTGCTACAGTTTTTGTTACTGTAAATGATATTGATGTGTTGGTTACTGTAACTAAAAAAGCTACAGTACCAGCTATTAGAAAAGATGGAACCTATGGATTAACATACACCATCATCATGTCTAATAAAACAGGAAATACCATTGATAGTGTGTTGTTGGAAGATGATCTTTCGAAAACATTCCTGACACCTGTAACTTTCAAAGAGGTGAAAGTGTTCGGTAGCTCTATATTGAAAATGAATTCTCAATACGACGGTGCATATAATATTAATACATTATTAGGAACTGGAAAACTTTTGGGCAATACCACAGATTCTATTCAAATTAGTGTACAAGTAGATCCAAATGGATTCTCAGGAACAGTATATAATCAAGCGCTATTTAGTGGTACATCATTAGGAAAGAGAATTAATTTGGTGCGGTCGGACGATGGGTCTTTGGAAATTCCTCCAAAGAAAACAGAGTCAACACTATCATCAATTAAGCTTGTAGCACCCGATGCCTTTACACCTAATGGCGATGGCCTGAATGATACGTATGTAATACTTCGTTCGAGTGTAATGAAAATTAAATTCCAAGTGTTTAATCGTTGGGGAACCATTGTTTATAAAAGCGACGATTATCAAAACGATTGGGATGGTAAAGGTGTTGGGCCGTATGCTAACCAAGAGCTACCAACCGGAACATATTATTATGTAGTGGAACTTAAAAATACGCTAACAAATGAAGTGACTCAAAGAAATGGTTATTTAACAATTAAACGGTAATATTTTTGGGTGTAAGACGAAATAATTGAATTTCAGTCCAATTTATTGCCAATTATATAAAAAATATCAACCAAAATGATTTTCATTTTGGTTGATAACTTTTTTTTTATTAGTTTCGTTCCTTAATTGGAAATTCTATGCAGACATTAGAAAATAGTTTCTTTATTTTGTTAAATAAATAAATCTGAATCGTGATAATTACTCCATTTAATAAATATATCATCGGCACAAAAGGTCTTATTTTTCTTTTGTTTTTTTGTTTGCTTTGCAGTGCGCCGGTAATGTCTCAGCAGTCGCCCATGTTTTCGCAATATATGTTTAATATGATGAATATTAATCCTGCTTATGCTGGTAACAGGGCTGTGAATAATGTTACTGCGTTGTATCGTAATCAATGGTCGGGGTTTCCAGGTTCGCCACAGTCGGCTTACATTTCATGGGATAAACGTAAACAAGATAGTAATGTGGGTTATGGTGCCCAATTATATAACGATCATTTAGGGGCAGAAAACACCACGGGTTTCCAAGGTTTCTATTCATACCGCATTCCATTTAAACAATCAACCCTTACTTTAGGAGCAAGCGCAGGTGCTTTTGCTTATGGTTTTAAATTATTGGGTGAAAATGTGTGGGAACCTGGCGATCCGTCTTTAACGGACGAAAATATCTTTGTTCCAACTTTTGGTATGGGTGCGCTCTATTTTACCGATAAATGGTATGTGGGTTTATCAATACCAACATTGCTCAAAACAGAAATACAATTGGAAAACAAAGTGCAAGCTGTGAATAATTTTGGTCCCAATAGACAGCTGTTTGTAACTGGAGGTTATATATTTGACATAGATAGAGATATTAGCTTAAAACCATCATTCTTGGTGAAAACATTTGCCGCAAGTACTGTGCAAATTGATTTAAATATGAATGCTTGGTACATGAATACTTATTGCTTAGGTGCAAGTTACCGAACAGGAAATTATAATAATAGTGGGGCGTTTGTAGGTTTGTTTGAATATCAAATCAACCAACAAATAAGAATTGGTTATGCATATGATTATACACTATCATCTATAAATCAGTTTAGCCAACAAACGCACGAAGTTTTAGTTAGATATGAATTTGACTCCAACAAATCTTCATACGGAATTCGTTCACCACGTTACTATTAATTTTGCATTAGTAACTTTTTTACTTATACGATACTAACCACAAAGGATAAATCATATGTTTAAATTTCTACAGAACAATACCAATAAAAATATAAAAATACTCACATTGGGTATTGTCTCATTTTTGTTTCTTGGATTGTTTACTATTGTTTTTGCAGCACCAAAAACAAAATTAAAACCACAAGAGCTACAGTTGCTATTAGATAGGGGCAATAAAGCTTTTGCGCTTTCAAAGTATTCTGTTGCGGCCGAAAATTATGAGTTATATCAACAAGCCATCGACTCCACCGATTGGGATGTATTGATTAAGCTCTCCGATAGTTATTGGCAAATGAGAGATTATAAACGATCGGGTAAAATTTTAGCAAAACTTGTTACTGGTGGCTCTAATGGTTCTGTAGGTCTAAGTGTAAGAAATAGAATCAGAATTGCCGAGATGCAAGCTCGTCTCGGCAATTATCCCGAAGCTGCAAAATGGCTGGGAGGTGTGGCAAATTACGAATTACTTGCAGCAGGTTATAAAGATGCTGCTTCTATTGAATCCATGAAAGAAGATTCAATGGATTGGACATTGGGTCATTTAGATATCAATACAAATTTCAGAGAGTTTTCGCCCGTTATTGCTGGTAAAAATTTAATTTTTACCAGTAACAGTCCAGCCACTGCCAAAGAATTGGCTTTTGGATGGGACGGTAAGAGTTATGCCCGTTTGTGGGTAATTCCACTTAAAAATGTAACCGTATCACCATTCTATTCTTATGCCGATAATGATTCGGTTCGCAAGGCAGGTAAAATTATTATCAGAAGACTTTCGCCTCTTTATGAGGGAAGTGATAATAAACCCATGCCAGCAAAAGGTGATATTGCTGGTAAAATCACTTATATCGGTGTGGACAGTTTGCCATCAGCAAAATTGCTTGGTGGTTTGCAACACATGAAGTACAACGTGGCCACCGCATCTCTTGATGGTTTTAATACGCTATTTTTCTCTGCCAATCAGCCCGATAGCTTGCAGAAAAAGAACAAGTTAGGCATAATGCAAGCTGCATACGCCGGCGAATCTGTATCAAATCCGCAAAGTACAGTTTTGAAAGATGCAAGCTTTTACTCTGCTATGCACCCCACAGTCAATAAGTTGAGCAACATGCTTATTTTTGCCAGTGATATGGCAGGCAGCAAAGGCGGCTTTGATTTATATTATGCTCAACGCAAAAATGTGAAAGAGGCCTGGGATGCCCCAAAACCATTTTCAGATATCATTAATACTGTAGGAAATGAAGTGTTTCCATACAACAGTGCGGATGGATATTTGTATTTTAGTAGCGATGCCAGAACAGGGCTTGGAGGATTAGATATTTATCGTGTTCTTTTGAACGATGCCATTAATGGAACTGGTGAGGTGGAGCACTTACCTTATCCATTAAATAGCTCTTCCGATGACTTTGGATGGGTACAAGACTCTACCGAAATGAAAGGATATCTTACTTCTGATAGATTTGGAGGTAATGATAATATTTTTAGGTTTGAATATACACCTCGTCCTAAACAGTCATACATTACAGGTTTTGTTCGTGAAAAGAAAAGCCTACAGCCGATGCCTGGCGCAACTGTTTTCTTGTATAATAAAACCACTGATAAAGTGTTAGTTAAAAAAACGGATAATGAAGGAGCATACAAATTTGAAGTGAAAAACTTAGGCAAATTCCTTATCAAAGTGGTTGAGCAAAATTGTAAAGATGATGGAATAGTGATGGATATTACATCAAGAAAACCTAAAAATGTGACCTTTGAAGCACCACGAGATTTAAAACTTGGCTTAACTTTCAGAAATGTGTCGGTATTGGATAACCTACTGTACGATTATGCAACAGCTGCCATCAGAAAGGATGCACTTTTCTCATTGGATAGTATTGTCAGATTGTTAAATACCTACCCAAATATGGTAGAGTTAGGTGCACATACTGATAGTAGAGGTTCTGTGGAATACAACAATAGATTATCGCAACGAAGAGCGGAGTCTGCTGTGGCTTATGTGGTAAAGCAAGGTATTGATCCTGCACGTATTTCAGCCAAGGGTTACGGTGAAATGTGTTTGAAAAATAATTGTTCCGATGGTGTGAATTGTAGATTACCGTAACATACAATCCGGCCCCTGCAAACAGTATAGATCCTACGTTGTATAAGGACGGACAGGTGCTGAGTCCCAAGGCATTTCCGGTTAATTTTTTTGATGATTGTAAATAGTTAGATTTTTTTCATGAGAACTAGTTTTATTACCGATAAAGATGAAATAGAAGGTGTTATTTTGCAGTGTGACATCTGTTTTGTTGGAATTACCGAAGCCGACGGCACACCTTATGTAATACCCATGAATTTTGGATATGCTGATGGTGAAATCATACTACATTCAGGCCCTGAAGGCAAACATTTGAGTTTGGTAGAAATTAGTCCACGTGTTTGTGTTACATTTTGCAATGGTGGGAAACTTCTTTATCAACATCCCGATGTGGCTTGTAGCTATAGTATGCTTTCAAAAAGTGTTTTGTGTAAAGGCTCTGTTTCATTTATTGAAAGTCTTGAAGATAAAGAAAAAGCATTGTTGATAATGATGAAAAAATATTCCGATAGAAAATTTAAGTTTTCAACGCCTGCATTAAAAAACGTAAAAGTTTGGAGGGTAAAAGTAGATGAAATGACCGCCAAGTCCTTTGGTCAAAATTTCAAATGATTGCTCATCCTGTTTTGATAATAAATTCTATTTTTTATATGTGCTAAGGTGTCCCACATTCAAAAGGTGACACCTTACTCTTTTTTTATGTTTTGCATGGTCATTGCATTACTATCAAAATCGGACTTTTATGCAGTAATAATGTTTGGCATAGCAATTGAAAATACTATGTGGTTAATAACAATGATATTTCTTTTTGTCTAATTTACAGGATGTTAATTGTTTTTGTTGAAAGATGAAAAGTTTTAATGCCATGTTATAATTGTCATTTTGGCAGTAAATACAATTTTTGATGAATAATTTTTTTGATAATTTTTTTAATGAAGATGCGATGGGCTCTACCGAAATGTTCCCTATAATTTCACTTGATGAACAACGAAGTGATGATTTAAATATTAGTTCTGGTGATGTGTTACCAATTTTGCCATTGCGTAATATGGTTTTATATCCAGGTGTATTGCTGCCCGTTTCTGTGGCGCGGTCTAAATCGCTCAAGTTAGTGCGCGAAGCCAATGAAAATGATATGTTAATTGGAGTCTGTGCCCAGGTTGACAAAAAGCTGGATGACCCTACAGTGGAACAACTTTTTAACATGGGTACAATAGCTCAAGTTGTGCGCATCCTCGAAATGCCAGATAACAGTACAACTGTAATTCTGGAAGGGAAAAGGCGTTTTTATTTAGGCGAATTGGATGCTGTTAAACCCTATTTGAAGGCCAAAGTAGAAATTATTGATGACTCCACACCTGATGTTGCTGATGGGGTTTTTGTTGCTTTGGTTGCTTCAATTAAGGATTTGGCTTCAACCATCATCAATAATTCTGGGGTAATGTCCCCCGAAATGGCATTTTCAATACGCAATATTGAAAATCCAGTTTTTTTGATCAATTATGTTTGTGTTAATTTTGGCTTGAATGTAAAGGACAAGCAACGGTTACTAGAAATTGATGATGTTTTAGAACGTGGATATCAATTGTTAGAATTGTTGAACAAAGAATCACAGCTTTTAGAGATGAAATTGGCTATTCAAAATAAAGCCAAAGAAGGTATTGATCAACAACAAAGAGAATATTTTCTTCATCAACAGATGAAAACTATTCAAAATGAGTTGGGTGGCGCATCCCCAGAGCAAGATTTAGCAGATTTTAGAGAGCGTTCCAAGGTGAAAAAATGGAGCGAATCAGTTTCAAAAGCTTTTGAAAAGGAGTTGAAGAAAATGGAACGAATGAGTCAACATTCGCCCGATTATTCAACCCAACTGAATTACATTGAAACGATGCTTGACTTGCCTTGGAACGAAGAGTCCAAGGATAATTTCAACCTAAAAAATGCCAAAAAGGTGCTGGATAAAGATCATTTTGGCATGGACACTGTAAAAGATAGAATTTTGGAGCATTTAGCTGTTCTAAAATTAAAAGGAGATATGAAATCCCCCATCATTTGTTTGTACGGCCCTCCGGGAGTTGGAAAAACCTCTTTGGGTAAATCTATCGCTTCGGCACTGAACAGAAAATACATTCGCATGTCGTTGGGTGGATTGCACGACGAAGCCGAAATTAGAGGTCACAGACGTACCTATATTGGTGCTATGCAGGGCAGAATAATGCAAAATATACAGAAAGCGGGAACTTCAAATCCAGTTTTTGTGTTGGACGAAATTGATAAAATTACTGCTGATTATAAAGGTGATCCATCTTCTGCATTGCTAGAAGTGCTAGACCCAGAACAAAATGGTGCATTTCACGACAATTATCTTGATGTAGATTTCGATTTGTCCAAAGTGATGTTTATTGCCACAGCTAATAATTTGAGTACTATCCCTCGTCCATTACTTGATAGAATGGAACTGATAGAAGTAAGTGGTTATACGCAAGAAGAAAAAGTTGAAATTACTCGTAAACACTTGGTGGCAAAAGAAATTGAAAATCATGGTTTAAAGTCAGATCAAATTTCATTGTCCAAAACCATAATTAATAAGCTGATAGAATCCTACACTCGGGAGTCTGGTGTGCGTGAGCTGAATAGGCAGGTAGCGAGTGTGATGCGTAAAGTGGCAAAGCGTGTAGCCACTAGCGAGGAGTACAATGTTGAAATGACCGAAGATGATTTGAAAACCTACCTAGGTGTTGCACGTTATAGTCGGGATATGTACGAAGGTAACGAATATCCAGGAGTAGTTACAGGCTTAGCTTGGACGCAGGTAGGGGGCGAAATTCTATTTATCGAATCCAGCTTGAGTAAAAGTAAAGCACCAAAGCTTACTTTAACTGGTAACTTGGGCGATGTGATGAAAGAGTCCGCTGTATTGGCATTGGAATATATAAAAACACATGCCGATGTTTTTGATATAGACTCACAACTTTTTGATGATTGGAGTGTGCATATTCACGTTCCTGAAGGCGCAATACCTAAGGATGGACCAAGTGCAGGAATTACCATGACTACTGCTTTGGTATCGGCCTTTACCAAGCGAAAAGTGAGAAAAAACTTGGCAATGACTGGCGAAATAACTCTACGCGGAAAGGTGCTTCCAGTTGGTGGAATTAAAGAGAAAATTCTTGCTGCTAAGCGTGCAGGTATTACCGATATAATTTTATGTAATGCCAATAAAAAAGATGTAGAAGAAATCAAACCTGTATATATTAAAGGATTGACTTTCCACTATGTAGATGATATTCAAGAAGTGATTAAATATGCATTGTTGAAATAAGGTTATTACAACCCATTATAAAAAAATCCTCTGAAGATAATTCTTCAGAGGATTTTTTTATGGTAGAAATTAATATAACTATTTCAAAGCCAATTTTTTCTTTACAAGCGGAGTGATGTCGCTAGAATTTGGTGATTGGTAAACAATGCTTTGTGCTCCTAAATCAAAAATGTAAAGGTATTTGTTTTCAGCACCAACTTCGTTGATGGCTTTTTTTACTTTCTCAATAACTGGTGCAAATAATTCTTGTTGTTTCTTTTGCAAATCGGTACTTGCAGTTTGTTGGAATGTAGTTATACGTTGTTCAATTTCTTGAATTTCGCTTTGACGTGCCTGTTTGATGCTTTCTGGCATGGTTGCCAATTTTTCTTGGTATTCTTTGATTTTACCTGTGTACTCTTCACGCATTTTTACCAATTCTTTTTCCCATTGACCTTGTAGTTCAGAAATGGTTTTTTCGATTACTGCACGATCTGGCATGGCAGCTAAAATTTCTTGCGTGTTTACGTGGCCAAGTTTAGAGTCCTCCGCCATAATACCGCTAATAGGAAGTACAAATAGGAATGCGATTACGATTTTCTTTAACATGATAGCTTTTATTTTTAATTGTTGTTTTGAATGTTATTTTTTGCAAATTTATGAATTTATTTTGAATAACCCAATTTTTGTAACACAGTATCGCTAATGTCTAATTTGGGCGAGGTAAACAAAAAGCTGGTGGAACTGCTTTTGTCAAACACCAACTGTAAATCCTTGTCTTTACTTATTTCCTGTATAGCATTGTAAATTTCATCTTGTATGGGTTTCATCAAGCTTTCTCGCTTCTTAAATAGCTCACCCTCCGGACCAAAATATGTCCTTTTTTGCTCTTGTACAGCTTTCTCTTTTGCTACTATCTCTTCCTCACGTTTGGCTTTCATAGCTTCTGATAGAAAAACGAGTTCGGTTTGATAGTTTTTATACATTTTCTGAACCTCTTGCATTTGACCTTCTACCTCGTTTTGCCATTTTTTTGATATTTGGTTCAATTGTTCATTGGCAGTTTCGTAGGTTGGTATATTTTTCATAATATACTCCATATCTACCATGGCAAACTTTTGTGCATTGCCTGTTATTGTAAATGCAAGCACAAAACTGAATGATAAAATTAGTTTTTTCATTTATTTCCTCATTTAATTTGTTTATAATTCTTGTCCTAAAATAAAGTGGAATTGACTACCACTTACTTGTCCGTTTATTTTATCAAATCCGTAACCCCAATCTATCCCCATCATACCAAGCATTGGTAAAAAGATTCGTGCACCTACACCCAGTGAACGTTTTAAATTGTAGGGATTGTAATTTGTAATTGACGAGAAGCAATTTCCTGCTTCCGCAAAAGTTAATAAATAGATGGTGGCCGACTGCTCCAAAGATAATGGGTAGCGTAGCTCCATCGTAAATTTATTGTATAAATTTCCTTGTCTGGATGGACTCTGAGAAATTAAATTTTGTGTTGGTGTGCCGTCTGGTTTCATTATTGTCATATAACCCGATGGTGTAAGTGAACCGTCTGCGTATCCGCGCATGGATACAATTTCTGTGCCATATCCCACATAAGTAGCCATTCCACTACCTCCCATGTCATATTTCTCAAATGGTGATCGAGCATTGATATCATAATACCCCAAATAGGCAAATTGAGCTTTTGTCATAATCACCAGCTTGTTGTCGGCCGAAATAGGTGTAAATGTTTTTCCGCTAAATGTCCATTTGTGATACTCAATATATTTGTATCGCTCTTGCATGGTCAAGTTTGGATCGGCATAGTTCTTATTGTTGAACGATGAATAAGGTGGAGTTATTTTCAACCCAATTGAAAATGTGGAACCACTACGTGTATAAAGCGGATTATCAATAGAGCTTCTGTTTAAAGTAAATCCTAAGCTTATATTGTTAAAAGCACCA
>Ga0247844_1008989_pt1 | contig 10622 bp, 12 predicted proteins | sample LaCtaG_FD_192421 | JGI IMG/M metagenome (GOLD analysis project Ga0247844, IMG submission 192421) | Freshwater microbial communities from meromictic Lake La Cruz, Castile-La Mancha, Spain - LaCruzMarch201714.5m_1 | ecosystem: Environmental > Aquatic > Freshwater > Lake | place: Spain: Castile-La...
CCACACGGGTATTATTCATATTAAGACGTTGTCTTTAAATGTACACCCCAGCGATGCTGGGGGTTTATATTATTAAATAAAAACCCGCCAGTTAGGCAGGTTTTTATGAACTATTTTCTATGAATTATAGAGTTGGTTCTGGAGATTCTGAATCTTCTGAAGCGGCTTCAGGAGATTTACAAGTATTCTTTACGGTGTTTTTGAAAGTTTCTAGAGCAGATTTTCTTTCTGATTTATAAGTTTCGCCAGCTGATTTTTTAGCTGTTTTGAAAGTTGACCAAGAATCTTTTCTAGCAACGCTTCGTTCTTTCTTATCTGTTTTTGTCCAAACATTAACTAAAGATGTTTTAAGGTTTGTCATTGCTGAAAGAATAGAAGTGTTGAATTTAGTGAAAGCTGAAATAACAGCATCTTCTTTAACTCCTACAGCTTTACCTACACAAGAAGTGTCTATGGTACTTGAAGCTTTTTCTAATTTTTCTTTAATCTTTGCTTCTTTGGCTTCTAATTTAGCAGCTCGAGTACTTGAAGCCTTTTCTAATTTTTCTTTAATTTTTGCTTCTTTGGCTTCAATTTTTGATTCTCGTGTTTCGATTCTTGTAGATTTGGTACTTGAGGCGTTTGTATTATTTGCAGCGAAAGATAAACTTGGTACAGCAAATGCTACTAAAGCCAAAAGTAAAATTGTTTTCTTCATAATGATTTAATATTTAATGTTATTTGTTAAATTCCAATCGTTTCTGTCGTTCTTAAATTATAACATTTATTTATGATGTTTTATCCACAAGAAAATGTCTTCCAGAGCTCGAACGGCGTCACCGGCGGCAATGTTATTTTGGTGATATAGAATGTTGGTACAATCTCCAGCAGCCCAAATACCCTCTAAACTAGTGCGCTGATTCCACGGATCGATTTTAATAGTGCCGTCTGGTAAGGCGTCGACAATCGGCGTAACGAATTTTGTAGCAGGTAAGGCACCGATTTCAATAAAAATTCCAGTGGCTGCAATTTCACGAATTTCGCCAGAAATTTTATCTTTGTATTTTAAACCGCTGACAAAATTTTCACCCAACACTTCAGTAATTTCAGCATTTAAAATTAAATTAAGTTTCGGATTTTTTTTTACAACTTCAAGAGTGACTGGGTCGGCCCGAAATTCTTCTCGACGATGAATTAATGTGACAGATTTACAATATGACAAAAGTTGAACCACACCTTCTAAAGCAGAATTTCCTCCACCGGCAACAACCACATCTTGTCCTGCGAACATTGGACCATCACAGGTAGCGCAATAGGTTAGGCCTTTGTGTTCTAGTCGATCAGCGCCAGGAGCTTCTAATTTTCGACGAATTGATCCAGTTGCAACTAAAACAGATTGAGCCGAATATTCGCCTTTATTAGTTTTTACAGTAAAAGTTTTGTCGGGATTTTGGACGACTGATTCAACACGTTCGCCTTTGTTAACGGTGACGAATTCACCAGTATAAGCCAAAAGGTGATTTTCCATTTTTTTGGCCAAATCAAAACCACTGATTTTAATTTCACCAATCCAATTTTCAATACCGTCAGAAACAACACTTTGTCCACCAAAAACATCTGTGATTAATAAAGTTTTAAGTTGCTTGCGTGAAGCGTAAACCCCAGCCGCCACGCCACCAGGTCCTCCACCGATAATAATTAATTCAAACATTCCAATATTTTATCATAGCTCGGCTTTTTTAAGAAAAAATGAATAAGTAAAATAAAAAATACCTTTTCGAGATCCCTTCGCAGGAGTTACTAAGTTTCAATTAAGTTACTTAATATACAACGACGAGGACAGGATTGAGAAAAAGTATTTTTTATTCTCTTTATTTAATTTTACTTCTTCTTAAAAAAGCTGGAACCGCACCCCACTCATCGTCATCATCACTCGCTGCTGGTTTCACTTCTTCTTTAACTTCTTCCTTAACAGCTTCTTCTTTTCTAGTAATTCCTAGGCTGTTGAAAATTTTTCCTGAAGTAGTTTCTTCTTTAACTTCTTCTTCAATTCTATTTTGAATCACATTTCCAAACAAAGATTTTTTATTAGAAGTACTTTCTGGAAAACCTGAAGCGATGATAGTAACGCGAACATCACCTTTCTTCAATTTCTCATCTTTCACTGTTCCGAAAATAACTTTTGCATCTGGATCCATTGATTCAGTAATAATTTTTGCAGCTTCTTGAATTTCAAACATTGTTAAGTCACTACCTCCAGCGATTGAGAACAATACGCCACGAGCACCATTAACAGATAGATCAAGCAATGGGGAATTGATAGCCATTTTAGCAGCTTCCTCGGCTCGTTTTTCACCTGAAGCAATACCAACACCCATTAAAGCAGAGCCTGATTCCTTTAAAATTGCCCGTACATCAGCAAAGTCGATGTTAATGATTCCAGGAGTAGTAATAAGGTCAGAAATACCTTCTACGGCTTGTTTTAGAACGTCGTCACACATTGCGAAAGCATTTTCCGCAGTAGTTTCTTTGGAGATATTTGAAAGCAATCTGTCGTTGGGAATAACAATAATTGCATCTACTTCTTTGCGTAATTCATCAAGAGCATTTTCTGCAATTTTGCTTCTCTGTCGTCCTTCGAAGAAGAATGGCTTTGTAACCACTCCAACTGTCAGAGCTCCGATTTCTTTGGCCACTTGAGCAGCAACACTACTTGCTCCAGAACCAGTTCCACCTCCAAGTCCACAAGTAATGAAAACCATGTCAGCATTTTTCATTGCTTCTTGAACTTCTTCTTTAGTTTCTTCGATGGCTCGCTTTCCAATTTCTGGATTCATACCAGCACCAAGACCCTTGGTTAAATTTTTTCCAATATGAATTTTTTTCTTGGCAAGAGATGTATGTAAATCTTGAGCATCGGTGTTGATTGCAATAAATTCAACGCCGCGTACTTTTGTATTGATCATGTGATCAATCGCATTTGATCCTGAACCTCCAACTCCGACAACTTTGATTCGTGCAAATGTTTCTACTTCAGGTTTTACTTGTGGCATATAATAAAAATTAACTAATAATTCCCAACCATTAGGTTGCTTAAATCATAGTGGAAAGGCAAGGGAATTGCAAGCAAAATGACCAAAATCCCAAATTTTGACTTATGCCAAAAATGTATTGTAATTAAAGGGTTTTATAGGAATTTTTTGAAAATTTTAAGGCAAAAACTTGTGAAACATGCCGATAATTTTTTTAACGATGTCGCCAATAAAGTTTGATTTTGAGCCACTATTTAAAGCGTTGAATTCGTCTGAATATAGACCGAACATACATAGACCATAAGAGACTGACCAAGTGGCATCTTTGATCTTGATTGAGGTGTTAGCGTTGCCACATTTTACGTTATTTGTGTCACAGGCGATTTTAGCAGTTTTTGATGGAAGTTTTAGAGAAGCTTTGGCCAAGTCTTCGATATTAACGATACCTGAACCACCACCAGTAATGATAATACCCGCAGGCAAAAGTCCGCTTTTACCGATTTTTTTCAAATTTACATCAATCAATTCAAAAATATCTTTTAATCTAGAGAAAATAATATCATCAAGTTTTTTCTGAGGTACATTTGATTCTTTAATTCCTTCGTTGCGACCTTTTTTAATTTTCTCAGCGTCATCAAGAGAAACTTTCAAACCAAGAGCGATATCATTAGTGATGTCGTTAGAACCAATTGGAAAAACTTCCAAAGCAATTGGAATATCATTTTCGTAAACTACAATCGAAGCAGTTTCAGAACCGATGTTGGCAAGAACACAACCTGCAATTCTTTCTGTTTTAGAAAGTGTCACAAGACCTGCCGCCAAAGGTGAAGCCATCACATCAATAATTTCTACGCCGGCGCCTTCGATAGTACTGATCAATTCATTTACGTGGTGAATTAAACAAGTGACAAAAAGCATTTTGACTTCTAGTTTTACACCCTTCATACCAATTGGATTTCCTAAGACATTTTTACCATCAATTTTATATTCAAGAGGAATTTGGTGAATGATTTGGCGATTCATTGTGATGGCGCTTGGAATTTGTGATTGGCATTCTTTGGCTACTTTTTCTAAATCAATATCAGAAATTTCTGAATCGGCACGAGAAATCATAATACTGCCAACTGCTGTAACGCTAGACAATCCAATGCCGCCAATAGAAACAAAGACTTTTTCTATTTTGTGATGACTGGCTTTTTCGGCTTGGCTAATAGCTTTTCTAATACTTTTAATAGCATCATTTTGATTGATGATATAACCATGGCGTAGACCTTTTGATTCTGCATAACCAACACCGAGAATGTTTGGCATAGCGTGCTTCTCTGAAGACTCTTCAGCCACCACCACTTTTACTTGATATGTTCCGATATCAATTCCAACTGCAAATTTTCCCCTCATAATTTACCCTAATAATACTGCATTTTCTAGAAAAATGCTTGTGTATAAGTGTTAGAAAAGTATAATAAGTTTTAGGAGGAAAAAATATGTTATTAAAAGATTGGAAACCACGGACCGAACCGCTGACTTATGAAGAGTTGTGTCACGATGATACAACACCAAAAGGTTCACCAAGTATTGATCAAAGACTTCTTGGTGATAAGGGTGATGATTATTATGCCGAAATTGGCGAAGAGGTTGAAAAGCATCCAATAGCTTCAGCCGGCATTCGTCGAGGATAAATTCTAGGGAAAGTAAACCTAGAATTTTTTATTTCACAAAAGCTTTTAAATATTTTGCTTCAAGAGTATCCATTTTTTTGCCGTGATCGATGCCTTTTAAATGTAGACAACCATGAATAAATAGATAAACCAAAAAGTTTTTATAAGTCATTTCAAATTTGGCACATTCTTTTTTGGCTTGATTGGGGTTGATGAAAATTTCACCGGTATTTTTGTCGATAGGAAAGCTGAGGACGTTTGGAATATAGTTTCCGTTACGATATTTTAAATTAAGCTCTTTAGATTTTTTATCTCCCACCAAAACGAAAGACAAGTCATAATCTTTCTTTAAAATTTCTTCCTTAATTTTAACAAAAAACAACTCACGTTGAGGCAAGCTGCTTTTTGTATTATTTTGAAATTCGAAAGACATTTCTAATTATCTCTTTGTAGTTGCTGCGATTTTACCAAGCTTGAATAATTTTTGAAATTCACCTCTTTTTTTAAGAGATTTCAATTTGTTTTTCTTTTTAGTGTAGTCTGAAGGAAGTCTTTCAGCGTATCTCTTTGATTTAACTTTGATAATAACGCCTGACTCTTGAACACGACGACTAAAGCGCTTTAAGACGCTAACACTGTTTTCATTATTTTTCTTGGTGATTTTTACATTTATTGCCATATGTGAAGGATAGATTAACACAAACCTTTTAAATGTTCAACTAGGTCAACAATTTTAACGGTTCTTTGAGAACGACCTTGGCTATCTCGAACAATCACTGAATTTTCAATTGATTCTTTGTGACCAATAATTAAATCAAAATCGTGAGGGTATTTTTTAGCGTAAATAATTTGAGAGGAAAGTTTGTCTCGATAAATGGCGTGTTTGACTGCTATTCCGGCTTCTCTTAAGTCATCGATTATTCGCAAAGCTTTAATTTTTGCAGTGTATCCAACTTGAATTAAAAATAATTTTGGTTCTTTAACTTTTTTAAGAGTTTTTGGACTAGCTGGTTTTGTCTTTTTAACTTTAATTAAAACGCTTAAAGCCGGAATGTCTTTTCTAATGCCAATTTTTCTAGCCAGTGAATCATAACGAGTTCCATAAGCTAAAATTTTTCCAGTACATTCATCGCTGACTTCAAAAACAGTATCAGAAGAATAATTTGGATCACCAAGAAGGAAACCGCTAATCTCGTGTGTTGTTCCTAAAGCTTCTAAAAATTCCAACAGCTCACTTAGATTTTTTCTAGTGTCATCACCAAGGAAGTCCATTGGTTTTGGAGCATTTTGAAAAAGTTCATCCTCTAGATTTTTTGAATCAGTAATTAAATGATACAAACTTTCTTTGAAAAGCTGTCGATCGTCTGGAGTTAGGTTAACAATATATTTTCTAAAATAAGCGATACCTTCTTTCGAAAATTTATTTTGAGCAACTTTGCCACCCAAATCATTTATTTTAAAACAAATATTTTTGTAACCATTTTCGTGCAAAATAGCCTCTGTCGTTTTGATAGCTAAAGCTTCGGCGATACTAGTCTCAACACCTATAATATGAAGATTAATTAATTCCTCACCCGGTTTATTGCGATGTTTATTGTGTGATCCTGCAGGAATACCTTCGTTTATGGCCAGTAGAGGACTCATGGAATCTTCGTCTCTTTCTTTGAAATATCTTAAATTAGCAATCAATTCTTCCATGGGAAAAAGTTGGCTATGTAGAAAATCTTTTTCTTTATATAAAGTTTTAGCAAGCTTAATATCTTCTGCGACAACTTCTCGTGGTTCTGTAATTCTAAAACCGAAATAAATAGCAGGAATTAAATTTTCAGAAACTTTTAATTCCTTGATATCTTTTTTTGATGTTTCTTTTATTTTTACTTCCTTCTTTATTACTTTCTTTTGTTCTTTTTTAATCATGTTGTTCATATTAATATTTCGCTATGCCCGGCATATAGTTAATGGTATCGACTGGTAATAATCTTAGAAAAGCTCTTCCAATTAAATATTTTTTATTTAAAGGACCCCAGAATCGTGAATCGTAGCTTTGGAGTCTGTTGTCTCCCATTACAAAGTATTCGTCATCTTTTAGAGTTGTCGTTTCATAAACTTCTCTTTTCATTTCGATATAAGGTTCATTCAATTTTATTTTTTCGGTTGATCCTTTGGGAGTAATAAAAACATCTTGGCCTTTGATTTCCACTGTCTCGCCAGGCAATCCTATCACTCTTTTAATGAAAAACTTAGAAGTGTCTTGAGGAAATTTGAAGATAGCTACGTCTCCGCGCTGAGGTTCTCCTAGGTTATATGAGATTTGATCAACAATTAGATACTGTCCGTCTTTGAAAGTTGGGAACATTGATTCGCCACTAACGACAAAAGGTTGAGCGACATAAAATCTAATCGGTAAAACGATTACGGCGACAATAAATAGGAATTTTACATAATCTATTATTTGATCACGAACACTTAAATTTTCAGAATTTTTCATTTTTTCAATCATTTAGGTGCTATTTTATCTTAAAACTGCATTTGACACAAATCATATTTTATTTCCATAATAGAGTATATGTTTTATTTAATTGGTTTAGGAAATCCTGGTGACGAATATAAAAATACTCGGCACAATGTAGGTCGTGAGACTGTAGAATTATTTTGTAAGAAAAACGATTTTAGTGATTTTAGTTTTGATAAGAAATCAAATTCATTAATTGCGAGAGGAAAAATTGGAAAAGAGGCTGTGACTGCTATTTTGCCAGAAACTTTCATGAATAATTCTGGTAAGGCTGTGGCTTATTTTGTAAAAACTAAAAAACTTGGAAAAAGTTCAGGAAATTATAAAGGTTTAACCGGTGCTGAAAATATTTTAGTGGTGCATGATGATTTAGATTTGGGTATTGGAAATTATAAAATTCAATTTAATCGCGGCAGTGGAGGTAATAAAGGCGTGGAGTCAATTCACAAAGCTTTAAAGACTGAAACTTATGCCAGAATAAAAATTGGAACATCACCAGCAACTCCAAAAGGTAAAGTTAAAAAACCAGAACAAGGTGAAAAAGTTATCAATCACGTTCTTGGAAAATTTTCTCCAAAAGACACAGAGCAATTCAAAAAACTTCGCCCAAAAATATTAAAAGCCATTGAAGCCACAATTGAAGAAGGTTACATGTTTGCCATGAATCATTTTAACTAAAGGTCTTGTTAAAGTAGTCCACATTGAATTTTTTCTAAAAAAGTAATAAACTGGCTGTATTATGTTGGCAAATGTACTACAATCTTTTACAACTTTGCCAGATGTTCTGACTAATTTTAATTTTTCAGACTTCTTGGATATTTTTATCGTAACTGCGATTTTTTATTTTATTTTGCTTTTTATCAAGCAAACCCGTTCATATATTATTGTGAATGCCATTCTTGGTTTGGCCATTTTGTTTTATTTATCAACAATTTTTGACCTCGCTTTGATTCGACAATTTTTTCAACCACTCTTAACTTTTATCATAGTTATTTTGGTGGTGGTTTTCCAAAACGAATTGCGTCGATTTGTGCGTTGGATTTCTTCTCCTACAAAATTTCATTTTAGTAAAGTTTTAAAAATGCCCCTCGATTCCTTGGATGCTATTTTGGAAGCTGTGGAATTTATGGCGCAAAAGAAAATTGGCGCACTGATTGTTTTTCAAGGAGAACAACCAATCGCTGATTTATTAAATGGGGGATTTGAATCTGATGCCAAAATCAGCACTCACCTTATTCTAAGCATTTTTGATAGTCATACTCCTGGTCATGATGGGGCTGTAATTATTTCTAGAAATAGAATTCGAAAATTCGGTGTTCATCTTCCATTGGCGGAAAATTTTGCGGCCTATGCTAAGGCTGGTTTAAGACATCGTGCCGGAGTTGGTGTTTCCAGCCAAGCCGATGTTTTGGCCGTGATTGTTTCTGAAGAACGAGGCACAATTTCTATTTCTGAAAACGGTCAAATTAAAACCATTGAAAATGTTAGAGAACTTCGCCAAGAATTATTAGATTTTTATAAAGAAAATGAAGCTGACGAATTAACTTGGCATAATTTTTGGGAATATGTTTTTGTTAAGCATTTTTGGACCAAGCTTCTTTCTTTCTCAATGGCCGCTTTACTGTGGTTCTTTTTGGTTTTTCAATCAGGAGTTATTACTCAAGAAATTAAAATTCCCGTCGAAGTTAAATTTTTACCAAAAGAATTTACTGTAGGAGAAATTGCTGTTAAGACTGTCGACGTAACTATTAGTGGGGCTCAAAAAGATTTGGAGAATTTTGATCCAAAGAGTAATAAAATGACTATTAATGCGGTTGATTTTCAAGAGGGTGTAAACAAAATTGAAATTACCAAAGAGATGTTTAATTTTCCAACTTACCTAACTATTAAAAAATTCACTCCAAGTAGTATTAAAATAACTGTTACAAAAGCAGTGCCAGCCGAAATAGAATTATTGAAGATTACGAATTAATTGAAGATTACAAACCAGGAGATTTTTAATAAGTTAAGCAATTTTCAGTTTTGTTTTGATGATTCGAATACTGTCTTCGACTCTTTCAATTCTACCTTCAAATTTATTATCCAATCTGTCTATTTTAGCCCCCAGCTCGGTTTCTAATCTTTCAATATCTATTTTAGTTGCGACATCTGCTTTATCGGCTTTTGTCTCCATAATTTCCCTGAAACCATTTTGAACCATTATTGCAAATTCAGAAAGCTCACTGTTTACAATTTCACTTACAACTTCACTTACAATTTCACGTATTAATTTTAAATCTTTTGTATTTAACATTATCTAAATTATATGACGGCCTAGTCTGTCGTCAACAAAAAAGTTCTAAAGAAATTATGAATTTTATCTTCTCCAATTCCGTCTTTCCAGAAAAAGCTTTTTCCAAAGAAATAAAGTTTTTAAAAGCCAAAAATCCAGACTTATCCACAATATTTTTTGAGTCTTGCATATTTATCCCGCCAATCTTAACTTTTCCGCAAATCTTTACTTTTTCCAAAAAATAGTTATACTTATGAACGACTATTTTTAACAGTCAAGGTAAGTAGTTAACCCTGTTTTTTGTCCCGATAGTCCCGCAAACAGAACTGCTGCCTATTAATTATTATGAATATAACAATTGTTACGAACGAATATGCTAGCGAAGCAATGACTAAGATTGCAGACGGCATTCAAAATCCACCAAAAATTGGTGAAATGGTAGAAGGTCCAGTTTTAGCAGTAGAAAAATCAGCCGTTTACATTGACTTGTTTCCGTTTGGAACAGGTATTATTTTCGGTCGTGAATATATTATTGCTCGAGATCTTGTTAGAAAAATTCATGCTGGTGATACTGTAACCGCCAAGGTTGTGGACATCAAAAATGAAGATGGTTACATTGAACTTTCTCTAAAAGAAGCTAAACAAGCCCTAGTTTGGAGCGAAGTTGAAGAAGCTATTAAAAGTAAAACTCCAATTGAAGTTTCTGTTCAAGAAGCTAACAAAGGAGGTTTGCTACTTTCATGGCAAGGTCTACAAGGTTTCCTTCCTGCCTCACAACTTAGCGCAGAACATTATCCTCGCGTAGCTGATGGTGACAAGATGAGAATTCTTGAAGAATTGAAAAAATTAATTGGTCAAAAGATTGTAGTAACTATTATTGGTGCTACTCCTGAAGACGGTAAATTAATCTTCTCAGAAAAAGGTAATACTCAAATTGAAAATACCAAAACTAATACTCAAGTTTCTAAGAAATATGAGATTGGAGATGTCTTTGATGGAGAAGTTACTGGCGTTGTAGAATTCGGTGTCTTTGTGAAAGTCGACGATTCAATGGAAGGTTTGGTTCACATTTCTGAAATTGATTGGTCACTTGTTGAAGATCCAAAACAATTCTACTCAGTTGGCGACAAAGTTAAAGTAAAAGTTATTGAAGTTAAAGATGGAAAAAT
>Ga0247844_1008990_pt1 | contig 10622 bp, 13 predicted proteins | sample LaCtaG_FD_192421 | JGI IMG/M metagenome (GOLD analysis project Ga0247844, IMG submission 192421) | Freshwater microbial communities from meromictic Lake La Cruz, Castile-La Mancha, Spain - LaCruzMarch201714.5m_1 | ecosystem: Environmental > Aquatic > Freshwater > Lake | place: Spain: Castile-La...
GTTGGCCGAATTAACGCTGTCTGTCGGCGGTGTGGAGCAACGCGCGAAATCGACGGGCAGCGGCCCTGTCGACGCGACTTTCCTCGCGATCGAAAGCGTGGCGGGCAGCGGTTCCGATCTTCTGCTGTATTTGGTGAATGCCATCACGACCGGGACGGATGCGCAGGGTGAAGTGACGGTGCGTCTCTCGAAGGGGGGGCGGATTGTCAATGGTCAGGGTGCGGATACCGACATCATCGTCGCATCGGCCAAGGCCTACCTGAACGCCCTCAACAAGCTCTACGCCGGACCGGAGCGCGTCAATCCGCAGTTGTAGCTGCCTGCTTCAGTCGCGAGGGCGCAGTTTGGCGTGCATAGACCAGGGTTGCGCCAAAGAAGATGAGTGCCAGCACGACCTCGATCACGGCCAGGACTTGCATGGTGCCGCTGTCGCTGGTGGCGCGTGCCAGGCCCTCAAGCAGATAAACCTGAATCAGCAGGCTGGACCACTGGTAGGTGTAGCGCTTGCCGCGCAAGATGCCGAACAGGGGCAGCAGCAAGGGTGCTGCCTTCAATACCAGCCAGGAGCCCCCCGGCCGCAACGGGGCCAGCCAAAGCTCCCAGGTGATGCAGAGGGCAATCAGGGCAATCAGACTGGTGCTGGCGATAAGGCTGGCGCGACGGGCAAGCAGAGGAATCAGGGGCATGGCGTATGAAAAGTCGGCGTTGGCAGGACGGCATGCATTATCGCGTCGCCCGATAGAATTCGCCATATGTTCCTGACCCCCCTTCGCCTTCTGGCCAGCATCGTGCGACGCTTCCTCGCCGAGCGCTGCATCCAGACCGCCGCCGCGCTCTCCTTTGCGACCTTGCTGGGCTTGGTGCCGATGGTTGTGATCGGTGCGACGCTGATCGAAACATTGCCCTTCGGCATCAAACTGATGCTGGCACTCGAGCACTTTCTGACGGCGACCTTGTTGCCCGAAAAGGCCGGCACAGTGATTGCCAAATACCTCGGGCAGTTCGCCCACCGGGCAGAGCGGATTCCCTGGCTGGGTTTGGCAGCGCTTGCCCTGACTGCCCTGATCCAGATGCTAACGATCGAACATACCTTTAATGCGATCTGGAAAGTGCGCGCGCAACGTCCGTTCCTGAGAAGGGTCGCGATGCACACCATTGCCCTGCTGGCTGGCCCGCTGGTGTTTGGGGGAGCGCTGGCGAGCATTACCTACTTGGCGGGCATTTCATTCGGCTTGTTTGATGAACCGCGCTGGTTCCGGGTGGCTTTCTCGCAGGTGCTGCCGATCGTTTTCCTGGCCTTGTTGTTCGCCCTGTTGTATTGGGCTGTGCCCAACAAGCCGGTGTCGCGCTGGCACGCCGGGACGGCCGGGCTGCTGGCCGCCCTGGCGTTTGTCGGCATGCAGCGGCTCTTTGCGCTCTATATCGTCAAGCTGCCCACCTATGCGGCCATTTACGGGACATTTGCCGCATTGCCGGTCTTCTTGCTCTGGCTCCACCTTTCCTGGTCGGTGATCCTGCTGGGTGCCCTGCTGGTGGCCGAGTGGCCCGCCGCGAGCCGGCGCTGAAGAAGACAAAAAGTGCTTGTCTTTCAGTCGGTTCACCAATAGAATCGCCGGCTTTTCTCCGTTTCCCGGATTACAGAGGTAACCCCCATGGTCGTCATTCGTCTTGCCCGCAGCGGCGCCAAGAAGCGCCCCTTCTTCAACATGGTTGTGACCGATTCGCGCAATCGCCGCGATGGTCGCTTCGTCGAGCGTGTTGGTTTCTACAACCCGAAGGCTGCCGCCAACGAAAAGGGCTTGTCGATTGACGCCGAGCGCCTCGCCTACTGGCAGAGCAAGGGTGCCCAGTTGTCGCCCACTGCCGCTCGTCTGGTCAAGCAAGCCGCTGCCAAGGCTGCTTAAGCAACAATGATTGTTTTGGGGCGGATTACTGCCCCATACGGGGTGCAAGGCTGGTTGAGGCTGCATCCCTTCGGCGATGATCCGGACAGTTGGCGCGACATTTCGCGCTGGTGGCTGGGCAGCGACGAAAACGATTTTTCGGCTTGGCGCGCTTACCCGCTGCAGTCCTTGCGGATGCAGGGCAAGGGTTGGGTCGTCAAGCTGACCGGGGTCGATGACCGCAACGCAGCGGAGCAGATGATCGGCAGGTTTTTCGGTGCACCGCGCTCGGCTTTGCCGGCCACCGATCCGGATGAGTTTTACTGGGCCGACCTGGTCGGCCTGCAGGTGGTAAATGAACAGCAGGAAACGCTGGGGCATGTGGCGGAATTGCTTGAGTCGGGCGCCCATGCGGTGATGGTCGTCGTGGAAGGCGAAGGGGAGCAAACGCAAAAGCGCCTGTTACCGTTCGTCAATCATGTCGTGAAGGATGTTGATGTGCCGGCCGGCGTGATTCGCGTCGCTTGGGAACGTGATTGGTGATGCTGCGTTTCGACGTCATCACGCTGTTTCCTGAGATGTTCGCGGCGGTGCGCGATTGCGGGATCAGTCGGCGCGCGCTGGAACGGGGTTTGTGGCAGCTTGACTGCTGGAATCCGCGTGACTGGGCAGACAATGCCTACGGCTCGGTGGATGACCGGCCGTTTGGCGGTGGTCCCGGCATGGTCATGCAGGCGGGGCCGCTGGAAGAAGCGATCAGTGCAGCCAAGGCGGCACGTGACAGCAAGGCGCAAGTGATTTACCTTTCGCCGCAGGGAAAACCGCTTAACCACGTGAAAGTGGCGGCGCTGGCGGCTGGAGAGGGAGCAATCCTGCTCTGTGGTCGCTACGAAGGGATAGACGAGCGCGTGATTGCGCGCTGTGTGGATGAGGAAGTGTCGCTGGGTGACTTTGTGTTGTCCGGTGGTGAAATTGCGGCGCTGGCGCTGATTGATGCTTGCGTGCGGCAATTGCCGGGCGCGTTGAATGATGGCGCTTCGGCGGTTGAGGATTCATTTGCCGAGGGTGTCGGGGGACTGCTGGATTGTCCGCATTACACCCGGCCAGAGATGTACGAGAATTTGCCGGTGCCGGCAGTGTTGTTGTCCGGGCACCATGAGAACATCCGCCGCTGGCGACTGAAGCAGTCGCTGTTGCGGACCCGGGAGCGCCGCCCGGAGCTTTTTGCCAAATGGCTGGCGCAACGTGCAGCAAATGCTCGCGGTTTGAGCAAGGAAGAAGCGCAACTCCTGCGTGAGATCGAGTCTGAAACTGAGACTGAATCAAACACCGGAGCTCTGCGGTCGTAAGCGTGTTTAATTAATAAGGAAAAAACGACATGAATCTGATTCAACAGTTGGAACAGGAAGAAATCGCCCGTCTGGGCAAGACCATCCCCGAGTTTTCGCCCGGCGATACCGTGATCGTCAACGTAAACGTGGTGGAAGGTGAGCGCAAGCGCGTGCAGGCCTTTGAAGGTGTTGTCATCGCCAAGCGCAACCGTGGCCTGAATTCGGCCTTTACCGTCCGCAAGATTTCTTCGGGCGAAGGCGTCGAGCGTACCTTCCAGAGCTACTCCCCGCTGATCGCCAGCATCGAAGTGAAGCGCAAGGGCGATGTACGTCGCGCCAAGCTGTACTACCTCCGCGACCGTTCCGGCAAGTCGGCACGTATCAAGGAGAAGCTGGTGCGCAGGACGACCGAAGCCAAGGCGTAAACAGCCTTGCTGCCACAAAAAAGGACGCTTCGGCGTCCTTTTTTACTGGGTAACAACCCGCTTCAGGCCAGCTTGTTCTTCTCGATCAGTGCATAGGCCGAGTGGTTGTGGATCGACTCGAAATTCTCTGATTCAACGACATAGGCGTCGATGCGCGCATCGGCATTCAGCACGCCCGCGACATCGCGCACGATGTCCTCGACGAACTTCGGGTTGTCGTAGGCGCGTTCGGTGACGTACTTTTCGTCGGGGCGCTTGAGCAGGCCATAGAGTTCGCAGGAAGCCTGACTTTCGGCCATTTGTACCAGTTCCTCGATCCAGACAAAGCTGTTGGTCGTGGCGGTGATGGTGATGTGCGAGCGCTGGTTATGCGCGCCGCGTTCGGAAATCTTCTTCGAGCAGGGGCACAGGCTGGTCGCGGCGACGACGACGCGGGTGGTCTGGCGGAAGCGGTTGTCGTCGAGAATTTCGCCAATAAAGGTGACCTCGTAGTCGAGCAGGCTCTTGACCTTGGAAATTGGCGCTTCCTTGTTGATGAAATAGGGAAAGCTCATTTCGAGGTGGCCGGTCTTGGCCTCAAGCTTGACGACCATCTCGCGCAGCATCGATTCGAAGTTCTCGACCGAGATCTCGCGCGCATCGCTGTTGAGAATCTCGACGAAGCGCGACATGTGCGTGCCCTTGAAATTGTGCGGCAGGCCGACGTACATGTTGAAGGTGGCGATGGTGTGCTGTACGCCGCCACTCTTGTCGAGCACCTTGACCGGATGGCGGATGGACTTGATGCCGACCTTGTTGATGGGCAGCTCGCGCGAGTCGGCGCTGGATTGAACGTCAGGGATGGCCATTGTTATATCTTTCAGATTCATGGGAGTGTCTCCATTGGGGGTAAGCCCTATATAACATTCCCGACTAGTTTTCTCAAGTAATGCCTGATTCAAAAGTTTTGATGCGCTCGACGAATGCGGCGGCATTCAGGCCGAGTTCTGCCAGTAACTGCCCCTGTTCGCCATGCTCAATGAACTGATCCGGCAAGCCGAGGCGCAACAGCGGCTTGCTCAGTCCCAGGCTTTCCAGTGCTCGGGCGACCTCCGCGCTGGCCCCGCCGATGATGGCATTTTCTTCGATGGTGACCAGCGTGTCGTGCGTCTGGGCCAGTGCGCGGATCAGGGCCAGATCAAGCGGCTTGACAAAGCGCATGTTGGCGACCGTGGCGTTGAGCGTCTGCCCAGCTTCCAGCGCTGCGCCCAGCAGGGTGCCGAAGGCGAGGATCGCAATGCGCTGACCCTGGCGGCAGAGTTCACCTTTACCAATCTCGATACACTCAAAAGTCGGCGCTGGCGGGACGGCATGCTTGCCGCTGCCACCGCGCGGGTAACGCACTGCGGCCGGCCCCGGATGGCGGTAGGCGGTGGTCAGCATGCGGCGGCATTCTGCTTCGTCGGCGGGCGCCATGATGACCAGGTTCGGGATGCAGGCCAGATAGGAAAGATCGAAGGCGCCCTGGTGCGTGGCGCCATCGGCACCGACCAGGCCACCGCGGTCGATGGCAAAGGTGACATCCAGATTCTGCAGCGCGACATCGTGTATTAGTTGATCGTAGGCACGCTGCAGGAACGTCGAGTAGATCGCCACGACCGGCTTCATGCCCTCGCAGGCAAGGCCAGCCGCAAAAGTGAGCGCATGCTGCTCGGCGATGCCGACATCGTGATATCGCGTCGGAAACTGCTCGGCAAAGCGCGTCATGCCGGAGCCCTCGCACATGGCTGGGGTGACCGCAATCAGCTTATCGTCCGTTGCGGCCATGTCGCACAACCAGTCGCCAAAGACTTGCGTGAAGGTCAGCTTGCCGCCGCTTTTGCCTGACTCAATGCCGTTGGAGGCATCGAACTTGGAAACACCGTGATACAGCACGGGGTTGGCTTCGGCGAGTTTGTAGCCCTGGCCCTTGCGGGTGATGATGTGGAGGAACTGTGGGCCTTTCAGTTCGCGCAGGTTTTCCAGTGTCGGGATCAGCGAATCGAGGTCGTGGCCGTCGATCGGACCGATGTAGTTGAAGCCGAATTCCTCGAACAGCGTGCCGGGGACGAACATGCCCTTGACGTGCTCTTCGGCGCGCTTGGCCAGTTCCAGTAGCGGCGGAGCCACCGACAGCACTTTTTCGCCGGCTTTGCGTGCGGCGTTAAAGGTGCGGCCGGACAGCAGGCGCGCAAGATATTTATTGAGCGCACCCACCGGCGGTGAGATCGACATGTCGTTATCGTTGAGGACGACGAGCAGATTGGCGTCGATCACGCCGGCGTTGTTGAGCGCCTCGAAGGCCTGGCCGGCGGACATGGCGCCATCGCCGATAATCGCAACGACGCGGCGATCTTCGCCCTTGTCGCGTGCGGCGACCGCCATGCCCAGCGCAGCGGAAATCGAGGTGGAAGAGTGGCCGACGCCGAAGGTGTCATAAGGCGACTCTTCGCGGCGCGGGAAGCCGGATATGCCATCCTTCATGCGCAGCGTCGCCATGCCGGCACGACGGCCGGTTAGCACCTTATGGGCGTAGGTCTGGTGGCCAACATCCCAGACCAAGCGATCTTCCGGCGTATTGAAAACGTAGTGCAGCGCGACGGTCAGTTCGATGGTGCCGAGATTTGACGAGAGGTGACCGCCGGTCTTGGCGACCGAAGCGAGCAGGAAGGCGCGCAACTCCTCGGCCAGCGGCGCGAGTTGCTCGCGGGGTAATTGGCGCAGGTCGTCAGGGCTGTGGATGGCGTCGAGCAACGGAGTCGTCATGATTAAAAAGTGCGCTCAGCAATGAAATCGGTCAGGCCGGCCAGTCGACCCGTGTCGAGCGGGCAGGCGTCGAGGGCTACATGCGCCTCGGCACGCAGGCGGGCGCACAACTCCTTGGCGCGAGAGAGGCCGAGCATGCTGACATAGGTCGGTTTGTGATGTGCCGCATCTTTGCCGACCGTTTTGCCCAGCGTGGCGGTGGTGCTCTCGGCATCAAGAATGTCATCGACCACCTGAAACAGCAGACCGGCTCGGTTGGCGTAATGGCCCAGCGCCTGCAGCGTGGCGTCATCGGCTTCACCGCAGTGGGCACCGAGCAGCACGGCGCCACGGATCAGCGCCCCGGTCTTGTGGATGTGCATGAATTCGAGTTCTTCCACTGTCAGGGCCATACCCACCGCAGCGAGGTCGATGGCCTGCCCACCGGCCATGCCGCGCGAGCCGGCGGCGTGGGCCAGCAGGGCGAGCATGGAAAGTCGGCGCTGGGGAGATGGCAGTTCGCTTTCTGCCAGAAGCTGGAAAGCCTGTGTCTGCAGCGCATCGCCGACCAGCAGGGCTGTTGCCTCGTCGAACTCGATATGGCAGGTCGGGCGGCCACGGCGCAGGGCGTCATCGTCCATGCAGGGCATGTCGTCATGCACCAGTGAATAGGCGTGGATCAGCTCCACCGCACAGGCGGCGACATCAACCGTTCTCGGGTCGGCACCCAGTGCTTCGCCTGCGGCGTGACAGAGCAGGGGGCGCATACGCTTGCCGCCACCCAGCACGCTGTAGCGCATCGCCGCATGCAGGCGGGTTGGGGCCAGTGTGGCAGCGGGGAGGCTATGATCGAGGGCGGTTTCGGTGCGGCGCTGGATCAGCGCCATCCAGGCGGAAATATCGGTCACGATTCGCTTCCGGGGACGGGGTGAAAATCGCGCAAGGCGTCCTGCTGGAGGATACGAATCTTTTGCTCGGCCTGCGCCAGTGTGTTCTCACAGTAGCTCATCAGCAGCATGCCGCGCTCGTAAGCCTGCAGGGAAGCCTCGAGCGCCGTGCCGCCACTTTCGAGCGACTGAACGATGGTTTCGAGTTCCTGCAGGGCGGCTTCAAAGGAGGCAGGTGGCGCGGCAGGCGACTTGGCGGCAGACTTCATGACGGGAATGGATATTTTGGAACATGCGAACATAGCCCAAGGTGGCCCCCTTGGTCAAATTCCCCTATACTCGTCTCCCCCTGTAACGACCTGCCGTCGCAGGAAGCTGACCGGTTTCCGGGTGTTCATTTTCTTGGAGGTTGGTACCCCAATATGTCCGATATTGCATCCCGCGCGCTGTTGGCGCCGAGCTATTTCCAATTCCCTGTCGATTGGTATTTCGACGAAAAGCTGTTCGAAATGGAGAAAAAGCTCATCTTCGATGCCGGACCGGGCTACGTTGGCCACGAACGGATGGTGCCTGAGCTGTATAACTACCGCTCCACCGAGTGGACCGACCATTCCCACCTCATCGTTCGCCAGCCCGACGGCATCTACCAGATGTCGAATATCTGCCGCCATCGCCAGGCCATCATGCTGCAGGGTGCCGGTACCGCACAGAATATTGTCTGCCCGATCCACCGCTGGACGTATGACACGCAGGGGGAGTTGATCGGCGCGCCGCATTTTCCGGACAACCCCTGTCTGAACCTGAACAAGACCAAGCTGGAAAACTGGAATGGCCTGCTGTTCAGGGGCCCGCGCTCGGCCAATGTCGACCTGGCGGGCATGAAGGTGGCGGGCGAATTCAACTTTTCAGGCTACAAGTTTGATCACGTCGAACTGCACCAGTGCAACTACAACTGGAAGACCTTCATCGAGGTGTATCTGGAGGACTACCATGTGGTGCCCTACCACCCGGGTCTGGGCAACTTCGTCACCTGCGACGACCTGACCTGGCAGTTCGCCGACTGGTACTCGGTGCAGAAAGTCGGCATCACCTCGCTGGCCAAGACCGGCACCGACACCTACGCCAAGTGGCACAAGGCCGTGCTGGATTACTATAACGGCGAACTGCCGAAGCAGGGCGCCGTATGGCTGACCTACTACCCAAACATCATGGTCGAGTGGTATCCGCACGTGTTGGTGGTCTCGACCCTGATCCCGCAGGACGTGGACAAGACGCTCAACGTCGTCGAGTTTTACTATCCTGAAGATATCGCGCTGTTCGAGCCGGAGTTCATCAAGGCCGAGCAGGCGGCCTACATGGAAACGGCCATCGAGGATGACGACATTGGCGAGCGCATGGATCGCGGTCGTCATGCGCTGCTCAAGCAAGGACGCAACGAAGTCGGCCCGTATCAATCGCCGATGGAGGATGGCATGCAGCATTTCCACGAGTTCTATCGCCGGGTGATGGCGGAGGCTCTTGAACAACAGGTGACCAAATGATTACTGTCGAACATCAATCCGGACGTGTCAGTGCCTCGGTCCTGGGTGAATTCACCCTCGAAGACTTCACTGAGTTCGAGGAATTTCTTCTCGCTAAAAATCTTTTCGAGGCCCGTCCCGATTTGCTCGTCGACCTACGCGAAATGGCCGGCTTCACTGTCGACATGGCAGTGGAGGAGGTCAAGTTTTCACGCATCCATGGCGGCGATTTCCGGCGCATTGCGGTGGTGACCGACAGCCAGTGGGTGGCCTGGAGCGCCTGGCTTGAGACACTGTTTGCTGATGCGGACTTGCGCGTATTTACCGAGCGTGACGAGGCGCGCGGCTGGCTGGCGGAGGCGAGTTGATGTTCGACAAGTTGGTTGATGCCCAAACACTCGCGGCGCATCTCGATGATCCGCAGTGGCGCGTGTTCGACTGCCGCCATGATTTGCAGAACACCGAGTACGGCGCGCAGGCCTTTCTCAAGGGCCATATTCCTGCTGCCCAGTTCATGCATGCCGACCGTGATCTGTCCGGCCCGCTGACAGGCAAGACGGGTCGCCACCCCTTGCCGAATATGGCGATTTTCGCGAAACGTCTGAGCGAATGCGGTGTCGGGCCGGATACACAAGTTGTTGCCTACGATAATGAGGGCGGGGTATTCGCCTCGCGCCTGTGGTGGATGCTGCGCTGGCTTGGCCACGACAAGGTAGCCCTGCTGGATGGCGGGATGGCGGGGTGGCGACGCGCCAAGCTGGCGCTTGAAGTGGAAGTGCGGCCTTTGTCGCCGGCGACCTTCATACCGCGTCCGCAGGACATCCAGGTCGATACAGCCTTCGTTGAGAAGCGCTTGCATACCCCGGCAATGGTGATCATCGACGCGCGCAGCGAAGAGCGCTACGCCGGCGAGAACGAGACGCTTGATCCGGTGGCCGGTCATATTCCCGGCGCGATCAACCGTTTCTTCTTCGACAACCTCGACGATGCCGCTTGCTACTTCAAACCGGCCGACGAGCTGCGGGCCGAGTTCGAGGACATTCTTGATGGCCGCGATCCGAAGACGGTGGTGCAGCAATGCGGCTCGGGCGTGACGGCTTGCCACAACCTGCTGGCGATGGAGATCGCCGGGTTGTCGGGCTCGAAACTCTATGTCGGTTCGTGGAGCGAGTGGTGCAGCGATCCGGCGCGTCCGGTTGCGACAGGCGATCAACCGGGGTAGCGCAATAACGCCCAGGCCACGTGCTCACGCACAAGTGCCGACGCATGGTCCTGTCGTGTCATGAGTGCCGTCTTTGCCTCTGGTAAAGGCGCGGCATTACCCAGCGCGACGGCAATATTGCGCAACCAGCGTTCATGGCCGATGCGGCGGATCGGCGAACCGGCGAAGCGGTCGTTGAATTCCGTTTCCGTCCATGCAAACAGTTCGATCAGTGTTGCCCGGTCGAGGCCGTGGCGAGGTGCAAAATCGGCTTCCTGCGTGACGGAGGCGAAGCGATTCCACGGGCAGACCGACTGGCAATCGTCGCAGCCGTAGATGCGATTGCCCATCAATGGCCGCAGGTCTTCCGGAATGCTGCCCTTGAGTTCGATGGTGAGATAGGAAATGCAGCGCCGTGCATCCAGTTGATAGGGGCCGGGAAAGGCGCCTGTCGGGCAGGCGTCGAGGCAGGCAGTGCAGGTGCCGCAGTGTGACGCGATGGAGGCATCCGGGGCGAGTGGCAGATCACAGTAGATTTCACCGAGAAAAAACCACGAGCCGGTTTGCGACAACAGCAGCGTGTGTTTGCCGCGCCAGCCGAGGCTTGCGTTC
>Ga0247844_1008993_pt1 | contig 10619 bp, 2 predicted proteins | sample LaCtaG_FD_192421 | JGI IMG/M metagenome (GOLD analysis project Ga0247844, IMG submission 192421) | Freshwater microbial communities from meromictic Lake La Cruz, Castile-La Mancha, Spain - LaCruzMarch201714.5m_1 | ecosystem: Environmental > Aquatic > Freshwater > Lake | place: Spain: Castile-La...
CTGTTTCCATCTTTAATTGCTGCTGAGAAAAGTGTTCCAATAATCTCTGGTTCGTAACCTGCACCCATAATTTGAGGGTTGCTGAAAGTTACTTCTGCATTCGTTACTGTTGTATTTGCGCTTCTAGCAATAGCCTCCAGTTTTTTACCTTTAGCCATTTGATTCATGAAACGTTTTGCTTTTTTATCTTCAATTAGATCGCGCTCCATTTGTGATTTTACATCTTCAAATTTAGGAGTTCCTTTTTCTTTAATTGAAGTAACCATAGCAATAACATATTTGTCTTTATCCTTTATTGGATATGACGTTAATGAACCAATTGCAACATTTTCAGCGTAAGCTAATTCTAAGATTTTATCACTAGCCATGGAAGTTGTGAATCCATAAACTCGAGGGTTGTTATCTTCCAAAGACAATGGTCTAGCAAAATAATTTGCTTTTCTAACGATTGTATCAAACAAAGCTACTTTTTTGGCATTATCTGTCTCTTTAGATATTTTACGATCCAAAGTGTATAAAATTCTATTTACTTCACTTTCTTTGTTTATAATCGTTTCTTCGGAAGCTTTGAAAACTTTAGTAACTGAGGCAATCAATGGGAATTTTGATGCACCTCTGTCCATAACTTCAATGATATGGAAACCAAAATCTGTTTTTACAATTCCAATTTTTCCAATTGGTGCAGTAGCACAAAAACCACCAAATTCAGCTACCATTTCTCCTTCTAAGAAATCTTCATATAATCCACCAGTTGTTTTAGACCCTGGGTCTTCTGTGTGTTTTGCCACTAATTCAGCAAAATTGTCTTTATTAATTACTTTCAATAAACTATCTGCTGTTTTTCTTTTCGCAGCAATTACTTTTTCATCTTTCGAACCATTTGTTGAAATCAAAAGGTGACGAGCTTTTAAACTTGATGGTGTAAATCCAATTACTTTAGAAATAGTTACATTTTCTTTATTGATGTAAGGACCAACAACTTGACCAACTGAAGCTAACTTGAAAATCGTGTCATAATCTCTTGGGAAAGTTTGGAAACGTTCCGCTTTTGGGTGTCCTTCAGGAACCGCAGTTGCACGTTTATCACCAAAGTAATTTTTATTTTCACTGTATTTTAGGATAAAAATAGAATCGCTTGTAGTCGATGCAAATTCAGCTTTTAATTTTGATAATTCTTTATTAAAAGTTACTGAATCTTTTCTTGAAGGAGCAATTACAACATCAAACATTTTCACTTCTCTCGAATCTGTTCTTATTTTGTATTTGCTATCTTCTTTATGCTCTTCATAGTATTTCTCCAATTCAGCAGCACTAACTTTCACATCTTCGTCGCTGATTTCTGTGTATCTTCTTAGTACGAAAGCAATACTTTTCATTTCTTTTTGTCCATAGTATTCTTGCTCTGCCTCTAATTTAGTTACGTAAACACCTTGGTTCAACAAAGCGAAATATTTTTCTTGCTTTCTTCTATCAGTATAATATTGTTTCGTATTATCCCATTGTGTTTTAGCTTGTGGTTCTTTACTTGTTTTTAACTGATTGATCGTATTTTGAAGTTTTGTACGACCTGCAATTGTAGATGCTTCAGTGATTGTGTTTGTTAATGAATCAGTAAAAAACTGTGCTAAATCTTGAAGTACATTGAATCCGTCTGATGCCATTAAATAAGCGTTGAATTCTCTTTCTGAAACACTTACTCCTAACTGTTCATATTCTTTTGCAAGAATCGTTGAATCAACCAAAAAGTTCCAAGCTTTATCGCTTGCAGCTTCCATTTCTTGCTCGCCAAAAGGCTTTTGACTTTGTTCAGCTTGCGTTCTTTCTTGATCTTGAACACGCTGACTAGTTATAGCATATTTATTTGCATCTACTTTTTCACCAAAAACAGTTCCAATTCCATAAGCTCCTTCACTGAAACCAAACATGTTTTTATAATCGGACAAAATAAATGATAAAAGAGCGAGTCCTACAACTCCAACTAACAAACCTGATTTTGAACGTATTTTTCCTATTAATGCCATTTCAATAAAATTTAAGTGTGCGAAGATAGAAAGAAATGTATAAATAACACTATTTGAAACGAAAAAAGGAGGCTATCTGCCTCCTCCTTTAACTTGTGGTTTTGTTTCAACTTTAGGTTTTGGACTAATTTCCTGACCTGACCCTTCTTTTTTAGTTTCCTTTCCCTCTTCTTTTTTTGTTTCCTTAGGATCAGCTGTATTTACTTTCGTATCAACTTTTGGTTTTGAAGTTGTTTGAATTGGTGTTGTAGTAGGAGTTGAAGTTTTCACCTCAGTTTTTGGTTTTGTTGGTGCTGGGGTAACAGTTGTGTTGGGGGTTGTAGTTGTATTTCTTGGAGGAGTTACAACCGTTCCTGAAGTAGTTGGTGTTTTTCCTCCAGAATTCACTTTTCCATCCTCTTTATTTGTATTAACTGAACCATTACCAATACTATTATTTCCTCGTTGCCCTTGATTAGTACCACCACCGTTATTTTGGTTACTTGGTGTAGTTGGACTTGTAGGACTTGTAGGATTTGTTGGTGTAGAATCATTTCCTCCTCCTCGATTTGGAGTTGTTGGAGTTGAAGGACTTGTGTTGCCACTTGTTACATAATTAATCGTAAGTGATTCAGACAGTTGATTACAAGCGTTAGAAGTATTCACTTGGAAAGTATTCAAACCTGGAACCAATTGAACATTCCCAACCACTAACTGTCCATTCATGGAGAAATTATTATTTGGGGTTCCATTTTGAGTAACATTAACCACTGTTTGATTATCAACATTAAACAGATTAAACTGAATTACTTGATTTGGAGAAGTAACTGTAGTGTTTCTTGCTGATGGATTAATTAAAGATAAAGTTGTTGGTTTACATCTTGTAATTGAATAAAGGTCAGAATCTGTACCACAAGAATTTGTTGCAGTGATTTCAACTGTTGTTGTTCCATTTTGCAAAGGAAGTGTTCCTGTGATTATACCATTTACATTTGAATATGCAGTTACAACGTTTCCATTAACTTTAACTGTAACATTTGTCTCTGGAGTGTAATTCTGAATAACAGCGCTTACAGTCAAACTTGTGTTTTGCGTATAAGTTCCAGAAGCTGGTGAAGTGGTATTGTTAATTACTGGCTCATTACAATTCTGATAAATTAATGTTCTGTCTAAACTAGCATTTCCACATTGATTGGTTGCACTAATTGAAAATGTGTTTGTTCCAGACTGAAGCGTAACTGTTGCTTGTAAAACGCCATTCGAGAAATTAGCAGCAGTTGGTGCACCATTCAATTTAAACACAATTCCTTGTGGATTGGTGATGTTTGCAATATTTGCTGAAAAATTATAAAGAGCGTTTGTTACAGTTGAACCTTCTGTAATAGGTTTTACGTACTCAATTACAGGCGCATCGCAAGTTCCGAAATTAATAACAGTATCTTTAGTCGTTGTTCCACAAGCATTCGTTGCTGTTATGCTAATTGTATTTGCTCCATTTTGTAAGGTCAAAGTTGTTTGAATAGTTCCACCTTGATAAGTGTAATTGGTAACTGGAAAATTATTCAAAGTAAAACTAATTCCTTGTTGACTAGGTACGTTAGTAAGCGTTGCTGAGAATAAATAAGTCAAAGTTGAACCTCTTGTAATGGTAGGATTAAAAACTATTGTCGGAAGCTGACATGCATAAATTGCTGTTTTTGTTTCAGTTACAGTTCCGCAAGCATTTGTTGCTACTAAAACAAATGTATTCAATCCTTCTTGTAAAGTAACACTTGCTTGAATGTTTCCATTGTTGAATGTAAAGTTTGAAACAGTATTTCCGTTTAATTTCAATGATATTCCTTGTGCAGAAGTTATGTTTTGAACACTAGCTGTGAAATTGAATGCACTTGAATTAACTGTTGTTCCAAATGCAATTGGTGAATTGATGACAGCCGTTGGAGGAAAACAATTGTTAAATGTTACTGATTGAGTTTCTGTAACTGTTCCACAAGCGTTAGTTGCTATTAAAACAAACGTATTTAATCCTTGAGCTAAAGTAACATTTGCTTGTATATTTCCATTTGCAAAAGTGAAGTTTGAAATGGATGTTCCGTTTAATTTCAAAGAAATTCCTTGCGAAGACGCAATATTTTGAACTGTAGCTTTGAAATTATAAGCACCAGTAGCAACTGTCGTTCCGTTGGCACTTGGCGAATTGATTACCGCAGTTGGAGGAACACATGAATTAAATGTAATAGTTTCAGTATCAGTATTTGTTCCACAAGCGTTTGTTGCTGTTAAAACAAACGTATTCAATCCTTCTTGTAAGTTAACATTTGCTTGTATGTTTCCATTTGTGAAACTGAAGTTTGAAATGGATGTTCCGTTTAATTTCAAAGAAATTCCTTGCGCTGACGCAATATTTTGAACTGTAGCTGTGAAATTGTAAGCACCAGTAGCAACTGTCGTTCCGTTGGCACTTGGCGAATTGATTACCGCAGTTGGAGGAACACATGAATTAAATGTTATTGTTTCAGTGTCTGTAATTGTTCCACAAGCGTTTGTTGCTGTTAAAACAAAGGTATTCAATCCTTCTTGTAAGTTAACATTTGCTTGAATATTTCCATTTGTGAAACTGAAGTTTGAAATGGATGTTCCGTTTAATTTCAAAGAAACTCCTTGCGCTGAAGCAATATTTTGAACTGTAGCTGTGAAATTGTAAGCACCAGTAGCAACTGTCGTTCCGTTTGTACTTGGCGAATTGATTACAGCTGTTGGTGGTATACAATTATTATAAGTAATTGATTTTGTATCACTAACTGAACCACAAGCGTTAGTTGCTGTTAAAACAAAAGTGTTTAATCCTGGAGCTAAAGTTACACTTGCTTGAATTGCTCCATTTGCGAACATGAAGTTTGAAATAGATGTTCCGTTTAGCTTCAAAGAAATTCCTTGTGCATTAGTAATGTTTTGAACGCTGGCTGTGAAATTATAAGCACTTGCAGAAACAGGCGCAGCACCATTTGTAGGAGTTGAAATAGCTACAACTGGAGTTACACAACTACTGAAATTTACGGTAATCGTTTGAGTTGCTGTTCCACAAGTATTTGTTGCAACAATCACAAATGTATTTAATCCATCTTGCAACTGAACTGCATGACTCAATTGACCATTTGTGAAACCAAAATTGGTGATTGGTGTTCCATTTTGTGTTAAAACGATTCCTGATACATTTACATTTTGGATGGCTGCTGTAAGATTAAAAGAAGGACGATTTACCGTAATTCCTGAATTATTAGGATTCGTAAAACTTACCGTTGGTGCAACACAATTATCAAAAGTGATTGAAGTAGTTTCTGTTGCAACTCCACAAGCGTTAGTTGCTACAATTGTAAAGGTATTTAAACCTGCTTGTAAAGTAACGTTTGCAGCAATTTGACCATTTACGAAACTAAAGTTAGAAATTGTTGTTCCGTTTTGTTTCAATGAAATCCCTTGTGCAGTTGTTATATTTTGAACATTCGCTTTAAAATTATATGCTGCTGTTGCCACTGTTGTTCCTGATACCGCTGGATTTATAAAGCTTACTGTCGGTGGAACACAATTGTTAAATGTGATTGAAGTAGTTTCCGTAGCAACTCCACAAGCGTTAGTAGCAACAATTGTAAAGGTATTTAAACCTGCTTGCAAAGTAAGGTTTGCTGTAATTTGACCATTTACAAAACTAAAGTTAGAAATTGTTGTTCCGTTTTGCTTCAATGAAATCCCTTGTGAAGTTGTTATATTCTGAACATTCGCTTTAAAATTATAAGCTGCTGTTGCTACTGTTGTTCCTGATACCGCTGGATTTATAAAACTCACCGTCGGTGGAACACAATTGTCAAAAGTAATTGTAGTTGTTTCACTTGCTACACCACATAAATTCGTTGCAACAACAGAGAAGGTATTTAACCCAGCTTGTAAGGTTACATTCGCTGTGATTAGTCCATTTACAAAACTGTAATTTGAAATCGTTGCGCCATTTTGTTTCAATACAATACCTTGTGTGTTAGCAATATTTTGAACATTCGCTTTAAAAACAAAAGCAGCATTAGCAATAGTTGTCCCTGAGTTTGCTGGATTTGTAAAGCTTACTGCTGGTGGAACACATGTATTTAACGTAATGTTCAACGTTTTAATTGCAACGCCACAAGAATTGGTTGCCGTTAAAGTAATTGTATTCAAACCTTCTACTAACTGAAGATTTGCAGAGAAATTTGAGTTTGCAAAATTGAAAGATTTACCTAAACCATTTTGTGTAAATGAAATATTTGATGGTAAATTAATTCCTGCCACAACTGCTGCTAAAACAAAATTCGGATTAGTAACTGTTTGAGTTGTGTTTTGAATTCCAGTTAACTGAATAGTTGGTGGAACACAATTATCGTAAGTGATTGTTGAAGTCTCAATTACAGTTCCACATGAATTTGACGCTGAAACTATAATTGTGTTTACCCCTGGAATCAAATTTAAGTTTGCTGTCAAGATTGCATTTGATAAATTAAATGTCACATCTTGCCCATTAACTTTCAATCCTACTGCTTGCGCGTTTGTTGAACCTGAAACTGCTGCTTTGAATTGGAACTGTGCAAAATTGATAGTGGTGTTGTTCATCACTGGATTCAAAATAGAAATCGCAGGTGGTGTACAATTCACAAAGCTGATAGCAGTAGTTTTTGTATCTGTTCCACAAGCATTTGTTACTGTGATTTGGAAATTATTTACTCCAGTTGAAAGCGTTGCATTCGCTTCGATTAAACCATTATTGTAATTGAATGGGATAACTTGGTTGTTTTGTTTTAAAACGATTTGTTGCGCATTTGTGATATTTGTTACGGATGCTTTGAAAGCTAAAGTGCTTGCATTCACAACTGATCCACTTGCTGTTGGATTCAAAATAAAGACGTTTGGAGCAATGCAATTATTATAATTGATTACCAACGTTTTTGTTGATGTTCCACAAGATTTTGTAGCTGTTAAAACAAAGGTGTTGTTTCCTGGAACTAAAGTTAGAGCGCTAGTTAATTGCGAATTGAAGTAATTGAAATTAACTAGATTTCCATTTTGTGTTAATAGAAGCCCTTGCGCATCTACCATATTTTGAATGGTTGCATTTAAAACAAATGCCGCATTAGTAACTGTAGTGTTTGTGTTTGCAATCAATACATTTGGAGCAACACAATTGTCATAGTTTACATAAATTGTTTCGATATCGCTACCGCAATTATTAATCGCACCAATAGAAATGACATTCATTCCAGGTTGCAATTGTAAAGTAGATTGAACTAGTTTCGTTACTGTATTGAAAGTAAAATTAGTAATATCAATTCCATTTAATTTCAAAGAAACATTTTGTTTCGCTGCGATATTGTCAATTTTTGATTTGAAAACCAAAGATGCAGCATTTACAGTTGAATTATTTGTTGGATTATTCAAAGTCACAACTGGAGCTGCACAGTTTTGATAGTTAATTGTAAATGTTTCTGATGTATTTCCACAGGATGAACTAGCTGCAATAACAAAAGTATTGACCCCATTCGCCAATGTTGTTGGGAAAACCAATTTCCCATTATTCAACGTAAAATTCGTTACAGCAATTCCATTTTGAGAAACACTTACAGATTGATTCGAAAGAACATTTTTTAACAATGCTTGAATGGTTGTTACGGCCGAATTCGTTGTTGTTCCAGTTGCGCTTGGGTTAATCAATTGCACTGTTGGTGAAACACAATTATCAAATGTTACACTTGCTGTACTTGTGATTGTTCCACACAAATTTGTTGCTTCAATTTTAAAGTTGTTCAAACCTGGAAAAAGTGTAACATTGCTTGTTAATAATCCTGATACTGGGTCGAAACTAAATCCATTCACTTGAAAGTTATTCTCAAAGAATTTAATTCCAGCTGCGTTTTCAACATTTGTAATGATTGCATTTACAGTGAAATTTGTATTTCTTACAGTTGTTCCTTGAACTGGATTAGTGAAAGTGATTTTTGCAGAAACACAAGGATTGTAAGTAATTGTGAACGTTTTTGTATCAGTTCCACAATTGTTTTGCGCTTTGATGGTAATTGTATTTACCCCTTCAACTAAAACCAAATCCGCAGTAAGTCTTTTTGTTTGTGGGTTGTAATTAGAGGGTACAACTTGATTCAAGTTATTGTAAATTGTTACATTTTGTGCGTTTTGCAATTCAGTAACTGAGGCATCTAAGCGATACTGAGCAAAATTAACAACTTGATTATTTTGTGCATTGAATGTAATTGCAGGAGACGGACAATTAGTGTTGAAATTATTAATGTTTCCAGTGCTGTTTGTTCCATCAGTTGGAGCAGTTGTGTTACCATTTCCTCTTGTTCTAAATCTGAAATTTAAGTAAAGTGAAGTGTAATGGTATAAGTCATTCTTTAATCTTGGAGTTGTTGATTCGAAACCATCGAAATCATCACCACGCGTGAAAGTTGTTTTGTGCTCTAAACCTAAAGAAACTCTTTTTCCGATTTGGTAGCCTAAACCAAAACCAAGACTAGGCGTGAAATACGCTTGATATTCATTTGTACTTCCATCTAGCGGAGAATCATAAATTTTATCTAAAGCAGAAGAAAGCTGAGGTTGAAGTGAACCATTTGTCAACATCGAGCTGTAATCATAAATTCCACCACTAGCATTCTGATCTAACAAATCACCAAAAGTTTGTTTGAAAGTTATACCAAGTCCTCCAAAAATATAAGGGTCCCAACCAGAACGTTCTCTCAAAGAATTTAAGTGTAAAGCTAATTCAAGCGCTACATGATGCACATCTGACTGAAAATTATTAACTGTAAAACCATATTGGTCTTTGTATTCCTGCAGTGCAGTACCAGTATAATTCAACAATGAAGTTGTATCATTATCTTGACCGTACCACATTCCGCGTAAATAACGTCCTCGCAAATCGAAGCTAATTATACTTCCGTAGTTGTAGTTAAATGATTTTCCTAAGACCAATCCCCAACCAGTTGACGTTTGATTTTTAACGTCTGTTGTGTTCCAAGTTCCACCGATATTGAAACCCAGAAACCATTTGGAGGTATTGTCGTAATCTACTTTTTGAGCTTGAAGCTGAAAAAAACTGAGGCAAAGAACGATAGCAATGTAGAAATTTTTCATAATAAGGTAATTAAGTTGAAAGCGCAAACCAATTTTAGTGCCAAAATTCCGAATAAAAAGTTTTATAGCCTTGATTTTTGAAATAAATATAGTGATTTTGAGAAAAGTAGCGATTTAAAAATCTACATTTCAGTTATTTAGAGCGATTTGTTAAGGATGTGTTAATGAAGTTTGAAAAACTCATAATTCTGAAATCTCAGAATCCACATGAAATTTGAATTGGCTTCTTTTTGAATCGTTGAGCCGAGCAATTGTGTTTTCGTGTCGTAGATGATTTGAAGATCATTGGTGAATTTTTCGTTTTTATACGTGTGTTTTTCAATCACATTTCCAAACGAATCGTATTTAAAAACCCATTCTTCGTAAGGTGCTACCAACTCACTGTGATACATTGATACTCTTGAAAGCAACCCTTTTTCGTTGTAGGCATACACTTTTTTGTATTCCGAAGAAGCCATTCGCATGCGTTGCGTTGTTTCAATTAAATAACCGTCTGGATTACGTTTTTCAGTTTCTTCTAAATACGGTAAATTGTAATTGTTGTAAATCACTTTTTTCCATCCATTTTCTAATGGCAAATAGCGCATTGATTCGTTATTAATCAAAAAAGATTGCAGCACTTTGCCAGAGTCACTAAGTACATCCCTTCTGTTTTCCACGTAAATTAAACGGTTTAAGGAATCGTATCTGTAATGAAATGAACTGATTCCACCGTATTCGTTTTTGCGATGCATACTGATTTTTCCAGCACTTGTGTACTCGTAAAAATTTAGCAAGGTATCCGTTTTATTATCGAGAGTTTTCGTTTCAAAAGTCGAAATCAAATACCCCAAACTATCAAATTTGTATTCAAAAATATCGTTTGTGTTACGAATCATGTCGCCATCTTTTTTTATATAAAAATCGCCACAGATTGAGTGTATTTTATTCGCCCTTATAAAATTTGAATCGAAATAAGGTAAATCAGTAAATGCATTTCCCTCCAAATTATAAATCATTTGCGCATTCGAAAACGAAGCGAAAAGTAAAAAAACAAACAGTAAAAGTTTTTGAAACGAACTTATCAATTTACAAACTTGCTAAAATGGATTTCCAACTTGCTTTTTCTGCAATGATTGTTCCAAGATTTTCAATTGCTATACGCTGTTGTTGCATCGTGTCTCTGTCGCGAATCGTAACAGTATTATCTTCCAACGTTTGGTGATCCACAGTTATTGCGAATGGCGTTCCAATTGCATCTTGACGACGGTATCTTCTTCCGATTGCGTCTTTTTCGTCGTACTGAACGTTGTAATCGAATTGTAAATCACGTAGAATTTCACGTGCTTTTTCTGGTAATCCGTCTTTTTTAATTAAAGGTAAAATCGCTGCTTTGTAAGGCGCAAGAACAGCAGGAATTTTTAAAACTACTCGTTCTGAACCGTCTTCGAGTATTTCGTTTTGGTAAGC
>Ga0247844_1008998_pt1 | contig 10614 bp, 10 predicted proteins | sample LaCtaG_FD_192421 | JGI IMG/M metagenome (GOLD analysis project Ga0247844, IMG submission 192421) | Freshwater microbial communities from meromictic Lake La Cruz, Castile-La Mancha, Spain - LaCruzMarch201714.5m_1 | ecosystem: Environmental > Aquatic > Freshwater > Lake | place: Spain: Castile-La...
ACTTACAAAATTACTTAGACGAGTTTTGTTACAAAATTAATAGGAGATATTTTGGTCATCGACTTTTTGATAGGCTGGTTTTAGCAACCGCATCAGGTTTACTGGTATGAAAGCGGACACTCAATAAATTAATTTATAAAAGAATCAAAAAATCAAAAAAAAATCCCGAAACTTTAATTTCGGGATTTCTAAAAATATGTGATTTTCTTAACCCAGAATACCTCTAGAAATTACGATTTTTTGAACTTCAGAAGTTCCTTCGTAAATCTGAGTGATTTTAGCATCACGCATTAAACGTTCCACGTGGTATTCTTTTACGAAACCATATCCTCCGTGAATTTGAACAGCCTCTACAGTTTGTTCCATTGCTACTTTAGAAGCGTACAATTTCGCCATTGCAGAAGATTGATCGTAGTTTCTACCGTTATCTTTATCCCAAGCTGATTTATAAACTAACATTTTTGCTGCTTCAATTTCGGTTGCCATATCCGCCAATTTGAATGCAATCGCTTGGTGTTTGTAAATTTCTTTACCAAACGCTTTACGTTGCTTTGAATAATCTAAAGCCAATTCGTAAGCGCCACCTGCAATTCCTAAAGCTTGTGCAGCGATACCAATACGTCCACCACTCAACACTTTCATAGCGAATTTGAAACCAAAACCATCTTCACCAATTCTATTTTCTTTTGGAACTTTTACATCATTAAATAACAATGTATGTGTATCACTTCCACGGATTCCCAATTTGTCTTCTTTTGCTCCAACAATAAAGCCATCCATTCCTCTTTCAATTATTAATGCATTGATTCCTTTGTGTCCAGCCTCAACATTTGTTTGAGCAATTACTAAGTAAATTGAGGCAGAAGAACCACTTGTAATCCAGTTTTTTGTACCATTTAATACATAATGATCTCCCATGTCAACAGCAGTTGTACTTTGCGATGTTGCATCTGAACCTGCTTCTGGCTCTGACAAACAAAATGCTCCGATTTTTTCCCCTTTCGCAAGCGGAACTAAATATTTTTGTTTTTGTTCCTCGGTTCCAAATTTCTCTAATCCCCAACAAACTAAAGAGTTATTAACTGACATACAAACAGATGTTGATGCGTCAACTTTTGAAATTTCTTCCATCGCCAAAACGTACGACAAAGTGTCCATTCCACTTCCACCGTATTTTGGATCCACCATCATTCCCATAAAACCTAGCTCTGCTAGTTGTTTAATTTGCTCAGCTGGGAATTTTTGTAAGTTATCTCTTTCGATAACACCTGGTTTCAATACGTTTTGTGCAAAATCTCTAGCAGCTTCTTTTACTGCTAATTGTTCTTCAGACAATTCAAAATTCATAGTTTGACGAATTAAATTAATTTTGGCAAAAATAAACGAATTTCTCTTTTGAATCAGCAATTAAACAAGAATAAAATCGAAATAATTGGATTAATGTCTGGAACTTCTTTGGATGGTTTGGATATTGCACACGTTATATTCAACTTAAAAGATGAAGGAGTTGATTTTGAACTTATTAACTACCAAACAGTTCCGTACAGTCCACTAATTTTAACGCAACTTCAAATTGCTACCAACCTATCTGTTCCTGAAATTTTAAAACTTGACAAACAAATCGGGAAATTTTATGCAGATTGTGTTAATGAATTTATAGTTCAAAACAAAATTGAAAAGATAAATATTGATGCAATTACTTCACACGGTCAAACCATTTTTCATCAACCCGAAAATGGATTTACTTATCAAATTGGTTGCGGAACAACTTTGGCTTTCAAAACTGGAATTGATGTCGTTAACGATTTTAGAACCTTAGATGTTGTAGCTGGAGGTCAAGGTGCGCCTTTAGTTCCAATCGGTGATTTTCATTTATTTAGTAATAAAGCAAACGCTTTTCTTAACATAGGTGGTTTTACAAATATCAGTTTCAAAAAAAACAATGAAATCATTGCCTTTGATATTTGCGCTGGCAATTTACCATTGAATGAAGCCGTTAAATCAATAGGACTGACTTACGATAAAAATGGAGATCTTGCTCGAAAAGGGAAAATTGATTTTACCATTTTAGAAGAACTTCAGAAATTGGAACATTTCCAAAAATCAGCTCCAAAGTCTTTAGGGTCAGAATGGCTTGAAAGTGAATTTTATCCAATCATTAATAAAATTGAATCGCTTGAAAACAAGCTTCGAACGCTAATCGAACACACAGCTATTGAAATTATTAACGTTCTTAATACCAATAAAATTTCTTCAGTTTACATAACTGGTGGTGGTGGAAAAAACAGTTTTCTAATTGAACGAATTCGTTTCTTTTTTAAAGGTGAAGTCATTGTTCCCTCAGAAGAAATTATCGATTTCAAAGAAGCCATCATTTTTGCATTTTTAGGAGCGCGTTACCTTCGAAATGAAACCACAACTATAAAAAGTGTTACTGGTGCAAGTTGTGAAGTTAGTTCGGGAACTTTTCATCGAGCGATGAAATAAAGAAAATCATCCCATTTTAATATTTCCTTTTTCCGCCACCTAATCGATTCTATTTTTTAATTTTGCGACCAAACATAGTAAAAAGCAAAATGAAAGCACTTCTCCAAAAATTTGAAAATAAACGGCCCGAAATAGTATTTGAATGGAAAGATCCTGAAACAGATGCAGAAGGTTGGGTGGTTATCAATTCATTACGAGGTGGTGCAGCAGGTGGTGGAACAAGAATGCGCAAAGGTTTGGACAAAAGAGAAGTGGAATCACTTGCAAAAACAATGGAAGTGAAATTTACAGTGGCTGGCCCTCCAATTGGTGGTGCGAAATCTGGAATTAATTTCGATCCAAAAGACCCACGAAAAGAAGGTGTTTTACGTCGTTGGTATGCAGCTGTTTCTCCATTATTAAAAAGCTATTACGGAACTGGAGGCGATTTGAACGTTGATGAAATCCATGAAGTAATTCCATTTACGGAAGATTGTGGTGTTTGGCATCCGCAAGAAGGTGTGTTCAACGGACATTTTCAACCAAAAGAATCTCAAAAAATTAATAGAATCGGACAGTTACGTCAAGGTGTTTTGAAAGTGATTGAGGACGAATCTTTCACGCCTGATACTGCAAGAAAATATGTTGTAGCAGACATGATTACAGGTTTCGGAGTAGCTGAATCAATTCGTCACTATTTCGACATTTGGGGTGGTGAATTAACAGGTAAAAAAGTAATCGTACAAGGTTGGGGGAATGTGGGCTCAGCTGCAGCATATTATTTAGCTCAAAACGGAGCATTAATCGTTGGAATTATTGACCGAGTTGGTGGATTAATCAATGAAAATGGTTTCACTTTCGAGGAAATCAAAGCATTGTTCTTGAACAAAAACGGAAATGAGTTAGTTCATCCAAACTTATTGAGTTACGATGAAGTGAATGCTAAAATTTGGGACATTCCTGCTGACGTTTTCATTCCTTGTGCTGGAAGTCGTATGATTTCTGAAGACCAATTGAATAGAATGTTAGCTGCTGGAATGAGCGTTATTTCTTCTGGTGCGAATGTTCCTTTTGCAGACTCAGAAATTTTCTTTGGAGCTATCGCAGAAAAAGCAGATGCTTCTCTTTCTTTAATACCAGATTTCATTGCAAACTGTGGAATGGCGCGCGTTTTTGCTTATTTGATGAGCAACGATTTAGGTGGTATTGAAGATCAATTGATTTTTGAAGACACAAGTTCAATTATAAGAAATGCGTTAGAAAACACTTATAACCAACAAAATGAAAAAACTGGAATCGCAAAAGCAGCGTTTGAAATTGCATTGCAACAATTGGTTTAAGACGTGAAAGAACGTGTTTCCAACTTGTTCAAAAGCTTCTTCGAAAGCGAAAAATCAAGTGGAATACTGTTGATTATTGTTACAGTTATATCGATTTTAATTACCAATTCATCGTTTCAAGAAAGTTATTTTTCCTTTTGGGAAAAGGATTTTGCTGGAATGAAAATCGAAAATTGGGTAAACGATGCATTGATGGCATTTTTCTTTCTATTGATTGGTTTAGAACTCAAACGTGAATTCCAAGTTGGTGAACTTTCTACTTTCAAAAAAGCGATTCTTCCTGGAATTAGTGCACTAGGTGGAGTTTTGGTTCCAGCATTGATTTATACACTTTTTAATTTTTCATCTGTCACCAAAACTGGCTTCGGAATTCCAATGGCTACAGATATTGCTTTTGCTTTAGGAGCTTTGTCATTGCTGGGAAATCGTATTCCTTTTTCAATCAAAATATTCTTAACAGCACTTGCTGTCATCGACGATTTAGCTGCGATTGCGGTCATTGCACTTTTCTATTCAAAAGGAATCATTTGGACAAATTTATTGATATCACTTGCCCTTTTTGGGGTTTTACTTGCTTTCAATAAGTTCAAAATCAAAAACTTAATTCTTTATTTAAGTGTCGGTGTTGCAATGTGGTATTTCATGCACCATTCTGGAATTCACGCTACAATCACAGGTGTTTTACTTGCGTTTGCTATACCGGCTAATCACAGTGAACACAAATCGCCTTCAGCAAAATTGGAACGAATTTTACAGCAACCTGTCCCCTATTTGATTCTACCAATTTTCGCAATGGCAAACACAGCAATAATCATAGAAAGCAATTGGAGTGGGTTTTTACTTGCAAATTATAGCAAAGGAATTTTCTTAGGATTAGTAATTGGCAAACCGATTGGCATCACTTTATTTACTTTTATTGCAGTAAAATTAGGCATTTGCGAACTCCCAAAAAACATCAGTTGGACTGAATTATTTGGCGTTGCCATTCTTGGCGGAATAGGTTTTACGATGTCAATTTTCGTTACTTTACTCGCTTTTAACGACCCTCACATCATCAACAATTCCAAATTTGTCATTCTATTTTCCTCACTTTGCGCTGGAATCATTGGTTATATCTGGCTTCGAATTGTCTTAAAAGGCCACAAATCTCTCGATGATTAATTTCCAATCTGCAATCGTTTCAATCTGTAACCATTTTTCGAAAATCAATTATCATAGCAAAAGAGAAACAATCCAATCACCTTTAATAGTTGAAGATAACAATTCGGTGTGGATATCTCGTCTAAGTGCTCACTTTAACTATTCAATGAATCGTTAGTTTTGTCCAAACTCATATTTTTATCTAAAATGAAAAAGCAATTAAAGTACATTTTCACAGTATTAGTAGTATTCGCTTCATCTGTTGCAATGGCTCAAATTCAAAGTGCTGACGGAGCAACAGCTGCTGTTCAAGATGACGCACCTGCTCAAATAGTTAAAGAAATTTCAACACTTGAGTTTATTATGAAAGGTGGTGTTTTCTTAATTCCAATTGCAATTTTACTTTTTGTGACCTTAGCAATTATGGTAGAGCGTTATCTGTATATCAGAAATATGTCAAAATACAATAAACACTTGCTTTCTGAAATAAAAACTAATTTACAAGCTGGTAACATTCCTCCTGTTTTAGATACCTTATCTCGCGACAATACAGCTTTTGGAAATGTAGTTAGAGAAGGAGTTTTAACAATCGGGCGACCAATTTCACAAATAGAATCTAATTTGGAAAAAGTAGTAAATATTGAAATTGGAAAAATGGAAAAAAACATTGGACTTCTTGGTTTGATAGCTGGGGTTGCTCCAACTTTCGGATTCATCGGTACGATTTCGGGGGTTATTAAAATTTTCTACAACATCTCGATTTCTGAAAACGTTTCAATTGGAAATATTTCTGGAGGTCTTTACGAAAAAATGATCAGTAGTGGATCGGGATTGATTGTAGGTATCGTTGCATTTACAGCTTACCATATCTTAAACGGAATGATTGACAATTATGCATTGGCTATCCAAAAAGTAAATTTAGAGTTCGTTAACCTTATTCAAAGACCTAGCAATGGCGATAAAGCGTAGAAAAAGGCTTCATGCTGAGGTGGCTACTTCGGCGTTAAGCGACATCATGTTTTTCTTATTGTTATTCTTTCTTATTATTTCAACGTTGGCAAACCCGAACGTAATTAAGGTTCCACTACCTGAATCGAAAGCGAATGAAAAAACAAATAAGCAACACGTAACACTTACAGTTACTCAAGATAAAAAATATTATATTGATAAAAAAGAAGTTGCGTTTAATGAAATTGAAGCTAAACTTCTTGCTGAAACTGCAAAAATAAAGGACAATACAGTTATTCTAAGAATTCCCTTTGATTCGCAAGTTCAAGAATTAGTTGACTTGTTAAGAATCGGAATGGACAATGGTTTAAAGGTAATTATAGCCACAAAAGGAGATAGTTAAAGATTCAAAAATCAGTGTAACTTAACTTTCTATTTTTCGTTTGAATCACAGACTTTATCTTAATATAATATTATCATGATAGCACTTCCAATCCAACAATACAATGAATCTAAAGGAAAAAAGATTGCATATATTAGTTCAAGTTCATTTCTGACGATACTTATTTTAGTGGCATATTTTACAACTTTCTATATTCAAAACGCAGTACCTGCAGATGTGCCACCAATTAAATCGGATGAAGTAATCGAAGAATTTATTGTTGAAAATGTTGAAATAAAAGATATGGGTGGTAGCGCTGGAGGAGGAACACCGACAAATGATAAAGTCGCACCACCAGCGGTACAGTCTGAGAAATTTGTAACTGGAAATGAATCTAGCGACAAAGTTTTTAGCGGCAATTCAAACAATCAAAACGGTAAAAACGCAACCAATGGTAGTTCTACATCTACTAAAGGTGACAATCCTTTTGGAACTGGAGGTTCTGGCGGTGGAAACGGAAGTGGTAATGGTCCTTTTGGTGGTCCTGGCGATGGTGATTATGGAAATGGGCCTTCTGGTTCCGGAGATGGAAAAGGAAGAACACGATTGAATGATGCTTCACTTCCTTCTTACGACACTGACTTTGATGCCAAAATACATTTAAAGTTAAGTATCAATTCAAATGGTGATGTTTTTGCCGCAACTTGTATTAAATCAAAATCAACTTGTACAGATCAACGTATTATAAATCAAGTGATTTCAGAAGTAATGCGTCAGGTAAAATACAAAAAAGATCCAGGTTCAGCAACAGTTTATGTATTCTACACTGTTCAAATTGAAGCTAAATAAGTACGAAGAGAGCATTGATTGGCTTTTTGAACAATTTCCTTCCTATCAATTCAAAGGTGCTTCAGCTTATAAACCAGGGTTGGAAAACACACTTTCTTTGTTGCAGTCATTTGATAATCCGCAAGAAAAGCTAAAATTTATTCATGTTGCTGGAACAAATGGTAAAGGTTCAACCTGTTCTTTTTTAACGAGTTTATTGGTTGAAAAAGGAGAAAAAGTTGGATTATTTACTTCACCCCATATTTATGATTTTCGTGAACGAATTCGTGTTAATGGAATTGAAATAGACCAAGCATTTGTAATTGATTTCTGTGAGAAAATTAAACAAATAGAACTCAACTTTTCACCCTCATTTTTTGAAATTACATTAGCAATGGCTTTATGCTATTTTCAGCAAGAAAAATTTAGTATCGTTGTGCTTGAAACAGGTTTAGGTGGAAGACTAGATGCAACGAATGTTGTTCAACCATTAATTTCAGTCATCACGAATATAGGCATAGACCACACTCAATTTTTAGGAGAAACTTTAGAAGCAATCGCTATTGAAAAAGCTGGAATTATTAAGAAAGAAATTCCAGTTGTGATTGGTGAAAGACAAATTGAAACAACTAGCGTTTTTGAAAAAAAAGCACAAGAACAAAATGCTTCTATCACTTTCGCACAAGAATTTCATCTTCCAATTGAGCTGAATTTAGTAGGTTATCAATCTAAAAATTTAAAAACAGCTTTAGTAACTCTTTCGCTTCTCTCCTACTCGATTGATGAAAAGTTAGTTGAAAAAGCACTTAAAAATCTCCGTCGAAACAGCGGACTTTTTGGTAGAATGGAAATTGTGCAAAAGAATCCAACTTTGATACTAGATGTTTCACATAACAAAGAAGGAATTGAAGCGACCTTGAAATCGTTAAAGCTTTCAGAAAACGCAAAACTTACCATTCTATTTGGCGCATCACAAGACAAAGCAATTGAAGAAATGTTAACTCTTTTTCCGAAGAATGCCGAAATTCACCTTTGCACATTTAAAAATGAACGAAGCCAAACCTTTGAGCGACTTCAAGAAATTAAAGAGAGCAATCTGAATATAAAAGCTGTTCATCAAGAGGTAAATCAAGCTATAAAACAATTACTTCCTACACTAAATAAACAAGATACACTTTTGATCATTGGAAGTTTCTTTTTGATTTCGGATGTGGAGGCTTAAAAATTTCAAAACCTACTAATTATTGCTATTCCATTTAATATACCTACTTAACAAAATCCTTTTCGCTGTCAAGAAAATAATCTTTAAATCAACCAATAAAGTTGGATTAGCAATATATTTTTGATTCAATTTCAATTTCGCAGGCATTATTTCTTCAATGTACGTTTTTTCGGGATTAGAAGATTTTGCTAATAAGTCACTCTCTTCAAAATATTCCAAAGAAGCATAATCTGTAATTCCAGGTTTTACTTCCAACACTTTTCGCTCTTCTGTAGAATATAATTCAACGTATTCTTGTACATCAGGACGTGGCCCAACGATACTCATTTCACCCTTCAACACATTTATAAATTGTGGAAATTCATCTAATTTAAATTTTCGAATAAAATATCCAATTTTAGTAATTCGTGGGTCACGCATTCCCACTGTTAGTTTTCCCAATTTATCGGCATTGGTACGCATTGAACGAAATTTCATTAAATAAAAAGGGATTCCATTTTTACCAATTCGCTCTTGTTTGTAAAAAATTCCACCTTTAGATTCCACTACTATAAAAAATGAAAGAATGATCCCAAACGGAAGAAACAAAAGCAAAATCATCAGAGAAAATAGTATATCAAAAAGTCGTTTCATTAAAAACTTAAATTTGTCACAAAACTAAGCGAACAAATCGTAATTTTAACTTTGAAAATTAAAATTTAAACTTTGAACCAACTTGAACTCAATGATTTTTTTGCAAAACATGAATTCATTGAAAAAACAATTTCGCAATTAATCAAGGATTTCAATCGCTGCGGTTGGGAAGTAGAGTTTGAATTAAATGCGCTTTTACCGGTTAAAGAAGACTTAACCAACCAAATTTCGTCTTGTTTAATCCGACTTTCTGGAACTGAACTTCAACAATTTATTTATACCGTTGATTTACAAGAAAATAAATTTCATAATGCCGTTACAATGAATGACGATTTCAAAACTTTAGCAAACGAAATTCTTAAAAGAGAAGCTTTAAAAGTGTTTATTCGAAGTAATTATGGTGAATGAGTGACTTGTACCATAATAAATTAGTAAAAGGCTAGAATGTTAATCAACTTTTTTGAAAATTTATAAAGGAAACTTGATGAAAATTTCAATTCAAACAAGAACATAGATGCATTAATCCACGTGAATTATTACTTTTGTACTAAATATAATTTTTATGAATTTTATAACGTCGAGCACAACCCTTTTACGTCATTTACAAAGTATTTCAGGTGTACTTAACTCAAGCAATAACTTACCAATTTTAGATAATTTCTTATTCGAAATCAAAGACGGTCAATTGACAGTTTCTGCTTCTGATTTAGAAACAACAATGGTTACAACTCTAGAAGTTCAATCCGAAGAAAATGGAAAAATTGCCGTTCCAGCGAAAATGGCGCTTGACATTCTTAAAAATTTACCAGACCAACCGTGTACATTTAGAGTAAATCAAGAAACATATGCGATTGAGATTACTTACGATAACGGTAATTCTGGAATGACAGGTTTTAATGGAGAAGAATTTCCGAAATTACCAAATATTGAAAATAAAAACGCAATCAAAATTTCTGGTGAAATCATTTTAAAAGCCGTTAACAAAACGCTTTTCGCAACTGGAAATGATGATTTAAGACCAGTTATGAGTGGTGTTTATTGTCATTTTACACCTGGCGATATAACATTTGTAGCAACTGATGCACATAAATTGGTTCGTTACAGAAGAACAGATGCTGAAGCAAATGGTAGTTCAGCTTTCATTTTACCTAAGAAACCTTTGAATATGCTGAAAAGCAACCTAAGAGGTGACGAGGAAATTTTATTAGAATACAACGAATCAAACGCGATTTTCACTTTCAATGATATTACAATTGTTTGCCGTTTAATCGAAGGAAAATACCCGAATTACGAAGCTGTAATTCCAAAAGAGAATCCAAATGTGTTATTAGTTGATCGTCTTCAATTATTGAGTTCAATGAAGCGTGTTGCAATTTTTGCTAACAAAACGACGCATCAAATCAAATTGAAATTGGCTGGTTCTGAATTAGTTCTTTTCGCTGAAGATATGGATTTTTCCAATCAAGCTCAAGAACGTTTAACTTGCAACTACGATGGTGATGATATGGAAATTGGATTTAACTCTCGCTTCTTAATTGAAATGCTTGGTAACTTAGATTCAGTTGAAGTAAAATTAGCAATGAGTGAACCAAGTCGCGCTGGATTACTAACACCAGCAACTTACACTAACGAAAATGAAGACATTTTAATGTTAG
>Ga0247844_1009001_pt1 | contig 10611 bp, 12 predicted proteins | sample LaCtaG_FD_192421 | JGI IMG/M metagenome (GOLD analysis project Ga0247844, IMG submission 192421) | Freshwater microbial communities from meromictic Lake La Cruz, Castile-La Mancha, Spain - LaCruzMarch201714.5m_1 | ecosystem: Environmental > Aquatic > Freshwater > Lake | place: Spain: Castile-La...
GATTGTGATGAGCGTCTCTTCTGTTTCTCAGCGTCCAGCGCCAGCGCAGGTTCAACCGCCGCGCGAACCCGTCAAAGCAGTGACTAAAAAAGCGGACGACGCGCCACGGCCTGATCCCAACCCTATCCATCAAAACGAACAAGCCCAGGCCACCTATACGCGGGTCAAAGAAAAACAAGAAAGCCAGGCCCAAGCCAAAGGCCGTCAAGTCGATCTCAAAGCGTAACGCTCTTTTTCTCGCCTTTTAAGGAGTATTGATGTTCACTACCGCAATCGCCGGAAGCCTTCCCAAACCCGCTTGGCTTGCGGAAACAGAAAAACTCTGGCCGCAGTGGAAAGCGCAAGGCGAAGAGTTGCTACAGGTTAAGCGCGACGCCACCTTGCTGTGGATCAAGGCGCAAGAGGACGCAGGAATTGATGTCATTGGAGACGGCGAGCAAGCGCGACAGCATTTCGTTCATGGCTTTGTAGAGCACGTGGAAGGCATCGACTTTCAAAACAAGGTCACCATGGGCATTCGCAACAACCGTTACGACGCCCAGGTTCCCCAGGTGATTGCCCCCTTACGCTTAAAAGGCCGGGTGCATGCGTTTGAGGCCCAGTTGGCGCGGGCCCATACCAAGAAAAAACTTAAATTCACCTTGCCCGGCCCGATGACAATTGTCGATACCGTGGCCGACCGTTTTTATGGCGACAAAGTCAAAATGGCGATGGCTTTTGCTGAGCTTCTCAACCAAGAAGCGTTGGCCCTTCAAGCCGATGGCGTGGATATTATTCAGTTTGATGAGCCTGCTTTCAATGTGTACATGGACGAAGCCGCAGATTGGGGCGTCAAAGCGCTAGAACGGGCAGCGAAAGGTTTGACCTGCACCACCGCAGTCCACATTTGTTATGGCTACGGAATTGAAGCCAACAACAACTGGAAAAAAACGCTGGGCGACGAATGGCGTCAGTACGAAAAAGTATTCCCCGCTTTAGCTAAGAGCAGTATCCAACAGGTGAGTTTGGAGTGTTTTCATTCGCATGTGCCTATGGAAATGATGAAGTTGCTTGAAGGCAAAGACGTGATGGTCGGGGTTATTGATGTCGCCAGCGCAGAAATTGAAACGCCAGAACAAATCGCCGACACCATTGGACGCGCTTTGCAGTTCGTACCCAAACACCGCTTGATTGCTTGTACAAACTGCGGCTTAGCACCTATGACGCGAGATGTGGCTGAGCGCAAGCTCAAGGCCTTGGCTGAAGGGGCTAAGTTGGCGAGTCAGCGCTACGCTTGATTTAGGGCGCTGAAATCTCGACCATGATTTCATTGCGTCGAAAGATAGGCAAAGTCCAGGGCGGGTCATACCTAGAAATCTGAGGCGTTCCGATCATTTTCAGTGACCGCTTACCGGCCCAAGCCACTGTTTCATCCGTCTTGCTTTGAACCCGAGCGAGATTGTTGAACCCCGAGTAGGTATGAACCGCAAAGTATTTACCTGGAATTTCTTTCAAACGAACAGCGTTGTTTTTTGGTTTTGGGATGGTGTCCATCGTGTATTGACTTGGCATCACAAAACTAATTCGCCATTGGTTGGCCGTCTGCATGGTCATTGCAGCTGACGACGGTTCTAAAGTGACGGGCGCCGTCATTGCAATTTTGGACGATTGGGGTTCCGCTGTCACTGGCGCAGTCATGGCGATTTTTGACTTGAGCTGCGAATTTGAAGCTTGGTTATTTCCAAAAATAAAATCAGCGATTAGTCGGAAGCCTTTGCTTGATGCATCATCCATATCGCCCTCAACCAAAGTTTCAGCGATCAGCATCGGGGCGTATTGCCGAATCTCAAATGAATTTTCCGTGACCAAAACTTTGTAGGAAGGTTCTTCAGTAGCCATAGCATTTCCAATCCATAGAGCGCTAAAAGTGAATACCAATACAACGCGTTTATATTTAAGCATGGACTGACTCCTTAAGAAATTTTGCCTGTGATTTGATGAGCTCACGCTGGGTAGACGTAAGCCGGTTGAGGTTTTTAAGTTGCATCAGCATACGCGGATTTTTTGCAAGTTGGTCGGCGTGGCGGTCGAGGTAGTCCCAATACAAGGTGGTGAATGGGCAAGCGGTTTCGCCCGTCGATTGTGCAGGATCAAAACGGCATCCTTTGCAGTGATTACTCATACGGTCAATGTATTTTCCGCTGGCAATATACGGCTTACTTGACATCAGCCCGCCATCTGCAAATTGGCTCATACCCAACGTATTGGGTAGCTCCACCCATTCCACTGCATCCACGTAAACGCCAAGATACCACGCATGCACTTCTTTCGGTTTAACGCCAAGCAGCAAGGCATACAAGCCGGTAACCATCAGCCGTTGGATGTGGTGTGCGTAACCATGTTGAAGCGTTTGTTGAATCGCATCCCGCATACAAGCCATGTCGGTTGCGCCTGTCCAGTAGAAACTGGGAAGTGGGGCAGTGGCCTTCATTTCGTTGCGATCAATGTAACTTGGCATCTGGGTCCAATAGATGCCACGAACAAATTCCCGCCAGCCAAGAATTTGCCGAATAAAGCCTTCAACGGAAGCCAATGGTGCAAGTCCCTGTTCGTATGCCTGCGACGCAGCCGCAACCACCTCTCTTGGGTTAAGGAGTTTTAAATTCAAGGCGCAAGACAGATGCGAGTGATACAACCAGGCCTCGCCTTCCCACATTGCGTCCTCAAAACGCCCAAAATTAGGAAGTCGATGTTCAATGAATGCTTCAAGCGCTTTTAACGCCTGCAAGCGATTCACAGGCCAGCCAAAAGAATCGATGGATCCGGGATGGCTCGCAAAACGTCGATTGACCAATTGGATGACTTCTTTCGTAATCGCGTTGGGTTCAAAGCGACTGGGTTGGGGCAATACTCCCGGCCCCTGTTTGCCAAAACTCTCGCGATTTTCAGCATCAAAATTCCAGGCACCACCTATCGGCTTTTTCCCATCCATCAAGATGCCATTTTTCAACCGCATCTCGCGGTAAAAAAACTCTAAACGCAATTGCTTCCGAGACGCTGCATGATCTGAAAAATCACGGACAGTACTAAAAAAATGGGTGTCGTCGCGAATCTCTAAGTCCAAATTCATTGCGCGAGACAGTTCGCGTATTTTTTGGAGAACCCGCCAATCTCCAGGCGCCGTCATGACTAATTTTTTCGGTTTTGTGAGTTTGATGGTTTTCTCTAACTCTCCTGCCAGGGTTCCCGTGTTATCCGCGCTGTCGATTTCACTGTAATGGACAGACCAGCCCTTGCTTCTAAGTTCTTGGGCGAAATGGCGCATCGCACTTAGAAACAAGGTGGTGCGTTGCTTTGAGGAAATGATGTGCGTGGATTCTTCGTCGACTTCCGCTATCCAAACTGCATCCTGTGCTGAATCAAAGTCAACCAATGCAGATGCTTCTTCACTCAGCTGATCGCCCAAAACGATAACGAGGTTTCTCATAGTCTTCAATCTACCTTTTTTTTCGACATGCGTCAGAGCAGTACAAAACAGATTCCCAGTTCTTAGCCCATGCTTTTCGCCAAGTCATTTCACGCCCACACTGCTTACAAGGCTTGGTGGGTAGGTATTTTTTATTACCTTTGAAGGAAGGTTTCAAGCTGGCCTCTGGCATTTATTGCAATGGCGCATGGGCGCATGATTTCAATTGGTCTAGCGACGCAAAGGCGAGGGCGTTGGCATGGGTTGAAGCCAAAACGACAGCAGGCGCTACGCCGGCTTCAAACGCTTCGAGCCAGCGCTTCGCGCACAGGCACCAGCGGTCTCCTGGTTTCAAGCCTGAAAAGCGAAACGCTGGGCGAGGTGTAAGCAGGTCGTTTCCACGAGCAAGGGAAAAATCCAAGAACTCCTGAGTGACTATGGCGCAAATCACATGGCTGCCTTGGTCTTGCTCATCCGTTGTACAGCAACCATTGCGGTAATAGCCCGTTAGAGGGTCGTAAGAGCAAGCGATTAAGGGCGTTCCAAGAACGTTAAGGTCATGGCTGCCAGACAAATTTGAGCTCATGCAGATCTTTCGTTGAGGTCAATACCTTCATGCATCGCAATTTTTTCTAAGGCATTTTCAAACAAGCACCTTGCAGATCCAGAAATAGATTGCAAATAGGAATGAAGATGCGCATCTTCAGGGCTCTTGTTTAAGCACTCTTGGCTGTACTCCTCAAAACTCGCCAACTGTGAAATAAGCTCTGCGACATGCCGAGGGCACTCGCAAAGAACGTTGGTAGAAATGGAGGCAACGCGGCTGAGCGTGGTTTCTGAAAATTTCCGCGCTGTAATGACGGAGCCGTCTGTACCAAATTCTTGGGCGCGTGTAGGGTCAACGAATAAAACAGACTGAAGAAGATCCGCCAGTTCAGTGTCAGAGATAGGCTCGCGGCGAACAACAATACCTGCCCTCTTCAATGCCTGCACCATCGCCTCAGTGGCGAAGTTGTAGACCACAATCGTCTGCTCAAAGACGTGTTTTATCTTCAATGCTTGAAGTGTGCTTTGTATCTGAGGCTGTAGAGAGTTAACCTTAACAAGCAAGACTCTGGCATCGCTAGGGATTTCAACGTTGAGCGCATCTTCTATGTTTTGAAACACATGGCTCACCTTCAGCGGATTGTCCTGAAAAAGCCGGTTGAATTTTTTGGATTCAATGCGGTTGGCCATCCCTAAGCCCACCACGGCCAAGAAAGTCGTTGGATTTTCACCCGTGGCGTTCTTTGGAGCTCTTGCTTTTGGGTGGATTGACTGGTTACTGATCCGACGCAATTGATCAACGTCAATTCCAGCGATCGCGCTAATGGCGTGGCCTTGCTGTGAAAGCTGCTTCAAAAGTAATGCTTTGGAAACGTCACTTTCATCAAATATCCTGTGATTTCCTGGCGATTTAATGGGGCTAAAAGCCTGGTAACGTTTTTCCCAAATGCGAAGAGTTGAGACGGGGATGCCGGTGGTTTGCGAGACAGCGCCAATGCGGTATGACTGCAGCGGGTGGGTGTTGGTAGATGTCAAAATTTTAACTTGAGTAGGTTTTGAGTGGATATTATGCAATTAATTTTTGATTATTAGTCAAAACACGACTTTATTTCGTCAAAATACAGGTTAATTCTACTCATTAAAAGAGGTTTCCGTGATTTCCAACAAAACAATCAGCGCGATCGAGGTGAGTGTTTTCCTTGCAAAAAACGCGATCCATCGCAACATCACAACCGACGAGATGTCTTCCCATTTAGGGATATCCGTCTCCTACCTTGAGTACATATTAAAAACGCTCAAGCTCAGCGGTATCGTTACCGCTGCGAAAGGCCCTGGCGGGGGTTATCACATCCAAGGAAAGGCTTCTGACATTACAGTGTGGGAGGTTGCCAAAGTGTTTGAAACGACGCTTCAGTCAGCGCCCTCAGAGTCAGAAAATCCCAATCTCGCGCCAAGCGCCTATGAGCTCGGGTTGCAGGCGGTTATTCGTGATGAATTAGAAGGGTCCACCTTGGCCGATTTTGTGGATGCCGAACCTCAAGAGCCGTCTTTATTTGAGGAGGCCTTAGGCCGGTTTCGATTGAAACCTCTTTCAGTGCCCTTGCTTCCTAAAGCCGCAAATTCTGTCTTTCAGTGGCATATGGTGATTTGAAAATGGGATCCAAACAAGCGAAATTCGCTCACCTTTCGCCAGGCGATCTGTCTTTGATCATTCAACGGGCGTGGGAAGACAGAACTACCTTTGAAACGATCCAGTCGCAATGGGGTGTGAGTGAACCGGACGTGATTTGGTTGATGCGTAACCACCTCAAAAGCAGTTCTTTTAAAATGTGGCGCGAGCGTGTGCGTGGGCGAGTGACTAAACACAGGGCGCTAAGACATCCAGAGATGCCATACTCAGATAACAAAATTGCGGACCACCGTCGCCCTCACTGCTGAACTGCAGAACTTCAATAGATGGTGGTATTTTTTTGAAAGTTGGCTATGACAGATGACGAGCGGTGTTGCGGAACAGGTACTTGCATCATTGACGACTCTGGCCGCTGTTGGTGCGGGCAGCAGTGGGATGGTGAAAAAATGTGTCTCCCCGCTTTGACTCCTGCCGATGAAGGTAGAAACGAACCTCCACCTTCATCACCGCCAAGAGATAACACTTGACGCTTCAGACAAAGCCTCAAATCCCGCCTATTTGGGCGCGCCGATTGGGCTATGCAGGCTTGCTTCCTTTTGTTTTTCTATCCCTTGCGACTTGGTATTTTCAAGACGCGTTGCGACTTCAACTGGCCCAGGCATTGCTAACGTATGCCGCCACTATCGCAAGCTTTTTAGGCGCTATTCATTGGGGGCTTGCCATGCGCGGTTTGGAGGAGCCCGATCAATCCATGCCTTTATTGCTTTGGGGAGTGACGCCATGCCTCTTGGCTTGGGTGGCTTTACTGGTACCCTTGGGGATGGGTTTGTGGGGCTTGGCCGTTTTACTTGGGGTTTGTTATGGGGTGGACTTGCGGGTCTACCCAAGGCTTGGTGTCCAAGAGTGGTTGGCCATGCGCGCTGTCTTAACGAAGGTCGCATCGGCCTGCTGCGTGATCGGAGCCCTGGCGGTGTAGAACTTTTTTTCGTGCCCAAGCACGAGAAAGGTCAAGCCTCTTTATTTGCGGAGTGCAGCTGTAAAGTAGGCGTATTGCGAACAGCGGCTTTTTCTCCCGCAGTGGCAAATTTGCTGTATTTCCCAAGCATGCTGACCAGTTGTCCGTAAATACGTGGTGCACCCGCAAGACATTCTTCTTGTTGCAAAAAGTCAGATTCGCCGGTGAAGTTTCCAATCAGGCCGCCCGCTTCGGTGACGAGTAAGGAGCCTGCTGCCACGTCCCAGGGTTGCAGACCCAATTCAAAAAATCCATCGGTGAAGCCAGCTGCAACATAAGCAAGATCAAGCGCAGCAGAACCCGGGCGGCGAAGGCCTGCAGTTTTCTGCATGACGTCTCCCATCATGCTGAGGTACTGTGCAAAGTCATCGTTCTCGCGAAAGGGAAAGCCAGTGGAGATTAGGCAACCTTTCAATTCTGTTCGCTTAGAGACGCGCAGGCGGCGGTCATTTAAAAATGCACCACGGCCTTTGGTTGCAGTAAATAGATCGTTACGGGTGGGGTCATAAATCACGGCTTGTTCTACTTTGCCGCGCACGGCTAAGGCAATACTGACGCAGTAAACCGGCAGGCCGTGGATAAAGTTGGTGGTTCCGTCCAGCGGGTCAATGATCCAAACGAATTCAGAATCTTGAGCACCAAATTCTCTGCCTGATTCTTCGGCCCAAATGCCGTGGCCGGGGTAGGCGGTCAACAGCGTTTCAATAATCGCTTGTTCTGCAGCATGGTCTACCTCGGTAACAAAGTCATTGACCTTTTTTTGCGAGATGCGAACCGATTCAATATCAAGCGCAGCGCGGTTAATGATGGAGCCCGCAGCGCGGGCGGCCTTGATGGCCACATTGATCATGGGGTGCAGATTGAGCGACATAAATTGTGGGGCTGAAGAACAAGTGACTTGCGAACTGGCGATGCAGTCGGCGCGAGGAGCTGTCTTACTCAAGGCAATGGGCCTCAAGCGACAATGGAGATATTTTACCCGCCTCACCTCTGTCCTTTGATGCATACCCGTTTTATCTTGATCCAAACCAGCCACGCCGGCAATGTGGGTGCCGCTGCCCGCGCCATGAAAACCATGGGCTTTGATGACTTGGTCTTGGTCGCCCCACGGTGGGCTAACGTTTTGCGACGCGAAGAAACGATTCAACGTGCCAGCGGAGCTTTGGATGTTTTAGACAAAGCCCGAATCGTGGAGACCTTAGACGAGGCGCTTGAAGGCATCGATCATTTGTGTGCCACGGCAATGACCCCCCGTGACTTTGGCCCGCCGACCCGTTGGCCGCGGGAGCACTTTGCCCAAATCCTTGCGCCACAAGCACCTAGCCCCGTGGGTGGTATGGCGTTCTTGTTTGGTTCTGAGCGCTTTGGCATGACAAACGAAGACGTGTATCGCTGCCATGTTTGTCTTAGTATTCCGAGCAACCCGCAGTTTGGTTCGCTCAATATTGGTGCGGCTTTGCAAGTGATTGCCTATGAGTGGCGACTGGCTTTAGGTGGTTTTGGGGCGCTCACTCCTACGCCATCAGGAGAATTAGCGGATGCAGCCCAGGTCAGCGGTATGTTGACGCACTTAGAACAATCTTTGATAGCTTTGGGATTTTTAGATCCGGATGCCCCTAAGAAATTAATGCCCCGCTTGAACCAACTCTTTAACCGGGCCGCGTTAACGCAAGAAGAAATTCACATCTTGCGCGGGATTGCCAAGGCCGTTTTGCAGCAGTCACAGCCGTCAAAACCCAAGCCAAGCAAGGCCATGCCGCAGGGTTTAGACTAAGCCTTATGTTTTCTCGAATCCGATCCGATATCCAATGCATTCTTGAGCGCGACCCCGCTGCTCGCACCACTTGGGAAGTCATTACCTGCTACCCCGGTTTACATGCGGTGATTTTTCACCGGATGGCGCATGTGTGTTGGACCCATGGTTTTAAATGGCTGGGTCGCTTTATCTCGCACATCGCACGTGCTTTGACTGGTATTGAAATTCACCCCGGCGCCAAAATAGGCAACCGTGTCTTTTTTGACCACGCCATGGGCGTAGTGGTGGGGGAGACGGCAGAGATTGGCGACGGATGCACCATTTACCAAGGCGTGACCTTGGGTGGCACATCGCTTTACAAAGGTGCTAAGCGGCATCCCACATTAGGGAAAAATGTGGTGGTAAGCGCCGGTGCCAAAGTGTTGGGCGGGTTTGAAGTGGGCGACGGCGCCAAGATCGGCAGCAATGCCGTGGTGATCAAACCCGTGCCCGCAGGTGCGACCGCAGTCGGAATTCCTGCCCGAATCATTGAGAGCAAAGTCGGTGAAAGTGCCGATGTCACAACGGCTGAACCCAAGTTTTCGGCCTATGGCATCACCCAAGAAGATGACCCAATCAGTCAGGCACTGCGTGGGCTCATAGACACCGCGTCAAGCCAAGACCACCAAATTGCCATGCTCTGGCAGGCCTTAGAAAAACTGTGCCAACAGCAACAAATCAATATGCCCGCCGATGCTGCTCGAAGCGAATGCTTTGAAGCAGAACGTCTTAACCAATTGGTTGGTAAATAGGGCGATTCACGCTACAACGATGTAACGGTGGCTTAGCGGGCAGGGCGTTGTGCGGTTTTAGGCCTAAACGCCTTGCACACGGACTCTACTGTTTCAAGATAAGGCCCACCGATCAAATCGATGCAGTAGGGCACAGACGCAAACAAGCCGGCAACTTTCACTTCACCCGATTCGTCTTTTAATCCTTCTAAGGTTTGCGCTATCGACTTAGGTTGACCAGGTAGATTGATGATCAAAGATTGGTGACGGATGACGGCGACTTGTCGCGAAAGAATCGCAGTCGGCACAAACTGCAGGCTGATTTGCCGCATTTGTTCTCCAAAGCCTGGCATTACTTTGTGTGCTACGGCCAAGGTGGCCTCTGGGGTGACATCACGCAAAGCAGGGCCTGTTCCGCCCGTGGTCAATACCAAGCAGCAGCCGGCATCCACCAACTCGATCAAGGCGGCACTGATTTTTTCTTGCTCGTCCGGGATCAGTTTCGGGATAAATTCAATCGGGTTGGTCAGCGCAGTTTCTAACCAACTTTTCAAAGCTGGCAAACCCAGGTCTTGGTAAACCCCCGAACTGGCGCGGTCGCTAATCGAAACAATACCAATTTTGATGGCATCGGCAAGTGGATCGGTGGCAGTCATACATCGACTCCAGGGTCATGCGGAAGATCAGGGCTATCGTCAAGATGGTGTTCACCCAGCAACTGCGCTCGAACGATTTGAAAAATATCGCGGTAGGCTCTGCCATGGCGCACAGCGGCACCGGGTTTCTCGGGTTTGGCATCTTTACGCGCCTGCCTAACCAGCGCCCGAAGCTGCTGACTGTCTGTGCTGGGGCTGAGCGTTATCCATTGCCCAAGCGCATCGTCTTCACTGACTAAGCGATCGCGCCACATTTCGGCTTGGTGCAACGTTTGGGTTTCAAGCGCGGACGGCGTGTGCTGCTCGATCAAGGCGGTTCGAATGCCGTCAAGCTGAGTAGCATCCAGCTTTCGCATTAATTTGCCGATGAACTGCATTTGGCGGCGCTTGCCTTCAAAATTACTGATGCGCTTGGCCTCTGCCACCGCTTCAGTCAGTTTTTCCGGCAATGCCAAGCGGGTCATTAATTCAACGCGCAGGGTTAACAAATCTTCGCCTAATTTTTGAAGCTCCGTACTCTCGCGTTTGAGGTCGGTTCGGGTGGCATCGTCGGTACCCTTGAGTTCGCGTTTGTATTCGAGATCGAGCTCGCTGCCTTCAGCAACAAATTGACCCTTGACGAAATAGCCTTTTTTTAATTTTCTTGACATAGCCAAGTATCATAGCCTCCGACATGAAGAAACTAAAAACCACCCCCCAATCTCTCTCTACCCAAGCTGAACCAGGTTTTGCCTACAGCCGTGCTTTTTTTGAATCTCGGGTGGATGCCAGCCTCGCGGCTGCAAAAAAATTA
>Ga0247844_1009003_pt1 | contig 10611 bp, 11 predicted proteins | sample LaCtaG_FD_192421 | JGI IMG/M metagenome (GOLD analysis project Ga0247844, IMG submission 192421) | Freshwater microbial communities from meromictic Lake La Cruz, Castile-La Mancha, Spain - LaCruzMarch201714.5m_1 | ecosystem: Environmental > Aquatic > Freshwater > Lake | place: Spain: Castile-La...
AAGACTTTCAGTTTTTCTTAATAGGTTTATATTCTTCTAAATTGCTTTTAAGAATTATATTTGACATATCTATTATCTTACCCAGCCAATTAAATTAATGTAATAGTTGGTAAAATACTTCGGAAAGTTTCATTCTGCTGATTTAAAGATATAAAATAAAATTTAGGTATTCAAACGGATATACATAGTGTTTTTTACGATTGTGTTGGGAATTTTGAAATGTCCATAAAGAAAACTTCCCATATATATCCGTCAAAATCCTCTATTGTCCGTTGTTGCATAAAGCCATAATCTTTCATTTCGGCGGGTTCGGTTCCGCCAGCGTTGAGACCGTTGGTGATGATGCTATTCACCTCGTCAATGCTGTCTACTGATATTGAATAGATTGCGGCTAAACTGGATTTGGTGTCTGCTATTGGTTTTGTAGCAAAGGATGCAAATTTTTCGTGGGTCATTACCATTAAAAATATATTGTCGCTCCACACCATACATTTTCCCGCTTCGTCTGAAAATTGTGGGTTGTTTGTAAAGCCCAATGCAGCGTAAAAGTCCATGGATTTTTGAAGGTCTTTTACTGCTATGTTTATAAATATTTGTTTTGCCATTTTGTTTGGGGTTAAATTGATGATTTATGCGTCTGGGATATTTGGTTCTACTAAACGTTTTAATTTATCCAATGATTCTTGCCAACCCAAATAACACATTTCGGTGGGGATTGCGTCGGGAATTCCTGCTTGTGTTGCAATAAGTTCAGTACCACACAAAACTTTTTTGAGCTCAATGGTTGTTATTATTTCACCGGGTAAATTGGGGTCGTCAAATTGGTCGGTATATTTTAGGAGTTCATTAGGGATGATTTCTAAATACTCGCCTCCAAAAGAGTGTCCATTCCCTGTGGTGAAATTAGTGAATGTCATTTTATATTTTCCACCAACTTTTACGTCCATGCTGTGAACTTTACATACAAAACCGTAGGGCGGTAACCAAGCGGCCATTGCATCAGAATCGGTAAATGCTTTAAATACTTTTTCTACTGGTGCGGAAAATATTCTGTGTAGTGTGATAATTTTTTCAGCCATATTTCTGTTTTTTATTTTGATATAACAATCCATTTTTGGTTTTTGTTCTGCTTGTTTGGCGTTTGCTATTATCAGCTTACTTTGACTATCGTAAATTTTGACCGCAACATTTTTTTTGAACGCAAAAGAAACGCAATTAGCACAAATTTTCGCAACAATCTGAATGCATGTAACTTTTGCAATTGATTCGTATAAAATTGGTTTTTTAATTATGTATATCCGTTTGAATACCTAAATAATATTTTACATCTTTAAATCATCAGAATGAAACTTTTCCGAAGAATTTTACCAACTATTACATTATTTTAATTGGCTGGGTAAAATAATAAATATCTCAAATATAATTCTTAAAAGCAATTTAGAAGAATATAAACCTATTAAGAAAAACTGAAAGTTTTTCTCTTTGTGTCCTTTTTCTAATAGTTTTAGATGACTATTAGCTGTTTTTTTTAATTGTTGATAGAGTTTTAACTTTGAGTTTCTTTGTGAGTAAACTTTGTGATTCTTAGTGCAATAGCTATGACACAAAGATCCACAAAGTTTACACAAAGAAACACAAAATAAAATCTGATAAATATTTTAAGAACACAAAGTGAAAAACTTACAGTTTTTCTTGGCGACTTTGACATTCGCTAGCTCTGCATCGCGAAATGCTAAATTAGTTAAGGAGCTGGTAGTCATTTTGTTTTTCACTCTAACACCTCAAAAACAAAAGAAATAAACCTAATAAATGATGACAAATTTTTAGGTACGCAAGCGGATACACATATTTTTAATTTACAAACTAGCTTTGTTTAAAAGAACAAAAAACGCCCTACATATTGAATTATGTATGGCGTTTTTTAATATATTGTGGAGATATGTAAACAAGATGAAAAGAATTTATTTTTTTATTATATAGTTTTTTTTGCTTGAAGTGTGTACTTTGAAATAACCGAGCGCACCATTACTAATATTGGATTTGGGGTTAGAGGGTGTTGCGCTAAATTGTCCAAGATTAGTGCTCAAGTTAGTGAAGTAATCAAATACTGCACTATCAATACATTGCAAATCGATGGTTATTTTGTCTTCTTTATTTGCTGATACGCTTATTGGCCGCTGATTTACTTCGCCATCAAGTATTAAATCATTTCTAACATCGATATTGTAAAGCAAAGAATCATTAATGGAAACCATTAGTTGATAATTATTTCTGACATTTTTTGTGTCTGTATAAATAGGTATTAAAAATACAGGAGTATTACCACCTGGAGGGCCTGTTGGTCTATTAAAATTATAGAGAGTAATACTATCAAGGGGAATTGATGTTGGCATTGTAGAAGTAGAACTGTATAAATCGGTGCCTACCAACACATTTAGTGTATAGTTATGTCCTTCAATTCCAATTAGATTGTTGTTGTAATATACTCCAGGTCTTATCTGAGATAATGTATCAATAGAAAATATAGTATTATCCACAATTGTAACCAAGGCATTGTTTACAGTTGGATTTGCCACCGACTCATTCAAATTGAGGGTTTTCGTTAATTTGACCAATGTAGAGTCTTCGGGTAAATTACTCAAATTTCCTTCAATTACTACTTTAGGATTGCTGCTGTTGAGGTCGATAAATATTTCCTTTTCGCAACTTGTTAATAACAAGAGAACAAAAGTTACATTCAAAAAAAATAGTTTTTTCATTATTTATAAGTTAAAACACTTGTCCTCAAAAAGGAGAAACAGAGCGATAGTTTTTTTACTGAATTAATTATTTATAAACTAAAATTATTTAAATTTGAAATTCCAAGCTATTGAAGGTATCCATCTAAAGAGTGAAGTTTGGATAATTTGAGTTTTATTGGGGTCGGTTTCACTTTGTTGAAATGTTATTGTATACGGATTTTCGCGCCCATAGGCATTGAACAAACTAAATGAAAGTTCCGAACTGTAGTTTTTTCGTTCCTTAAATTTGTAGGTTGCACCCAAATCGAGGCGGTGGTAGGCAGGCATACGGTAACCATTGCGCTCGGTATAGTACCACACATCTTTGCCAAACACATTGTATTTTCCGGTTGGAAAACTAATGGCATTACCAGTTTGATATACCCAAACGGCAGACACATTCCAACGTTTTGAAATGTCGTACATTCCTACAATTGAAATATCGTGTGTTCTATCTTGACGGGCCACGTACCATGCGTTGCTATTGATACCTTCTATTTGTTTTTCAGTTTTGGACAAAGTATATCCTAACCATCCGGTTAATTTTCCCTTGTTCTTTTTTACTAAAAATTCCGCACCGTAAGCTCTACCTTTTCCAAACAACAATTGAGTTTCTACCACAGCTGCCCTGTCATTGGCATTGTCTTTATAATCTACCTGATTTTGCATGTCTTTGTAATAAGTTTCAAGGCTTAACTCATACATATTGTCATTTAAATTTAAAAAGGACCCCACTGAAAACTGGTCGCCAATTTCGGGTTTGATGTTATTGGTATTCATCACCCATTTGTCGGTAGGACTGCCCGATACAGAATTTGACAAAAGGTGCATGTTTTGCGTGTTTCGGGTATATGCCATTTTCAACGAACTATTATCTGTAAGCGTATAACTCATTGTTAAACGTGGTTCTACATTCAAATAGTTTTTGAAAATTCCATTTGGACGAAGGGTGTCAGCAACTTCCATTAAGCTATTCAGGTTATAATACTCACTTCCACCCAGTACAGCAAAGTCACTCAATCTAACGCCATAGTTTATTTTTAGGTTGTCTGTTGCTTGCCAGTCGTCGCTAATAAAAATTGCGGATTCTAATCCAGTTTTGTATTCGTCCTTGCCAAGTATTTTATCGTTAAATTTTACTTGACCGGGGATAATGGTGTGATAAATAATATTATATCCAATTTTTACTTCGTGTTTTTCGTTTGGAAAATATTGCAGTTCTTGTTTCAAATTCCAATCTCTAATGCGCGAGAGTATTCCAAGCTTTAATTGATCGGCTTTTATATTAATGCCATAATCATAATTGCTGTATATAAATGATGTGTTACTAAACAATTGACTGTTAAATAAGTGATTCCAACGTACTGTAGCTGTAGCATTTCCCCAATCTATACCAAAAGTTGAGCCTACTCCTAACACATCTCGGCCATAGTATCCAGAAATAAACAATCTGTCTTTGTCAGAAAATTTATAATTGAATTTGGTGTTAAAGTCATAGAAATATAGTTCATTGTCTTTAAAATCTTTGGTTAATTTGAGAAATATATCGGCATAAGTTCTTCTTCCAGAAATTAAAAATGAAGATTTTCCTTTTTCCAATGGTCCTTCGATGTTTAATTTTGAAGATATTAATCCAATACCACCACTCACACCATAGTTCTGATTGTCGCCCTCGTTCATTTTTACATCTACCACCGACGAAATTCTACCACCGTAAGGAGCTGGAGCTGTTCCTTTAAACAAGGATACATCTTTTATGGCATCGGAATTAAAAGTGGAGAAAAATCCCAATAAATGTGAGGCATTATACACGGGAGCATCGTCAAGGAGAATTAAGTTTTGGTCGATAGTACCACCACGTACAGTGAAACCGCTTTGACCATCACCACCCGATTTAACGCCAGGCAGCAATTGGATAATTTTCAATACATCCCGTTCGCCAAAAATTACAGGCAATTTGCTGATGGCTTCCACATTCATTCTTTCTACGCCCATTTGGGATTGTCGGATATTTTGGTCTTCTTTTTGACCTGTTACCACCACTTCTTGCAGTGTACCTAGTTCTTCTAAAGCCACATTCAAAGCTTTGTTCTCTGTTAAATCAACTGCAATTGTTTGTTTTTGGTGACCTACATAAGAAAAAACAAGATTATAACGACCCTTTGGCAGGTTCATAGAATAAAATCCGTAATCGTTGGTAGATTTGGCTTTGTTGGTACTATTGAGCACATAGGCTACTGCGCCAATAAGACTTTCGCCACTTTTCTTTTCGGTGACGTAACCGCTGATGGTGTACGATTGTGAATAACTACCTACTGCAATTAGCAGAAAAGAGAATACAATTAAAAAATACTTCATTAGTAAATATATTTATCGAATAAAAAAATGGACTGGAACTGAATTTGTTATTTGCAAACAGTTCGTTTTATAATGATGACGTAGTTCTGGTCAAATTACTTTAAGCATCAGAATATAAAACTGAATTTTTTCCTTTAAATGCAAAATGCTTGAAAATCAAACAAGATTTTCAAGCATTTTGTTTTGAGTTAGTATAGAAAACCGATTGTAATGTGTAGGTTATGAAAAAATTTGACTAATTCCAAAATTTGCAATATACATTTTCAATCCGAAAAAATTAGACACTAAAAGCTTTTAATTCATCAATTAGAATTTGATTTTCTTCTGGCGTACCTACTGTGAATCGCAAACAACCATTACATAGTGCCACTGTATTTCTGTTGCGAACAATAATACTGCGGGTAACTAGGTAGTTGTAAACAGCATTGGCATCATCCACTTTTACCAAAATAAAATTGGCATCGGTAGGATAAATATGTTTAACAAGTTCCAAATCATTCAGTTTGCTAATCAGCACTTCACGTTCCGCCAAAAGTACCTCTACCCAATTTCTTACTTTGTCAGCCTCTTGCATAGCCACCAAGGCTTGCTTTTGAGTAAGGATATTGATATTGTAAGGGTATTTTATTTTGTTCAAAACCTCAATGATTTCAACCGATGCAAATGCCATGCCCAATCGAATGGCTGCACTTCCCCATGCTTTGGAGAAAGTTTGCAACACTACCAAATTGGGATATTTGCTTAATTCGGTGGCAAAGCTAGCCTGACTAGAGAAGTCGATATAAGCCTCGTCTACTACCACTATCCCATCAAAACTGATGAGTAGTTTCTCTATTTCTGTTCTGCCCAATGAATTGCCTGTAGGATTATTGGGGGAGCAAAGCCACACAATTTTGGTATATAAATTAGCAGCATGTAGCAGTTTTTCTGCCGAAAATTGGAAATTTTCGTCCAAAAGTGATTTGCGATACTCCACATCGTTGATGCCTGCACTCACTTTGTACATGCCATACGTAGGCTCTATTGCCAAAACATTGTCGGTGCGGGGTTCGCAAAAAGCACGGTACAGCAAATCAATAGGTTCATCACTTCCATTGCCCAAAAAAATATTTTCTGGCGACACTCCTTTTATTTTGCAAATTTGCTCTTTAACTTCCCATTGCAAAGGATCTGGATAACGATTATATGGTGCGTTGTAAGGATTTTCATTGGCATCTAAATAGACAGACGCCTCACCCTTGAACTCGTCGCGTGCGCAAGAATATGGTTGCAGTTGACGGATATTGTCTCTTAATAATTTATTTATATTCATTTTTTATAGGTCTATAGTCTATGGTCAAAGGTCTATAGACAATAGACTATAGTCCATAGACTTTTTAAATTATCTTCTTAATCTATTTTCTCTTTCTTCGTGCACTCTTTCTTGTGCCAATCTAATTTTTACAGCGTTGCTGTGTGCCATTAATTCTTCGCTTTCGGCCATCAAAATTACTGCATTGCTAATATTTGTCAAGCCCTCTTGCGTAAGTTGTTGGAAAGTGACTTTGCGCACAAAACTATCTAAGTTTACACCGCTATATGCTTTGGCATAACCATTTGTAGGCAGTGTATGATTGGTGCCTGAGGCATAATCACCTGCACTTTCTGGCGAGTAATTGCCCAAAAATACCGAACCTGCATTGATGATATTGGCAGCCACACCCATGTGGTAGCGAGTAGAAATGATCAAATGCTCAGGGGCGTATTCATTGGTCATTTTTACTGCCTCTTCCAATGTTTTTACTACAATTATTTTGCTATTTTCTAAAGCTTTGCGTGCCAATTCTTTTCGTGGAAGTTGTTCTAACTGTAGTTCTATTTGCTCTAGGACTGGTTCTACTATGCTTTCGCAAACGGTAATGAGTATGGATTGACTATCCACGCCATGTTCTGCTTGCGAAAGTAAGTCGGCAGCAATAAATGCTGGATTGGCGGAGTCGTCGGCAAGCACTTCTACTTCCGATGGTCCTGCTGGCATATCAATGGCCACATCTTTAAGAGATACCAATTGTTTGGCAGCAGTAACATACTGATTGCCTGGGCCAAAAATTTTGAACACTTTTGGAACAGTTTCCGTTCCATAAGCCATGGCTGCAATGGCTTGCGTGCCACCTACTTTGAAAATGCGATGCACACCTGCTACTTTAGCAGCATACAATACTGCTGGATGTATTTTTCCTTCCTTGTTTGGGGGAGTACACAAAATCACTTCTTTACATTCCGCAATTTGAGCAGGAATTCCCAACATCAAAACAGTGGAAAATAATGGTGCTGTACCTCCTGGAACATACAATCCAACTTTTTCTATGGCTATTGCTTTTTGCCAACAATACACTCCTGGTGAGGTTTGTATTTCGGGCAGAACAACTTGTTGCTCAATATGAAATTTCCAAATGTTTCTGCGCGCCATTTCTATGGCTTGTTTTAAATTGGGTGAAACCAATTTTTCAGCTTCAAGCATCTCTTCGCTGGTCACTTCAATGGCGCTGATATTTACTTTGTCGAATTTCTCGGTATATTCATTCACCGCCAAATCTCCACGTTTGCGCACATCGTCGAGGATTGTTTGCACCGTATCAAAAAGGGTTGTATTGTCAAAAGTTGGTCGGGCTAGCAATGTAGACCAGTCCGAAATATTTGGATATTTTATTACTTGCATATTCTTTTTATTGTATAATAATTAAATGTCAAAAAAGCATGTAAATCAAATTCTTAATTCAATCTACTACAACCAATTACTTAAAAAATCATCCCATTTCTCAAATAATTCCTGCACGCTATCTAACACAATATGAGCGCCATTGTCCGACAATACGGCAGGATCCAGCGGACCAGTGTTTACCGCCACAGTAAACAATCCTGCTGCAACGCCAGATTCAACTCCCAAAGGTGCATTTTCAATTACCATTGCTTCCCATGGCGCTACGCCAGATTTTTCCAACGCAATTAGATAAGGCTCTGGATGTGGTTTACCATGCTTTACATCGTAGGCTGTCACCATTTTATCTTTCTGAAAAATGTTTGGGAATCGCTCTTCGAGTCCATTCAACAAACTCGGCTGTCCAGAACCAGTTACTACAAATATCTGTACGCCTAACGCTTTTACTTTGTTCAATAATTCCAAAGCATAAGGCATTGGATCTGCTTTGCCACAGGTGTCAAAAAACTCAGATTTGCATTTGTAAATAGCTTTTATTTCCTCCTGAGTGGCATTTCGGCCATGTACCCTTACAAATGTTTTATCAATAGTAGAAAAACCAGTTTGACCTTCGTTCATATAAGCTTCGTATTCCGAAAACTCAATGCCGTACTGCTTCATAGACTCTACCCATGCATAAGCGTGGAACTTCATAGAATCGAACAATACTCCATCCATATCGAAGAAAATCGCTTTAGGGCGAAACGTAGGATATTTTTTTTGCTCTACAAATTTTGCAATTTCGTTTGAAAACATAAGCGTAGTGGTTTATTTTGCAAAGATAGTAATTTTGATTTCTTTAATAGTTTGTTTTGGATGCATATTAATCAAAATGACACAAAAAATCTGACGTATTGATAAAAATAAAAAAAGTTGCCCTAGGTCGAGCAACTTTTTAGAACTTTAATATTTTATTTTTGATAAATTTAGGAGAGATTTATTCAATTATTAAACTTGAAGTTTGTAATCCCTGTTCGGAAATTCTTACCGTATAGCTTTTCATACTTTACGTAAATCTACACCGTAGTGTTCCTCTAATTTTTCGTAAAGATTATCAAATGTCTCTTCTACAGAATATGTTTTTTTCGTCAAACCATCTTCTCCAACAGGTAATGGATAGTCAATTTTTACCACACGTTTATGAGTTTGTAGTTCGCGTAATATTCTACGACCTGTTGGCGTACTTATGTCTATATGGGCTGTTACAGTCATAACTTTAGTTGTTTATTTGTACTACAAATATACGCACAAGTATCATAAGTTGTTCTAAAATGCGTAATCTATTTTTTACATTAACATATCGGTTGAATACCAATGAAGATATTCAACCGATTTATTTTCTAATGATTAAAAAAAACACGCCGACTAGTCCGCAACTTTTGCGTTTTGATTATGTTTTTTGTATATCCGTGAGGACTGGATTATTTTTTCTCGTCAATATGTATGTCTCTAAAACCTCGATGTGGGAAAGCATTTCCGAGGTCAACTTTGTACTTTCCCGCGATGGGAAAGTATAAAAGTGAGTGGAAATATACTTTCCCGACGTGGGAAAGTATTTCCGAGGCCGACTTTGCACTTTCCCGCAGTGGGAAAGTATAAAAGTGTGTGGAAATATACTTTCCCGATGTGGGAGAGTATTTCTGAGGCCAAGTTTGCACTTTCCCGCAGTGGGAATTACAAATCCCAAGAACAAAAAAGGTGGGATTAGAAAAAAATCCCGCCGACCAGTCCGCAATTTATGCGTTTTGATTATGTTTTTTGTATAACCTTGAGGTTATAATTATTAATTAAATCTAATATTCATAATATCATCCATCACCAAATCCTCAAAAATGCTGTATATTTGTACCATATTTGTACACATTAAAAACTTAAAAACCATGTTAGTAGTCAGCAGCAGGGAATTTCGAGCCCACCAAAAAAACTATCTCGATAAAATTGACGAAGGAATAGAAATCCTCATCCAAAGAGCAGGGAATAAAAGTTATAAAATAACGCCAGTAACTCAAGACGATACACTTGTTAGTAAAGAAGAGTTTTTTGCCAAAATAGATCGTTCACTACAACAATATGCCGAAGGTAAATTCAAAACACTTGAGCCAAATATGGATGTACACCAATTCTTGACAGACTTATGTACAGAGTAATATTTTCGCCTGAAGCAGAAGAAGATGTGAAAAGACTCAACAGACAAGCACCATCCAACATCAAAAAACTAACCAAACTAATCAAAGAACTTCAGGAACATCCACGCATGGGAACTGGACAAGTTGAACGGTTAAAACACTACGAGGAAGAAACCTGGTCACGCAGATTAAGCGGAGAACACAGACTCATTTATCGTATCTATGATGAAATTGTCGAAGTGCTTGTCCTATCTACTTTTGGTCATTACAACGACAAATAAAAAATATCCCACCAAGAAATCTTCCGCTCACCGAAGCTTATAGTCAACTAACTAATTTAAAACGATAACTCTCCATGCTCGTCGCAAACTCCAGCTTGTGATATTGCTAAATGCGAGGCATCGGCTTGTATATATACAGTTTTATAAATTAAAAAAAAGGCACAATATACTTGCGCCTTTTTTTGTTGGTAAATATAAAATGAAAGTCGGGAGACATACTTTTTATACGATGTAGTTTGGAAACCTGGAGTGGTTATTTCCAAAATGGAAACAACCACTTTTTCGCTTAATTCTCCACTTGTGAAAATATTTTTTAGATGCTTGTTATT